>Ga0265331_10000068_pt1 | contig 157636 bp, 137 predicted proteins | sample 41923metaG_FD_202088 | JGI IMG/M metagenome (GOLD analysis project Ga0265331, IMG submission 202088) | Rhizosphere microbial communities from Carex aquatilis grown in University of Washington, Seatle, WA, United States - 4-19-23 metaG | ecosystem: Host-associated > Plants > Roots >... | reverse complement strand
TTGAGAATGGCCTTTCGGTGTGCTGTGGTTTCGGTGCTCGCAACAACGAATCTACCACAACGGAAGGCCTTCTCATTATGAAGCGCCGCCTCAAAGCCGGAATTTTTCTGTCACATCAGGGCTAACTCACTGTGAATATCATCGAGTATATTTCTTGCTGTTTATTTTACGTCGCAGCCCCCGGCACGGAGCATGCTGTACACGCCAGCATCAACGAGGAGGTGCAATGGACGACGACAAGATCAAGCTTGGAGTGCTCTGGAAGAACGTCAGCCGCAAGGGAAACAAACCGTATCTGTCCGGGCGCGTGCAGCAGGACAGCCTCGATGCGGCGGTGCAGCTGATGCGCGCCGGTGGGCGCTTCCTGATCCTCGGCAATACCAAGCGGCCGGACAAGCAGGACCCGGACTGCGTGCTGTTCGTGGTCCCGGAGCGTGAGCCACAAGAGAGTCGCTCGCCCCCGCCGTCACGGGCCACACCCACTGCCGAGCGCAGCACGTCGCGGCCGGGCTCCGCCGCACGTGGTCCGCGATGAACGCGGCCGGCGCGATCAGGGTCGCTTCAGCGCGCTCTGCCCGTCGAGCCACTCGATTTCCTGGGTAACCGCTTGGCGCTCGCGCGCCAGGTAGTCGGTGATGGCGCGCCGCAGGCGCGGATCGGTGATGTAGTGCATGCTGTGGGTCGGGCGCGCGTCGAAGCCGCGGAGGTGCTTGAACTCACCGCCGGCACCGGGTTCGAAGCGGGTGATGCCTTCGCGCAAGCAGTACTCGATCGACGCGTAGTAGCAGACGTTGAAGTGCAAATAGCGCTGCTCCTCGAAAGCGCCCCAGTAGCGGCCGTAGAGAGTATCGCCCTTGCGCACGGTGAAGGTCCCGGCGATGACCGCACCTTGCCGCCGCGCCACGAAGAAGACGAGCCGATGTTTCCAGCGGCGGCGGAGGAGGTCGAAGAAAGCGGCATTCAAGTACTGCCGCCCCCAGTAGAGCTTGTCGATCGTCGACTTGTAGAGGCGAAACATCGGTGTAAACAGCTCATCGGGGATGGCATCGCCGCTGTGAGCGGTAATTTCGATGCCTTGCACCTCCGGCTCGCGTCGTTCCCGTTTTATCTGGACGCGCCGCTTGCTCCGGAACGCCGCGAGGTAGTCATCGAAGCTCTGCCAACCGGGGTTGGTCCACTGAAACTGGTACCCCAAGCGGTGCTGGAAGCCGTGCGCGCCAAGCGTCTGCTGCTCGTCGGGCAGACAGAAATTGACATGTGCCGACGAGAGTCCGTGTTGCCCGCAAGCGGCGGTCAGCGCTGCAGCAAGCGTCTGGGTGACGACCGCCCGATCGCAATCCGGGGAGGTGAGGAAGCGCGTTCCAGTGGCCGGAGTGAACGGGACGGCGACCAGGAGCTTTGGGAAATAACGAATGCCGGCGCGCTGTGCAGCGTCGGCCCAGCCGTGATCGAAGACGAACTCGCCTTGGCTGTGATTCTTCAGGTACAGCGGGCAGGCGCCGATGAGACGCGTCCCTTCCCACAGTGTGAGATGCTGGGGCGACCAGCCGGTCGCTGCGGCGACACAGCCGGATTCCTCAAGCGAGGCAAGCCAGCCCCATTCCAGAAAGGCGAGGCCGTCACCGACCAATGCATCCCAGGCGGCGGGGTCGATGTCGGAGAGCCGGCTGCGGACCTCGAGTTTCACTGCAGCGGAGGGTTCAGGGGTTGGGGGCCCGAGCGCGAGTCAATTGTCGGCTCGCCCCGAAACCTCAACCCCTGGCTCCCTCTTGAACCGTGCTACTTGGAAGGCGGGGCTGCGGGCGCCGGAGCTGCTGCCGGGGGCGCGCTCTTTTCAATTTCGATGAGCTCCACATCGAACACCAGCGTCGAGCCCGGTTTGATCTTCGGGGGTTGGCCGCGATCCCCGTAGCCGATATCGGAGGGGCAGATCAGCTTGGCCGTGCCGCCCACCTTCATCAGCTGCAGGCCTTCTGTCCAGCACTTGATGACTCCGTTGAGCGGGAACGTCGCCGGCTGGCCGCGATCCCGCGAGCTGTCGAACTTCGTGCCATCGGTCAACGTACCGGTGTAATGCACCTTCACTTTATCGGTCGGCTTCGGCTGCTCGCCGGTGCCGGCCTTGGTCTCAACGTAGATCAGGCCCGAGTCGGTTTTCTTCGCGCCCTTCTCCTTGGCAGCCTTCTCCAGATAGGCCTGTCCAGCCTTCTTCTCGGTGGCCGCCGCGGCAGCGGTGCGGCTCTGCGCCAATTGTTGGATCTTGGGACCATAGGTATCGAGATCCGCCTTCTTCTCGCGGTTCAGCACGCCATCTGTGAGCCCAGCGACAACGAGGTTGAGCTCCGCAGGCGTCAGCGAGAATGTCGACAGGTTACGGCTCATAGCAAGACCGAGAGCATACAAGGTCTTGTCGTCGTCCGTCTTCAGCTCCGGACCTTCAGCATACAGCGGGGCAACCGTCACCAGCAGCGTCGCCATCGAAAGAACGAGTCTCTTGAACATAGGGCAGCGATCCTTTCTGTTTGATACGTGGATTTTGTGGTGCACTAGTATCTGGGTCCTGCCGCGGAGGCAAGCGCCGCAGCGACCAATCCCGACGCGCGTGGGCGCGGTGTAAAACCGTGGCCCACGCGCGAGGCGGTGAGGGATGGTCGAAGAGACGCGGTCAGTCGACGTAGGCGCGCAGTCCCTGGCTCTCACAGATGGGCAGGAGCTGTTTGAGGGCGCGTGCTTCGAGTTGCCGAATGCGTTCGCGACTGACGCCGTAACGCCGGCCGACTTCTTCCAAGGTCAGCGACTGGCTGTCCGATGTGCCGAAGCGGAGGCGCAGGATATCCGCCTCACGGGCAGGCAGCTGCGAGAGTGCCGATTCGAGTTGCTCGCTGAGGTCGACGGCAGCGGCGTCACGTTCCGGGTCCGAGCTATCACTCGCCAACAATTCTTCCAGGGTCCGATCGTCGTCTTCACCCATGGGCGAGTCGAGCGACAGGCACTGAAAGTTTTGGGTCATGGTTTCGAGACGTGCCGCATCGACGCCGCTGGCCTCGGCAAGCGCATGGCGATCGACCTCGCCGTCGTTCTCCGTTTGCAGGCGTTGTGTCTCGCGACCCACCTTGCGGCGCAGCTGATTCCAGTGGACGGGGGTGCGGATCAAGCCGCCATGAATATCACCGGCACGCCCAATTTGCTGCCAGATCCACCAGACCGCATACGTACCGAACTTGACCTCTTTGACCGGGTCGTACTTCTCGACCGCACGAATGAGCCCAAGCGCCCCTTCCTGGACCATGTCGAGGAACGACACGCCCGTACGCCGGTAGCGCTTGGCAAAAGAGATCACCAGACGCAAGTTCGCCTGGATCATGCGGTCGCGTAGCTTGCGATATTCCAACAGGTCGCGCTCGATGGCCTGCACGAACTCGCGCAAACGCATGCGGGTGCCGAAACGCACGTCCGTGCGACGGCGGGACCGCAGCAACTGCTTGGCGAACTGCAGGACCATGACCGTCTCGCGCTCGCGAAAATCGTCAGCGGGATGGATCACCGCGCGCCCATGTTCGGGCAGCGCAGCCGCTACCAGGCGGGGATAGCGCCGCAGCAGCCGCCGCATGCGATTGCGCGTGCGCACAATCCCACGCGCGATGGCTTGCTCTTCCTCGCGCGTGAGCATCGCGGTTGAGCCGACGCCCTGGAAGAAATGCGACGGGACATCGTAGTCGCCGAGACGCTCGGGACTCTCCGTCTCCTCGTCCTCAGCCTCCGCCAACCCCTCCAACGCGATCTCCTCGCGTTCGGGTTCTTCGTCAATTTTCAGCGCCAACGCGCCGAGCCTGTTATCCATAGACAACGGTTACCTCTTCTCACCCACAGTCAGTTTTCGGGGAATTTGAACCCGCACCATATTAGACGGAACGACATAATGCAAATTCAAGTTGCGGGCCCCAATCATCCGAAATTGTGTTGTATCAGTGCGGCTGCGGACTCCCATCAGCTCACCTGTTCCACCGCCGTTGAGCAACCGCAAACGGAGCCGCCCCTCGGCGTTCCTGACACGCGGCCAGTCTAATCACAGTTCTCGCGCGTTACTAGACGATCACCGGAGAATTTCCGCGCAGCGGTTGATCCGACCGCTCCAACGGTTGCTGGTGCCGCATATGCCGACCAAGGCCTGCGGGCGGCGTCTCCTCTTACGGTCCCGCTCCCGTTGGTCGCTGGGCGCTGCCAGGTCCGACAAGGACTGCAGGGCGAGTGATTTGACCCTCCTGCGGATTGCCCGTAAGGTATGCCCCGGAGCATTGAACAGTGGCAAAGAATTTGGCGGTGATCTCGGTTATCGGACATGACCAAAAGGGTGTGGTGGCACGCATCTCAACCTACCTTGCGCGCTGCAACATCAACATCGAAGACATCGAGCAACGGGTGGTTGAGGGACTTTTCATCATGACCATGCTCGTGGACCTCAGCGAGCTCACCATGAACCTCGACGAGTTGATCCTCGATCTCAAGCGCATGGGCGAGGAAATCCACATGGACGTCGCCATCCGCCTCCACGGCCAGAAGGAACCGAAGCGGATCGCGGTGCTCGTCAGTCGCGAGGCGCACTGCTTTGAGCGGTTGCTTGCCGACCGCGACACCAGTGCCCTGAACGGCGAGTTGGTGGTGGCGCTCTCGAATCACGACCTGCTGCAGCCCATCGCCGCGTCCCACGGTGTCCCTTTCTTTTCACTCTCCTCCACCGACAAGCCTGCCCACGAGGCCTTCTTACTCGGCAAGTTGAAAGAGTTTCGCGCCGATCTCGTCGTGCTGGCGCGCTACATGCAAATCCTCAGCCCTACAATGGTGCAGCAGTACCCGCACCGCATTATCAACATCCATCCGTCCTTGCTGCCCTACCATCCCGGCAGCAACGCCTACAAACAGGCGTACGAAGAAGGGGTTCGAGTATCCGGATGCACCGCCCACTTCGTCACCGAACAGCTCGATCAAGGGCCGGTGATCCTCCAAGACGTGTTTCACATTCGTGTCGGTGAGGACACGCTCGACGACATCAAGGCACGCGGCAAGGAGCTCGAAGCCAAGGTGCTGTCGCAAGCCGTGCAGCTCTTCCTCAATGACCAGCTCGTGGTGAAAGACAAGAAGGTCATTTTCCGCCCCGGCCATTTGCACGGTTGAAGGCCGGCGCTATTGCCGCCGCCGCGTCCACTCAGTATGCTCCGCCGTCGTATGAAATATCTGGTCTGCATGCTCGCGCTTGCCGCTTGGCTCATCAGCCCAGCGCCCGTTTCGGCCGCTTCCATTAGTGGAATCGTATTGTACTCAACCGACGACTTTGGCACGCCCAACGGATACAATACCATTGATAAGAATGAGGTGCAGGCACAACTGTGGAGAACAACGATCGGCGGTGAGTACTACGTCTTGGGTGTTTGGACTGGCTTGCCGCCGCAAGCCTTTGCGGCGCCGCCCCTCAACGCGCCGGATGCCATGGTGGAGATTCCATTAGCCGACGGAGAAAACGACTTTACGCTCGTCGGTCAGCCCGGACCGCAAACCGCGACCGACGAGTACGAGCGTTTTGCGATCAATCTCTATTTCGATGGCGCACTCGACCACCCCGGCATCTCTGTCTTGTTCCCGAAGAACAATAGTCCAAGCGGCAGTCCGACGAGTCCAAATCGCTCCGACCGCATCTACTCACTCGCGTTGAACCAGGTAAACGCGCCCCCGCAGACAACGTATGACGACGGTGTCGTGAGCGTTTCGATAATGGGCGTGTCCTTCCTCGCGCCGGAAGCATACGGTGCCGACGTCGATCTCGTCTCACCCCAGAGACTTGTACCCAGTGGAGCGAGTGACCCCAACGGTAGCGACTACATCGGTGTGCTGAAGGTCATGGTCGGGCCGTCTTCGAATCCTACGGGAGATTCAGGGCTCGCACCTGGGGCCCAGGGAGCCGGAATCATTCCAAACGGCGTCGCTCCCGGTGGAGCCATCCGAGGCCCGGACATCCCGATCACCGGCGCACGATCGGGCCTCGTTGACGACACTGCGATAGGGGTTGATCGCGGTGCCGCCGGCAGCGGGGCGCAAAGGGGTACCGACATGGCCCTGGTTTCCGGAGACGCCAAACCAACGGTGGCCGCCGGAGAAACTGGGACGCCGGGAGGCTCTCCGACGCCGGCCAAGACACCAAGTCCCAACGCCACCAGCGGAACGATATTACCAACTGTCGGCGCTCCCACGACCAGGACGCCCGGGGGGACTCAGACCCCCGCTACGACCGCGGGTGCGGCCGGTACCGGGGCAACACCAACACCGCACGCATCAACAACCGTCCTCGCGGCAACCCCAACTGCGGGTAGCCGCTCGAAGTAGCACGGTACGGGCTAGCGCCCATTCGCTCCTGGCACCACCGAGTTTTCTCCAGATCACTTCCACCGGGCCCCGGACCCTACGGCTCGGTAATCACAACCTTTTCGACCTCGAGCATGCCGGCAGCCGTGCTGCCGGGCGGGTCGGCGTGCACCACCAAGCGGATGGCAACCGGCCCACTGGCGCTGGCGCGGGAATGAAACGCGAGGGCGGTGGGATCGGTCGACTGGACCCGCCGGCTACCGACGCTCGTTCCCGCAAACCACAGCTCGAGCGTGAGCGCATGATCCGGCATGGATGCCGATGCAGTCACCGTGATCGTCACAGTTCCCGCATCCACATACACCTCCGATTCCGCAATGCAGTCGGCCGCCATCGCCAGCGTGCCGTCCGGACGCGGCGTGTTTGTCCCGCTGATCCGCATGCCCGCGGGCGCAAGCGTGAGCACTCCGGGGACCGGTTGGGTGCATGCACTCATGAAACACGCGGCCGTGAAGAGGATGCAGCGGGCCTTTGAGAGCATCATTGGCGCCGCGCTTAGCCGGACCCGGAGATGGCGTCAAGCGACGGGAATTACGGCATTCGCGGCAACGTGCGCAGGGCGCTTGCGGGGCGCCTGCGTAAAGCGCTTGAGAAACCCTACGCGGTCGTGTCATAAGTCCTGGTCTGATGAATGACAGTGTTCGAGCTTCCGAAGCGCCCGTCCATGGCGACGTCAAGCCGCTGGCGTCCTTGTCGGCCTCTGGCCCCACCGGTTTCGCACGCACGGCCTGGGAGCACTGGAAGAAAATCGGCCACGCGGTCGGCGTTGTTCAGACCCGAATATTGATGGTGATCTTTTATTTCATCGCCGTTCTGCCGATCGGACTGATCATGCGCCTCGCCGGCGACCCGCTGCACCTCAAGCCGCAGAAGGATGGCAACTGGACTGCGCACCGACATCAGGAGCCGAGCGTGGATAACTCCCGGCAGCAGTTCTAGGGCCTGCGGCCGGCGTCTCTTCTATGGTCCGCTGCCGTTGGTCGCTGGAGTCCGTCAAGCTCAACCGGCTGTGGAACTCAGACACACCGCACCCCCGCTGAGGACACAGCACCAACCTTTTTTCTGGACCCTTACGGCTCTGCGTGAGCTTTGTTTCTTCGTATTGAGCTTCGATGCCCACTCCGCTGTCGCTGCGCGCATGGCCCGTGGTCGCGATGCTGGCGGTAACCTTGGTAGGCGCAGCAATTCGCTTGATCGATCTGGGCGCCGCCAGCTTCGATCCGAGCGAGGTCGGCGAGATCAACACCGCCGAAGCGCTCCGCCTTCCGCACGCGCAGGCCTGGAGCCCGGTCGCACCTCTTTCGGCGTGGATCACCGCTGCTGCCCTGCACTGGGGAGACGCGGAGGCGACGTTGCGGCTGTCAAGCGCAGTCGCGGGCACGTTGACGATCCTCGCCGTCTGGGCGTTGGGGCTCCTGTCGTCTGGTGCGGAAACCGGGATGTACGCCGCGGTGGCTCTCGCCGTGTCGCCGCTGCACGTGGCGCTTTCGCGCCGTGTCGGCACGGATGCGTGGCTCACGCTGCTGGTCACCTTGGCCGCGCTCGCCTTCATCTGGGCCATGCAAGCATCGGCGGCCCGGCGCCGACAGCTGCTGTGCATGGCGGTGGCACTGCTGGCGTGCACCTGTGGATCTCGTGCGTTGCTCGGGCTTGCCGCAATGGCAATCACGGCCGCAGCGCTGGCGGTACCGCAACCATCGGTGCGCCGCCTCGCCGCGCGCTCCTGCCTGATGCTGCTTCTTCTCGCTGCCGCAGGGAGCATCTTTGTCTTCTATCATCCACCACCCGTGGACGATACGCTCCCCCGGCCAGACTTCGGTTGGACGTTCCCGCTGCAGCTACTGAGCCAGTTGGCAACCGGACAGCCGCAGCGCCCATGGGCTGCGGCGGTTCTGCTGGCCGGCGCCATACTCGGCCTGGTGGCCGATGGCGGTTCGGCGGTTGGAATCCTCAGCACCCTATGGGTGCTCATCGGGGTCGCCGGGGTCTTGTTTGGCGAATGGCTCATCCGTCTCCCATTCAAGCCGCAGGACGTCGGCTTTGTGCTGCCGGCGTATCTGCTGCTCGGTGCCGCCGGCCTGGCGTGGCTGCGCCGGACGCTGTGCTCGGACAGGGCGCGGCGCGGCGCCCAGGGCGCCGCACTCGCGTTACTGCTGGCAATCGAGTTGCCGGGACTTGTCGGCGGGTTCAATCAGCAGCCTGCGTCTTGGCGAGCGGCAGCGCAGGTGGTTGGCGACAACATCCGACCGAACGATGTGCTTGTCGTTCTCGCCGAGCAACCCGCCTTTGCCTTCTACGCGCCCGACCTGGCGCAGCGGATGGAGCCCGACGTGCGACCGTCGCGCGCTTCCGGATACTTCGTGCACCGCAAGCGCGGCTGGCTCGTCGCCCCCACCCGACTGAAAGAGCGCATTGGATGGACGGCGATGGTGCGTTGGCTGGAACGCTTTCCACCAGTCGACCTGAGTCCCGACGCCGGCATTACTCTGTTGTACATGGGACAGGGAGGACGCGACGAGCTGTTCCTTGAGACGGCCTACTTTACCCTGCCGACGGCGACGCTGGTGCGTGGCACGCTGTTGCTCGATTGGCTGCAGCAGATCGGCCCCGTACCGGCAGTGCTGTGGAAAGTCGATCAGATTGCGCTCTCGCGCGAGGCGCTGGACTTTCGCAATCCGTCATTACTGTCGGCGGTGTACGATCTCGCGCAACACAACCAGGGTGGCCGCGCCGCTTCGCTGGCCTATCGCCTGGCAACCGCGGAGCCTGATTGGGATGAGGCTCAGCGCGCCCTGGCGGCGTTTCGACCCGGCCGCTGAACGCATTCACTCAAACCTCTGCACATCGACTTCGAAGCATTGCCCCCGCCATCGCCGGTCGGCGATCCCCCCAGCAGCTTCAGCCATCCTGCTGTCTGGACACATCGGTATCTGGAAAACCTGGCGCCAGAGAATGGAGCCCAGATTCTCGATTAGTCCTGAAACCTGCCGCGTTGACCCGTGTCGGAGAAGGGAACCAAGAAGGGCACGAGGTTCACGAAGGAAAAGGAAAGAGAAGATCCTGAAGTCCTCCCTTCGTGGTCCTCGTGTCCTCCGTGGTGCTTGGGCTCGTGGCAGATTGCTCGGGCTCAGGAGGTCTGAACTTGCGGGATCGCACAACACCACACGTTTTTGCACCCGCGACGAACGTTTCCATTTGCAAAGGCCTGCCGCCTATGCGACTTCTGGAAGCTGTGATTCAAGGAGTAGAGAACGTCAGTCTCGTCGCCCGCGTCGACGACCGCGGCTATCTCATCGAGATCGTCCGCGCTACTGATCCGTTCCTCGGCAAGTTTGGTCAGGTCTATCTGGTCGGCAACTTCGCCAAGGGCACGGTGCGCGCTTTCCATAAGCACTTGGACATGTGGGACCTGTTCTTCATCAACCACGGTGCGGCCAAGTTCGTTCTCGTCGACGACCGGGAAGACAGCTCGACGTACAAGGAAATGAACAACTTCGTCGCCAGCGCGCGCAATCCAACACTCATCGTCGTGCCACCGGGCGTATTTCACGGCTGGATGTCTCTCGAGGACGATACGCAGATGATCAGCACCGCGACCGCGGTCTATCAACGCGAACGGCCGGACGAGAAACGCATTCCGCCCGATTCCTTCGGCGACGTCTGGACCGTGAAAGGACGCTGAGGCCTGCGGCCGGCGTCACTTTCATGGTCCGCTCCCTGTTGGGTCGCTGCGCACTGCCAAGACCCATAGGTTGCTGATGCACAAGATCCTCTTGGTCGGCGGCGCTGGCTATGTCGGCTCGGTACTGACCCACGAGCTCCTCGAACGCGGCTATGCCGTTCGCGTGGTCGACCGGCTGTTGTTTGGAGACCGCGGCCTGGCCGGCGTCCGTGACCGGGTCGAGCTGATCATCGCCGACATGCGGCAGGTGGAGCCGGCTCACCTGGCGGGCGTGGATGCGGTCATCAACGTCGGCGGCCTCTCGAATGATCCGACCGCGGAATACAATCCAACCGCCAACTATGAAATGAACACCTTGGCCGCAGTGCGCTTGGCAGAGCTGGCGCGGGCCGCCGGCGTGCGCCGCTACATCATGGCGTCGTCATGCTCGATCTACGATGTCGGCGTCAGTGACGACCATTGTGATGTGATCTGCGACGAAACGGCCGAGGTGCAGCCACGCGCCGCCTACGCAACGTCCAAGTACGAAGCCGAGCAGCGGATCCTGGCAATGGCCGGTGCGGACTTCTGCCCCGTCGTCCTGCGCAAGGGCACGGTATTCGGGTTCTCGCCGCGGCTGCGCTTCGATCTCGTCGTCAACACCTTTGTGCGCGATGCGCTCACCAGCGGCACCATTGTCCTCTTCCGCGGCGGCGAGATGTGGCGGCCGCTCGTGGATGTCCACGACGTGGCGCGCGCCTACATCGCGTGTGTGGGAGCGGACGAAACCGCGGTCAGCGGTCAGATCTTCAACGTCGCCACCTGCAACATGCGGATCTCGGAGCTGGCGCTGCGCGTGCGCACCACCCTGCGCGGGCTGGGCGTCGCGGTCGATATCCGGCCGGACTACACGTATCGCGGCGTGCGCAGCTATCGCGTCTCGACCCAGAAGATCGAGCGGCTCTTGGGATTCAAACCGGTGGTGTCGGTGGAAGATGCCGTGCACGACCTGGTCGAGCAAATCCGCCAGCGCAAGCTCGAGAACCTGACCGATCCGCAGTACGAAAACCTGCGGTGGCTGCGCCTGCTCGAGGAAGCCCAAGTCATCCTGGGCGCCGGGCGTTCGATCTTCGATGTTCCGGAGGATGCGGCGGCACGTCTCATGGTGGCGGGCGGACGTCGCGGCCCGCGCTAGGGCCTGCGGCCAGCGTCTCTTCTATGGCCCGCTCCCGTTGGTCGCTAGGACCTGCGGTCGGCGTCCTTTCTGTGGACCGCTCCCCCGTTGGGTCGCTGAAGTCGTCTCACTCGCCCAATACGTGGCAAAGAGTTCCACGCAAGAGGCATACGGCAACATAAATTTACATATGCATACGTCGACTACCTTACGAAGCAACGCGATGCCTCGGATCGATTCGTCGCGCTCGCCCCTACGTCCCCGTCCGTTCAGGTCGAGCAAGGGGTGGGCGGATATGTCGGGGGCGGCTGTTGGTAGAGCGTCGTTCCATCAGCGGGCGTCACGGTACGGCCATAGTCTGCAAGAAAATCATTGATGATCAGCATCCCAGCGTCGCCCACGAGCTCCGGGTACTCTGCGCTCGGCCCGGCATAGTACGAGGGCTCCTGCCATCCGGGTACGGCGTTCACCATGTAACCGCAGGCTGCGCCCTGGCGCCAGCGCGCCGAAAGGGCGGCAAGAAGCGCGCTATCTAGAAAACCTGGCGACAAAGAATGGAGCCCGGATTCTCGATTGATCCCGAAAGATGTCGCGTTCATCCGTGTCGGAGGAGGGAACCACGAAGGGCACCAAGCTCATGAAGGAAGATGAAAGAGAACATCCTGAATTCCTCACTGCGTGGTCTTCGTGTCCTTCGTGGTGAAAGATCTAGCTGCGGTTCGGCCTTCATATTCACCTACCTTGCGGAATGAAACCAGGAACGCCGGTTTTCACCACTTCATTCAGCCTCTGTCTGGTTTGAATTCGATTGATTTCATCAAGCGCGTCTTCCGGAAGGGGCGAGATGTCGAAATTCTCTCTCGCGCGGGCCGCAGTCCTGGGCGTGGTAAGCAAAGCCGTCCCGCGCTGCACCGCCCACGCCAGCAGCACCTGTGCCGGCGTCTTTCCAACTCGCGCGGCGATAGCCGAAATGACTGGATCTTCGAGCGGCCCCGGCCTCATCCCGTGACCTAATGCTGCAAACGCCAGGAACCCAACGCCCTTCTCCTTGCAGAATTCCAATAGCTCCGTTTCCGGCAGATACGGATGTGCTTCTACTTGGACCACGGCTGGCTTGATTCTCGCCGATTCGTAGATGGGCTTCAGTTCGTTTAAGCTGATGTCTGAAAGTCCGATGGCCCGGCACTTGCCATGATCCACGAGACTCTCCATCGCCTTCCAGGTGTCGAGCAAGGTCACGTCCTGGTCGTAAAGGACATTCCCGTTCTGATCCCGCGGATCCTGCTCGTCCCCGGGTCGAAATGCGAATGGCGTGTGAATGAGATAGAGATCCAGATACTCGAGCCCGAGTCTGTCCAGACTCGCCGCGAAAGCCGGTTCGACGCGCTCGGGACGGTGATTGGAATTCCACAACTTTGTGGTAACAAAAATGCCTTCGCGCGCGATCCCTCCAGCGGCAAGTCCTGCCTGCAACGCCCTGCCGACCTCGCGCTCGTTCCCGTATCGTTCCGCGCAATCGAAGTGTCGAAATCCGGCTTCCAGCGCGTATCTGGTCGCCGCTATCGTCACGGCTGCGTCGGGAATCAAGGTGCCAAAGCCGAGTGCGGGCATATGGCCGGCTCCGTGGCTGAGTGGAATTCTCGTCATCCGCAGGTCAGGAGATTCAATCATTGGTTACACCTCCAAGCGATTTTGTGTCCGGCATCACCGCCCGGATTCAAAGATTATGGCGGGTAGTCCGTAAGGATGCTGCCGACGAAATCCACTGTTCGGTCGCCCGTGCCGACAATCGAACTGTCGAACAGCCTCGCAAGCATGCCTGCCATCCGTATCGAACTGCACAGATCTTATGCCTGTATGGACTGCGGTCAATGACCACAACTCACGGAGTGGTCAGTCGGCTGCCTCGGCTGCCAGTCTCGACTTGCCAAGCGGCAGTGCCGCATGGTAACCCGTAAGCATCCCCAATGATCCGCGGATCGTGCGAGGAAAACCCCGCTGATGCAGCCACAGCCACGACGTAGACCTCCGACCAGGGACAACCCCGTCCCGTTGGAAGAAATGAAGATCGCCATCTATATTCCGGCGTACAATGGGGCCTCGACGATTCCCATGGTGCTCGATCGCATTCCGGAGAATATCCGGCGCATCGCCGCCGAGATCTTCATTGTCGACAACGCCAGCCCCGACAATACATACCTCGTTGGCCTCGGGTACGCCGCCCAGAAGGGCATGACCAACCTCAAGGTCTATCGCAACGACTCCAATCGTGGTTACGGCGGCAGCCAGAAGTTCGCGTACCAATACTGCTGCGACAACGACTTCGACCTGGTCATCATGCTGCACGGCGACGCCCAGTATGCCCCCGAAAAGATCCCCTACCTCCTCGAACCCTTTACCACCGGGGAAGCCGACATGGTGTTTGGCTCGCGCATGAGCGGCGACCCACGTGCCGGTGGCATGCCGCTGCACCGCTACATGGGCAACATCTTTCTCACCCGGGTCGAGAATTGGGTGCTGGGGTGGAATCTGTCGGAATACCACTCCGGCTACCGCGTCTACTCCTGCGATGCTTTGAAGAAGATTCCGTTCCAGAAGTGCTCCGACGCCTACCACTTCGACTCGGAAATCCTCGTGCAGTTCGCCATGTCCGGCCTGCGCGTCGTGGAGCGCACGATTCCAACGTACTACGGCACCGAGAAGTGCTACGTGAACATCTGGAAGTACGGCGTCGATGTGCTGCTGACCATGAGCGAGTTCCTGCTCCACAAGAAGGGCTGGCGCTACTCGGACAAGTTCAATGTGTCACCCGTCGTCGGTCCAACGCCGGTGCCCGCATTGGCCAAGTGAGTGGTGTGAGCCAGGCACGGCAGGAGCGTGTTCCTGTCATCATCCTCTGCGGCGGTTTGGGAACGCGCCTGCGCGAGGAGACGGAGTACCGGCCCAAGCCCATGGTCGAGATCGGCGGCCGGCCGATTCTCTGGCACATCATGCGGCTCTACTCGCACTTCGGCTTCAAGGAGTTCATCCTCTGCCTGGGATACCGGGGAATGATGATCAAAGAGTACTTCCTCAACTATCAGCCTTTGGTGAGCGACTTCACCATCCGTCTCGCCGAAGTCCCGACGGTCTCCTACCTCAGCGGCCGCGAAGCGATCGATTGGTCCGTGACGCTGGCGGATACCGGCCTCGACACGATGACCGGGGCACGCGTCAAACGGGTCGAGAAATACGTGCAAGCCGACCGCTTCATGCTCACCTACGGTGACGGTCTGGCGAGCATCGATGTGCGCGCGCTCCTCGCGTACCACGAAACGCGTCGCCAGCTGGTTACCATCACCGGCGTGCGCCCGCCGTCGCGCTTCGGTGAAATGAGCGTGCGCGACGGCGCGGTGGCCAGCTTCGACGAAAAGCCGCAGATCTCCGAAGGCCTGGTCAACGGCGGCTTCTTCGTGTGCGAGCGGGGATTCTTCGACTACTTGTCGGACGACGACGAGTGCGTGCTCGAGCAAGAACCGCTGCGCCGCGTGGCGGCGGACGGCCAGCTCGCCGCCTACGAGCACGACGGGTTCTGGCAATGTATGGATACCTACCGGGAGTGGCAGCTGCTCACCAAGATGTGGGAGTCCGGCAAAGCCCCGTGGAAGATGTGGCCGTGAACGTTCTGGTCACCGGCCATCAAGGCTACATCGGTTCGGTCCTCTGCCCGTTGCTGCGCGCGCACGGGCATACAGTCATCGGACTCGACACCGGCTACTTTGACGGCTGCGATTTCCTGGAAGCGCCGGCGGACGTGCCGACGCTGCGGCGCGACCTGCGCGACCTGACGGCTCCCGACCTGGACGGCGTCGACAGCGTCGTGCACCTCGCCGCGCTGTCGAATGATCCCATGGGACAGCTCGATCCGCAGCTCACCGACGACATCAACCACCGCGCCTCTGTCCGCCTGGCCGAGTTGGGACGCGCGGCCGGCGCACACCGCTTCATCTTCTCGTCGTCCTGCAGCCTGTATGGCGCCGGCAACGGCGCCCCGCTGACCGAAGCCGCGGCATTCAGTCCGCTCTCGGCGTACGCGCAATCGAAGGTGGATTCCGAACGTGACATCGCGGCGCTCGCCACGGCCACATTTTCGCCGGTGTTTCTGCGCAACGCCACCGCCTATGGCATCTCGCCGCGGCTGCGCGTCGATCTGGTGCTCAGCAACCTGGTCGGCTGGGCGATGACCACCGGGCAGGTGCGCATCCTGAGCGATGGCTCGCCGTGGCGCCCGTTGGTTCATGTTCGTGATATCGCCGCCGCAATCCTCGCCACATTGGCGGCCCCCCGCGACGCGATTCACAATCAGGCCTTCAACGTCGGCCGCGACCGCGACAACTTACAGGTCCGCGACATCGCGGCGCTGGTCCGCGCCGCCGTGCCCGGGGCCACCGTTGCCTACGCCGGCAGTGGCGAGCCGGACCGCCGCAGTTACCGCGTCGACTTCACCAAGATCCACACCCAACTTCCGGGCTTTTCGCCCGAGTGGACGGCCGAGCGCGGCGTGCGCGAAGCCTACGATGCCTTCCGACGCGCGCGCTTCGATCAGACGGACTTCGAAAGCAGGAAATATACTCGGCTCAAGCAATTGTGCTACCTACGTGAGGCCGGAGATTTGGACACCGAGCTGCGGTGGGTGCGACGTGAGTGACTTCACTGCTGCTAAGAAAAAAATCAAACCGCAGATAGACGCAGATTCACGCAGATGCTGCACATCCGATACCTGAAGAAGCATGTCCACGAATCTCCGTTGCATGCGATTGGCGAGCCCGACATGCATCCGCCGCACATCAGAATCTGCGTTCATCTGCGTCTATCTGCGGTTCCATTCTCTTCTTCCGATCGCAGGTAGATCTCTTGGACCTTAGAACCCCAGAACCCGCACGCGGTCGCGTCCTCATCGTCGGAGCATCCGGCTTCGTCGGTAGCACCCTGCGTGCGGTTTTTGGCACGGACGCCGTCGGCACATATTGCACGCATCCGATGGACGGGTTGCGCGCGTTGGACATGCGCGACGCGGCTGCCGTCGAGCGTCTGGTCCGCGAGATCCAACCGGCGCTGATCATTCATCCGGCGGCGCAGCCGCACGTCGATTGGTGCGAGGACCACGTGCCGGAATCGCACGACATCAACGTGACCGGCACGCGCAACGTTGCCCTGGCCGCACGCGCCGTGGGAGCGCGTTACGTCTTCTTTTCGACCGATTATGTGTTCAATGGTGACAGCGGACCCTATAGGGAAGACGATCGGACCGCTCCGAAGAACGTGTATGGCCGCCATAAACTGGAGGCCGAACGGCTGATTGCCGAGACGCTCGACGACTACCTGATCGTACGTGTTTGTGGCGTCTATGGGTTCGAGCCGCTTGGCAAGAACTTCGTGATGGGTTTGCTGGCGCGCGGGCGATGCGGTGAGCCGATGAACGTGCCGTCGGACCAATGGGGCAATCCCACGTACGCCGACAACCTGTCGGCGGCGGTGCGGGAGCTGGCGTTGTCGTCGCAGCGCGGCGTCTTACACGTCGTCGGGCCCGAGCATCTGGATCGCATCAGCTTCGCGCGCCTGGCCTGTAGCGTCTTCGAGCTCGATCCGGGTTTTCTGCGGCCGCGCACGACCGCCGAGCTGGGACAGCGCGCGCCGCGGCCCTTGCGCGGTGGGCTCGAGGCCGCCAAGGCGCGGGCCATATTGTCGACCGCACTGCTGGCTCCGCGCCAGGGCCTGGAGCTGATGAAACGGCGCCTGCAAGCGGAAGGAATGATGACATGATCGCGGACGTGCAACTGGTGGAGCTCAAGGCGCGGGTCGACGACCGCGGCTACCTGGTCAAGATGATTCGCGCCGACGATCCGCATTTTACCAAGTTCGGCGAAGTGTACATCGTCGGCGACTTCGGCAAGGGAACCATCCGCGCGTGGCACAAGCACGCCATCCTGTGGGATTATTTCCACATCAGCCACGGTGCCGCCAAGTTCGCACTGCGCGACGACCGCGCCAATAGTCCGACCTATGAGGAGATCAACTCCTTTGTCCTCAGCGCCCGTAATCCCGCCACGCTGGTCGTGCCGCCCGGGGTCTTCCACGGCTGGATGGCCTTGGAAGACGACACCCAACTCGTCAGCGTCGGCAGCGAGCTGTACGACCCGAACAACCTCGACGAGGTGCGCGTACCCTACACGTCGTTCGGCTACGACTGGAGCGTGCAGCACCGGTGACGCATGAGAGGGGTGTCGGAGCTGCGCTGTTCGGCGCGGCACTCCTGTTTTTCGGCCTGCTCGCACCGTACGGGCTCAACGTCGGCGAAGAAGGCGGCGCCGTTTACCTCATCTATCGGACCCTGACCGGCCAACGCCCGTACATCGATTTTTTCAGCGGCTATGCGCCCGGGTATTTCTACTGGCACGCGCTGATCCTGTATCTCTCCGGCAACAATCTGTTGGGCATCCGCTGCTGCCTGGCGCTGGTGAACAGCTTGTCGGTGTGGCTGCTCTACACCATCGCACGCAGCGTCCTGCCCAGCCGCCTGGCCGTGTTGCCGGTGCTGGCATACGTCGCCCTACTGCCGGTGGTGCCGGGGATATCATGCTCGTTCAACGTCCCGTATCCGTCCTGGTATCTCCTCCCCTTCTGGCTGCTGAGCATGCAGGCGTTGCGACGTTGGTCCGAGCGCCGGCGCAGCGCGTGGCTGGTGCTGGCAGGTGTGCTGGCGGGAATCGGCTGCTCGTTCAAACCCAACACCGGGCTGTTCAACCTTGCCGCCGATGCGCTCTGCGTCGTTATGGTGTGTCAGACCGGCGCGCGGCGCGAGGAGCGCACCGCAACCGTGCTGGCGTGGACCGCTGTCGCCGGCGTCGTCGGTGGCGTGATGTTTGTCTTTCACCAACATCTGTGGCGACGCGAAGGATGGATCTTCGTGGCACCGATCGTCGCCCTCATCGGCGCATGGGCGAGCCGCAGCCCAGCGGAGGAAGGACACGATCCGCCTCACGGGACCGTCGATGAATTTGTGAACGGCGTGGTGCGCGCCACGGGAGCCTTATTGAGCGGCTTCGCCATGATCACCGCACCGTGGCTGCTCTACTATTGGTGGCAGCTCGGGTGGACTAGCTTCGCGCACAACGTATTGCTTCTCGACGCCGGCTACGAACAGTTCTTCTACCTCCCCTACCGCGCACTGGGGTGGCGGGATGTGCTCGCGGCAGCCGGCGCGGTGGGATTGGCCGGCGCCGCCTCTGCGTGTCGCCAGCGTTGGCTGTCGTTCGTGACGGTGGCGACGCTGCTCGCTGCCGCCGCGACGGCGGTGGTTGCGTGGGTACTGCTGAGGGCGCCGATGCCTGAGGGGTTCCAAAGGGCGGTGCTGCTGCGCGTTCAAGATGCCAGTTTCGGGATCACCCTGCTGATTCATTGGACCGTCATCGCCGCGCTGTGGGTGCGTGGCTTTCCGCGGATGCGCGACACGGCGGGACGCGATCTGGTCTTCGTGCTGGTCGCAGCGCTCTTCATGTTCCTGAGCGTCTACCCGCGCAGCGACTTCTTCCACGTGAGCTTTTCAATCCCGCTGACGTTGGTGCTCGGTGTCGTGCTCGTCGATTGGTGGCTGCAGCTGTGGCGTGACGCCGTACCCGCCGCGGCACCATGGGTTGGCCGCTGCGCGTTCGCGACGCTGTCGGCGCTGCTGGTGGTCCTTGCGGCACCCCAGCTCGCTTTGTGCCGGCAGGTTGCCGCGTACTACTTCGGCCAAACCGACAGCGATCTCACCCGGCTGCGCCTGCGCCGCGCGCCGCTGCTGGTACGCAACGATGCCGCGGGGCAGGCGGCGCTGAATCTCGAGCCGGTAGTCGCGTACCTCGAGCGCGAACGGCGTCCCGGCGACCGGTTGTTCACCTTTCCAAATCTGGACTTGATCTGCTTCCTCGCCGACATGCACACGCCGGCGCGCATCGGCTATTTCAATCCGGGTCTGCCGGATCACCTCGGTGAAGCGGAGGTCGTCGACGCATTGACCACACACATGCCGCGCTTCGCCGTGGTGTCCAACCCGGCGCCACTCTTCTTTGCCGATGCGCCCGCCTACTACTTCATCCTGCGCGATTTCATCGAGTCGCAATACGAGGTACGGGGACGCGCCGGCAGCTTCGTGGTCTTGACCCAATCCGGTACGCCGGCGGGACGGTTCGTCGAAAACGTGAGAACGGAGGAAAACGAGCCGCCGATCGCGGCGAGCTGCAAGGATCTGCGCGCACCCCTTGCACCGGACCGCCTACGGCGATGCCTGAGGGACGCCGATGCCGCGACATTGGCGACGCTCATCCAGCCGGTGCGCGACAGCGAGTCTGCCGATGCGGCCGCGATCCTGGCGGAGCTCTGGGCGCAGGGAGCGCTGGCACAGTCGCGGTCGGATGATCTGTTGACCTTGCGGGTCATCGCGGAGATCGGCGATGCGCGTGCCGGCGCGGCGCTGTTGAGTGCACCGCCCGAGAAGCAACGGGATGACATGGTGTCGACGGCGCTGTTCACCATCGCGGAACGCGGGTTGATCGAGCCGTTCGAGTTTGGACAGACCCAAGCACCAGCCGCGAGCCTCGTGACGTGGTCCGCCTATGATGCGCAGCTGCGGCGGTGGGCGTTCTCGCCTGATGAGGACATCCGCCGGCGTTTCTTTGCAGCCTGGGCGCTCGGACATGATGCCCTCGGTGAAGCCACTCCGGTGGCGGATGAGTTGGGAGCACTATTCAACGACTCGAATCCCGGGTTGCAGCTTGCCGCGGCGGTGGCGCTGACCGAGCTGGGCGGGTCCGCCGACACCGGGACACAACTGCTCGATCATCTGTCGTTGAGCCCCAGCTTTCTGCCAAGTCTGGTCTTGCGCTGGAGCCGCAGGCACCCGGAAGTTGCGACACCGCTCCTCAACCGCGTGCTCGAGCACGGGGCACCGGCAGAACGCGAGGTCGTCGCTTTCATTGCCGGCGTACTGCGCTGGCCGGCGCTGGTGCCGGCGTTGCAAGAGGCGGCGGCAGCCACGCAACCACGAGTCCGCCTGGCGAGTGCGTGGGCGCTCCGGCGGATTGGCAGCGTCGTCCCCGACGCTCACCCCGACCCGGTGCTCCCCGGCGCAATGCCAGCGAGTTGAGGTGCGTGTCGGCCCGTTCGCCGGGGACTCGAAGCCCCCGGCTGAGTCGGACCAAGTCGTCTGAAGACGACTGCGAACACCAGATGTTCACGAGGCATCCATAGGTCCGTCGGCTTGAGCCGACCTCGTGCGCGCGTTCGTTGCTTGCAATAGGGAAACCCGCCAGTCTAGATGTTCAAGTTCGAGAACCATCGACCCGCTGGCGCATCGCCACAGGTCACGGGAGCGCTGGCGGTAATCTGGAATGACTGCGCAAGCTCAGACGACACCCATGCGCTCGGAACGCCTGCTGGGCGCGACCGTGCTGCTGCTGTCAGTCGCGTACTACCTTGCCCTCGCGCCCTACGGACTGGAGCTGGCCGACGAAGGTCACCTGGTCGAACAGATCTATCGCACCTACCTGGGTCAGCTGCCGTACGTCGACTTCCACTCCGGCTACGCACCGGGGGTCTACTATTGGAATGCGGCGTTGTTCCGTCTCTTCGGCGTGAACTTGGTGGTGCTGCGCTACGGTCTCGCCGTGGTCAACGGCCTGACCGTGTGCGTGATCTATTGGCTGGCGCGGCGGGTCGTGGCCGCGCGGCTTGGGGCGGCCGTCGTCGCGCTGCTGTATCTGGCGCTGGTGCCGTTTCACGACGGCCAGTTCGCGTCGTTCAACATTCCGTATCCGGCCTGGTACGTGACCTTGTTCTGGCTGTTGAGCCTGGTCTGCATGGTGCGCTGGTGGGAGAGCGACCGCGCATTCCTGTGGCTGGCCGCCGGGCTCTGTGCCGGCGTGGTGTTTGCCTTCAAGCAGAATAGCGGGCTGCTCAACCTGGCGGCGGTAGGAATTGCCGTGCCCCTGCTGGAACGGCCGTCAGATGCGCACGGCGCGCGCGGACTGACAGGGCTTCTCGTACGCGCGGGCCCGGCGATGCAGTGGTTGGTGCCACTGCTCGGTGTGCTCGGCGTGACCGCCATGTTCGGTCCGGCGGGCTTCCGTGAAGTCTGCTTGTACGCGCTCCCGCTAGCCGTCGTGGTGCTCTGGCAATTGCTGGTCCCTGGCGCCCGCATCGGCAGGCCGGTATCCGCGCTGCAGCTGTGGCGCGACATGCTGCTGGTGGCGGTGGGATTTGCGATCGTGACTCTACCCTGGGCGGCGTACTTCTGGGTGCACCTTGGAAGCACGGCCTTTCTCCGTACGATCTTCTACATCGGCGTTGGCTACCAACAGTTCTACTTCATCGGCTATCCGCCGATCGGCGCGTGGAGCATTGCGTTGGCAGGCGCGATCGGCCTGGCAACCGTGACGGGGCGGTTGATCAGCCGGCGCCGGCTGCCGCCGCGGCTGGTTGCCGGCGTGCTGCTCGCCGTCGCCGTCGTTATCGCCGTGGGGCTCGCTGTCCATCCGCCGCCGATGATCGAGGGGTTTCAGCGCTCGGTGGTCATGCGCGTGGAGAACGTGGCCTTCGCGCTCGTACTGTTCACCGAGTGGGCAGCGATTGTCACGTATCTCGTGCTGACACGGCGCCCGAGTGCACAAGCAAACGGGAGCCGCCAGGCCGGCGGGCGATTCCTCATCGTCTTGCTGTCCGCGATTCTCATGCACGCGCAGCTCTATCCGCGTTCCGACTTCATGCATCTCGTCTATGCCGCACCCTGCATTCTGGTGCTCGGGGCGCGGCTTCTGGAGGTGTTGGCCGACCAGTGGGCGTGGGGCTTGGCACGCACGCGGCGGGCACGCGCGGCCATTCGCATGCTCGTCGCGGCTCCCGTCTGCGCCGTCGCCCTGGTCCTGCTCGCTCCGGCGCTGCAACGCATCGACTATCTGGCGCGCAGCGGCTGGGGACGCGAGGCATCCGCCGTCGTACGGCTGGACACGCCGCGCGCCCCCTTGATCATCGATCCCGCCGCAGGCCGCCTGTTTCAATCGCTCTCGGAGACCGTGCGCTACGTACGCGAGCATTCACGGCCGGATCAATACCTCTTTACGTTCCCGTGCCTGGACTTCGTGAGCTTTCTCGCCGACCGGCGTGATCCCACCCGGCACGGCTACTACTATCCGGGTTCTCCCGGGCACGCCGTCGAGGCCGAGGTCATCGACGCGCTGCATGCCCATCCGCCGCGCCAGATCGTCGCGCTGCACGATCACGCGCTCTTTTTCGTCAATGCACCGTCGTACTATTTCAACCTGCATCAGTTCGTCAGCGCTCACTACAACCTCGAGCGCCGCGTCGGCATGTTCGACATCCTGCGCCCGAATCCGCCCGGTCGCGGCGGGGCCGAGACCGCGGGAACGATGCTGGTGACGGCACGCGACGCGGCCGCGGATGTGGATGCGAACGAAGCTGAAGACGGTGACGTGCCACAGACCGGCGCGCCGGAGGACACGCTTGCCACCACCGTCGCACTCTGGCGGCGAGAGGTGCAACACAGTCGCGGCGCCGTGGCCCGCGAGATCGACCTGGCGCTGGGCAGGTTGGCGACGGTGGATATCGAAGGGCTGGCGAGCGTCATTGCGGGACTTTCACCGTCGGCGCAGCGATCCGTGGCGCAGCTGGTGCTCTTGAGTCGCAGCGGCGGCGGGGCGGCGGCTCTGTCGGCGGCACTCCAGAAGCCAGGGGTTTCAGCCGCCATGGCCGAACAGTTCCTCCGGGTCATCGGCGCCATCGGCGATAGCCGATCCGTCGTGCCGATGTTGCAGGCATTACCGGGGAGTGAAGGCAGCATGCGTGCGGCGCTGGCCGGGGGGCTGTTCTATGTAATGTCGAAATCGTGGGTGGAAAATTACTGGTATGCCCCCTCGAAGCCTGCCGAGTTGCCACGCATTGAAGAGGCGCTGCCCACCGCGCGCCTGATTCAATGGATAGACAATCCCTTCGAATCACCGGCCCTGCGTTCGTTCGCCATCCGCATGGCCGGACTGCGTCAGAGCCCGGTGTTCATTCCCTATCTTGTCCGGGTTTCGGGTGATGCGAACGAGAACCCGCTGCTACGTGCCGACGCCGTCTGCTCATTGGTGCAGCTCGGCTACGGAACGGCCGTGTTCCCCATCATCGGCAACTTGCTGCACGGCGGAGATGCCGTGTCGGCAGTGCTGACCGTGGCCTTGTATCCAGAGGATCCCGAGAACGGCCGCCGCTTGCTCCTCGAATCGATGCAGCTGGCGGATCCTTTCGCGCGCTCGCAAGCGTTCTGGATCGCGGGAGCGGTACGCGATCCTCAGTTGGTGCCCATACTGCGCGCCGGCCTCACTGATGCCGTTCCCGAGGTGCGTCAAGCCGCCGCATGGGCCTTGGGAAACATCGGTGATCCCGGCAGCACGCTGGCGCTGCAGCAAGCGGCACATGACGGCAATGACGACGTCGAGCCGTTCGCCGAACGCGCACTCCAACGAATGGCAAAAGGCAGTGACGAGCGATGAGTGACGCGTGACCAGCGAGAAAGAGTTATTCCCCCTTCAACTCGTCACTTGTCATTTGTCCCTGCTTCCCTGCCACCTGCTCAACGGTGGCCCGCATCTTCTCCGCCTGCACGTCCCACGCGAAGCCGCTTGCCCAGGCTTGTGCGGCCGCTCCCATGCGGGCGCGGCGCTCGGTGTCGGTAAGGATTTCGACCATGCGGCGGGCCCACGCTTCGACGTCTTCGTGGGGAATGAGGAAGCCGGTGACACCGTCGCGCACGGCATCGCGCAGGCCGGCGACGTCGCTCGCCAACGTCGGTGTGGCACACGCCGCCGCCTCCATCGTCGGGATCCCCCAGCCCTCCTTGACGCTGGGATAGACGAGGGCGTTGGCGCGGCGTAGCCAGTTGATTTTTTCCTCCTCGCTGACCCAGCCCACGAAACTGACGCAGTCGGCGAGGCCCAGGGTCCGCACCAGGGCTTCGAGCCGCGGGCGATCCGTGCCCTTGCCGGCCAATGCGAGCCGGGCGCCTGGCACCGCTGCCCGCGCCCGCGCGAAGGCGCGGATCATGATGTCGATGCCCTTGTAGCGCTTGAGCATCCCGACGTAGAGCAACAGCGGCTGCTCCGACTTGGGAACGCCGTCCTCCGCGCAGTAGCGCGTCAGGTCCAGACCGGGGCTGACAATGTCGATCTGACTGCCGCGCAAACCCCGATCGACGAGATCACGCGCCGTGCTGTCGCTGATCGCCACGAAGCGGACACCGCGGTACACGGGAGGGATCAGGTGCTCGTACAGCCAGACATACGACGCCAGCGCGGCGTTGGCCTCCTGGAAAACGGTGCGCCCGAAGAGATGCAGGACGATCGGCAGCACCGGCGTCCGTGTGAATGCAGGGAGCAGAAAAGGGATCTTGCAGATATTTTCGACGAACAGGTCGACGCGTTCACTGCGCGCCAGTTGCAACGCCGCGCGCGCGGCGCTGACGTTTTGAGTGACCTTGTTGCCGGTGCGCACCACGCGGATGCCACCGATGCGCTCCTCGGACGACGCGCCGCGGTGGCGTCCGGAGAGCAGAGTAACCCGGTGGCCGCGGGCCGCAATCCGCTGAAAGATCTCATTGAGATACACTTCGGCTCCCCCGGCCTCCGGGTGGGTGATATCGCGATAGTCGAGCAAGACGATGTGCAGAGGCGACGCCAAGAGATCCAGCTATCTGTACGCCGAAGGCGTTACGCGTGCGAAGCAGCTCTGATCTGGAAGGTTCGCGCCTGTGCGGTTCACGTCTCCGGCTCTTAGCACCCGGCCTGCCGCATTCAAGCCGAGCCCGTGCGGGATTGTGCTGGAATTTCTAGCGCAACGATCGTAACATCGGCGCCACCCGTAACACTTTGTATCAGTAGGGAGGCCATTTGAATCCGTCCACGATGACCGCGATCGACCGAGGACTCGGCAAGCCGTTGTGCGCGTTGCTCACCGGCGTGCGCCAACTCGGCGGGCTGATCCAGAACGCGCGTACCGAAAACGCGCCGCTGGAAAAGATCCTGTTCATCAAGATGGCCGAGCAAGGCGCCACCGTCCTGGCGTACCGCGCCCTGTGCCGCGCCGTAGAGCTCGTGGGACGGGAGAACGTGTATTTCTGGGTGTTTCAGGACAACCGGGAGATTCTCGACCTCCTCGGTGTGATTCCGCCCGACAACGTGCTGACCGTACGCTCGCAGAACTTCTTCGTCTTCGTGATCGACGTTCTGCGCACGTTGCTGAAGATCCGACGGCTAGGCATCGATGCAACCGTGGACATGGAATTCCTGGCGCGTGCACCGGCTATCCTCGCCTTCCTCACCGGTGCGCGACGACGTGCCGGCTTGCATCGGTTTACCGTCGAGGGTCCCTATCGCGGCGATCTACTGACCCACCGGGTGCAACACAACCCGTATCTGCACACGGCGGCGGCGTACTACGCCCTGGTCGATGCCCTGCAGGCAGACCCACAGGAGCTGCCGCTGTTGAAACGGCACTTGCCGGACGTCGATGGCACTCCGCCGCGCTTTCAGCCGGAGGCAGACGAGTGCACGCGGGTGCAGGCATTGCTGGATGGTCTCGCGGCCCGGCAGGTCGACGGGCCGATTGTAATATTGAATCCGAACGCCAGCGATCTGCTGCCGCTGCGCAAATGGCCGACGGAGCGCTTCGTCGAGCTCGGCCGGCGCATTCTGGCGAGTCACCCCGATGCCACAGTGGTGGTCACAGGCGCCCCCTCGGAGGAAACAGCCGCATCGGCAGTCGCACAAGCGATCGGTTCGACACGGGTGATCAGCGTGGCCGGCAAGACACGGTTGCGCGATCTCATGGTGCTGTACACCATGGCTGACGTGTTGGTTACCAACGACAGTGGCCCGGGACACTTTGCCTCGATGACCAGGATCGACACCGTGGTCCTGTTCGGTCCCGAAACCCCCGCACTCTACGGCCCGCTCGGACCCAACACGCACACCATCTGGGCCGGCTTGGCCTGCAGCCCGTGCATCAATCCCTTCAACCACCGTATCTCGCCATGCACCAACAACGTCTGCATGCAGTCCATCTCGGTTCCGCAAGTGTTCGGCCAAGTGATGGAGCTGCTGCAGCAGCGTGCGCAGATGGCTGCGCCGATGTACGGCCGCGCTGTCAGTAAGGGGTAAGGAGTGAGGAGTAAGGGGTGGAGAAGCCTCACAAGCGGTTGGAGATCTGGAAGCTGAGTATGGAATTGGTTTTGGCAGGGTATCGCGTCACCGCGACCTTCCCGGGGGAGGAGCGCTATGGATTGATCGCGCAGCTGCGTCGAGCCGCGGTGAGTGTTCCCAGCAACATCGCTGAAGGCGCTGCGCGGAATACCAAGCGCGAGTTCATCAACTTTCTTCACACAGCCCAAGGCTCACTCAGCGAGGTGGACACCCAATTGGAACTGAGCGGCGCGCTCGGATACATACAGCGAGAGGCACTCGCGACACTCGACGCCCAAATGATCCAGGTTGACAAGATGCTCACAGGCCTGATCAAGTCTCTGCAGAAACCCTCTTAACCCCTCACTCCTTACTCCTCACCCCTCACCCAAAAGCCAATGCACGCAGCAGGCATCTTCACTGGCGAGCGTTTGGTCGCAAGCGATCCGCTGTTTGCGGCCGACTTCAGCCGCCATCTCAAGGCGTACCAATTCGCGCAGGCGCATGTCGGCGGGAAGCGCGTGCTCGATGCCGGCTGCGGGGATGGCTACGGTACGCACCTGCTCGCCGAGGCGGCGGAGCGCGCGCTCGGTGTGGATCGGTCGGCTGATACCGTGGCCGTGGCGGCGCGGCGTTACCAGGGAGTGAACCTCAGCTATCGCGTCTGCGCGCTCGATCGCTTGAGCGATCTCGGAGAGCAGTTCGACGTGGTCTGCAACTTCCAGGTGATCGAGCACCTGGTCGAACCCCGGCCGTTTCTGAAACAAGTGCGACAGATCCTCGCGCCCGGCGGGTGCCTCATCGTCACCACGCCGAATCGCCTCCAGTCGCTGGTGGAGAATCCGTACCATGTCCACGAGTACATCGGCGGCGAGCTGGAACAGCTGCTGCGCGAGGTGTTCACGCGCGTCGACATGCGCGGCGTCTGCCCCAATGCACGGGCGATGGCCTACGATCGCGCGCGTGCGGCGCAAGCCACGCGCATCCTGCGACTCGACCCGCTCGGCGTGCGCCACCTGCTGCCGCGCACCCTGATCGAGTGGGTGTACCCCAAGCTGGCGCGGCTGGTGCGCCGGCGCATCACGCCCGCGAACGGCGCCGCGGCCGCCATCAGCGCCGCCGACTTCACTATCGAATCGGCGCTGGAGGGAGCGCTCGACCTGCTGGCCATCTGCCGGTCCTGACGAGGGCGCGCGCTGAAAATGAAGAAGTGGCTGAGCCTGGTTCTGAAGATCGGCGTGACGGCGGGGATTCTGGCGTTGATTGCGTCGAGAACCGACGTCAGCAAGATGGCCGGACTGCTGAGTTCCATTGGCGGCGAGACGATCATCATCGTCCTGGCGCTCAACATCCTGCAGACGTTGATCTCCACCTATCGCTGGGTGCTGGTCACCCGCGCCGTCGACGGCACGGTCGAGGCCTGGCCGGCCCTGCAGGCGGTCTATGTGAGTCTCGCCCTCAACCAGTGCACGCCGTCGTACATTGGCGGCGACGCGTACCGCGTCTATTGGTTGTACCGCGAGGGCAACCGCGTCGCGGTGGCGGCGCGCGGCGTGGTGATCGACCGGATCAGCGCGTTCATCGTGCTCGTGCTCATGATGGCCGCCGGTCTACCACTGGTTTTCGCGCGCTTTCCGGACCCCGCGGCACGCACCGGGTTGATCGCCATCTTGGGCTGCGGCCTGTTGGGGACGGTCGTCTTCTTCATGTGCGATGCACTCCCGCACACGTGGCGGCGATTGCGCGTCGTCCGTGAGTTGGGTGAGCTCTCGGCGGCGGCGCGGCGCCTCTTGCTGCACGGCACGAACGCTCTGGTGATCGGACCGCTGGCACTGGCCGTGCATCTGATCACGGCGCTGGTGATGTCCGTGATCGCGGCAGCCTTGAAGCTCCCATTGAGCTTGCTCGATTGTATCGTGCTGATGCCGCCAATCATGCTGCTCGCCGCCGTTCCGCTGTCGGTCGCCGGCTGGGGTCTGCGGGAAGGCGTCATGGTCGGGGTCTTGTCGATGCTTGGCATCGGCACCGAACCGGCGCTGGCGCTGTCACTGCTGCTCGGCCTCGGCATGCTCGGCAACGCCTTGCTCGGCTTCCTGCCGTTGGCCTTTGGCGGCGAGCGCTTCGTAGCAAGCCGCGCCCGCCTTGCCCCAGCGCCCGAGACGTAAACTCAGAAGATCATCCGCAGATTTGCACAGATCAACACAGATCCTCCTGAGGTGGGATAGAATCCGTCAGAATCGGCGTCAGTCTGCGGGTTGATTCCACTACTCAAGAGAGCTGCTTCACCAGCCGCAAGATTCCCTGCTTCACCGGGGAGCGGTGATGCGAGGCGCCGGTCCAGCGCCGCACATCTTCTTTGTGCGCGCGATACCAGTCATACGACTCGCAGATCATGGCTTCATTCGAATAGCGCGGCTGCCAACCAAGCTCACTCTTTGGACGGGTGATGTCGACGTAGAGACTGCGCCCGTACATGAGCGAGTGGTAGGGTCCCAGCGGCGACAAACGCAGCGCGCTGGTCAGCTGCATGGCGGCAACGACGATCCCCATGGGCAATGAGTAAACCCGACTGCCGGTGCCGGCGTGGGTGCACAGGGCTTCCAACGTCTGACGCATGGTCCCGAAACGCTCCGCGCCGATGTTGTACACGGCAAAGCCGGGCCGCTGCGCCGCCTTGATGCAGGCGTCCGCCAGGTCGTCGGCGTGCACGAATTGATAGACGTTATCGCCGCTGCCCAGCACCGGAATGCGGCGCCCGTCTTCCACCCAGTCGAAGAGAATCTGAAAGATGCCCAGGCGCCCGTGTCCAAGAATAGTACGCGGACGAATGACGGTCACATCCAGCCCGTGCTCCTGGACGAAGCGCAGCACGAGGCGCTCGGCCTCCAGCTTCGCCTTGCCGTACGCCTCCATCGGGTTTGGCGCGACGCTGTCGTCGACCGGATTCTTGGACGGCACGCCGAACACGGCGCTGGACGACGTGTGGACGATCTTGCGCACACGCGCGTCACGGACGGCGTGCAGCAGGTTCTCCGTGCCGCCACAGTTCACCGACCAGAAGAGCTGCCGGTCCTTCGCGAGCGGCACCTGTGCCACGTTGTTGTAGACGACATCCACGTCGGCGCAGGCGCGACGCACCGCATCCAGGTCGCGGATGTCACCGCAGACGAATTCGACGTCGGGGGGGCGATCATCGACATCGATAAGATCGAACACGCGCACGCTGACGCCGGCAGCACGCAGCCGATCGCGTAGCAAGCAGCCGAAGTAGCCCGAGCCGCCGGTAATCAGAGCGCGTTCTGCCATGGAGTGTTCACTTAGCATCCTGTCGGACTTGGAACCATGCAGCGACCCAACAGGAGCGGTCCATAGAAATGACGCCGACTGCGGGTCCTAGCAGCCTGTCGGATTGGAAGCCCGCAGCGACCCGAAGGGGAGCGGGCCATAGAAGAGACGCCGGCCGCAGGCCCTCAGAAGTGCAAGCCGTTCGCCAGACACCAGCGTACCGACGCCAGCATCCCCTCACGCAGCGCCACCGTTGGCGCATAGCCGAGTTCGGCCTTCGCCTTCTCGATCGAGCAGGCAATGGTGTGGCCCATCTCGCTGAGGACGTGGAGCTTCTGGTTGTACAGCCCCAGCGCTTGCAGCGTCCCGTCGGCGAGCCGGGCCACCTCGCCGGCAAGAGCGGGCAGGTGCAAGCGCCGCGTGGCGCAGCTGACGCCAAACTCGTCCTCGAGCACGCGCTGCACCGTGTCAACGATCTCGTTGATCGTGTACGGGCGCTCGTCGGCGATCCAGTAGACCTCGCCGTTGGCGCGGGCCGTCGTGGCCGCCAGCAGCAGGCCTTGGCAGATGTTGTCGACATAGGCCATCGAGCGCTGCTGCATACCGTCACCGAGGATCGGAAAACGGCCGTCCTTGATCATCTTGAAGAACAGCGTCTGCCGTGGCGGTTGGTGCGGACCGTAGAACCACGGTGGCCGAATGAGGACCGTCTCCAGCTTGCCGCGCGCCTGCGCCTCCTTCACCAGCGCCTCGACGCGCTGCTTGGAGCGACCGTAGCCCATGTACGGATGATACGGCGAACCTTCGTCGAAGCGGTGCTCGGCGTTCGGATTGAAGCCGAACGGCGAGTTGGACGACACCACGACCACGCGGCGCACGCCCGCCGCTTCAGCGGCGCGCAGGACGTTGTCCGTGCCGCCGACGTTCACCTGCTCGAACTCCTGGACGCCGCGCGTCGGGTGGACGACGCCGGCAATGTGGAACAGCACGGCACCGGCGGCATCGGCACAAAACGCGCGCACGGCGTCCGCGTTGGTGAGGTCGGCGGGTGCAAGTTGAACGGCGGGCGACAGCTCGGTGAGCACGGTGGTGTCGGCGACGGGATGCACCAGGCAACGGATGGTGTGGCTGGAGTCGGGCGTCTCGAACTGCGGGACGCCGGGAAGGCCTCGCAGCAACACCTCGACCAGGCGCGTGCCGAGCCAGCCGGGCGCGCCGGTCATCAAGATCGATGGGGTTTTTGTGCGCGTCACGATGTCCAGGCTCCCTCGCTGGTGGTGGGTGCGCTCCGCGTCGAAGTGGTCCAGATTGCGGAGCGCGATCGCCATGGTGGTGCCTTGCGGATTGACGCCCGGGGAATCGGGAATGAGGCTGGCGTCGTTGATGTAGAGGTTGCGGAAACCCGTCACCTTGCCAAAGGAGTTGGTGGCGCAGAAGTCCGGGTTCTCGCCCATCGGGCAGCTGCTGAAGGCATGCACGGTTGACAGGCCCATGGCCGTCACCGGAATGGGCTCTTTCAGAAAGCCGCGGCACTGCTCGGCCGACTTGAGCACCGGCTGGGAACGCAGCGACGGGTAGACGGCCTTGGCCCCGGCAGCGAACAGGATCTCACCCAGGTGGGCGAGGCCCTTGCTGATGTTCTTTTGATCCGCCTCGGTCAGCTGGTAGCGCACCACGATGCCGTCTTCGACACCGCGCAAGGCGCGGATTTTTCCGCGGTTCATGCCACGCGTCGCGGCATAGTACAGGGCCATGTGGCTCCAGTCGCGCATGGCGTGCTGGTTCATCTTCCAGTTGTCGGAGAGCAGCATCGCCAGAAAGCCGGGGGTGAATACGGCGCCGCCGATGGTGATGTTCGGCCAGAACTCCTTCACCTGGAAAATGGGCAGGGCTTCCTGGTGCGCACCGATCTCGCTGTCGAACACGGCGGCGGCCTTGATCATCGGGTGGATGCACAGGTTGTCGCCGACGTTCTTCGTAATGCCGCTGCGGCGCAAGAGCGCCGGCGTCTGCACCGCACCACCGCAGACGAACACGGAGTCGGCACAGATTTCGAAACGCCGTCGCGTGCTGCCGGCGGACTGTTGCGCCACAACACCGGTGACACGTCCGTTCTCGTGAACGAGCTTGAGGGCCTTGCAGTCAGGAAGGAGACGGGCGCCCGCCGCGAGCGCTTTCGGAATATAGGTGCGCTGCATCGACTGCTTGTTGCCCGGCGCGAACGGGCTGGCGCCGGAGTTTTCCTTCTGGCAACGCGGCACCTCGGTGTACTGCCAGTGGAGCTGCTCGATACCCTGGCGAAACAACTGTGAGCTCCGCGGCAATTGCGCCGCATTCAGGTAGGAGACCGACAAGTCGCGCTCGAGCTGGTCGAAATAGGGCTCCATGATCGCGGGCGAAAAGTCGGCAAGGACGGCGTCGGTGCTCCAACGGTGATAACAGTCGGGCGGCAAGCGGTGCCAGAAGGCGCTGTTCACTTCGGTGGAGCCGCCGACGCAGCGGCCCTCGACATAGGCGATGCTCTGCTTCCCGAGGATCGGCGTCAGCCCGCCGTTGCGATACAGCCGCGCAATGGCGTCGGGCGAGTTTGATGCGATGGTACTGGTATCGAGATACGGACCTTCCTCGAGTACGACGACCTCGTAGCCACGCGCGGCCAGCGTCGCCGCGGTGATCGCCCCGCCGGCGCCGGAGCCGATCACCAACACCTGCGTGCGCAGCGGCGTGGTGCCGATGGTGGAGGTGCCTGGGCTTAAGAGCTCGGGTGACATGACCATCTCGAGGCATCTTCTACGCCGCAGGCGTTGCGCAACACAGCCCAGGGTTGCGAAGCTACCCTGGGTTGAGAGGGGGAGACCTCTTCAACCCTGAAAGCGGTTGCGTCGCGCCGCCTCAATCCCGCACGTATCGAATCGTCGACGCTACCCCTTCGGTGTCGGAAGAATATTGGCTCTTGCTCCCAGGGTGGGTGCTGCGCGTCAACCCTGTGTTGTGTTGCGCAACGCCGTAAGGCGTAAGCCGAGTATCTCATAGGTGCTTTCATCTGGCTGTACCCGCGTCCAGAATGTCGGCGACCACCGGCTGCCGCCGCTCGGCCTCGAGGCGCTGCAGGACCAGCGGATGATCGAAATAGACCAGCAGCGCCGAGCTGCGGATCAGCTTGACGAAGTCGCGGAACGCTCCGAGCGGCGCATCGCTCCACAAGGCAAGGTAGGTGGACTGCAGCTCGGCGGGGAGGCGGCGGAACGGCCGCGCGTAGCGCCACAGGGCCAGCCAGTTGAAGGTAACGACCGCGAGCTTGTACGGCAGCCGCAGGAAGCGCGGCATCTGCTGGATCTGTGACGCGACGTAGCGCGTCACGTCGTTCTCCACAGTGGCGCGGGTCGCGGCATCGAGATCCGGATATGCGGGGATGATCAGGATCACGATGTCGCGCAGCACCGCCCGTTGGCTGCGCCACAGCTTGACGGTCCGCTTCACCCGACCACCTCCGGCGCACCGCTGATGGCGATCCCGTCGCTCGGCGCCGCCCGCACGACGCTGCCGAGGCTGATGCCGTACGCGGCCAACGCTGACAGCCCCCACAGCGTAACCGGCACATAGTAGAGGAGATGCACCATGATCGCGTATCCCAGAGCGGTCTCTTGCGGGACGCCGAACATAAGCAACGCCTGCATACAGAAATAATGGAACGGTCCGATGTACCCCGGACTCGAGGGCACCAGGATACCCAGGTTCGTCACCGAAAGTGCCATTCCAGCCATGACGGGGCTAGCCGGGAGGTGGAAGGCCGGCAACACGACGAGAAACATCGTCCCCTCGACGGCCCACACGGCGACACTGAGGAAAAGAATCTCGCCAGCCAAGGTCGCATCGCGCAAGCAGTCGGTGGCACCGACCGCGCGCTCGAGGATGGCCAGCAAGCGGTTTGCAAGCCGCGCCGGGAGCGGTCTGCTCACGCGGCGGGCGACGTCGAGCACGAAGCCGCGTGCCGTGGTGATGAGGGCAACCGCCACGGTTGCCGACACAAAAATCAGCGCCGCGACGGCACGCAGCTCTCGGCCCCAAGGCGGCAACGGCGCGATCCAACCGGCCAGCACCAGGATCAAGGTAATGGTGAGCCCGTCGAGCAAACGCTCGAGGAACGTGATCGCCAGCGCCAGGCTGACCGAAACGTCCGCCTTGCGCCCGAGCACGTAGGCGCGCACCACCTCACCCATGCGGGCCGGCAACACATTGTTGGCGGCGTAGCCGATGATGGTGCAGTTGGTCGCGGTCCACAGGTCGAGATCGCAATGTGGGCGGAGAATCGTGCGGCAGCGCTGGCCGCGCACGAAATGGCCGGCCATGTAGATGATCGGCGCCAGGACATACCACGGCCACCACGTCGACGTCGCCAGCGCCTGTCCGAGCCCGTGCAGATCGATCCGCCGCAGCGACAGCGCCAGGAACAGGCCGCTGAAGCCGAGCCCGAGGACCAGGGCGGCGAGGCGCTTCGTCGTCTGCGGCGATCTCACGATACACGCTTCCTGGCGGACGGGCGGGCGATCATCTTCTCAGCAGGTAGCATGGGCGGCGCTCATTTGGAAAATGGTTCTTGAAGTTGGGCATTCAGCCGCCATCCGCGAGTTGCTTCCCAACTCCGAGATCTCGCGACTTGAAGCACCCGACACTGTAGTGTAGGTGCCTGCCTCGATCGAGGCCCGGACGAGCAGCATGAAACCCCGCGTAAATCTCCAGGACGCCGTGATGGTCATCGCCCTAGGGGTTGGCTCCGTGCTCTTCTGGTACCTCCGCCTGATCCTGCCGGCCAAGGAGATGCACGCCGGGAGCGGTGATTTGTACACGCAGATCTATCCGATGGCGCTGCGCGCCGCCGATTGGATGCGCAAAGGGCACATCCCGCTCTGGAACCCGCTTCAGCTTTGCGGCCAGCCGTTCTTGGGCTCCGTGCTCTACGGGATCTTCTATCCGCTCAATTTCCCATTCTTGTTGTTCAGCACAGCCGTGGCTATTGAGGTGGTGGCCGTGCTCCACCTGTTCGCGACCGGCGTCCTGACGTACGTGTACGCCCGATACATTCGCATCAGCCGCGCTGGTGCGGCGTTGGCGGGAATCGTGTTCATGTTGGGCGGTTTCGTCGCATCGCAAGCGCTGTGGTTTACCCCATCCATCAATGCCATTACGTGGCTGCCACTGGGTTTCCTGGCTGTGGAGATGATCTTCGCGGCGCCGAGGTTCTCGGCGGCAGTCCTCCTGGCGGTTGCCGTGGCCATGCCGGTGTTGGCGGGGTGGCTGCAGACCTGGACCTATTCCATGCACGCCACCGCGGCCTACGCCGGGTTCCGGTTCGTAATCGTCCTGCTGCAGCGCAAGCGGCGGCAACAAGCGCCCTTGATTGCCGCGATGCTGGCGGCCGGGTTTCTCCTTGGAGCGGCGCTGGCGGCGATCCAGCTCCTTCCGAGCCTGGAGCTCCAGAGCCTGGGTCCACGGCGGCCCGGAGGCTTGTCGCTGCTCCAGACGCTCAGTATGGGACCGATCGCTCCCAACAAGCTTCTGGCCGATGCGTTCAACTCGTCACCCGGCTTCCCGCGCCAAATGTACATTGGGATTCTGCCGCTCGTGCTCCTGACCGGCTCGGCATTCGTCAGCGCAGGCCGGTTGCGCGTCGCATTTCTTTGGGCGTTGAGCCTATGGAGTATTGCGGTGGCACTCACGGTGTATTCGCCGCTGTTCACGGTGTTCCGCGCGCTGCCCGGCGGCTCATGGTTCCGCGTCCCCTGGCGGATTGTCTTCCTGTACGGCTTTGCGGCGGCGCTGCTGAGCGGCATCGGACTCGACATCATCACCGGATCAGGCTCGGGGCGGGCGGCGCGCACGCCGCTTCTCGCCGCCGGGCTGATGTCGATCGTAGCGCTCGGCTATCTCCTGGCTGTTTCGATGTCGATGCTGAGCCGGGCCTACATGATTGTCGGCCTGGGCCTGGTGTGGGCTCTCGTGCTCTTCCCACGACCGGCGGTACGCAACGGCATTCTCTTGATGCTGATTGCGCTGGTCACGCTCGATCTGTTCATCGCCACCAAGAGCCCGGCGGTGCACCCCTATCATGACCTGAGCGTGTACGACGGAGAGGCACGGGCCCTCGACTTCGTCAAAGAGCACCAGGGACTCGACCGAACCTATATTCACTGGTCATGGCCGGGGAATCCGGCGCTCATGCCGAAGCAAGGGACGCTGCGGGGAATCTTTTCCATCACCGACTACGAGCCGCTCAGCTTGGATCGGTACGACAGATTTTTCCGGTTGCTGGATGGACGGCGCGCCACCGAAGCAGAATCAGATCCGAATCGCACGCCGTTCATCGGATTCCTCGATTTTGAACCCTCGCCCGAACGTCTCCGCCTGCTCAGCTTGATGAGTGTACGGTTCATCGTGACGCACCCCTTTGCAGTTCCCTTCATTAAGGCGCTACAGAACGAAGGGCCGCCGTGGGTGGTGGCATTGCCGCCCAAAGATGGGCACTACATGGTCTACGAGAACCCGACGGTGTTGCCACGCGCCTATGTCGCCCACAATTGGGAGGTCGCACGGGACAGAGACGATGCGCTGCGCGCCGTCAGCGCCGCGACCTTCGATGCCCGCCGAACGGTGGTTCTCGAGCCGGAAGCCGGCGAAACGGTTCCGCCGAGCGGTGCAAACACGCAGCCCATCTCGGCGGCAGAAATCACCGGCTACCAGCCCTCGCATGTCGAGATCGACGTCAACGACCCCACCGGGGGCTTCCTCGTTTTGACGGACGCCTTCTATCCAGGATGGAAGGCATCCATTGATGACCGGCCTGCCGTGGTCCAACGGGCGAACTATCTCTTTCGGACGATAGCGGTACCGCCGGGACACCATCGAGTCGCCTTTGTCTATGATCCCCGCAGCTTCAAGCTCGGAGCCGCACTCACGCTGGGGGCGCTCAGCTGCATCGTCGGCTGGGCGGGCACGGTCGGGTACCGCAGGTGGCGGATGAGGTTGGCGGCATGATTGGTCGGCAAGAGCTGTGGAAACGGTTAGCCGGCGCCATCGCTCTGTCTGCCGCCGTGCTGGGTTCGTCGTGTAGCTCGGCGCCGCCGGAGAGCAGCCTCGGCCAGCGCTGGCTCGATGCACTGAACAGCCACGACGCGGCGCAGGTAGCCCCATTGTTGGCTACCGATGCGGTCTATCGGGATCCCACGGCACAGGAGCCGCTCGGCGTCGCGGCGCTATCGGCGCGCTTGACGCGGGAATGGACGCAATGGAAGGACCGGGTCTACACGGCGATCCGCATCGTCGATGCACCTGACACCGTAGTGATCGAGTGGCACCTGCAGCAGACGCATCCGACCGGTAAAGCCGTGCCGCTGGACGGCGTCACGATCCTGGACCGCGACGGCACGCGCATTCGCGCCGTGCGTGACTACTACAACGCCGGAGTATATCTGCAGTTCTTACGGTCGCAGTAAGTGAGTACCGGTGCTGGTCATGAGCTCGTGGAGGCGCACGCTCCTTGGGAACCCCGTGGCAACGCTGCTGAAGGTCCTGGTTGTCTTGGCAGCGCTCGATTGGTGGGTGCGGGGGCCGTTCGTCGATTCGTACGTTGCCGCCCGTTATGTCAAACCGTTCGCCATCCTGCACGACCGCACAGGCGGCCGTGACCTGCCGATCTTCTTTGGCGCCCTGGCGCGGCGCTCGACTGGGGTGCGGATTGCGTTCGTCGGCGATTCGACGATGAATGCGGTCGATGGCCTGGATACGACCAACATCCCGTACCTGACTGGCGAAGAGTTGCGGGCGCGGTTGGGACGCAACGACCTCGAGGCCATCGATGCAAGCGAAATCGGTCTCTACGGCGGCGATGCCCTGTTGTTCATCGACAAGTTGCTGGGCGCCGGCGCCGATGTCGTGGTCTACGGGGCATCGCTGCGCGCGCTGCCGCGGTACCCAGTCACCCAGTATGTCAGCCGCATCGGCTCCGAGCTCAGCCCTGCCGATGTCCTCCGCCTTGCACGCGCCGGCGGCTCGACGTGGTTGATCGACAACCTGACGGCGGAGCAGGTGCTGTCCGGGGCGGTGCGCAGCAGCTGGGCCACCTACGCGTACCGCAGCAGCCTGCGCAGCTGGCTATGGGAGGGTGCGGCGCAACCGCTCGTCCAGCAGTGGCCCGCGCTGCAGGCGGCTCTCCAACCGGCGCCACTTCAACAGCCGGTCGCGGTCGCACCGCGATTGCCCAAGGCGCACGCCTACGAATGGAGCCGCGACGACTACGGCGGGCTGAACGCCAACGGGCGTGCCCTCGAGCTGATCGGGCAGTTATGCCGGCGCTACGCGCCGGGCCGGTGCGTCCTTTATGCCGGCCCGGTGAATCCTCTCGGACGCGAAGCTTTGGCCGACCCCGGATTGTACGAGGAATACCTGGCCTTCCTGCGTGTCCTTGCCGGGCGCTCCGGCTTGATCTGGCGCGACTACAGCGACACCATGACCCCTGCAGATTTTCGCCCACCACGGTACGGCGGCCTGCGCGACCCGATCCATCTCAATGAAGCCGGGAGAGCAAAGCTCGCGCAATTGCTCGCCCAACCGGTCGCAGAAGCGATCGGCAACGTCACTGCGGTTGGGACCGGCACCACGAAGCGGAGAGCGCAATGAGACGTCATCGACAGAACTTCGCGGTCCGGCATCGATGGGCTCTCGTGGCGCTTTCGGCGTGCGTGCTCGTGCTCGGGTTTGTGCGCGGCGCGGCGGCGATCGAATTGACCGGCGTCCTGCTGCTGCCGGTTACTCTGGAAGGAGAGCGCATGGGTCCGGTCTGGCACACTGCGAGCGGCAATGGGGGACGGCCGCTCGCTTTGGCTCTCTCGTCGCCGGCCGGGGTGGGTCAGGCGCCGCTACTCAACCGAGAAGACGGCGAGATCGATGTGTCACTGCTGAACGTCGTCAACATCGCCGGATTCTTTCAGTGCCTCGATCACGAATTTCCACCCGCCATGGTGATGAACCTGTATTTCGACGGAGACAACTTGACCCCTGGAATCAGCGCCACCATAGCGGCCAACGCAGCGCCCTCGGCATTTCTGATGAGTCGCTCGTCGCGGACGATCTCCCTCGACCTCGCCGATACGGAGAGCCTCCCGGCGCTCCTCTTCGACAACGGCACCTTCCAGGTCGCTCTCAGCGCCGCATTTTTCTTCTCGTCGACGGGCCTCCCGAATCCATGGCGGACGAAGCTTTTTGAGAACCTTGATCGCGTCGGCATGGACAAGTTTGCGCCGGATGGACTGGCCGATGGAGTGGTGGTGTTCACGCTCAACGTGGGCCCGTCGCCAACACCACCGGCTCCTCTACAGACACGACAACGCTTGCAAATCGCGCCGGCACCAGTCCCCGCTGCTCGGGTGGGTGAGGACTCGTGGGTAGGTCCAACACCGAACGAGCCGCTGGCCGCGCCATCGCCGCCGCTGGCGACGCCGGCTGCGGAGCTGTCCGATTCAGAGGGCACACCGATGGTGGCACGCACCGCCGAGGGTGACCGTACGCCAACGATGCCGACGACCGGGTCGGTGACGCCAAGCGCTGGCGTGCGCTCAACAGCAACACCCCTCCAGACACGTTCGCCACAAACAACGCCGGGAACACCGACGCCAGCAGCCGCGACGCCTCGCAGCCGCGACGCCGAGCCTCTACAAGAATGAAAAACAGGAAACCGGAAACAGGAAACGGAAAACGACCGCATGGGCGTGGAGGGTACGTTGCTTAGTCTTACGGGCTGTCGTGGGTTCGGCCATGGAGCACAGCGCCGAAATCAGCAACCTGTCTGACCGTGGCAGCCCGCAGCGACCCAACGGGGAGCGGCCCATAGAAAGGACGCCGCCCGCAGGGCCGCAGGGTCCTTTGATCTCGACATACGGGGGCAAAGTTGGCAGCTTGACGGAGTTATGGCTGCGACCCAAACCGCCGGAACCCCGCCATCGCACACACCCATTGCGCCAGCCTTCGACGTCACGGTCGTTTTGCGGCGCTTCGCCGCTAACAACTGGAAGGTCGCGCTGTACGTCGTGATGATCATCATGTGCGTCCTGTTCACCCCCGAGGAACCGTCGAAATTCATTTACACCGAGTTCTGATGCGGACCTGCGGGCGGCGTCGCTTCTATGGTTCGCTCCCCGTTGGGTCGTTATGAATTTCCCAGTCCGACGGGCCGCTAGCAGGTGCTCGGCACCTCAACGCGAGAAGAGAATGGAAAACAGGAAACGGGAAACCCGATATTTAAAACCGGTGAATGTTCCCGTCCAACCCCATTTGCCGGTTTTTCGTTTCCTGTTCCCGGTTTCCGGTTTTTCATTCTCTGAGGAATCATCGACATGCGGATTCTGAATCGCATCGGCTCTGTCCGACGGCCGCTGGTCTGGGTCCCGGCGGGGCTCGCGTGCATCGCGCTGCTCCTCGGCGTACTGCTGCTCCGCCGTACGGGGACGACAGGCGTGCAGCCGCTGCGCTTCGTCGATCCCCAGCTGCGTCTAAAGGGACACGCTCCCGCTCGGGACAAATCCGGCGTGGCAGAGCTGAGCACCGTAACATTCCCGGTTGGCAGCCTGCTCAGTGAAACCCGCTACGTCCTCACTCCCTTCCGGCAGGAGGTTCTGGTTTTCGCACGCGATGTGACGGTGCCGGCGGACGGTCATGTGCAGTTTTTCCCGGAAGTTCCGGACAAGCTGCTGAACGTCGAGCGCATTGCGCTGCGGCCACGGATCAACGTCGATCGGAATTGGCAACGTCTGCCGGCAGAGATTGTGAAAACCGAGGACGGTCAGGGCAAGCGAAGAGTGCACGTGCGGCTGGCGTTACCGGCCGCTGCCGCGGGAAAACAAATCGAGGTCTATGTCGAGGGCATCGCAATTGCGCCCGAACGGACGACGTCATACCGCACACAACCGGTCCAGCTTCCCACCGCGGCTCGTCTTTCCTTTGGTATGGGCATCAAGCGACCGGCATGGTCGCAAGGTCCGGTCGTCTTCACCATCAAGGCGTGCGACGAGGAAGCCGATGTGTGTGAGCCGGTGTTCTCCGAACGCCTCGATCCGTCGTCGGAGAATGCCCACGGATGGCAGGACCGCGCCGTGTCACTCGAGAGTCTCGCGGGCCGCACACGGGCGTTCCTGTTCGAAACGCGCGTCAGCAATCCAAACAAAGACGCGTTTTCTCTTCCGGCATGGTCCAATCCCACCGTCTACGTCCCGCGCGTCCCGACCGATGGACCCAACGTCATCCTCCTGTCGATCGATACGCTCTCGGCAAAACATCTTCCCCTCTATGGCTATACGCGCGACACCGCACCGTTCATCGACGCCACCTTCGCCAAGCAGGGCACCGTCTTTGATCACTGCGTCGCCGCCGCAGTCACCACGCCGCCATCGCACATGACAATGTTCACCTCGGTGCAGCCGAGCGTGCATGGGCTGACCGTCGGTCTCCTCCAAACGCTGCCGGATTGGCTGGTGACCCTGGCGGAGACACTGCGGGCCGGCGGCTTCGAAACCGGCGCGGTTACCGAAGATGGGTGGTTGGGAACTGAGTTCGGCTTCGGGCGCGGGTTCAATAGCTACGCCGAGAACAAGAGCCCGGACGTCATGTCTCCGCTCGGGCAGGTCAAGCTCACGTTCCAGAAGGCGCGCACCTGGCTGGCTCACAACAAGGATCGGCGGTTCTTCCTCTTCTTGCATACGTTTCAGGTACACGATCCCTACATGCCGCCACCGGAGTACCTCGGTTTCTTTGACGACCATGGTCAACCGATCACCGACGCCTCGCCGCAAGCGGTGCGTGAGCAAGTCGCCTATGATCGGGAGATTCGCTACACCGATGACGAGCTGCGCTCCTTATTCGAAACGCTCGAGCAGGATGGATTGAGCCAGAATACGATCTTCATTCTCGTGTCCGATCACGGCGAAGAGTTCTTCGAGCACGGCTATTGGGGTCACGGCGCTCACCTCTATGAGGAAACCACGCACGTCCCGCTCATGTTCTGGGGGCCGGGACACATTCCCGCAGGCAAGCGCGTGGCGGCCCCCGTCGGACACATTGACCTGATGCCGACCATTCTCGAAATCGCCGGCGTTTCCAATCCGTCGCAGGTCATGGGCACGAGCTTCGCCGACCTGCTGTTCGACAAACCGCGGAGCGACCACACCGAGCGACCGCACTTCGCCGAGGCGTGGGGCGGTCTCGCGGTCTTGCCGGACTACACCTCGGTCGAGTTTGAGCGTCCCGCCTTCATGATGCAGATTGGGACGCGCAAGCTGTCGCGCTATCGGAAGGACGGAGGCTTTGTGTACGAGTACTACGATCTTGCAACCGATCCGGAAGAGCGCACCAATCGCTACGCGGACGGGCCGCCGGGCGTCACCGACATGCGCGCGCGGATCGACGAGTACGAGCACACGGCGCGGGCACGCGCCATGAACCTCGAGGATGCGAGCAAACATGCTCCCGAAGAGGGCCGCACACCTGTCCTCGATCCGGCGACGGAAGAGAAGCTGCGCGCCCTGGGTTACCTCAAGTAGGTCGGGCTGCCAAAACCACCGGGGTGAGCACGAGAGGGTTGCGGCAGTGGAGATGCGATGATCTTCAATACCTGGGTCTACGGTCTCTTCCTGCTCGTTAGCTTCTGCGTCTACTGGCTCCTGCCGCCACGCTGGCGGCCGTGGGCGCTCACGGCATTCGGCTGCTACTTTTATTGGTTCTACTATCCACCACATCTGCTGCTCATCCTGGCGATGACCGCAATGGTGTATGCGCTCGGCCAGGTGATCGGCGGGCGCGCGGTGGCGCAGCGCAGGCTGTGGTTTGCCTTTGGTGTCGCCGGCTGCCTCGGTGTACTCGCCTACTTCAAGTACTCCGGGTTCTTCTTCGAATCCTTGTCGCTGGTGTTCCCGAGCGCGCAGCCGTTGGCGGGCAGCGTCTCACAGTGGCGGGCGCCGCTGGCGATTTCCTTCTTCACCTTCGAGTTCGTGCACTACCTCATCGAGGTCTATCGCGGCACGTTCCCGCCGGCGGGGCCGCGCGATTTCGGGCTGTTCATCATGTTCTTTCCAACGCTGATTTGCGGCCCGATCAAGCGGTTTCAACAGTTCAACCCGCAAGAGCACGCCCAGCAGCGGTTCAATCCCGCGGATGTAAACGCCGGCCTCGAACGCATCCTCTTCGGTCTGGCGAAGAAGACGCTCATCGCCGACACCGTCGCACCGTATTGCAGCCCGGTCTTTGCACATCCGGAAGCCTACACGTGGGTACAGCTGTGGCTCGCCGTGTATGGATATGCCATGCAGATTTACTTCGACTTCTCCGGCTACTCCGACATCGCCATCGGCAGCGCACGGCTCTTCGGCTACACCGTGCAAGAGAACTTCAACTATCCCTACCTGCAGCCGAACGTCGCGCGCTTCTGGCGCAGCTGGCACATCTCGTTGACGTCATGGATCACGGACTATCTCTACATTCCGCTGGGCGGAAACCGGCGCGGCGAAGCGCGGGCGTACGTCAACCGCTTCCTCGCCATGACCCTGTGCGGCTTGTGGCATGGCGCGGGGTTCCATTTCATGGTGTGGGGGATGTACCACGGCATCGGGCTGAATCTGTACCGTGCCTACCAGCTGGCGCGCGCCCGCCTCGGCTGGACTGCCGGCGGGAGCACCTCGCGTTTGGCGGGCGCCTTGAATGTGGGGCTGACGTTTCACTTCGTGTGCATCGGCTGGGTGCTCTTCGTGTGTGACCTGGACACGGCATTTGTCATCATCCCGCGATTGCTGGGGTTGCGGTGATTGGGCGTGACGGCGTTGCGTGATTCGGATAAGTGGGGAGCAATGACTGGCTCCTATCCTTCGCGTTGGTTGTTTCTGCGCATCGCCGTATGCGGCGCGCTGCTCATCACCGTTCCGCGCACACTGTCCGCTGCCGGCCCCGAGCCGGGTGGAACGACGCATGATCAGCACGTACCGCCGATTGCCTTCCATCCAGCGAACAGCAGCGCGGGATACGTCGTGGAGGCAGGCGGCTTGGGACGGCTATGCAGCACCAAGGGCGCGGGATTCTACGTCGCCCGGCTGCACCTGCGCGACGGTGCGGTAATCGAGCGCATCACGATGTATGTGGAAGACACGAATCGCGACGGCCTGGGCATGCTGTCGCTTGCGCGGCGCGGGCCGCGATCATTCGACGTCCTGGGCCTGACTCCGGTCTCGCTCGGAACCGGAGAGGTCGAGGCCCTGACGACAACCGCGATCAGCGTGCCGGTGGTGGACAACCAGCAAGGCGCCTACCTGCTGCAGGCGGTGCTCACCGGGCCCGGTGTGTGTCTCGATGATGCACAGGTGACGTACCGCCTCCCGTAGGCCTGCGGCCGGCGTCTCTTCTATGGCCCGCTCCCCGTTGGGTCGCTGCCGCCGGCTTCGAATGAAACTTGGCGCATGAACCACAAGTTTCTGCCCTCACGCATCCTAGGGCCTGCGGCCGGCGTCTGTTCTATGGCCCGCTCCCCCCTTCGGGGAGCCTCAGGGCAGGATTGGTCGCTGCGGGCTTCCAAGTCCAACGGGCTGATAGCGTTGCTTATCGTCCTGGCGTTCGTAGGCAGCCGCGCCGCGCTGTTGGTGACATCTTACGACGTGAACCAGAACTGGGAAGAGCCGGTGTTTCTCTTCAGCGCGACGGAGCTGCAGCGCGACGGCATCCGCAACATCTTCGATCATCAGGACGATCTCAACCATGGTGGCTCGGTGGTGGTGCTGCTGCTGGCGGTGCCGTGGGTGTCGGCGGTGGGGCGGAGCATGGTGGCGCTCAAGGGGGTCGCCATCATCTGGTCAACGCTGACGCTGTGCGCCTATCTGCTCGTCGCCTGGCGCTACTTTTCGCCACGCGCGGCGCTGCTGTGGGGCGTGTTGTACCTGGCCCTCAGCCCGACGGCCGCGCGGCTCAACGTTACCCTGGTGGGATCACATCCGGAGGCATTGTTGCCGTGCGCCCTGGCGCTCGCGGCATATCTGGAATGGGTGCGTCGTGGGGCGGACCCGGAGCAGCAGGGATTGACCTTCGCCCTCGGCTGGACATGTGGCGCCGCATTGTGGGTCGCTTACATGTCCGCCATGTTCGTCGTGCCGCTGCTGGTGTTGCGCCTCGCGTATGTACGCCGGCCGCGCACGCTAGGCGTCTCGGTTGCGGGTTTGCTGTTCGGTCTGTGGCCGTGGGTCTACCAGGATCTTTGGCTCCGCCCGCAGGGGGCAATGCTGTGGATGCGGAACTTGGCAGCGCCGCACGCGGCGGCGGGAGCCCTCCAACGCTGGCGCGACACCGCCACAGAGCTCGTAACATCATTCGGCTATGCGGATGCGGGCGGCGCAGTGATGCTGACGCTGTGTACCCTCGCCTTGCTCGCGCTGATAGTCGGTGTGGCCGTACCGGCGTGGCGCGCCCGCTGGCCATGGACGCCGCTGACCATCGTGCCACTGCTCATCGCGCCGGTCTTGGGATTTCTAATGGTCGCCAATACCTCCCACCCGTACCACGCGATCGAAGGGTACTACTACTTTCGGTTTTTCATCCCGTTGCAGATGTCGCTGCTGCTGGTGTTTGCCGTCGTGAGCGATGCCGCGGCAGGGAGCAATAGTCGTTTGGTGTTCGGAGCGGCGTTGGTGGCATTGGCCGTCGGGGTGTGGACACAGGTGCCGCTGTACGCACAAGGGAATCACTACCGCGCTGACTTTGAACGCGACCGCAGCGCCGGCTGTCACGTGTACGGGGCGGCCGAGTGGGACCGTGCCCCCGATGCGGCCGCGGCAGTGCGGCGGCTGGCAGGACTGTCCGGAGCGGCTTGCCAGGACAGCGCGTTGAAGGGCTTCGGCTGGGGAGTCGCGGGACGGTTTCTCAAAGACGGCAACGTGGCCGAGGCGATTGCCACGCTCGACTCCATCGCCGACCCACGCCTGCGTTGGGCGGCGTGCGGCGGCGTGCTGTTCGCGGTGGAGCGCGCGCCCGAAGCCGACGTCACGGCGGAGCAACGGAGCGCGGCGCTGCCACGCATCGCCGCCTATTGCCGCACCTTGCGGCCCGGATGATAAACCGCCTCACACTGATGCGACGCCTCTTGCAGATCTCGGCGAGCCTTATGCTCGCACTCACGACCTGCCGGTCATCGGTGCCAGGGCCAAACCTGGTCTTGATCGTCATCGATACCACACGCGCCGATCATGTCTCGTGCTATGGCTACCCGCAGCCGACGACTCCCCACCTCGACGCTTTCGCGCGCGACGCTGTCCGATTCGAGCACGCGTACTCGGTGTCCACGTGGACCTTGCCGGCGCACGCGTCGCTGTTCACCGGCCTGTACCCCGTGACCCATCGGGCGACGCAAGAGCATCTGTTCCTCGATGATCGATTTGACACCCTCGCCGAGCTGCTGCACGGCCGGGGCTACACGACCGCTGCGTTTTCAGGGAATCCCTGGGTCTCGCGGCGGACGAATCTGTCACAAGGATTTGACGTGATGGAAGAAATGTGGGGGCGGCCCGATGCGGCCGAGACCGACACCCATCCGCACGCCACCAATCGGCGCATCTTTGACTGGCTGAGCCGGCAAGATGCGCAACGCCCGTTCTTCCTGTTCGTGAACTACATCGAGCCGCACTTTCCATACGACGCACCGGCCGCGTATGAGGGGCGCTTTGTCGCATCGGACACGACCAGCGCGGAACGGCAGGCCGCATTGGTACGCTGGGTTGATTGGTATTTGCACCCGACACCGTTCGCTCCGCGCGTCGCGGCGTTGCGCAGCGCGCTGTACGATGCGGAGCTGGCGTACACGGATGCCATCGTTGCAGAGCTGCTCAGCGAGCTCCAGCGCCGCGGCCTCTATAACCACAGCATCATCGTGGTGACGTCCGACCATGGTGAGAATCTCGGAGACCACGGACATCTGGATCACGTGTTCAGCCTCTACAACAGCACCGTGCACGTGCCCTTGCTCATCCGCTTACCAGACGGCCGGCTGGGCAACACGGTCCGAACGGACCCGGTACAGCTGACGGATGTGTTCAGCACGCTCACCGCGGCGGGCGGTGTCACGGCTGACAACAACCCGCTACGGGCAGGGCGCAACCTGCTGGACGGCCCGCTGCCTGCTGATCGTGCCGTCTTCGCGGAGTACTACTACCCGCAGCAGGCGTTGTCGGTGTTTCCGGCAGACCAGCAGTCGAATCCGGCGCTCGACCGCTTCCGCCGCCGGTTACGGTCGATCCAAGTGGGTACGCGGAAGCTCATCTGGGGCTCCAACGGGCAAGACGAGCTGTATGATCTCAGCGGTGATCCGAACGAACGGCAGAACCTTGCGGCCCAAGCACCGGAGCAGCGAATGGTCCTCGAACGGCAGTTGCAAGACACGGTACAGCGTTTTCAAGGTTTGGAGCCGCTGCCGCTGCCGTCGCCGGGGTTGGACGCGGCGACGCGGGAACGCCTCCGGGCGCTCGGCTATCTACCCGAAGCGCGGTGACACCCTTGCCGCGACGCGACCGGACAAGCGCGTGAAAACGGGTGCGGCATTCAAACTACGCCCCGCGTTGCCCCGCCCGCTGGCGGCGCAACCGCGGATCGACCGCCGCCACCAAGGCGTCGAGCGCCAGGTCGCGCCGCAAGAACGTTCGGATGCGTGCCATCTGTGTCAGCGGGTCCACCAGCACGCCGTGGTAGTCGACGTAGACCACCTCCATGTTCGCTTGTGTGGTGATCCACGCCGCCGCTTCCGCAAGATGCCGCTCAAAGGCACGCCCCACGGTGGCATCATTCCCGCCGGCTGTGGCGGCGCGGCGGCGCAACATGACCTGCTGCGAGGCCAGGATTTCAGTGAGATCGCGTTTCATGAAGATGATCTGGTACCCATAGGTTGCGGGCAGATGCCGTAGCAGAGGGGACACCAGTTTCACCGCCCTGCCCTGCGCGCGCGGCAGCCAGCTCGAATCCTGCTCGATCCGCTTCGCCAGCTCGAGCTCGAAGTACCCGCGCGGGTTGTCCTCGTCCGCCGCACGCTGATGATCGCTGAGCACCGGCATGCCGCCGGCGCTCAGCGCTTGCATCATCATCGACGTCCCAGAGCGCGGTAATCCGGAGACGACGACTATTGGTCCACTTTCCATATTGACCGCCCTATACCCTACCCGGAAGACCCGGACTCAAACATACATGCAAATGGAAAACCGGGAATCGAGAACCAGGAATTCAGAACCGGCAAATGGAACGCCGCACCAATTGGCCCGTTCTCCATGTTCAGTTCCCGGTTCCCGGCTTTCCATTCTCTTCCTCTGCGAGCGGGCTTTGGCCGCCGGACAGGCCCTGAGCCAGTACTCCTCATACGCCATGGAACAACCCTGATTTTCAAAACCCGCCGCAGGTGCTACGAATCGAGGAACCAGACGAACTTAGGAGGCCTACATGAAAGCCATGGTCGTTCGTACCGCTCGCGAGGCACTGGTCGCGGAGGAGCGCGCCGTCCCGCAGCCGCGCCGCGGTGAAGTGCGCATCCGCGTACACGCTTGCGGCGTGTGTCACAGCGATCAATTCGTCACCGACGGCCTGTGGCCGGGACTGCAGCTGCCGCGCATCCCCGGTCATGAGGTGGCCGGCGTCGTCGACGCCATTGGCGACGACGTGTCGACGTTCCGCGTCGGCGACCGCGTCGGCGTGGGATGGCACGGCGGCCACGACGGGACGTGTGCGGCGTGCCTCAAGGGGAAATTCATTCACTGCGAACAAGGACGCGTGACCGGCATTACGAGCGATGGCGGGTACGCCGAGCTCATGATCGCGCCCGCGGTTTCCGTAGCGCGGATACCGGACGGAATGCGCTTCGCGGAAGCGGCGCCGCTGCTGTGCGCCGGGGTCACCACCTTCAATGCGCTGCGCCACTCCGAGGCCGGTCCCGGTGATCTGGTCGCCGTACACGGCCTCGGCGGACTCGGCCATTTGGGCGTTCAGTACGCCGCGGCGATGGGCTTCGACACGGTAGCCATTGCTCGGGGCACCGACAAAGAGGCCTTCGCGCGCCAGCTCGGTGCCCGGCACTACATCGATAGTGACCAAACGGACGTCGGGCGGGCGCTCACCGAGCTCGGCGGCGCGCGGGTGATCCTGGCAACGGCGCCGAGTGCGGCGGCGATCGCCCCGCTCGTCGGCGGACTCGGCATCGAGGGCTGTCTGCTGATCGTCGCCGCCCCATTCGAGCCGATCGCGGTTTCCGCAATCGACCTCATTTCGCGTACCCGCCGGGTGCAAGGCTGGTCCTCCGGCACCGCGGCGGATTCGCGCGATGCCATGGTCTTCGCGCAACAGGCCGGCGTGCACCCGATGATCGAAACCCTCCCGTTGGCTCAAGCACAGGCGGGAGTGGAGCGCATGATGAGCGGGAAAGCGCGGTTTCGGGTGGTGTTGGAAGCCGTTCCCGGATGATGCGGCACAGGGCGAACCGAGGGACCTCAGCATGATCGACCGCGACCGGCAACGGCGGCCACGCAAACCCGTCGTAACGTTCGTGTTCGGCGAGCAGTGGGGAACCGTCACGTCCGTTTTGAGTTGAGGAAATACGAGACCACCTTGCCGCCCTCGCCCGCCCCTCGTGGCGCGGGCGAGGGGGCGCTGGATTTCCGTCGTCTTCGGGCCTGCCATCGGCGCGTGTCTGCGTTCGTCGGCGGTTGCAACTGAGGCGGTTGGGCTGCGATTGGCGCGGGAATAAATTCGCGACGGCGTGAGTCTTCAAGCAGAGGAGAGTCTGTCGAGACGTGCTACGATCAACCGTCGGACGCGGGCACAGGGGACCCTCGGGTGCAGGAATCGGAGGATGTACAGCGCTTCGAGCGCATCGTCATGCCGCACCTCGGTGCCGGCTACAACCTCGCCCGGTGGCTCACCCGCAACGACCATGACGCCAACGATGTCGTGCAAGAGGCGTACTTGCGAGCCTTTCGATCGTTCGACCGCTACCGGGGCGGGGATGCGCGTGCCTGGGTCCTCACCATCGTGCGCAACACCTGCTACACGTGGCTGCGACAGCAACGTGCCACGGAGAGCGCACACACCACGGACAACGTGGACGACGGCGTGGCGGAGATCCCGGCCGATCCCGCCACCGAGCCGGAGGTCCAATTCATTCGCAATGCCGACCGGCAACTGTTGCGCGAAGCGCTGGAAGCCCTGCCCCCGGAGTTTCGCGAGGCCTTCGTTCTGCGCGAGCTCGAAGGGCTCTCGTACAAGGAAATCGCCGACGTCGCCAACATACCCCTGGGTACGGTCATGTCGCGCCTGGCACGCGCGCGCAGCCACCTCCAACACGCGCTGCTGCGGCGGATGAAGGAAGGCGCGGGATGATGACGTGTGCGCACACACAACCGCTGCTCTCGGCTTATTTCGATCGCGAGCTGGATATCGGCAAGAGCCTGGAAATTGAAGCGCACCTCCGCGAGTGCGTCCGCTGCGCCACCGCGTTGCAGCAACACGAAGCGACGCGCGCCGCCTTTGCGACCCCATCACTGGTATTCGCGCCACCAGCCGGGCTGGAGCGACGCCTGCACACGGCGCTGCGTCGTGCAGCCAAACCCAAGGCCCGCTTCTTCATGCCGTGGCGCTGGGCTGCCGTCCCGCTGGCGGCGACTGCCGCGGCGGTGCTGTCGTGGGTGGCCGCTGTCCACACGTCCGGCCGGGACGCGGTGTCGTCGGAGTTGGTGTCCAGCCATGTGCGCTCGCTGATGGTGGATCATCTCGTCGACGTTGCGACGTCGGACCAGCACACCGTCAAGCCCTGGTTCAACGGCAAGATCGATTTTGCCCCGCCGGTCGCCGATTTCACCGCCGACGGCTTTCCGCTGGTCGGCGGACGCGTCGACTACATCGCCGGACGCGCGGTGGCAGTCGTGGTCTACAAGCGACGGCAACACATCGTGAACGTCTTCATCTGGCCCTCCGGCAGCGATGCAGATCAGGCACCGCAGACCGTGGCGTTTCAGGGCTATCATCTGCTGCGGTGGCAGCGATCGGGCTTGACGTTCTGGGCGGTGTCCGACGTGAATGCCGCCGATCTGGAGAGTTTGGCGCGGCTGTTCCAGGAGCCTCAGATCTCCTGAATTGCGAGCAGGCGTCTCATCCACGGATTCTCCTGTCGCGCACGGATTCTCCTATCGCGGGCTAGCGTCCGCAGCCCAACGAAGAGCGAACAGTGAAATGGCGTCACTCCCGCAGTACAAGAGACTTCACGTTTTGCGAGGACAGGGAGACTCTCGACGAGAGGAGGACGCCGGGAAGACGTTTCTAACACGGCACAGCACCAAGATCATCGGAGTGCTTTCGGGGTTCGACCGCATTGTCTTTCTGTGAACATCTGCGTCAATTTGTGGATCATCCGCCGACAAGCTCAAGCGCCTACAGCCAGCCGCCGCGGAATCCCGCGCGCCGCAAACCGCTCACGATATAAGGACAGCCCCGCATCAGTTGCCAGATCAGTTGCGTCCGATGGTTTTCGATCATCATCACGACGATCCCCTGGTCGAGCCCGTAGTGGCCGGGCGAGACCCAGGCGCGCTGGCCCGCGCCGGCGAGGCTCGGATTGAAACTGCTCGCGATCCGGTGGTCGGACAGCATTTCGGGGTACCGTGCGAACATCGTGCGCGCCGCGCGCCAGGCGAGATCGGGCGCGAACGGCAATGAGGCCAGTGCCGCCCAGCTCGCCAGCGTTCCGTCATCCGGCCCGTACGGCACGCCACGCGCGGCATAACCAAACAGGCGCCGCGGCTCGTTGGAGACGTCAGGGCGCTCGTCGCTCGGACCATCGCAGGCCGTCAGGCCCCAACACGATTCGTCGTACCCAGCGAAGCCGTTTGGATTGCGCTGCGCGTATTCGCATTGAACGTATGTCGCGCGCCGGCTGTTTTCGAAATAGTCGCAGCGCTTCTCACGCATGAAGCGATCCCGGATGCCACGAAAGTCGATCCAGGCGTGCGAAAACTGGTGCACGAACAGCGGCCCCGCGTACAGAACATCGCAGCCGTACAGATTCTCCCATTGGTACGTAGCGGTCCACGCCGCGTAACAGTCACCCGTGAGCGAGTGCGTCGGCGAGCCCAACGCCAGCACATAGAGAACGATCGCCTCGCTGTAGCCTTCCCAGCCGTAGTGCAGGAACCCGCATTCGGGCTTCCAGCCCTGCCGGATGGTCTCCGCCTCGTCTTGCGCCCAACGCCAGTCGATGCGGCGGTACAACGCATCGGCCAGTGCGCGCAGCTCGATTTCGTCCGCACTGTGGGCGGTGAAATACATGCCCGCCGTCAGCGCACCGGCGATCAACAGCGCCGTATCGATCATCGACAGCTCCGAGCGCCAGACGCGGACACCGGTCCGCATGTCGAGGAAGTGGTAGTAGAAGCCCTTGTAACCGGTGGCCTCTGGACTGTCGCTCTGATCGCTGTCGCGAAAGAAGCGCAGCGCGGCGAGGCTGCGGGCGACCGCGTCCGCGCGCGCCATCCAGCCGCGCTCCACCGCCACCGGATACGCCGACAGCGCGAAACCGACGACCGCGATGCTCGACGGCGAATTCTCGCGCGAGGTGTCGGCCACCAGTCCATTGGCTGGATTCACGGCCTGCAGGAAATAGCCGAACGCCGCGCGCTGAAGCTGCTCCAGCAGCACCGAGTCCTCGGTCACGTCACTTCCTGTCATCATTCTGTGATGCCGTCGCACGAACGTGACGCGCGCGCAACATGCCTGGGCTCGACAGCGCCTGGCCCCGGATCTCCTGACCTCGGGAAAATGCAGTCCCGCTGCCCGGTGCATGAGGACGTAGGACTACGTGCGCAGTAGCACGCACGTAGTACTCCGGGCTTACGGCGTTGAGGTGCCTTCTGTACAAAATAAGACATGGCGCTCTGGACACGCAGCCCCCTTGGACAAGAGCTCTTACGAGCGACTCAATCTCCACGTGCGTTTGCGGTTGCGGCGCGTCGCACCCGGAAATCGCGCCAACTGTTGATACCTGACCCTTGGGTAAAGGAGGAATTCATGTTGCACTACGCAGTTGTCTTCTTCGTCATCGCCCTGGTGGCGTCGCTGCTGGGCTTTGGTGGTGTGGCCGGCTTGTCCGCGCAGATCGGTTGGTTCTTCGCCGTCATCGCCGTCGTCTTCTTGGCGGTCGCGATGCTCAGTGGACGAAGTCGTCGCGGTTCCGTCTCTCTTCCGTAGCGACGTAGCACGCCGACGGGTTGGCCATCGGCCGGGTGATCGTGGCGTGGAGGTGGAGCGGTTCGCCTGTCATGTCGGTTTCGTGGTGCAGTACCATGCAAGGCAGCGACAACAGACTCTCCGGATAACGCAACCTTCGGACACACACGTCCAGGTCATAGGAGGAGCGGTATGACCCAACGAAAGCAGGTCATGTCCCGAGCAGTGCGCTGGCGACCCAGCGGACTCGACGGCGGCTTGACTTGGTTCATCGGCGTCGGCGCGCGAGCGATGCGTGGGGGCAGTCCGGTGACCGCGGCAGGCGCGGTCCTGGTCGCCCTTGCCGGAGCGGCGGCCAGCGCCGTGACCGTGCATTTCCACGGTAGCGCCACGAGGGTCCGCGCAAGCGACGCACAGTATGCCGCGTCCGCGCGACGGCGGATCTTCTCGCCCTACGGACCCAGTGCCTGCCCGCTGTGCACCCGCTAGAGAAGCAACAGCCGGTGCGACGAATCGAATAATGGAGAGTCAAATGAACGCCATCAGTTTGCTCAAAAGTGACCACCGGAACATAGAAGTGCTGTTTCGTGAATTCGAAGCAGCGGGTGATCGTGTCTTTCACGAGCGCCAGGAGATTGCGCGCAAGGTGTGCACCGAGTTGGAGATCCATAGCCAACTGGAGGAACAGCTTTTCTATCCCGCGGTTGAAATGACGGCCGATCCGCGGGGACATGAGCTCGTGCGTGCCGCAACGAAGGAACACCATATCGTGCAGGCCCTCATCGATCAGCTGAACGTCATGTCATCGGCGGCCGAGACCTTCGATTCGACCTTCAGAATCCTGACCGATCATGTCGAACACCATATTCGAGAGGAAGAACGTGAGCTGCTCCCGGGCGTCCGTAGTCAGCTTGGCCACGAGAGCCTCGAGTACCTGGGTGATCAGATGCTCCGGCGCCGGCGAGAGCTCACGCCCGCAGACCCGCTGCTGCTGCGCGACACCCTGCGCCAAGCGAAGAGCCTGGTCACCATGGTCTACGGCGCGCTGACGGGTGTCGCATCCGCCAAGCCGCTGCGCCGCGCCAAGCCGGTGTCCACGCGCCGCGTCACGAGCCCGAAACCGGGAGTGCACGCCAAGACGAAGCTGCGCGCGCAGGCAGGTCACTCCCCCAATGATGGCCGTGCGCCGGCCGCCCGCAGTGCCACTGCCAAAGCGAAGGGCGCGGTCAAGAAGGGCGCGGCGAAAGATTCCCAACGGCGTCTCCGCGGGACGCGCATGCGTACGCCTCAAGCAATCGGGACGATCGCAGTGCAGAAAGCAGCCGCGAACGGCCGATCGGTGGTGCCGTCCTGAACAGAAGGCGCAAATCGCGGGCTCGACATGGCAGAATGGGGACGACTCGGCGCCGAGATGGCGTATTCGATGGACAGCGTTCCGACAACCGTCTCGTCGACGGTGCCGGCGCTGGAATCGGTGCTCTGCACGGAGGAATTGAAGCGCCGGCCATCGCGCCCGCCGGACTATGAGAAGGAGAACCGTGCGCTGGTATCGCTAGCACAAGCGCTGGTCGATTCGCCGCGCACCATTCTTCAAGTCTTGGCCGACATGATCCTGGAGGTCTTCCAGGCCGACTCGGCCGGGATCAGCCTCGTGACGGAGGATGGAGGCAGGTTCCACTGGCCGGCGATCGCCGGCCGCTGGAAGACGCACATTGGCGGCGGCACGCCACGCGACTTCGGCCCGTGCGGCGACGTGCTCGATCGCAACTCTCCGCTGTTGTTCCGGCGCCTCGAGCGGCGCTACACCTATTTCCTGCCGGTAACGCCGCCGGCCGAAGAATGCCTGCTGGTCCCTTTCTACGTCGAGGGGCGAGCGGTCGGCACCATCTGGGCGATCGCGCATGATGATCGCCGCAAGTTCGACGGCGAGGATTTGCGAATGCTCGTGGGCGCGTTCGCCTCCGCCACTTACCAAGCGGTGGAGCAGTTGCACGCGATCAGCAAGCAAGCCGATGAGCGCGGCAAGGCCGCGCAGACCATGCGCGAGATGAACGAGGCGCTCTTGCTGTCCTTCGTCCGCCAGCAAGAGCTCGCCGAGCAGGCGCACCAAGCCGATCAAAAGTTGCATGAGGAAGAGCGCGTGCGGCAACGGCAGCTCGAGCTGAGCCAGGCCACGCGGGTAAGCACCGTCGGCGAGCTTGCCACCAGCCTGGCGCATGAGCTCAACCAGCCGCTGTCGTCGATTGGCTATCTGGCGGAGGCCTGTAGCCAGTATGTGCGAGCGGGGACTGTCGACCCCGAAAAGCTCCTCGGGCTCCTGGCGGACATCGACGATGGCGCGGTGCGGGCCGCCGCGATCGTCGCCCATCTCCGCAGTTTCGTCGACAAGGGCGTCGCCCAGCTCGAACCGGTCGACCTCGGTAGGATCGTGGGCCACATCCCCTACCTGCTCCTCCGAGAGCTGGAGCGGGCACGGATCGCGATTCGCAGCGATTTTCCGGCGCAGCAGTTGCAGGTCGACGCCGATCAGATTCAGATCGAGCAAGTGCTGGTCAATCTCATCCAGAACGCCATGGACAGCATCGAGGAAGCCGACGGCCCGCAGCGCCTGATCGAGCTGAGCGCCCGCACGGTCAACGGAATGGCCGAGGTCAGTGTCCGGGATACCGGCACCGGTGTTCCCGCGCCGGCCGCCGAACGCATGTTCGAAGCGTTCTTCACGACCAAGACCAAGGGACTCGGAATCGGTTTGGCGCTCAGCCGCTCCATTCTCGAGGCGCACCGCGGCCTCCTTTGGATGGAAGCCCCGGCGGATGGCGGGCGGGGAGCTGTCGTGCGCTTCGCGATACCGCTGACTGGACCGAACACGTCGACGTAAGGATTTTGGGCGACGCCTCGACCCAGTCCCACGAAGGCGGGATCAGACTCGGCGCGCAGAAGTACGCGCGTAGTAATCCTATCTTACAGCGCCTCGCTGTCCTGCCTATTGTCACACTCTCAAGGCAAGACAGAAATAATGATGATCCACAAGACTTCCGAGGCGCACCACATGGTGACGTTCGTGCTCGCCGGGATGCCGCCCGTCCAGCCGGAGGGCGAACGCTTCGAATCGACTGAACTCATCGAGTACGACGTCACGGAAGAAAGGGAAGGGATGTTCACAGCCGCCGAAACACTGGGCGACGGTCGCCTACAGGTGCTCGGAGCGCGGATCGAGGCGGGCAACACGACGCAACGCGGCGGCGACAAACGCACACGCGCCGCTCCAACCGAGTGCGCATGCGCACTCAGCGAGGCATATATGAAGAACCTAGCAGCAGCGATGGTGTTGGTCGGAGGGCTGGCGATGTGGGCCCCGGCGGCGCACGCCGAGCCCTATCCGGCAGACAACTCGGGCAAGAACGTCCGCGACCGCCAGGCCGCCGCGGTGACCTCCGGGGATCAGTCGAACTCAGCATCCGACGTCAAAATCACCCAGGAGATTCGCAAGGCGGTCGTGGCCGACAAGGATCTTTCGACCAACGCGCACAATGTCAAGATCATCACGGCGAACGGTGTGGTCACCCTACGCGGGCCGGTCAAGAATGCGGAAGAGAAGGCAAGCATCGGCACCATGGCTAAGAAGGCCGCGGGGGTCACGCGAGTCGACAACCAGATCGAGATCGCAAGCAACTAAACTCGCCACAGATCCTGTCTGCCTATGCAAGATGGGAAGAAGGAGTCATCATGTCGAAGAAATCGGTACTCTGTATTGCGTCGAGCGAGCCGCAGGTTGAGCGCATTGCCAACCAGCTCAAAGCGGCAGGCTTCTCCGGAAACGATATTTCGGTGCTGTTTCCGGACAAGACGGGGACGCGGGACTTTGCCCACGAGCAGCACACCAAGGCGCCTGAAGGCGCTGCCACTGGAGCCGGAACGGGCGCGGTGGTGGGTGGCGGGTTGGGCTGGATGGTCGGTATCGGGGCGCTGGCGATTCCCGGCGTCGGGCCATTCATCGCCGCAGGTCCCATCATGGCAGCGTTGGCCGGTGCAGCCGCCGGTGCGGCGGCCGGTGGGATTGCCGGTGCGCTCGTCGGTCTGGGGATCCCCGAGTACGAAGCCAAGCAGTACGAGGGCAAGATCCGTAAGGGGAACATGCTGATTTCCGTCCATACCGAAGACGGCAAGGAAGTCGACAAGGCCAAGGAGATTTTCAAACACGAAGGTGCCACAGACATCTCCTACACCGGCGAGGCCTCCGTCAAAAAAGCCGCCGCCTAAGCACCCCATCAAGAGTCCATTTGGAAAGACGGGCAGGACGCAGCTCGGCTGAACCGAGCTGCGTCCTCGCCAGAAATCGGAGCGTTGCATATGAAACGGATACTGAACGATCAGGAAGGGGCGGTTGGGTACATCCTGATGTGGCTGCTCGGGATTCCCATCCCTGTCCTGCTCGCGTTCTTCCTGCTGCGCGGGTGTACGTGAGCCGAAAAGACGCCTCAGCGTCAGCAGCCCCGGCCGGCTGCTCGCAACCCCAAGCGAGGCATGGCCGCGCGACTCCAAACATTAGGAGTGGCGAGGCCATACCTCGCCATTGTTTTCGCGCCGTGCAAAGACTCTCGAAAATAGTGGCGCGGAGATACGCCCCGCGCGTAGAACCACGCACGTAGAACTCCGAGCTTACGGCGGTGCCAGGCGTACAGTACACATCATCGCATGGCCACCAGCGTCAGCCCCATCGTGCCGGTCGCTGTAGGCGCGCTCCCGTTCCCCGGAGTGCGCCGGCGGTGGAAAGTCGTTGGCATTCTGGCAGGCGGCCTGGCCAGCGTCGCGCTGCTGCTGACCGTCGCAGCGTTCCTGCTTGACGAGCCCTTGCGCAGACACATGGAACAGTCCCTGAACGCCGAGTTGCAGGGCTACACCGTGCGTCTGGAGGCCGTTGCGTTTTACCCCGTCGGACTGTCGATCACCCTCACGGATCTCACAATCGCGCAGAATGCCCATCCACAGCATCCCGTCGCGCACTTCCCGTTGCTGCATGCCAGCGTGCATTGGCCGGCACTTCTCCATGGCCGTTTGCTCGGGGACTTCATGCTCCGGCAACCGCACGTCCGCATCGACCACACCCAACTGCAGCACCGGGTCGCCGACAAGGTCGCACTGAAAGACGAAGGGTGGCAACAAGCACTGGAGACCATCTATCCCCTCAAGATCAATCACTTTCGCATCGACGATGGCGATCTGACCTACATCGACGATGATCCGCAGCGGCCGCTGCACCTCAGTCACCTCAACCTGATCGCCGACAACATCCGCAACGTCCGCACCGCGGATCGTGTGTACCCGTCCAAGGTGCACCTGGATGGCGTCATCTTCGATTCCGGGAAGCTGCGCGTCGATGGACAGGCGAACTTCCTGGCGGAGCCGACCGCCGCCGTCGACGCAGACATCAGGCTCGATCAGGTGCAGCTCGACTACTTCAAACCGATGTTGGCGCGGATGAACCTGTGGATCAGCGGTGGCGCCCTGTGGGCGGATGGCCATGTCGAATCCGGGCCGCAGGTCGAGAACTTCCACTTGAAGAACCTGACGCTCCGCGCCGTGCAACTGGACTACGTGCACAGTACGCAAACCGCGGCCGAGGAGAAGGCGCGCGCCGCACAGGTCGGACGCGCAGCCCAGGCGTTGAGTCGTGCGCCGGCGGTCGTGTTCCGCGTTGACGAGCTGCATATCGCGGACAGCACCGTTGGATACGTCGACCGCTCGGCGGATCCCGGGTACCGCGTCTTTGTGGAAAAGAGTGACGTGTCGATCAAGAATGTCAGCAATCAAGCCGCCGACGGGCCGGCTGCCGCCGCGCTCACAGGGCGCTTCATGGGAAGCGGAAAAAGTGTGGTGCAGGCGACGCTTGCGCCGGCGGCGTCAAGTCCGAACCTGGATCTAGCGGTGACGATTGAAGGAACGCAACTGCGTTCGATGAATGAGCTGCTGCGGACGTTCGGCAACTTCGACGTCGTTGCGGGTCAGTTCTCTTTCTACTCGCAGCTCACCATCAAAAACGGGGACATCTCCGGATACCTGAAGCCAATCTTCGCCGACATGCAGGTGTACAGCAAGGAGCAGGATGCCGAGAAACCGTTGTTGCATCGGATCTATGAGGGGTTGGTGGGCGGAACGCAGACCGTGCTGCAGAACCGCCGTGGCGAAGTGGCCACCAGGGTTGAGATCTCGGGACGCGCGTCCGACCCCGGTGCCAGCACGTGGGCGGTCGCCATCGGCTTGATTCAAAATGCGTTCATCAAGGCTATTACCCCTGGGTTTGAGCCCGCGCCAGCTGGAGACAAGTGAGCCGTAACATCATCGGCAGTGGTGTACTCTGGTGCGTGGAGGTACGCCCGTACGCCATTAGGCGTATCGAGAAAGGAGCCCCCATGGAGAAGTATGCACTTCCTCAGCGGTCCTACGGTGACTCGGCACTGAAGACAAATTACTCGGCGCGGCTGCTCGAGCCGTACCGCGGCGGGCATCAGACCACCTGGGTTTCTGGCACCGCCATGACCCTGGGAGCGCTCGCTGCGGCACGTGAGCAGCGCGATTCCGGCAGCGCCATGCTGTCGGACAAGCGCCGCAGACATCAGGCCATGGACTTTGAACAGCGCGCGTTCCGTCAACACGCGGCGCTGGTGTCCACACGCAACCGCCTGCGGACCATGTTTGAGTACGCGAGCGCTTGGGCTGCCGTGACTATCGCCTGACCGTCACCGCGATGGGACATGCCACCGGTGATCACGGCGGGCGGGGCAGCACCTCGACGGCGGTAAGGGCGCCCAAGCCGCGGCGGCGTAACACGCCCGGCGCTCCGGCGCGCGTGGAACGATTCTTTGGCGAGCTCGGCCCTGGGCTCGTCACCGGCGCGGCGGATGACGACCCGTCGGGTATCTCCACGTACTCGGTCACCGGGGCGGCGTTCGGCTACGCGCCCCTCTGGATCGCGCTGTTTTCCTTTCCACTCATGGTGTCCGTCCAGCTGATGTGTGCACGGCTGGGCATGGTAACCGGCAAGGGCCTGGCGGGGGTCGTGCGCGCCCGCTACCCGCGTTCGGTCTTGTGGGGCGCCTGCGCGCTGCTGATCGTTGCCAACGTGGTCAACATCGGCGCCGATTTGGGCGGCATGGCCGAGGCGACCGAGTTGGTGACCGGCCTCAACCATCGGGTCTTGATCCCGGTGTATGGCCTGTTGATCGTCATGCTTTTGTTCTTCTCCTCGTATCGGCAGATCGCGCGCGTCTTCAAATGGTTGACGCTGGTGCTCTTCGCGTACGTCGGGGCCGGCATTATGGCCCATCCGGCATGGACAACGGCGTTGCGCGCGACCGTCATCCCGCATGTCGAGTGGTCGGCGCGTTACTTCTCGGTGCTCGTCGGCATCCTCGGCACGACCATCTCGCCGTATCTCTTCTTCTGGCAGGCGTCCGTCGAAGTCGAAGAGGACCGGGCGGTTGGACGCCGCACGCTGCGACAGCGGCAAGGTGCAACCAAGGCGGAGCTGCACCGTTCATTCATCGATGTGGTTGTCGGAATGTTCTTTTCGAATTTCATCATGTACTTCATCATTCTCACCACGGCGGCAACGTTGCACGCAAACGGCCAGACGCAGATCAGCACGGCCCGCGAAGCGGCCGAGGCGCTCCGTCCGCTAGCCGGCCCGGCGGCGTATTGGCTCTTCACATTGGGCCTCATTGGAACGGGCATGCTGGGTGTTCCAGTGTTGGCCGGATCGTGCGCCTATGCCATGGCGGAAGCCTTCGCGTGGCGCGGGTCACTCGAAGACCGGCCGAAGAGCGCGCGCCGCTTCTATGCGGTCGTGGCGGTGGCGATGCTCGTGGGACTCTTGCTCGATGTCATCGGCTTCAATGCGGTGGCGATGCTATTTTGGTCCGCGGTCGTAAACGGCGTCCTGGCACCGCCGCTGATCGTGCTGGTCGTCTTGCTGACGAGCAATCGCAAGGTGATGGGGGCGCGGGCCAATTCACGGCTCCTGCGCTGGGTCGGCTGGACCACCGCGGCCACGATGAGTGCCGCGGCCGTCGCGATGATCGTCACGGCGCTGCTCGAGTAGCGCGGTCAATCTCTTTTCGGTTGAATTACCTGTTCGATTTCTTTGTGGACGTGCCGGATATCCGCCGCGGCGTGCGTCCCTCTCGACTCCTCCAGCGCGGCGACGACGAGGGTTTCGACATCTTGTACGGCCTCTTTGAAGCGCTGCGTGGCCTGATCCAGATTGTCGGCGATCACTTCCGGTTCAGCTCCCTCGACGGGTCCCTGCGTCTCCGCGGTCGTTGCGACTGGTTTCCCGGCCAGCTCTCCTGGCCCCGTCGTCTGAGCCGGCTCGTGTAGCGCCGGTTCCATCGTGGAGCCTCTCATTCCGAGACCCGCATCGGCCGGTGCCACACTCACGTCAACCCGTCCGACGGCCTGCTCGATCTGCTCCGTGGCGCCCTGCAGCTTTTCGACGATTGCGGCTTGCGCCTCAGCCGCCAACGGTTCTGAGGTCTCTTCCGCCACCGAAATGAGCTTTTCAACGCGGGCCACCGCCACCTCGATCTGCTGATCGACGGCATCGACGACATGGTCCGCCGTCGTCGGGTCGATCCCCATGCGCGTCGTGCGGGTGCGCAGCCGGACCCGGGCTTGTTGCCCGAGTGTGCGGACACGGCTGCGCAGATCTTCCCATGGACTGCCGACGAGACCCGCCGGCTCCGCGACCGGCTCCGCGTTGACGACCATCGTGTCGAGCAGCACCTGGATCACGGCGGTCATCGGAATCGCGATAAGGACACCGAGAACCCCGTACAGGGTGCCGAAGGCGAGGACACCCAAGAGCCCGACGAGGGCGCTCACACCAACCGTGTGATGCATGATGCGGGGAATCAGGACGTTGCTCTCGACGAGATGAAGCAGCCCAGCCAGTCCGATCACCAAGAGCACGGTGTGCACGCCTACCGGCAAGGCGACGAGCACCGCGGGGCCGACGGCCAAGAGCGGCCCGATCAACGGCACGGCCTCGAGCAGTCCCGCCAGCGCGGCGAGTGCTAGTACGTGCGGTAGCCCGATCAGCGCGTAGCCGAGGGCTGATGCTGCCCCAATCGACAGCATGGCCAACCCTTGCCCGCGCATGAAGCCGCCCAGCTTGGACTCGATCTCGTGCCAGACGTTGAGCGCGCGCGGGCGGCGCTCGACCGCAAGCAGAGATAGGAACAAGCGCTCGAACCGCGGCACTTCCATCGTCCAGTAGAAGGCGATCACCAGTACCGTTACGAAGTAGATTGGGAGTTTGACGATGCTCGTCGTCACACCAACGGCCCCCTGATATAGTTGCGGCGCGAGATCCGCCAGATCCTGCGCCAGACGCTCAAACGCCGGAAGCCGCTGCCCGACAAAGTGGAGCGGTGCGGCCGCACTGGCTTGGAGGGACGAGCGGACACTGGCATAGATCCCCGGCACTTCGGCGACGAACGTGCCGACCTGTTCCATCAACACCGGCCCCACGACGAGCGCGATCAGCACGAGCCCGATGAGGATGCCGAGGTAGATCAGCAGGACGGCGAGCCCCTTCGGCACGCCCCAGCGGCAGAGCATCACGTGCAAGGGCCGCAGCGCCGCCGCGATGACGATGCCGATGAAGAGCAGCAGGAGGATGTCGAGCAGCAAGTAGGCGGCGGCAGCCGCAGCCACCATCCCGATCACCACGGCCGTGGTGGCGGCGATCGGTCGCACATCGATGCTACCCGGATGGTTGGCTCCTTCACTCATGGCAGTACTGGGTCCATAGGGCCTGCGGCCGGCGTCTTTTCTATGGGCCGCTCCCCGTTGGGTCGCTGCGGGCTGCCAAGTCCGACAAGTGCTAGTACCTGCAACCTATCTCCTCCGCACGACGAGAATAGCCGATCTCCATCGCCGGCGTGAGAGCGTAAGACTATGCGCGTAGAACCACGCGCGTAGTAGTCCGAGCTTTCGGCGGGTGGCGCGGCCGAGTACAAACGAGACGACCACTGCAGCCCGCAGTGGAAGAGAAGGGCGCGGCGCGCAAGCGGCACCCTGCAGAGTCCGGGTATCGGACAGGACGACTGACAGATGACGCGTAGCTCGCAGTCGTTTCCGTCTGGGGTAGCGCGGCCGCTATTCTATGCAGCGGGGGCGACTTTACTCATCACGATCCTCTCGCTGGGCCAAGCCGTGCTTGTGCCCTTTGCCCTCGCGGCGCTGATCGGGTGCGTGTTGATCGCGCCGGTGGCGTGGCTCGAGCGCCGCGGCCTGCACCGCATGGCCAGTGTGGCGCTCGTGCTCTGCGTCGTGCTCGGCGGCGTCGCCGGGTTCGCCTACGAGCTGTCGCGGCAACTCACTGATCTCGCGACGCACATGCCGCAGTACTCGGCGTCCATCACGTCGAAGCTTGCAACCCTTCGCGAGACACGCAACGGGTCGCTGAGCCGCATACAGAACACCGTCAAACAAGCGGGCCACGATCTCGACAAACAAGAAATGGCCGCGGGGTCTCCGGTCATAGAACGCCCGGTAACTGCCCACCAGGACGTGCAGCCGGTGCTGGTAGTGCCCAATCCGCCCGGCGATCTGGAACGAGTCCAAGCGACGTGGAAACCGCTCGCCAAACCCATCGGGACAGCGGGAATCGTGCTGATCCTGGTCATTTTCATGCTGGCGCAGCGTGAAGACCTCCGCAATCGCATCATTCGGCTCGCCGGACGCGGGCGGCTGACGGTGACCACCAGAACTCTGGATGAGGCGACGCGGCAGATCAGCCGTTTCCTCTTCAGCCAAACGCTCATCAACGCGGCGTTCGGCGTCGTCATCGCGGTTGGATTGCTCGTCATTGGAATTCCCTACGCCCTGCTGTGGGGAGTAACGGCGGCGATTCTGCGGTTCGTGCCTTACCTGGGCACGATGATCGCGATGCTGCTGGCGGCGGGTCTGGCGTTTGTAGGATCAGAGGGCTGGGGGCCCACGATTGAAACGCTCGTGCTGTTTTGGGGCGCAGGTATCACCGCTTATGTGCTCGACCCGATCGTGAACGGAACCCGCACCGGCACCTCTTCGTTTGCATTGCTGATCTCGGCGATCTTCTGGACCTGGTTGTGGGGCCCAGTCGGTCTGCTGTTGTCGACGCCGATTGCCGTGTGTTTGGTGGCAATCGGCAAACACGTCCCTGAGATGGAATTTCTCACCGTCTTGCTTTCCGATCAGGCGCCGCTGCATGCCGCTGACCGCTTCTATCAGCGGCTGCTCGCCGGCGACGCAGACGAAGCCGCCGAGATCATCGACCAGCAGTTGGGCACCGCGACGCGCGCGATCGTGTTTGACAGCGTCGTGGTTCCGACCCTGCTGTTGGCCGACCGAGATCGGCTCCGCGAAACCATCTCGTCTGCCGAGCAGAAGGGGGTGATACACACGACCGGCGAGATCTTGCGCCACCGTGATACGGCGAGCCGACAGAATCAACAACGTGGATCCGATCGCGTGCGCCGGCTGCTCGGCGTGCCGGTACGCAGCGCGTCCGACGAGCTCGCAGTGGAGATGATGAGCCAAGTGCTCGGGGCAACCTGGACACTGGCACAGCTGCCGCCGGTCACGCTCGCCTCCGAGGTGTTCGACGCGATCGAGGAAACCCTGCCCGACATGTTGTGCATCGCAGCGCTTGCACCTAGCAGCCTCTCGGAATTGGCAACCCCTAGCGACCAATCCTGTCCTGAGGATCCCCAAAGGGAGGAGCGGACCATAGAAGAGGCGCCGACCGCAGGTCCTCGGGAACTGGATCACGCCCGATATCTCTGCAGACAAATTCACACCCGCTTCCCCGACGTGCCCATTTGCGTCTTGTCACTCGGTGCGCATTTCGACCCGCTCAGCATCACCCGCCAACTCCTCAGCGACGGGGCCCAGCACGTCGCGACCAATTTCACCGACGCAGTTGCGCAGATCGAACAGTCGCGTCTCGGTGTCGCCGAGGCGGCATCCAACGCTCGCTCTGGGATCACGCTCGGCTTTGGAAGCGCCGGCATCGCTGCCGTTGCAAGGAATGAGTGCACATGAGGTTTCGAACACCGACGCTGAGCGGCGCGGCTCTCCAGGTGAATTTCTGAGTGCGGCGTGCACAGCGATGATCCCGAGTAGTCGGCCGTTGAAACATCCGCGCAGCCGAGACGGCCGCGCCACCAATTGTCACAAGGCGACCGAGAAGGCGCGGCAGGCATCCTCACCCGCGCAGCCGGCCGTTTCCCAACGGGCGGCTGCGATCCCGCGACGCGCCCATCTTCTCCTCGTCTGCGTCTTCCTCGCGGGCCCCTGCAGCTGCGCGCACCGGACGCCATACTACCGGAAGGATCAAGTGCACCAGGTCGCGCCCCTCGGCGGCGCAGAGATTGATCACCGGCTGTTGCTGATCGGCGACGCCGGCGACCCTGACCGCGCCGGCGAACCCACGTTGCAGTTGCTGGCGCAGCGCGTGAGAGAGCTGCCAGAGCGCACGACGGTAGTGTTCCTTGGCGATAATGCCTACGAGCGCGGTATGCCGGAGCCGGTGGAACAGCCGAGCGACAAAGCCGCCGACGTTGCGAAGCAGGTCGTTGACACCGTCTTTCTCGACCTCTTCGCCAATCGCGAACAAGCCGAGCGCGTCCTGAACGCGCAACTCGACGTGGTCCGGGGCACCGCGGCGCACGTGATCTTCATCCCAGGAAATCACGATTGGGACCAATTCGAAGTCGGCGGCTGGCGTCGCATCCAGGAGGAGGAGAAATTCATCAAGACGTCGGCTGCAGACAGTGGCATGGACGGGACCATGCTGCCAGCCGGCGGCTGTCCGGGCCCGGCTCCGGTGGCTCTCGGCACCAGGGGCGAGCTCATCGTCCTCGACACCGAGTGGTGGCTCGACAGCCGCGTGGACGGCAAGCCGACGACCGAGAACAACCCGACCCACTGCGCCTACACCACCGAACGGCAGGTGCGTGATGCGCTCGTGGCACAGCTCGAGGAGGCATCCAATCAGCATCGCTGGTCGATCGTCGCGGGGCATCATCCGCTCGAAAGCAACGGGCCGCACGGTGGGTTCGTCGATCCGCTGACGCACATCTTTCCCTTTCAGATCGTGCGCCACTACGTTCCCTTTTATATCGAGTGGATTCCGCTTCCCCTGGTCGGCTCGCTTGTGGTCGCGTTGCGTTCTTGCTGCTCGCCGAGCGTGCAAGACATGTCAAACCGCCACAACCGACACATGCGCAACGCGCTCAGCCGCTCCCTGCTGGAGGCGCAGCGCCACGGCGCTGCGCCGCTCGCGTATGCCGCGGGCCATGACCACAGCTTGCAAGTGTTCGAAGCGTCCCACGGCGCGCGCTACCTGCTCGTCAGCGGCCTCGGATCGCACGCGCGCGCCTCCGACGTCGGCAGCAGCAGTCGGACACTGTTCGCGCACTCGAATTCAGCGCACCCCGGGTTCATGGAGGTCGACTTTCTGTGCGATGGAAGCGTGCGCCTCGCGGTGCTTGAATCTGCCGATGACCCCGCCGCCGGAGCCGAAGTGTTCTCGTCGTATCTGGCGCGGCCCGGTGCGTCGCCGGAGGACGCGGGCACCGCGAGCGGTGGTCGGTAACCGGGCCGCCGCCCGTGCGGCAACAGCCCGGATTGCACTGACAGAGAGTGGTGGCTCACAAGGAAAGGGATACTGGCCACGATGCAAGCAAACCTACCGTTCTCACCGGCGGAGCTGGAGCGGCGCCTGAAGACGGCGCCCATCGTCATAGTCGGGGCCAAAGGCGCTGGGGGCGGAGTGATGGGCGCCATGAAGCTGAGCCTGCTTCTCGGCGACGATCCGCAGCCGTTGGAGGTCAAATGGAAGGCGGCGCCCGCCAGTGGAGACGGATGGGATAACTCGCCACGCCGCGAAATCGCCGTGTACGAAGTGCAGAAGCTCTTTCTCGACCCGGACGATTATCTTGTTCCACCGGCGGTGGTCCGTGGGATCGAATTGGACGTGTACCGCGCCGTCACCGAGCATCCCTCACCCAACATCGCCGGCACCCGGTGCGTCTACGGTGCCCTGGCCGTCTGGCTGAGCAATGCCACGCAACCGGCGCACGCCCTTGATCGCGAGCTCTTTGCGCGCAACCCGCGCTATGCGTATCACTTCGGCAATCTCAATCTCCTCCACTACCTCGTCAACCATCGCGATGCGCGCACCAGCAATTTCCTCATGTCCACCGATCCCGACAACCCGAAGGTCTTCTCGATCGACAACGGAATCGCATTCGGCCGAACGCTCTTCAACTTCTTCACCTGGCACTTCAACAAAATCCGCGTCGATCGCCTGCCGAGACAGTCGATCGAGCGGCTGCGCCGGCTCACGCGTGTCGACCTCGATCGGCTGGGGGTGTTGGCCGAGCTGCGGACCGACGCGGAGGGCGTGTTGCGCTCCGTCCCACCGGGACCGAACCTGGATTCCAACCAGGGCAACCGGGTCCGTCCCGGCATCGTACAGATCGGCCTGACGGTAACGGAGATCGACGCCATCGCGGCGCACGTTCAGACGCTCCTGACGCGCATCGATCGCGGCAACCTGTCGGTTTTCTGATCCCGAAACATGCCGGGTCGATCCGTGTCGGAGAATGGAACCACGAAGGGCGCGAAGTTCACGAGGGGAAATGAAAAGGAAGACCGAATTCCTTTCTTCGTGGTCTTCGTGTCCTTCGTGGTGAAAGATCTTGGGCTCGTAGCAACTTCCTCGTTTTCAGGAAGTCTGATCCTCATCGCACTCCGTCAGCGGGATTTCCGCCGCTTCTCTTGATGTGTTGGAACTCTTTCTGCAGCCGCTCGAGCTGCTCATCCGTCAGATCCTGAAGGTTGATCAGCGCATTGCGGGCGCCTTGGACCCCTCGGATGAGCTCGTCGAGCTTCAGGTGGATGGCACGCGCATCGCGGTTTTGCGCGTTTTGGATGAGGAAGACCACGAGAAACGTCACGACCGAGGTCCACGTATTGATGAAGAGCTGCCAGCTATCCGAGTAGGCGAAGATAGGGCCAGCCACCGCCCAGACGATCACCGCAAGCAGCGCGAACGCGAACGCCCAACTCGAGCCTAACGCGTCGGCTGCGGCGTGCGCCGCTTTGCGAAACATCTCGTCGCTGCCTTTCTGGGGTCGACCACGGCCGGTTTCCACCGCGGTATACACGGCAGTCCTTGGCACGGTCATTCGATGCGGATCTTCTGTCGCTCATAGTTGCGCGGCCCCTCGAAGCGCGCCAGGGCCGGCGGCGCGCCAGGCTCGATGGTGAACTTGGCTTCAGGGGCCATCGCTTGGATGATCGGATCGACGAGAAAGTTCACGGTTGGCCGCAAAAGAAACGTCACGCCGTCGAAGCGCTCACCGACGCGCTGCACCACGGTCTTGCCTTGACGTTCCACTTCCATCTCGAGCACCCGCGGCTTCGGCGCGGCCACGACGCTGCGGAAGACCAATGTGTCGCCGCTGGCGTTCAACTCGAAATTCTTGATCACCATGAAGACGAGCGGTCCAAAGTATGTTCCGGGCGTCAAGGAGACATGTTCGTCATAATCCGCACGGTCTTTGCCCAACCCCGAGAATCCAGTGATATGCCCGGCGGCGATGTCGATCCTGATGTCGACTGTGGCGACGCCGGCGGTATTGCGAATGATCGAGCGGCCGCGCACCGTTTCAAGAGTTTTGCCGACCCGCGCCTCCACTCGATCCTCATCACTGGACCCGTCGCGAAAGCGCGCCACCCGGACGATGTGGAGCGTCTGCCCACGACGGTGTTGGTGATAGTTAACCGAGCCGATGATCGCCTTGCCGTCGGGGGAATGGATCGTCGACAGTCCGGCGACGTCGCCTTCGATCCACGCCAAGCGGATGGGATCGCCCGCGTCGCGCGCCGCGGCCGGTTGCGCCGCCAGCACCATGCCGATCGCGATGATCCCTATGCTGGACTTCAGGGAGCTCGTGAGGCGGTGTGTCTGTATATCCATTCTTCTTTCTCCCTCGCGCCGGGCAACATTCCTGCTCCTTTTTGGGTTCACGCCGTGGCAGAGACCTTCACGGGAGCTGAGGCCGCCGCCTCGCAGAGGACCCGTTCGCATCCGGCCAGTCAGTTGTAGAGGAAGGCGTGCCGCCGCCGTAAGCTCGTAGTCCTACGTACGTAACACTATGCGCGTAGAAATACGCGCGTGCTTCTCTGGGCATTGGGTGGCATGGTGCTCTGCTGATGAGTGGAAACCCCGACCCGAACGGGCGCCGCTTTCGACCCGCATCTCTCGACGCGCTGAACTTCCTGCTCGCGGACGTTCGCGGGGCGCTCGGTCCCTATCTGAATGTCTTTCTCGTCACCCAGCAGCATTGGAGCCAGGCCGAGGTCGGCCTCGTCACGGCGCTGGGCGGATGGCTGGGGCTTGCCGCTCAGACGCCGGTCGGCGCCGCGATCGACGGCACGCACAGGAAACGCGGGGTGATCGTCCTCGGGCTGGCCGTGTTGGCCGCAGGTGCCGTGTGCATCTACGCCGCGCCCCGCTTCTGGCCGGTCCTGGTTGCCAACACACTCATCGCGGTAGTGGGCGACGTGTTCGGTCCGGCGGTTGCGGCGCTTACGCTCGGCCTCGTCCGGCGGCCAGACCTGGCGCGGCGCATGGGCCGTAACGCTGCCTTCGACCATGCGGGGAACGTCGCCATCGCGGTGCTGGCCGGCGTCATTGGATGGTTATTCTCGCAGCGTGCGGTCTTCCTGCTCGTCCCGGTGTGCGCGGCCTTTGCGGCGGCGGCAGCGCTGTCGATCCCGGCTGCCGCGATCGACCAACGACGCGCGCGTGGCGCGCGGGAGCTTGCGGCTGGTGCGCCTGCCAACGACCTGGCCGGGGTTCGCGTACTGCTCGAATGCCGCCCGCTCGTCATCTTCGGCTGCTGCGCGCTGCTCTTCCACTTTGCCAACGCGCCGCTGCTGCCGCTGGTCGGTCAGATGCTCGCCGTGGCGCACGGGGCATACGCGACGGCCATGATGTCGTCCTGCATTGTTGCGGCGCAGCTGGTGATGTTGCCGCTCGCCCTCCTGGTGGGTCGGACGGCCGACAGTTGGGGCCGTAAGCCTCTCCTCTTGGTCGGCTTCGGCATCTTGCCGATCCGGGCGGTGCTCTACACGCTGTCCGACAACAGCGCGTGGCTGATCGGCGTCCAGCTGCTCGACGGCGTCGGCGCAGGCATCTTCGGTGCGCTGACGCCGCTGGTGGTGGCGGATCTCATGCGCGGCACCGGGCGGTACAACGTGGCCCTGGGTGCGGTCGCCACCATGCAGGGCATCGGCGCGGCGACGAGCGGCCTGGTCGCCGGGGTGATCGTGGATCATGTCGGCTATACCGCGGCGTTTCTGACGTCGGGCGCCGCCGCCGCCATCGCTCTGGCGGCGCTGGCAGTTGCAATGCCAGAGACAGCACCCGAACAAGCTCGCGCGGCTCGACCTTCCGCACCCTGACAGCTCGTTGAAAGATGAACGCAGCCGGGGACGGCTGCGCCACTGCCTTTGAAAGGGGCCTGGAATCCGGTGGCGCAGGCGTCCCTGCCTGCGCGTCAAGCCTCTTTCAACAGCACCGGACCCTTCGCATGACCCGGGGCGACAGACCGGCCGATCGCAGCTGCGAGCCGCCGATTGTGCGCGTAGAAGCACGCGCGTAGTTGTCCGAGCTTACGGCCGATGCCACGGCCTTGTAGAAGTATCACCAACCACGAGAGCGCACCGTCACCCTCACCGAGCGGTGTGTGCGGGCGACGCGTGCGGTCGCTCTGTCACGTGGGGCAGAAAAGGAGAACCACCATGATCGAACGGAACGTTGCGCTGCTTGCGCTGGGCGCCCTCATGATTGCGGGACCTGTGTTTGGCGATACCCACTGCATGTACAAGGGGGCCACCTACTCGCACGGATCAGCGGCCTGCCAATCCGGCACTCAGTATCGCTGCGACGACGGCGTGTGGAAGGGACTGTCGATCGCCTGCGCCGAGGATCCGTCGGTCGCACTCAAAGCCTGTGAATGGAAGGGCGCCTCGTACTACCCCGGTTCGGCAAGCTGCCAATCGAACACGCAGTACCGCTGTGAGGACGGCGCGTGGACGGGTCTGGGCATCTCGTGCGTGCTGGCCCCCGGCGTCGCGGCCAATCGGGTGCCGGCAGGAAGCACGTGCATGTTCGACGGTGCCACGGTGGCGACAGCGTCAACCATCTGCAAGACGGGGATCACCTTCCGCTGCGATGAGGGCGAGTGGCGCAATCTCGGCACCGCCTGTCAGTAGAGAAGAGACCAACCTGCCCGCCGGGAAACGGCGCGGCGTCATCGTGTCGCACCTGGAGCCGGTGCTCCGGGCGCGCACCAGAAGGAGAATGATATGGTCACACGCATCTCGATGTTCGTCGCACTGCTGAGCATTCTCATCTTGCCGTTGCACCGCGCCGCCGCGGCGGCGCCCGCCGCCGACGCAGTCCTCCGGCCTGCGGAGGCGGCGCGAACCATTCTCATCAATGACGTCAGCGTCCAGAATGGCTGGGTCTCCGGCACCGTCATCAACCAATCTTCGACCACGCTGCACGCCGTCGAGTTGTCGCTCCAGCAAGTATGGTTGTGGAACGACGAGCGGCATCCCGGAACCGAGAGTCCGGGTCGAACCCTGCCGTTCACATTCCGCGGCGACGTTCCGCCGAACGGCAGTGCGCCGTTCACGTTTCAACCCCCACCCTTGCCGCAACGCTCCGACGGTCGCTTTGTAACGACGGTGGATGTCATCGGCTTCACGCAAGTGGGTCGATAGGTTGTGACGATGAGTGTCCGTTTCTCGGTCCGATCGGTATTGCTGCTGGTGCTTCCTCTTGCCCTGACCGTGTGCGCCGCGTGCGGCGGACACGGCGGCAGCGGCCCCGACCCGTCCCCCACAACGGGCCCGCTCACGCCGACCCCAACCCCGATCTCGGCGCAAGCCCACCGGCAGTTTCGGGCGCTCGCCGGCGTATCCATGGGCGCGTTCGGCGCGATGAACCTCGGCACGAAGCATGCCGACCTGTTCAGCACGATCGCGGCCCTCGGTGGTCCCGTCGATATGCAGCAGCTGCTGCGTGACCTCGTCGACGACAACCTCGAGGTCAAATCGCAAACCACCATCCCGCTCAATGTCGGCGACGATTTCACCTTCGATCACCAAGAGCCCTACCCCGGACGCGACACGCGGATGTCGATGATCAAGGATCTGGTCATTGCCTTCGGCAATCCCTTCCTGCATCACCCGGATCCGTCGCGGCAGTATCTGGCGATGGATTCCGAGCCGGCGCACCTGTTGCGCGACGATGAGTTCGGGACCTTCACGCTGCCGGTGAATCCCCGCGGGTTCCTAGATGGCGGCGATGCCAATCAAGACGGCGTGCGTCAAACCAGTGAGGCGCCCGGCGACCCCGTCGATGTGCTGTTGCTGGCGGGCGGCTCGTTGCCGCAGATCGCGAGTGGCGCCACCGGCGTGGATGTCGGCGGACGCATGCTCGCTGACCTGAACGGCGACGGTATCTACGACGTCGGCGACGGCATCGTCGTGAATCTCTCTGAGCCGTTTACCGACACCAACGGCAACGGCGTGTTCGACGCCGGCGAGCCGTTCGTTGATTCCGGTCTCGATGGCGTGGCCGGCACCGGCGATTACGGCGAGAACAATGGCCGCTTCGACTACGATCCCGATCGGGCGAACTGGTTGGCGGAAGATCCGCTCACCCGACTTGCCGCACGCGCGGCGGCCGACATCGAGACCCAGCGCATCTACATGGACGTCGGCACGCTGGACCAATTCGGCTTCGGAAAGCACTACGACAATTTCGTTGCCATGCTGCAATCGAAGGGACTGGGCGTGGACGTCTTGAATGGTTTTCCCGCCAATTGCACGCAAGTACCGAACCTGCCGCAACCGTATCTGCTCGTCCGCTATGAGGGAACCCATACCGGCATTCCGGACGCTGACGATGTCACCGACAACCTCAAGAACGGCGACGTGTGCGGGGCGCTGCCGATCTGGCAACGGCTGCTCACCATGATCGCCTATATGGATTCGAGCTTCCCCAACGGCTTCAAAGGACCGGGCGACCTCAAAATCACCGACCTCGATCCGCGCGGTGACATCATGACGACCACGATCGCGTCGCCCGTATTGGGCAGCGGCGGCGGGGCCGCCCCGGCGCAACCGGTGCTCATCTATCGACCGCCGGCATACTTTCACACCAACCGCAGCTTTCCGATCGTCTACATCCTCGGTGGCTACGGCCAGTCCCCGGACGACTACTCACAGCTCGCGGACTTGCTCGATCCGTTGATTCTCGCGAGTCAGATCCAAAACATGTTCATCGCCGTGCTGCCCGGCGCAGGCGGCCACAAGGCATCGTTCTACGTCAATCATCATGTGCCGGAATCGCAGGTACCCGATCTAACGAACCCGACGTCGGGGCGTTACGAGGATTCGATCATCCAGGACCTCATCCCGGCGATTGAGAATGGCATCCTGCAGGGGCGAGTGAGCCAGTGATACGGGTCTCCTTCGGTCAAGTGCTTCTGGTGCTGCTGATCGGAGGAGCCATTCCTCCCATATGGACGCGGTGTGCGCAGCTGATGGGGCGGAAGGACACTTCCGCCCCATCAGCTGGGATCGCCCAAGCCGAAAATGCCGGACCCGGCGTTGCGGCGCCGAACGTCAAGCAGGTGGGCAACGCCTCGTGGTACGGAGCGGCGCAGAACGGGAAGGAGACCGCAAGCGGCGACATCTTCGATCCGAATGCGCTGACCGCGGCACATCGGACCTTACCCCTGGGCAGCAAGGCGGTGGTGACCAATCTGGCAACCGGGAAAGCGGTCAATGTGACAATCAACGACCGCGGTCCGTATGCAAAGGGCAGGAAAATCGATCTGTCGCGCGCCGCCGCCAAGAAGATCGGGATCAGCAAAGAGGGCGTAACCAAGGTCAAGATCGAAGCGCGGCCCAGCCAGAAGCCCCCCGAAGACGTGGGCCCGTAGGGCCGCTGCATGCGACAGAGAGCCACGCGTTAGGGCTTGTGCTACTCATTGTCTTGGTTGTCATGGTACTCCGTTAGCAGGTTGGTGACGGCGGAGAAGAAGGAGTTGAGACTCATGAGAACAATCTGTATCCGGGGCATAGCGACAGGCTAACTGGACGCGGTGCGCGACAACGCGACGCTGCAGATCCACACCAAGTTCGAGGTCCTCGATCTTTTGCGGCGAGATGTTCGTATCCAACAGGTATCGCCGGTCGGTCATCACAGCTTGATGTCATCCAACGGCAGCAAACCCCCGTCGACATCCGGAAACTCGTCCTCGACTGGCTCCCAGGTGGCCAAGATCTCGGGCAGGCGACTTTTCCTCTTCACCGGCTCAATGATCAGCCGGTCCCCTTGCTTCGTCATCGCTAAATCTCCCCATGATGACTTCGCCTCCCGGCAATTCGAACTCGCGCGCGGGTTTGCGATGAATCGCCGCCAGGTGTCTATCCACAGTGGTGCACCGGGTCGCATCCCGCATGGGTAGAACTACGCGCGTAGTTCTCCGGTCTTACGCCGGCGCTAGCCCGCCTATACAAACACGCACGCTATGGGCGCGGATCCGTACCTGACGCGAGTTGCGATGGACCTGTTCCAGCCACAGGTGATTTTGCCGGAGCAGCTCCTCACGCCCCGCAAAGAGGTCACCCCAGAGCGCCGGCTGAGGGCGGCCGTCCTCGCCGACGCGGTCTGGTGCGTCGAGAAGTACCGTTCTCCCACAGACGCCCGAGGACGTCGCCTCTTCCGCAACGCGAAGCAGTGGCTGCTCGCCGTAGAGCCAGACTGGCCCTATTCCTTCGAGAGCATTTGCGCGGTTCTCGATCTCGACGCGGACGCCGTGCGCCACCGCCTACGACTATTGTAGGGGAATCGCAGGGGCAGCGAGGCTCTCAGCGCAGGGAAAGGCTATCTCCAATGTTGTTTACTCGCGGCAATCGAGTACGTCTGATCAAGGCTGCGCCTGCACGAGATGTCTCGGGTCCGCAGATGGGTGCCGTTGGGACCGTGATGGGGCCTGAGATTCCGATCACCCCCACTCGATCCGGGACATGGCGCGTGCAATTCGATGGCTTCGCCGAGCGATTCTACGCCGCTTCCCAACCTGGGGTTTGGTTCGTCCGTTCCGATGAAATTGAGCTGCTCACAACGAAGTGAGGCAGATGGAACCCAGGCCAGGGGGCCTGCTCCCAGAAATGCGGTTCCTGACGAGGTTGGCACATGCATCGCTCGCCATGCGCACACACCTTCGATGGCTTCGCGGCATCCCGACACCCCGACGCCGCGAAGAGGTCGAAGGGGTTCGCGCCCTAACACGAGCGCAGCACACCCGCGTAGAACCACCCGCGTAGAATTACCCGCGTAGTAGTCCGACCTTACGGCCGATGCGGCGGCCTTGTAAGAGTACACACAAGCCATTTGTGTGGAGGTAACCATTCATTGCGCTCGTCCATGTCTTCGATTCGATCGCCAGGCGTGTCATGCCGCACACCGTGGAGTCACTCTCTGCTCCCGTGGTTAAGGCGGAGCCGGAAACGGGATCGTCCAAACGTCAGGGCACAGACTCACCTGTCACCTCACGGCCGTTGCCCTGAAGGGACGAGGATGGGTGGCACAGATGAATAGAGGCGCTGATCGCCCAATTAGCGAGTTCTCCACGCTTGTCGAAGTCCTTCGGTGGCGCGCGTTTCAGCAGCCTGAGCAGCGTGCTTACACCTATCTGCTCGATGGAGAAGTGGAAGGGGGCCACCTAACCTACGCGGCGTTGGACCGCCAGGCCCGGGCCGTCGCGGCGCTGCTCCAGAGCTACAGCGCCAGCGGCGAGCGTGCGCTGTTGCTCTATCCGACCGGTCTCGAGTTCATTGCCGCCTTTTATGGTTGCTTGTACGCTGGGGTGATTCCCGTCCCGCAGCCCCCGCCCAATCCGACCCAGCAACAGCGGATGCTCCCCCGGCTGGGAGTCATCAAAAACGATGCGCTCGCGTCGCTGGCACTCACCAAGTCGTCGATCCTCTCCAAGATCGAGGGTGTATTCTCGCAAGCTCCGGAGCTCCAGACCATGCGCTGGCTGGCCACCGATACGGTTGCCGAAGGGCTAGAGGCGGAATGGAAAGATCCTGCCGTCAGCCGCGATACTCTGGCGTTGCTCCAATACACCTCGGGTTCTACTTCGGCGCCGCGCGGTGTAATGGTCAGTCACGGGAACCTCATCCACAGTTCGGCCCACATCAACCACGCCTTCGAGCTCACACCAGACAAGGGCGTGTCCGTGAGCTGGCTCCCAGCCTTCCATGATATGGGACTCACCAACGGAATCATCGGACCGATGTGTATAGGGCGTCCGAGTGTCCTGATGCCGCCCCAATCCTTTCTTCAGCAGCCGGTGCGGTGGCTTCGAACGATTTCGCGCTACAGGGGCACCGTCAGTGGCGGCCCCAATTCCGCCTATGAGCTGTGCACTCGTAGAATTACTCCAGAGCAACGCGAGACGCTCGACCTCAGCAGTTGGTACGCAGCCTTCACCGGCGCGGAGCCGGTCCGCGCGGACACCATGAAGCGGTTCGCTGCGGCCTTTGCATCCTATGGTTTTCGTCCATGCTTTTTCTACCCGTGTTATGGACTCGCCGAAGCCACCCTGATGGTATCAGGCGGGTTGGTGAAGGATGAGCCCGTCATCTTCGCGACCCAGTCGCAAGCGCTTGCGCAGAATCGCATCGTTGAAGCCTCCGAGCACGAAGCGAATGTGCGGACGCTGGTGGGGTGTGGTCGCGCCATGCGTGATACGAAGATCGCCATTGTCCATCCCGAATCGTTGCGCCCTTGTCCAGCCGGGATCGTGGGGGAAATCTGGGTGTCGGGCCCGAGCGTTGCTCACGGTTATTGGAACCGGCCTGAAGAAACAGAGCGCACCTTCCGCGCCCACTGGAAGACGGGTGAAGGACCGTTTCTGCGCACCGGTGATTTGGGATTCTTGAAAGATGGCGAGCTGTATGTCACCGGCCGTTTGAAGGATTTGATCATCATCGGCGGCCGCAATCTTTACCCCCACGACATCGAGTTGACGGCAGAACAGAGCCATCCTGCCATACGGGCGGGGTGTTGCGCCGCGTTTTCGGTCGATGTCGCCGACAACGAACGTCTGATCCTTGCAGTCGAGGTGGAACGTCGCCACAAGGCGGCAACGAGCTGCCAGCCGGGGGAGGATGCGCGCCCTCATTCGAAGGGGCGTCTGTGGCCGGATGGCGACGCGGTGGATCGGGCCATACGGCGAGCGGTGGCGGAAGTGCATGACGTACGAGTGCACGCAGTGGTGCTACTCAGGGCCGGCAGCCTTCCCAAGACTACCAGCGGCAAACTGCAGCGTGGGGCATGCCAGGCCAACTTCTTGAATGGCACGTTCGATACCCCGTTGAGCCGAGCCGGATGTGGGGAAGTGTCCCGGCACTGATGCGAATCTGTCCATCGGCGACGAAGAGGAAAGTTTCTAAGTGGATTCTCGGTCCGCAGAAGTCATCCAGTCCTGGTTGATCGCACGGCTTGCTGAGTTGTTGGAGATCGAGTCTCACGAGATAGATGTTCGCGAGCCCTTCGCCAGCTATGGAATGGGCTCGGCCGAGTTGGTGAGCCTCTCTGGTGAACTCGCAGAGTGGCTTGGACGCGACCTGTCTCCAGATGTGGCATATCAGTGCCCCACTATCGAGACTCTTGCCAGTCACTTGGCAGACTCAGCTGATGTGGCGCCGTCAGCCACCACGGTTGGCGAGGATCGCCAGGCACGACCTGAACCGATCGCTATCATCGGTATCGGTTGTCGATTCCCCGGCGCCAACACTCCGCACGCTTTCTGGCGGGTGCTGCGCGACGGAGTCGATGCCATTAGCGAAGTTCCGGCGGACCGATTCGACCTTGAAGTGTTTTTCGATCCAAACCCGGCGATGCCGGGCAAGATCAACACTCGGTGGGGCGGTTTCCTCGATCAGGTGGATCAGTTCGATCCGCGTTTCTTTGGTATCTCGCCGCGGGAGGCGGCGCGCATGGATCCCCAGCAGCGCCTTCTTCTGGAGCTCACGTGGGAGGCGTTGGAAGATGGTGGACAGGTACGGGAGCGCCTCGCCGGCACCCAGACTGGTGTGTTTGTCGGCATTTCGAACAACGACTACGGTCGCAGGCAGTTGCGTGATCTCTGTGGAATCGACGCCTATGCGGGCACCGGCAATGCATTGAGCATTGCAGCCAACCGGATCTCCTACGTGTTTGATTTCCGGGGGCCGAGTATGGCAATCGACACTGCCTGTTCCTCCTCGCTCGTGGCTGTACACTTGGCATGTTGCAGCCTGCGAGCCGGAGAGTCGACGCTGGCTCTGGCCGGCGGCGTGAATTTGATCCTCTCGCCGGCGGTGACGATCAGTTTCACCAAAGCGGGGGCAATGGCTCCGGACGGGCGCTGCAAGACCTTTGACGCCCGAGCCAACGGCTACGTTCGTAGTGAAGGTGCGGGGCTCGTCGTGCTGAAGCTCCTTTCGAGAGCGTTGGCCGACGGTGATCCGATCTATGCCGTCATTCGCGGCAGCGCCGTAAATCAGGACGGACGCAGCAACGGACTCATGGCGCCGAATCCGCTGGCCCAACAGGCGGTCCTACGAGAAGCCTACCGGCGAGCCGCAGTCTCGCCGGGTGATGTTCAATACGTCGAGGCACACGGCACCGGCACCTTCTTAGGCGATCCGATCGAAGCGAAAGCCCTGGGGGCAGTACTTGCCCTGGACCGTCTTCCCGGTCGCCCCTGCGCCCTCGGCTCCGTCAAGACGAACATCGGCCACCCGGAGGCCGCGGCCGGCATCGCTGGTTTGATCAAGGTGGCGCTCGCGCTCAAACATCATGAGATCCCACCGAGCCTGCACTTTCAGGAGCCCAACCCGCTCATTCCTTTCGACGACCTCCGACTCCGCGTGCAAACAACGTTGGGGCCATGGCCCGCAGCGTCGGGCCCGGCATTGGCCGGGGTGAGCTCATTCGGCTTTGGGGGAACCAATGCCCATGTGGTTCTAGAAACAGCTCCCCGTTTGACTGCGGAGATGCATGCTGAACGCGGCGCGGAAAATCGCGAGATGTTTGGCCAGCCCCAATCGGCGTACCTGCTCCCACTGTCGGCGCACAGCTCGCAAGCCCTGGAGTCACTGGCTCGGGCATACCGCGAGTTTCTGACCATCCCGGAGCCCACGGTGTCGCTGCACGACCTCGGTTACACGGCCAGTGTGCGGCGCAGTCACCATGACTACCGTCTCGCCGTGACCGGCAATTCGCCGGCGCAACTGGCCGAGGGTTTGGGTGCTTTCTTGCGAGGCGAGGTTCGTTCCGGTCTATCTGCCGGCCGCAAGCTTTCAGGTCGCCCGCGCAAGCTGGTGTTTGTTTTTCCGGGACAGGGGTCTCAATGGCTGGGCATGGGCCGAACACTCTTGGAGCAGGAGGTTGTATTTCGGGAGGTTGTGGAACGCTGTGACCGGGTGATGCGGCCGTATGGAGACTGGTCATTACTCGCAGAGCTCGCTGCCACCGATACGGCACAGTCCTGGTTGAACGAAATCGATATCATTCAGCCCGCGCTCTTTGCGATGCAGGTGGCCTTGGCCGCCCTGTGGCGCTCCTGGGGCATCGAGCCCCAAGCCGTGGTAGGCCACAGCATGGGCGAGGTAGCGGCCGCTCATGTTGCCGGCGCACTGAGCCTCGAAGATGCCGTACGAGTCATTTGCCATCGTAGCCGCTTGATCAAGCCCGCCATTGGGCGAGGGGCGATGGCTGCTGTGGAGCTCTCGCTCGAGGAGGCTCGCCGCGTGCTGGTCGGCTACGAAGATCGTGTGTCCATCGCGGCCAGCAATAGCCCCACCTCGACGGTCTGGTCAGGTGATCCGAAAACGCTGGATGCACTCCTGAATCAATTGCGGAGTCAAGACATCTTCTGTCGAATAGTGAAAGTCGACTTTGCCTCGCACAGCCCCCAGATGGATCCGTTGCGGTCCGACTTGTTGCTGGCGTTGGAAGGGCTCAAGCCTCGATCGGCATCCGTGCCCATCTACTCGAGCGTGATCGGCAGGGTCAGCAACGGGCTGGAGTTGGAGGCCCTCTATTGGGGGAGGAACCTCAGAGAGCCGGTGCTCTTTTCGACCGCGGTTCAGCGGTTGCTGGAAGATGGGCATAACATCTTCCTGGAAATCAGCCCGCACCCCATTCTTCTCAGCGCAATTCAGCAAGGGCTTCATCACAGCGGCCAAGAAGGTGCCGTGCTCCCTTCCGTACGGCGTGAGGAAGACGAACACACGGTACTACTGGGAACGCTCGGGGCGCTTTACGCACTGGGGTACCCGGTGGATTGGCGCCGGATCTATCCGGCCGGAGGACGCTGCGTTCGACTCCCGTTCTACCCGTGGCAGCGACAACGTTGTTGGCTGGCAACCGCAGCAGAGGGATCTGCGGCCGGCGCTCCTTCAGCGGGTCAGCTCCCCCATGGGTCGGCGGGCCCGCTCCCCGATGGGTCGCTGCGGGTTGCCGAGGCCGGCAAGTGGCTGGGCGACGATTCACAGCGCGCAATTGAGGGGAATCTGGGCGACTGTCTCTACGAGCTCCAGTGGCAACTCAAGGAGCGTCGGGCGGTACAACGAGTCGCGGAACCTACCGTGTCAGCGGACCCGCAAACCTGGCTGATCTTTACCGACAGTACTGGTGTCGGAGAAGCGCTGGCAGCACGGCTCAATGCACAGGGAGCAAAGGGCATCCTGGTCGCTCGGGGCGAGTCGTACGAGGACACGGACGGTGAGCATTTCCGTATCCGTCCAGACCGACCTGAAGACTTGCGACAACTGTTCGCGGCTCTGGTATCTGATCAGACTCTCTGCCGTGGGATTGTTCATCTGTGGAGTCTCGATATTCCTCCTTCGCGGGAGACCACCGTGGCCTCCGTCGAGGCAGTTCAGGCTCTGGGCTGCGGCAGTGTCCTCACGATGATCCAGGAGGTGGCTCAGGCACAATCGCATGACCTCCCTAGCTTATGGCTGGTCACGCGTGGAGCTCAAGCGGCAGGAGAACCCTCGCCTCTGGCCGTATCTCAGGCACCGCTGTGGGGATTGGGCCGCGTTATTGCTCAGGAGCAACCGACGCTCTGGGGAGGACTGGTAGATCTGGACCCCAGCGCAGCGCTCCCTGACGTCGCTGCTCGTCAGTTGTGCGAGGAAATCTCCAGTTCCGACGGAGAGGATCAGCTCGCGTTTCGTCAAGGGCGGCGATCTGTGGCGCGTCTGATGCGCAAGCGCGCATCTGCCAGCCAGGGACCTGCCCTCCGGTTGCGGCCTGATGGCAGCTATCTGATCGCTGGAGGGCTGGGAGACCTGGGCCTTTTGGTCGCCCGTTGGATGGTAGGGCAAGGGGCTCGGCGGTTGATCCTCTTAGGACGCACGCCGCTCTCTCCACGTCGGGGCTGGAGATCGGCAGATGCAGCAAGTCCCGTTGGGAAGCAGATCACCGCCATTCGGGAGCTAGAAGCCTTGGGAGCATCCGTGCATCTTGGCTCGGTTGACGTGGCGGACGAAGGGCAGCTGCGCGCGTTCCTTGATGAGTTTCGCGCCGAGGGCTGGCCGCCGATCCGTGGTGTCGTGCACGCGGCGGGAGTGCTGCACGACGGACTCCTGTCGCAGCTTGATGCCACCGCACTCAATTCAGTATTGCGGCCGAAGGTCGTGGGGAGTTGGCTGCTGCATTGCCTGCTCGCAGAGGCTCCCTTGGACTTCTTCGTCCTTTTCTCATCCGCGGGCTCCCTCCTGGGCCAGCCTGGTCAGGGAAACTATGCGGCGGCCAACGCCTTTCTGGATGCGCTGGCGCATCACCGCAAAGCTCAAGGTCAGCCGGCCCTGAGCATCAACTGGGGAGCGTGGGCCGAACTGGGCTTTGCGGGTACGACTGGTGGGAGGCGCCTCGCCAAGCACCTCGCGCTCCACGGAATTCGGAGCCTAGCACCGGAGCTCGCGCTGCAAGTTCTGGAGCGGCTGCTGCGGCTCGGTGCCACCCAGGTCGCCGTCGTCCCCGTCGACTGGGCACAGTATCGCCAGTTCCATCCAGCAAGCAGTGAGTCACCGCTGCTCTCTGAACTTGCGCGTACGGAAGCCAACGGCCCCCTGCAAGCGGGGTATCCTGGAGAAAAGAGGGAAAGCCTGCTTGCTGCGAAACCAAAGGAGCGCCCGCCGCTGGTGCAAACCTACCTGAGCGAGCAAGTCGCTCGCGTACTCGGGCTTTCGGCATCCGAGGTCGACCTCCAGCAACCCCTGAGCAATCTGGGACTGGATTCCTTGATGGCTGTCGAATTGAAGAACCGGATAGCGGTCGATCTGGGCGTGAACGTGCCGATGGTGAAATTTCTCCAGGGCTTTAGCGTCGCCGAGTCTGCCACGCAGATCCTGGAGCAACTCACGGCGGAGGCGGCGGTCCCATTGCTGCCCGTTGCCGTGACTAGCGAACCCGTGCTGGAAGACCTTGATGAGCTTTCCGATGAGCAAGTGCATGCATTGCTCACCGATATGTTGGCGGTAGAAGAAGCGAATGAATGAACACCTCATCCCAGAGAGTTGCCGACCTCTCACCGGCAGAGAAGCGTTCCCTCCTGGCAAGACTGCTGCGCAAGAGGGCGAGCGGGGCGCCGGCGAACTCTCCGCTCTCCTACAATCAACAGGGGATATGGTTCCTGCATCAGCTCGCTCCGGAGAGCATGGTGTACAATGTCAATTTCGCAGCACGCATTTCCTCCGACGTCGATATTCCCGCCCTGCGACGTGCGTTCCAGGCCCTCATTGATCGTCACGCTTCGCTGCGGACCACGTTCTCCGCGCCCGCCGGCATACCCGTTCAACAGGTCCACAAGCACCTGACGGTGCACTTCGAGGAGACGGATGCTTCGACCTGGTGCAGCGAGCAGCTGAAGACCCGCCTGGTCGAGGACACGTACCGCCCCTTCGATCTGGAACGCGGGCCCCTCTTGCGGGCGAGTCTATTCTCCAGCTCGGCGCACGAACACATCCTCTTGCTGGTCGTGCATCACATCGTGATCGATTTCTGGTCGCTGGCTGTGCTGCTGACCGAGCTCGGCGTGCTGTACCCTGCGGAACAGGCGGGCGTGCCGGCGACTCTCCCGCCTCTTGATTTGCAGTACACGGACTACGTTCGTTGGCAGGCCGAGATGCTCGCGAGCCCGGAAGGTGAGCGGCTCTGGGCGTACTGGCGGAAACAACTAGGTGGGCAGCTGCCTGTACTCGATCTTCCAACAGATCGGCCACGACCACCGATACAGACATACAATGGTGGCTCGCACGACTTCAGTCTCGACGAGGACCTGAGTGCACGCATCAAAGCGCTGGCGAAGGCCGAGGGAGCAACCCTGTACATGGTGCTTCTGGCAGCCTTCCAAGTGATGCTTCACTATCACACCGGTCAGGAAGATTTGCTGGTGGGCTCGCCCATGCTTGGCCGGAATCGGGCCGAGTTTGAGGGGATCGTGGGCCTGTTCACCAATCCGGTTTTCCTCAGAGCGAATCTTTCGCGGAATCCAACCTTCCAGGCTCATCTAGGCACAGTGCGTCAGACGGTCCTGGCGGCTCTCGAACATCAGGATTACCCCACGCTGCGCGTGGTCGAACAACTTCGGCCCGCGCGCGATCTCAGCCGATCGCCTATCTGCCAAGTCATGTTTGTGCTCGACAAACCGCACGGGCTTGCCGAACAGGGCGCCCCGACGTTCGTGCTGGGCGAAACAGGGCTCCGTATGGATCCGGGGGGACTTGTGCTCGAGGCCTTGCCCCTGGAGCGGCGGGCAGCGGCTCTCGATCTGGTATTGTTGATCATTGAGACCACAAGATCGTTCTCGATCTCCCTACGGTATAACACCGAACTTTTCGATGCTGCGACAATCGCGCGACTGGCACGACACTTCGAAGCACTCCTTCACCATGTCGTTGCCCAGCCCGCTTCCAGGCTAACCGCGTTGACGGACATGCTCGCCGAATCTGACCGGCAGATTCCGGGCGACGCCGAGCGACAGCAAATCCTGATCGAGTTTAATGACACCGCGGCCGAGTATCCAAGAGACACGTGCGTCCACCAGTTATTCGAGCAGCAAGCGCAGCGTACACCGGCCAATGTCGCGCTGGTATTCGAGGCGCAGGAGCTGACGTACGTTCAACTGAATGCCCGTGCGAATCAGCTGGCCCATTATCTGCAAACACTGGGTGTCGGACCCGAAGTGCCGGTGGCCATTTGCATGGAGCGCTGCGTGGAAATGGTGGTCGGCCTGCTTGGCATTCTCAAGGCCGGCGGAGTCTATGTGCCGTTGGACCCGGCGTATCCGATGGAGCGCTTGGCCTTCCTGCTCGACGATGCCCGCGCGCCGGTCCTGCTGACGCAACGGCATCTGGCGGAGCGCATGCCCGTGCAAGGGGTGCAGGTCGTGTGCCTGGACTCGAGTGGGGATGCCCGTGCTTCGATGAGTGAAGAGAATTCGGCCAGCATGGTCACCACCAAGAACGCTGCCTATGTGATCTACACCTCAGGCTCAACGGGGGAGCCGAAGGGGGTCACCGTTGAACATGGTGGCCTGAGCAACGCTATCCACTGGATCACCGAGACGCTCGCATTGTCCGGCGAAGACCGCGGTCTTCTGAAGACGCCGATCACCTTCGATGCTGCCGGGCGTGAGCTCTTCCCGACGCTTTTGACCGGAGGAATGTTGGTCATTGCGGAACCTGGCGGTCATCGGGATTGCCGCTACCTGGCGCGACTGGTTTGCGAACGCCGGATCTCCATTCTGCACTGCGTGCCGTCGCTCCTGCGCCTTCTCATTGAGGAGCCCGCTCTCGATGACGCCGATGCCTTGCGTGCCGTCATGTGTGGGGGCGAGGCCTTGGCACTCCACGTGGTGACGGGATTCCGACAACGCTCCAAGGCCAGGCTGTACAACGTGTACGGACCGACTGAAGCGACTATCGATTCGACGTCTTGGCTCTGCGAAGAGATCTGTGATCGCTCGGTGATCCCGATCGGACGACCGATACCGAACGCGCGCACGTATGTTGTGGACGACGCCCTTCGGCCGCTGCCGATCGGTGTCGCCGGTGAGCTGTACATCGGCGGCGTGGGCGTGGCCCGAGGCTATCTGAACCGGCCTGAGCTGACCGCCGAGAGGTTTGTTCCAGATCCGTTCAGCGCCGAGCCGGGAGCACGCCTCTACAAGACCGGCGATCTGGCCCGCTATCTGCCGGATGGGAACATCGAGTTCCTCGGCCGCGCGGATCACCAAGTGAAAATCCGGGGGTTCCGCATCGAGCTGGGTGAAATCGAGGCCGTGCTCGGCCAGCACCCGGCCGTGCGTGAGGCGGTTGCCCTGGCTGTGGACGACGCGCCTGGAGACAAGCGATTGGTGGCCTATGTGGTCGCTGCGCCGAGGGTGGCGCCGCAGTCCTCGCCCTTGGCTCACGAGCTGCGCAGGTTCCTCAAGGAGAAGCTGCCCGAGTACATGGTGCCTGCGGTGTTCGTCCTGCTCGATGCCTTGCCGTTGACGTCCACCGGGAAGATCGATCGCCGTGCGCTGCCGGCGCCCGAGCGAACGCGACCCGAGCTCGATCGGGCATTCGCCGCACCCCGCACTCCGACTGAAGAGCTCACGGCTGAAATTTGGGCCCAGCTCCTTGGTGTCGAACGGGTGGGCATCCACGACAACTTTTTCGACCTGGGCGGCCATTCCCTTCTAGCAACCCAGGTCGTGTCCCGCGTGCGTGACGCATTTCAGGTGGAGATTCCACTGCGTCGTCTGTTCGAAGAGCCCACCGTAGCGAGCCTTGCTGAGAGCATCGACGTTGCCCGTCGAGCCGGACAGAGTCTACAGGTTCCAGCCATACAACCTGTTCCGCGGGATGGAGAATTGCCGCTCTCCTTTGCCCAGCAGCGCCTGTGGTTCATCGATCAGTTGGCGCCGGGCAACCCGGCCTACAATTTTCCCGCTGCCGTCCAGCTCAGAGGCCCCCTCAACGTGGCAGCACTCCAGCACAGTCTCAACGAGCTCGTGCAGCGCCATGAAGTCTTGCGGACGACCTTTGCGACTGCGGATGGGCGACCGGTTCAAGTGATTGCACCGGCGTTGACGGTCACGCTGCCCGTGGTGAATCTGCGCGAGCTGTGTGCACCCGAGCGGAAGATCGAGGTCCTTCGGCTCGTCACCGCGGAGGCCACGCGTCCCTTCAATTTGGCCGACGGTCCGCTGGTGCGAGCCACGGTGCTCCAGTTGGACGAGACAGAGTACGTGGGGCTCTTGACGATGCACCACATTGTTTCCGACGGTTGGTCAATTGGAATACTGATCCGCGAGCTGGCGGTGCTGTATGAAGCGTTCTCCGGTGGAAGGTCCTCTCCGCTCACTGAGTTGCCGATCCAGTACGCGGATTTTGCTTGTTGGCAAAGGCAGTGGTTGCAGGGTGAGGTCCTGGAAAAGCAACTGAGCTATTGGAAGCGGCAACTGGGTGGTGCCCCGCCGCTTTTGGAGCTGCTGCGGGATCATCCGCGGCCGGTGGTGCAGACATTCCGCGGTGCGCACGAATCGTTGCTGCTGGCCGAGGCCGTGGGTGCGGGCCTGAAGGCACTGAGCCGCGAGGTGGGAGCGACCCTGTTTATGACGCTGCTGGCTGCGTTCACAGTTTTGCTGCAGCGCTACACGCGTCAAGACGACATCGTCATCGGCACACCGATTGCCAACCGTAACCGGAGGGAGATCGAGGGACTGATTGGATTTTTCGTCAACACGCTCGTTCTCCGTACCGACCTTTCGGACGACCCGAGTTTTCGGGAGGTCGTGCGGCGGGTGCGAGAGGTCTGTCTGGGTGCGTATGCTCATCAGGATCTGCCCTTTGAAAAACTCGTGGAAGAATTGCACGTCGAGCGCGATCTGAGCCGCAATCCGCTCTTTCAGGTGATGTTCGTCCTGCAGAACGCTTCGCCGCGGGCGGTGGAACTGCCGGGCTTGACCCTCAACCCCGTCGACGGGACCAGCGAGACGGCTCACTTTGATTTGACTCTGCAGATCGTCGATGCCGAGCAAGGGCTCACGGCGACACTCGTCTATAACGCCGACTTGTTTGAGGCCGCGACGATTGCCCGCATGCTGCGCACGTTTCGCACCCTCTTGGGCGCCGTGGTTGCGGATCCCGCGCTGTGCCTCTCGGATCTACCGCTGTCGACCCCGGCAGAGCAGCAGCAGTTGGTGGTGGAGTGGAACGATACCAAGACCGACTCGCCGCGGGACTTGAGTATTCATCAGCTTTTTGAGGCGCAAGTGGCGCGCGCGCCTGACGCCGTCGCGGTCGTATGCGCGGGTGAGCAGTTGACGTATGAAGAGCTGAACCGCCGGTCGAACCAACTGGCGCACTACCTGCGGGCTTTGGAAATAGGCCCGGAGGTCCTTGTCGGTAGCTGCTTGGAGCCCTCGTTGGAATTGATCGTCGGGTTGCTCGGCATTCTGAAGGCAGGCGGGGTCTATGTGCCGCTTGATCCGACGTATCCAAAGGAGCGCCTCGCCTTCATGCTCGAAGATGCCCAGGTGGGGGTGCTGTTGACGCAGGAGTCCTTGGTGGCGGGCCTCCCAGAGCACCAGGCACGAGCCGTCTGTCTGGATTCAGGGTGGGAAGCCATAGCCGGAAAAAGTACCGAGAACCCGGTGAGCTCGACGATAGCTCAGGGTCTGGCGTATGTGATCTACACCTCGGGATCCACCGGCCGGCCGAAGGGTGTTCTCGTCTCGCATGGCTGCATCGCGGATCATTGCCGCGATGTTCAAAGGTACTACGAACTCGACTCGAGCGATCGGGTCCTCCAGGTCGGTTCTCTGAGTTTCGATTTGTCCTTGGAGCAAATCCTCCCCACGCTCATTGCCGGAGCGACGCTGGTCATGATGGGCGCCGAGGTATGGCCTCCGGCAGGATTCCACAAGAGAGCCTCCGAGTTTGGCCTCACGGTGCTGAACCTTCCCACCGGTTACTGGCAGGAACTGGCTCGAGAGTGGGCAGACGTCCCGGAGCTAGTCCCGAATATTCAGGCCAGACTTTTTGTCGCCGGCGGAGATTCCATGTCGCCCGATGTTCTCGCTCTTTGGCAGCGAACACCGGTGTCGTCGGTCCGCCTCCTCAATGCGTATGGACCTACCGAAACGACGATAACGGCAACTGCCTTTGAGATACCGCCCCGACGTTGCGAGAATACGACTCTCCTGCGGGTTCCCATTGGTCGTCCCCTCGCGAACCGGGCGATCTACATTCTAGACAATCACGACAACCCGGTTCCAATTGGCGTTCCCGGCGAGCTACACATCGGCGGGTTGGGCGTGGCCCGCGGTTATCTGAACCGGCCTGAGTTGACCGCCGAGAAGTTCGTTCCTGATCGGTTCAGTGCGGAGCCGGGAGCCCGACTGTACAAGACTGGCGACCTGGCCCGCTATCTGCCGGATGGGAATATCGAGTTCCTCGGTCGCGCGGACCACCAAGTGAAGATCCGCGGCTTCCGCATCGAGTTGGGGGAAATCGAGGCCGTTCTTGGCCGACATCCGGCCGTGCGTGAGGCGGTTGTCCTAGCTGCGGATGACCCGCCTGGAGAGAAGCGATTGGCAGCCTATGTGGTCAGTGAGCCGCAGTCCTCGCCTTCGGCTCACGACCTGCGCAGTTTTCTCAAGGAGAGGCTGCCCGACTACATGGTGCCTGCGGTCTTCGTCCTGCTCGACGCCTTGCCGTTGACGCCCACCGGGAAGATCGATCGCTGCGCACTGCGGACGCCCATCCGCACACGACCTGAGCTCGAAAGGACAATCGTCGCCCCCCGAGACGCTTTGGAGGTTGAGCTCGCTCGTCTCTGGGAGAACGTTCTGAGCGTTCGACCGATCGGAGTAACGGAGAATTTTTTCGAGCTGGGCGGGCATTCAATGGCCGCTGTACGCTTGTTCGCCCTGATCGAGAACCAACTCGGCAGGAAACTCCCGCTAGCGACGGTGTTTCAGGGCGGAACCATTGAGCATCTCGCCGGTATCCTGCGCCACAACGCCAATCCAGTACCCCACCCGTGTTTGGTGGCGATTCAGCCTGGTGGCGACAAACGGCCGCTCTTCCTGATCCATCCGGCGGGCGGACACATTTTTCCATACATCCATCTGGCGGGCGCACTGGGCCGCGATCAGCCCTGCTATGGACTCCAAGCCAGAGGACTTGAAGACGGACAAGACCCGCATGTGCGGATCGAAGACATGGCGGCCTACTACCTCGAAGCGCTGCAAACCGTGCAGTCCGAGGGACCATATTTTCTGGGAGGGTGGTCGATGGGAGGCGTCGTAGCCTTCGAGATGGCACAGCAGCTTTTGGCGCAAGGGCAGCGGGTGGCCCTGCTTGCCTTACTGGATGCTCGGATTCCACCTCTCGACGAGAACCTTGCGGAGGAGGATCTTGAAGCGACGCTGTTGGTCGACGTTGTCCGCTACTTCGGTCTTTCGCTGGGCCCGTGGGAATCCCTTTCGCGGCTTCCGAAGCACGAACTGTTGACCCGTGTGTTGGAGCAGGCGAAGAGCGCCGGCTTGGTGCCTTCCGACATTCAAGCGTTCCAAGCGCAGCGTTTTCTCGAGCTCTGCAAGGCCGATTTTCGAGCGACGCGGAATTACGTCCTCCATCGCTACGCGGGCCGCGTCACCCTCTTCAAGGCTAGCGAGGCAGGGCCCACGTCGGACTTGGAAACCCGGAACGACTCAACGGGGAGCGGGCCCGCCGAAAGGCCGCCGGCTGCCGGTTCGTCCCCTGACCCCACGTTCGGCTGGAGTCAGTGGGCTGCTGGGGGGGTGGACGTCCACGTCGTTCCGGGCAATCACGCCAACATGGTTTACCAGCCCCACGTTGAAGCCTTGGCCGAGAAGCTGACGATTTGCCTCGAGCAAAATGCTTGCGGTGAGACTCGGTTCGCCGATGGCGTCGATCCAGTCAATTGATTGATGAGGAGCGGTCGATGAATGGAAACGGCAACACGCACAGTGCGCGCTACAAAGTCGTCGTGAATCACGAAGAACAGTACTCGATCTGGCCTGCGGAGCGGGAGAACCCTGTTGGTTGGAGGGATGCCGGTACCATCGGATCGAAGGCCGAGTGCTTGGGCCACATTGGCGAATCGTGGACCGACATGCGGCCGCTCAGCCTGCGCAAGACCATGGGAAAGCAGGAAGAGTACGCACACAAGATTCTGCACGAGTGCCAATGACCACTACCGTTGCTCCTGACCGCTGGATTGCATGCCGCGAGCGGAAACCTCAAGCCCGCCTCCGCTTATTCTGTTTTCCGTATGCAGGAGGCAGCGCCGCGAGCTTTCGCACCTGGCCGGACGGCTTGCCGGCGGATGTCGAAGTTTGTCCGGTTCAACTCCCCGGACGAGGAACTCGGCTGATGGAGCCTCCCTTCACTCAACTCTCAGCGCTCATCCCGGCCCTTGCCCAAGCCGTCTGTCCACTTCTGGACAAGCCCTTTGCCATCTTCGGACACAGTCTCGGAGCATTGGTGGGCTTTGAATTGGCCCGTCATCTCCGCCGACAGCATGGCCTGCACCCCGTTCGTCTCTTTATCTCGGCCGGTCGTGCGCCGCAGATCCCGCAGCGAGATCTGCCCATGCACACCCTGCTGGACAGAGAGTTTGTCGCGAAACTGCGTCGCCTGAACGGTACGCCCAAGGAGGTGTTCGAGCACGCAGAGCTGATGGAGATCGTCCTTCCTCTCTTGCGGGCAGATTTCGCGATGTACGAAACATACGTGTATACCATCGAGCCTCCGCTGAACTGCCACATCTCCACTTTTGGCGGCTTACTGGATCCCGACGTGAGCCAAGGCGATCTTGACGCCTGGGGTGAGCAAACAACCGGTTCCTTTTCGTCGCGCAGGTTTCCCGGTGACCACTTCTTCGTGAACACAACTGAGCGTCTTCTTCTTGAGGTGCTCTCTCAAGAACTGCGCGCAAGCGTATGAGACTGTAGATGACAGCCACCACCTCTCCTGCTCCGCCGTGGTGCTTCCCACCGCAAGCTCTCCTGTTGGGTGGTAACGAAGTGCATGTCTGGCGAGCGACTCTCGACGAGCCCCCGTCACGGATCGAGAGCTTCCTGCACACCCTTGCAGCAGATGAACGAACGAAGGCCGATCGCTTTTGTTTCCCCAGAGACCGCGAGCGCTTCATCGTCGCGCGTGGAGTGCTGAGAGCTATCCTCGGCCGCTACGCAAACCGCGCACCGGAATGCGTAGCGTTCCGCTACAGCTCCTACGGAAAACCGAGCCTGCCATGGGAATCTGGTACAGCGGCAATCCGCTTCAACGTCTCGCACTCTCGCGGAGTGGCCCTCTACGCAGTGACGCGCGCTCGGGAGGTTGGCATCGACCTCGAGCTCATTCGCGGCGACCTGGAAGTGGAGCAGATCGCGGAGCGGTTTTTCTCGCGCCAAGAGATCAGCACGCTCCGCGCGCTCCCGGGACACTTGCGGGAGTCAGCATTTTTTCGGTGTTGGAGTCGCAAAGAGGCGTACATCAAAGCCAGAGGCAAAGGCCTTTCACTCCCGCTGGACCAGTTTGACGTGTCCCTGATTCCCGGGGACCCCGCGGCACTGCTGAGTACCCGACGAGATCCGGACGAAGCCCAACGTTGGTCTCTACAGGAGCTCCCCCCTGTCCCCGGCTATGCGGCCGCGCTTGCCGTGGAAGGACACGGTTGCTGCCTCGCCTGTTGGGATTGGCGGAGCCCACTCGGTAGACTGGGGTCGGAGCAACTGTTGAAGGTGGAGAGCCGTTAGGCATCGTCGAGACGCTGGAGCTGTCCGGTGACCCTTCGAACCGTTCTTGGAGTTGCGATCCTGTTTTTCCCTGCATCCGAAATCGCCGTGACCCTTGTCAAGCGGGGCTCACGGACAGCCAAGGTCGACGATCGAGGCTCGTTGCGGTTGTTATGGCTTGTGATCACCGCTTGCGTGGTGCTGGCCATTGCGGTCGCCGACTATCGGCCGACGAGTCTCCCGTTCTCTGTAACGATCCAGGAACTGACGGCGGCGAGTCTGCTCTTCGGTGGGTTAGTTCTTCGCTGGGCGGCCATCCTGACGCTCGGCCGATTCTTCACCACCAACATCGCCATTCACGAAGGCCAGCCGGTCATCACCGCAGGACCGTATCGGTACGTGCGGCACCCTTCGTACACGGGGCTGTTGCTGGCGTTCCTCGGACTCGGCGTGTTCTTCGGTAACTGGCTCAGCGTGGCCGTTCTCATAATACCGATCACCCTCGCCGTGATTCACCGAATCCAGCTTGAGGAGTCCATGCTCGTGAGCGCCCTCGGCCCAGCCTACTGTGCATACTGTGCGCGTACGAAGCGCCTCATTCCGGGGTTCTTATAGAGACGAAGGGACGATGCCCAGGCCACCGAGGAGAACGCGAATCGCGGGCTGCATTGTCCAAGAGTACACGCGTCGAACCCTCGTGAGTTCTTCTCGCTCCATACATTTGACCGCCGCCCTTGAGCTGTGAGAGCTTCCACCCGCAATGTTCCTTCACCACCGCGCGATGCGTTTGGCAGTCTTTGGCGCGGCGATCATGCTCACCGTTGCGGGTTGCTTTTTGACGCGTCGCGGACTGCGCGGTCAGGCGCGCACGCTCGTCCTGCCTGGCTTGACCGAGGCGGTGAGCCTCGAACGCGACGCGGCCGGCATCCCGCACATTCATGCGCGCAATCGACGCGACCTCGCGCGTGCACTCGGGTATGTGCAGGCGCAGGATCGATTGTTTCAGATCGAGCTAGGTATCCGCCTTGCCGAGGGGCGCTTGGCCGAGGTGGTCGGGCCGGATCTCGTCGACAGCGACCTCGTGTTCCGCACGATCGATGCGGAAGGCTTCGCCCGTGCAACTTTGGAGATGTATCCGCCGGAGGTGCGGGCAGAGGTCGAGGCGTTTTCTGAAGGTGTCAACGCCTGGATCGATGAGCTTGGCGATCGGCCGCCATTGACCTTCTGGCTGCTCGGCATCAAACCGCGTCGAGTCTCTGCGGTTGACATGATCGCCGGCACGCTCCCGGTGTCGCTGCTGCTGGCAGCCAATCTCAACGATGAGGTGCTGTACCTCAACCTCGCACGGAGCTTGCCGCCGGATACACTTGCAGAGCTGATGCCTGTAGATCTCGGTCTCCCGCTCGAGCCGCCCCCGAAACCAACCACCGCTTTCCTCCGGGCCACACGATTGACGGGGCTTGGTCTACTGATGGTTCCGAGCGCTCTGAGGACGGGGATCGCCGCTAGTAACAACTGGGTGGTCGACGGCACAAAATCCGTTTCCGGCAAGCCGATGCTGGCCAATGACCCGCACCTCCCGCAAAGCCTGCCGTCCATCTGGTACGAAGCCGTGCTCAGCACTCCGGACACATTCAGCGCGGGAGCAATGGTGGTGGGCTCTCAGTCGGTGTCGGTCGGGACGAACGGGCACGTCGCGTGGGGCATAACCAACGTTCAAGCCGACGTGATGGATCTGTGCCTCGAGGAGCTCTCCCCCGACGGCACGAAGTATCTGTTCCGCAAGAAGTGGCTGCCGGTGGAAGAGCGGCCGGTAACGATTAGTGTCAAGGGACAGCCGGACCAAATCCAGGTGATCCGCTCGACCCGGCACGGCCCGCTGATCGACGACCTGCTCAGCCCGCGAGACACGGAGCTGACCACGCTGCCGTTGCGCGATCGCCACCCGGTCGCGTTGCGCTTCGCCGCTCCACCAGGAGCGACGGCGTGGACAAGTATTGAAGCGGCACATGCACGCAACGGCACCGAATTGGTCGAAGCCTACCGCCACTTTACGGGCGGGGTGTTCAACTTGGTGTGGGCAGACGAGGGCGGGAACATCGGCTGGCACGTCGTTGGTGCCATCCCCGATCGTCACGGCTTCACCGGCAAGTACCCGATGCCGTGTGCAAACGGCGAGTTCGAATGGCGCGGCATGATTCCGTATGACCGGTTGCCGCACATCCAAAACCCGCCTGAACACTACATCGTCACTGCCAACGACCGAGTCGCCGATGTGCCATACAACGGTGACTGGATACCGCCGTGGCGCCGCGATCGCATCGTCCAGTTGCTCACGGCCCAACGCCGGTTGAGCGTCGACGATTTCAAAGTCATCCAGAACGACCGCGTTTCACTCTACGCCAGGTCGGTGCGCGATTTGGTGCTTGAAGCCGGTGATGGCGGTAATGCCGATCTCGCGTGGGTGCGGTCAGAGCTGCAGCCGTGGGACGGGGCGATGAGTGGTGACAGCCGGGCGGCGGCTCTGTGCGCCGCCATTCAAGTCACGTTACCGGCCCGTGTACTGAAACCGTTGCTCGGCGACAACTACACCGATCTCCTCGCCGTGGCTGATTTCGAGGGCTACAACGCCAGCGAAGACATCGTGTCGCGACCTAATAGCCGGCTGTGGCCCGCCGGAGCAGATGAACGCGCTCGGCTTATCCGTGACGCATCAAGGGATGCGCTGGATCTACTGACCCAGCGACTTGGCGCGAACCGGGACGAATGGAGGTGGGGACGGTTGCACACTGTGACGTTCAAGAACCAGATCAGCAAAGGTAGCGGTCTGCTCTCTCGGACTCTCGGAGAGTACTTCAATCGCGGGCCGTACCCCGATGCCGGCGGCCGTCACACCATCAACAATGGTTGGTTCGATCTCCACAATCCGTTCGAGACGACACAGATCTCCTCATATCGCTATGTCGTCGATCTCGCGCATCCGGGGCAAGCACAGGCGATGAATCATACTGGCGAATCCGACCTTCCGGCATCGCCGCACTACGACGACATGATTGGCCCATGGCGACGGGGCGAGTACCACACGCTGGCGGGTCCCGCACGCTAATGGGCTTGGCCTCTGCCCGAACAATCACGTCACCGCACCAAACCACCACCATCAACACAGCGTGGGACAGGGTTTCCGAGTCGACGGTGGTAGTAGCTGAGCGCCGCGGGGCCATTCTCGAACCGTATCCCATGTGGCGAGCTCACGTGCTGACCGTCTGACCGTCTCGCAAGCGGATCACGCGGTGCGCCCGCTCCATGACCTGAGGATCGTGACTCGAAAAGACGAACGTGGTCCGGTGAGTCCGATTCAGACGTTCCATGACGTCGAGAAGAGCGCACGCAGTGGCGGAGTCCAGATTTGCCGTCGGCTCGTCCGCGAGGATCAGCGCAGGCTCCGTGACCATGGCCCGAGCCACGGCAACCCGCTGCTGCTGTCCGCCGGATAACTCTACAGGACGACGATCTTCGAGGCCGGCGAGGCCGATCTCCGAGAAGAGCTTCTGCACCCTGTTCCGACGCTCCCGTGCCGGCACACCCTGCAGGAGCAGGGTGAACTCAGCGTTTTCCAGCGCGGTGAGGACTGGCAGAAGGTTGTACGCTTGGAAGACGAAACCGATGCGCCGCAGACGCAGACGAGCCAGCTTTCCTGACGAGAGTAGCTGAAGGTTCTGCCCCGCCACCCATACCTCGCCGCTGTCTGCGCGATCGAGTCCACCAATGATATTGAGCAAGGTGGTTTTGCCGGAACCTGAGGGACCCGCAATCGCCAAGAATTCTCCAGCGGCAATCCGTAAGTCGACTCCATGCAGTGCCGGTACCGTGATGGGCCCCGTATGGTACGTCTTACTCACGCCACTCAGTTCGGCCGCCCATTCAACCACATCGTCCTGCACCTCGTCCTCGACCGCCAGCGCTCCACTCGCGACTAGAGGCTGGCGCGAAAACAGGGATGGATCTCCTTGCGGGCCCTCGGATACCCACTGCCTTGGCGTTTCAAGCCTTTGCAACTCGCCGCCTGGCGACGAAAAAAGATATGTCCCGGTTTTCGGCCGCATCTCAGATGACCTTCAAGGCATCCGGCAGTTCTGTTCGCGCGGCCTTGAGTGCCGGGTAGAGGGACATGATAGTTGCCATCGTGAACACGATAGTTACGGACCAGGCGATGCGCCTCAGGCTCAAGCGCGGGTAGATGATCGGGTCGAAAACGAACGCGGTTGGAAGGCCGGTCTTGAAGAGACCGCGCAGATCCAGCCCGGCGACAGCGAAATGATGATGGATACCCAAGCCCAGCGCCAGACCCATGGCGAGGCTGATCGTGGTGAGAGCCACAGACTCGCCAATGAGCATTCCCGCGAGCTGTCTTGGCCGAAGGCCAAGACCCGTACACACACCAAACTCATAGCGGCGCGCGAGGGCTCTCATCAGGATCGTATTGAATATGCCCAGCCCCACCATCGCGAGCACAACGCCGTTCATGACAAAGTTGAAGGTTTCGTCCAACCGAAAGCTCTGCACGAGCATCGGCGTGGTTTCCCGCCAGGTCAGCACTTCAGCCGGCATTCCCACCAATCGCTTCCGCAAGTCTTCTGCCACCATCTGCGAATCACCCTCGTGCGCAAGCAGGATAGCGATCTGCGTCACCTGGTCTGGCACCCCGAGCAATGTCTGGCTTTCAGATAGGCCCAAGTGGATGGTGTGAGCATCGATGGCTTCCAGGCCTGTTCGAAAGATTCCTCTCACCCGCCAGACCGTGCTTTGCATTTCTTCCTCGATCCCATCCGTGCCAGGAGCTCGTATCGCCTGAGTCATGAGCACGACCTTGGATCCTATCTTCACCTCGAGCTTGCGGGCCAGTTGGTCGCCGAGGACCGCTTCGGACGAGCCACCGTCATCCAGATATGCGCCCGCGACGATGCGCTCCGGAATCAGCGAAACGGCCCGTTCCGCTTTCGGCACCACCCCAACAATGCTGACGCCCTCAGCGTTGGCGGCGGAACTCAACAGCCCGGAGGCCAGAACCCTCGGACTTACTCCTCGCACAACGTCCTTCATGGCCGCGGAATGCAGGAGATCCTGGGCCACCGACACCACTCGGGCCGGAAGCAACAGCTCTTGCAGGCCGGCCTCTTGATACCCCGTTGCCTGGATCGCAACGTGCCCTGAACCCAGTTGCACCGCATCGGCAATCATCTGCTCGTGGCTGCCATCGAGGAAGCCCAGAGAGACCAGCAGCAACGCGAGACCCATACCCAAGGCCAGAGCCGTCAATAGGGTGCCTCTGGGATTGCGCCAAAGGTTGCGCCAACCGATCTTCGCGAGCAGGAAACTCCCCGCCATGGCTAGGCCTTCTGCAGCGCTTCCGTTGGTCGATAATGCGCCGCCCGCAACGCGGGATACAGGGCTGAAACAACGGCTGTGATGGCCAGGCCCAGGGCCGCTTGGGCATACGCAGGAAAATCTTGCCGGCCATACCACAGGTGACCCACTGGGACTCCAGCAACAGCGATCTCGCTTGCGGCGCCGCCCAATTCCAGGCCGTGGACCTGCAGATACCAGAGAATCGGAGCCCCAAGCGCCACGCCCAGGACTAGACTGACGAGGGCCAATCCAGCCGCTTCCGCTACGACGACACCGACGACTTGAATAGGACGCATTCCCAGGCCCATCAGCATTCCCAGCTCCCGGGTACGCTCAAAGACTGCCATCAGCATGGTGTTCATGATGCCCATGACTGCCAGAAGGAAAAATACGAAAAACAGCATGACAGTCACGCCTCGATTGAACTGCACATAGGCGGCCAGTTCTGGCGCCAGCTCGGGCCAGGACCGTACCCGAACGGCAAGCGTTTGGCCGAGTCGCGCTTCAAGCGTCCGAGCCACGGCACCCGCCTCGGTTGCATCGTGCAGCCTGATGCCCACTTCGTGGATTCGATTGGACGCCAAGTGCAACAGATCCTGTAGAGAAGAGAGAGGCATGAGCACCAGGCCCCGGTCGATAGGATCGAGCCCCGTATGAAAAATCCCCGCCACTGCGTACAGATCGTTCCCCATCGCACCATCGGCGGCCTGCACCAACAGGGCGATTTCTGATCCGACTCCGACGCCAATGGTGGTGGCGAGTTTGTCTCCCAACACGATACCCTTCGGCATGCGTTCGTTCAGGTAGCTCCCTTTGATTATCCTCGTATGCAGGACGGTAACCTTCTTCTCCTGATCGGGCGCGACCCCCACGAGCTCCACTCCCCCAGATTGGCGAGCGGCACTTGCCAAACCGTGGCCGTACACTCGCGGAGCAGCGGAATTCACTCGAGTATCAGAGGTGACCATGGCCAGAATCGCGCCAACCTCCGTCCCGCGTTCCGCTCCCAGGGTCTTCTGCAGGGAACGATTGGGGTAATAATCCGGCGCGTGCACCTGAATCTGCGAGAGAACAAGGCTCGTGCCGTTCTCAATCATCTGCTGCCGCAGGCCTTCCATGAGACACGCAACGAACAGCAGCATGGCGTAGCCCAAAGCAATGGCCGCCACCGTGATGGAGGTTCGGCGAGGATTGCGCCAGAGATTGCGCCAGGCGAGTTGGGCAAGCCATCCGTTCATCGCTTCAGGTTGGACAGAGAAAACGTTGCCGTGCTGATCGGCACGTCGAAGCTGATATCTTCGAAGACGATCGTCGTCTGCTCACCCGGCTTGTCTACCGGCCGCATGACCAGGCGCGTCGGGATGACCCGGCCGCCCATCGTCTTGTACTCCGAGAAAGTTCGCTCGCGGACCAGCTTACCGTCCTCATCATAATAGCCCTGCCACGCGGGCATCATATTGGTCTGGTAGACCTGCACGACGATTTTGCCCCACACCACCGCCGCTTGCGGCTTGGGCGTCAGCGTATATTCGTACACTGGAGTCCCACCGCGCATTCCTTCAAAGGAAGGCGCAATCGAGTAATCGCTCGCGAGCAGACGGTCTTTCACCAGATCATCGACGGTGAAGTCACTTCCCATCCACGAGGCCATGGCCATGGAACGAGGTGCTTTCACCGTACGGTTCGCTTTGGGCAGGTAGTACCAGATATCACCGCCGACTCTCAGGATGGCCGTGCCCGCTTCTTCTTGAGGGCTATTGATACGGAGGAGGACGTTCTCCGCTCCGAGCGACCAGATCTTCATCGAGACGGTCCGCTGGCTGTTCTCGTTGGAAATTTGCATGTTCGCCGTCGCGATGCTGGAGGAGCTGCTGAAAAGGTGCGCCATCCGGTCCACGGCCACCTGCGCACCGTGATCCTCCGCAGCGTGCGCTGTCCGGCTCAGACCGAGCAACATCAGCCCTAGGGAGACGGCGATGATCCCTTTTTCCGGCCGCATCGTAGGCGTCAGCGTCACCCCACGCTCGACCCTCGCGGTCGCTGCCGCGAGCGGCTTGCCCATCGCCAGTCCCATCGGGATCCGAGCCAGAAGGTTGAACGCGGTGACCGCCAGTGAGAGCGCGAACAAATCGTCCTTACCGGCAAACCGGGCGAAGCCCATCGTAAAGATGAGCTGAGTCGTTCCGATTCCTGCTGGGGAGAACGGCGCATTGCCTAGCGCCACAATGAGTGGAGTCAAAGCCAGTACCTGCACGAGCGGGATCTGAATATGAAAACTCACGAACTGTCCGTAGAGCGCGACGCCTGTTCCCAGAACAATCAAGAATTTGATGGCGAGCAGCTTGATCAGATTGGAGAACCGCGCCGTGCGGAAACTGACCAGCGATGGCCGCTCGTAGAGCCATTGGAGCCAACTGCCGGAGCTCAGCCGCGGTCCCCAGACATGCCAAAACGCGGAGACCAGACAGCCGAACACAAACACACCTGCCACATAGTAGAGGCCCGGCCGGATTGGAGATGTCGGCACGAGCGCGATCGCGGCCAGTGACAACAGGGCCAACAGCATCACGTCGACACAGCCCAGGTACATCAACGTGCCTCCCGCCGTCAGCCAGGCCAGGCGCTTGCGCGTGTGGAGGAAGAGCACCATTGCCCCGCTGGCCATGTGGGAGTTGATGATCTGAAGAAAGGAAACCGCAGCCATGGTCGGAAGCACCTCGCGCGCCGTGGTCGCAGCGTGAAAATAGGTGGACAGGCGGGCAAACAGGATCGTCTCGCCGATGAACCAGCAGAGGAAGCCGCCGAGACTCACGGCCACAAAGAGCCAGAGCGTGGCATGGCTCGCAGCATCGGCCACCTGCCCCCATGAGATGCCACGCGCTGCGTACCATATGATTGCTGCGGCGATCGCGTAGGCGACGAGGCTCTGCGCTACCGCTTTGCGCCAGGATGTCGATTTCATCTCAACACTCCCAAACCGCCCGCGGCCGCTGCGGCGAACGGTCCGAGCCCCCGGCGCTCGAGCTCATTGGTCATCAGTGACTCAAACTTGCGGCTGCGGTTCAGAAGCATGACCGTGCCCAAATACCCGTACGGCAGCTTGGGACTCTCATCGCAATAGCGAAGCTCCTGGTATGGCCGCGGCGCATGGGCATGGTGGTCGGCGTGGCGTGAGAGCCCAACCAGCGAGTAGAGGGTGAACCACGAGTCGGTGTCCCACGAATCGACCGGCTGCACGCGCGGCCCGTTGCGACTCAGTCCCCAGTGCTCGATGAAATTGATGGCCTCGAGCAGCCGCACTGCAAGCAGCGCTTGCAAAACGAAGATGGCAAACGCTCCGGGGCCAAGCCCGACGAGAATGGCCAGTGCGAGTCCCCACTCGAGAGCCAGCCCGCGCACCACGCGGCTGCGCAGCATGCGTGGATCCGACCACTGCATGTCCTCGTCGCCAAGCCGCTTGGCTTCGAGCCGCCAAGCGCTGCGGAATTGCGCCGGCACCGTCCGCAGAAAGAAGTGGTCGAACCCCTCGCCGAAGCGTGCCGTGGCCGGGTCCTCACTTTTGCCGACACGCGCGTGATGTCCGCGGATGTGCTCGGTGAAGAAATGCTCGTAGAGCACCGTGCACAGCAGCAGGCGACCGATTTGCTGCCAATATCGTTGCCGCCGGTGAATCAGCTCGTGCGCGACAGCGACCCCCGAGTATCCTGAGCTGATGCCTACGAGATAAAAGCCGACCAAGGTATCGACCCGCCAGAAGCCGAACAGCGTCACCATCCGAACTAGGAGCGCGACGTTGAGCAGCTGAATTGCCGCGAGTACGAAGAGCACCGAGACGAACGGCCAGTCTGGGATGAGCGATGCCGGTTGGTGCCGCTCCCCGGGGCTGTACACGTCAGCCACCACCGAGCCCACCACGACGAGAAGCCACAGAAGTGAAAAATACCAGAGATGTGGTGCCGTGGTGGAAAAGAGCAGGCAGCTCACCGGCTGCAGGAAGCACAGCAGGTGGAGCGCCCAGGTGCGCGTGCTGCACTGCTCTCTCGTAATCGTCAGCTCCATCGTCCCGCACCCGCAACGTTCGGAATACTACACGCGGAGCCCGCGACGCCTACATCGCCTTCTTCTTGGCGCTCTGCTTCGTGATGACAAATTCGCCAAACGTGACGCCAAGATCGACTCCCTTGCCGGTGCCCGAGAATGCCAAGGAAACGGTGCCCTTGGTGACCACCTGCGCCGCCGAGGAGTCGACCACCCCGGCATGCACGTCCGCGGAGGCGTAGCTCCCAAACAGTTCGCTGATGTCGGCAACGTCAGAGAATGTCCCGCTGCCGTTGACGATCTTGGACTTCCCCGCCGTCAGGCCGCCACCTTTCGCCCGGAGGGACGAGTGGGCCGACTGGCCATTGTCGCAGGTGATGGTGCCGTGTCCGCTCGCGGTTGAATAAATCGCCGACCAGCCTTCGAGAGAGTACGTCATCTTGCACGTCGTCGGCTTGGCCGACGCCGGTTGAGCTGCTGCAAAAACGAAGAGCATCGCCACTATCGCGACCCCGATCCGTACTGGTTTCATGGTTTTCTCCTCTTTCTTCGATGTCACTGCTTGCGTAGCGTGACTCGACTCCGCGGTTTGCTTGGACATGAGGTTCCTCCTCGATCATCGAATCGTGCCCCCCAACGGCGCACGCCACAACCTCGGATTACTACGCGCGTGGTTCTACCTATGGACAGTTCCTCCGGACGATTCCTGCAGGAGGCACCGCGTGCGAATCCGGCGCCGAAGGGCCTTTGCCCGGGCCAACCAGTAAGTTGCTGCGGCCGGCTGAGGACCCTGACTACAGGGTGATCACTGCCGCGCCCCAGGCGAAGCCGGCACCAGAGGCGGCGAGACACACCGTCGCCCCCGGTCCGAGGGTGCCGCGTGCGACCTCTTCGCTCAATGCCACCGGCAGTGCGGCTGCCGTGAGATGGCCGTAACGGCGCGCGGGGACATTCAAGCGTGCCCGTTCGACACCAAGCCGCTGGGCCACGTTCTCCGCTACGTCGGGGAATACGTGCCCGATGATGAAGCGGTCGACGTTCGTCACGCCCATCTGCGCCTTGGCCAACACCTCATGAATCACCGCGGATAGCGATTCCTCACCGAAGCGCCGCACCGGGTCCGCGTTCAGTATCAGAAAGTGCTTGCCGGCGTGAAAGGCCTCGAGCGTCATGCGGAAGGGGTGCTGGCGGCCCGACGGATACTCGCACCAGAATTCCCGGTGGTGCCGCCCATCGGCATGAATCACCGCCGCGCGGATGCTACCGGCCGGCGAACTGTCGCCGACAAGGGCCACCCCCGCGCCGTCGCCATAGAGACGGGCCACCTGGCCGCGAGCATCGGAGTAGTCGAGGCCGGCGGAGTGCACCTCGGCACCAACAACCAGCACCCGCTCATACGCACCGGCGTTGACAAATTGCTCGGCTATGCTCAAGCCGAATACAAAGCCGGCACACTGGGCGCGCACGTCGAGCGCACCAATTGTGGCGAACCCCATTTCATCCTGAAAGAAGCAACCTGACCCGGGAAAGCCGGCGTCGGGTGTCATCGTCGCGAAGACAATGAAGTCCACGGCTTCGGGTTTCAGTTGGGCCTGCGCCAGCGCGCCGCGCGTGGCTTCGACTGCCAATGTCGACGGTCCTACAGGGTCGAGTGCAATCGGCCGGTACACGCCACCGACGTCCACTTCTGGAGGCAGATAGTGGCCAATTCCCAGGATGCGTGCGCTCATGCATTCACTGCTGGAGCCGCGCCACGCCGAGGATCTTGGCGTCGGGCGCGGCAGCTGGGAAGCGGCTCAACCTGTCCCAGTCTTCTCGCCGCACGCCTGGCCCTGACCGCCGCACCGGGTTTGCGCTGGCGCGATGACTGTACGGAGCGGCAGGGAGCACCCCCCTCAAGATTAAACCTCTCATCATCTCTACGCCGTGTTTTCGGGGGATTCGATCGGAACAATGCTACTCCGGCAAATTCAAAAGGTCCACTTCGGTCGAGCGTAAGAACTTCAATGGTGTAGAGGCCAAGGACCTACGAACCAGGGCGATGGGGAAGTCCAATTGTCCGCAATGGGGAAAGATAGTTGACGTCAGCCAATGCGTTCGAGGATCCGCTGCGAGCGGCTGATCTTTTGTTCTTCACGCGCGTAGAATTCGAGCACGGCCTCGATGTTCTGGCTGATCTGGTCGCGCTCGGATTCGTGTGGGGGGCCCCGGGGGTCCGGAGGCGCCGTCGGCAGAACGGCAGGTTTGGACCTCATCAAGGCATGCTACGTAATGTGGCAGGCAAGCGCTTCCAGGCGGCGCCGGTACCGCATGCCTTCAACACTTCTGGAAGTGGCTGGACGAGAAGACCCCCGAGACGCGTAGAATTACGCGCGTGGTTCTCCGAGCTTACGGCGGGGCGGGATCCATTGTACAAAGGAGACATGTCCACCACAGTCACAATAGTTGTCGATCCTATGCAGCGTGCGATGAAAAACTGCTCGATGATCAAGCTGACCTGGCTACCACACTGGAAGGCGTACTCGATCCGGGTGAACGGACAGATCCTTGGGCAGGTACGCTGCAAGTTGCCCTTGCCGTTCCGCGCCCCAGTTGAGTTTGTGTAAACCAACGCAGTGGGCGGCGAGCTCGGGGACAAGGCGATGCCGGCCAAACACGCCGCGCGGTCGACGCCCAGTCAAAGGGTGTCACTCCGCCGCCGCACACCCGCCGCTATCGGTAACATCGTCCACTGTCGCGTCGATCGCACGCATCCTCGGCAGCGGGCCGGTGACGGTCAGTTTGCACGTGCAGCCGTCGTCTGTGCGCGTCACGCGCAGGCCGAGCGCCCGGGCACCATCCGCAACCATCCCGCAGTCGCGGAGACCGATGACGGTGTAGGTACGCCGTGTTTCCGGCGCCTGAGCCGCGGCGGCTGAGGCCAGCAGGACGGTGACGACCAGCGCCAAGGTGATCCACCCAGCCTTGTACTTTTCCAGGGCGGTCTGGTGATACGCCACCGACGTCCGATTCATCTCGCTGGCGTGGCTAGCCCTCCTGAAATGAGCGAATGTCTCAGGCCGGGCCCGACCCACACCCCCGAACCCTCGATCGCATGCGGCAACCACGGCTCTCATCTGGTGACTTCCGCAGCGCTTATGTGGTTGCGGAACACGCCACCCACAGTCTTCTTCTGGGCGTCCGACATGCGGTCATAGACAGCCTGGAAGTTCGCGGAAATGACCTTGCCGTTGTGGGCGCTGGTGGCGCGTGCGTCGTCTGCCATGATCGTCTTTCGATTCTCTTCAGCGGTGGGTAGGGCGGACTGTGCCTTCGACTGATCCTCGCGGGGCACCGCCGGTTCCCCATGGTCACGGACGTCCGTGCCCGAGTTGTTCCTCGGGTAGGCTTGCGTTCGTGCGGAACGACTTCTCCCGCTGATGTCTGGCGAGTGCTCTTGCGCGCCAGCGGCAGGAATCCATGTCGCCAGCCCACCCACGATTACCACCGCAGCTGCCAGTGTCTTCATGCGTATCCCATAACGTGCATGAGTGCGCTCCGTTAGGCGTCGCCCTCGCACCCCTTTCGCGGGGCTAGATCACGCCGCCGCACGAGCGATCATGGTGCGCCCTCCGCGTTCGCAGCCCTAGCGCCGCGCCGGTGCTCGCCCGCGCCGCTCAGCGCGGCGCAACGCGTCGGCTTCCGGACCATCGATAGCCCGCCGCGCCTCCTCGGCGCCGCTCTCGCCTTTGTCGGTCTTGGCAAACTTCTCCGCCTCGTCGTTGTATCGTTTTCCGGCTGCCTCTCCGAGTTTCTCTTTTGGCGCCATGGTAACCATTGGTTCTCCCTTTCTATCCGCGGCTTCGGAACGCGCGGCTCGCCGAAGCCACCAGGACAAGATTCACAGCCGCACTCCCCGCGTGGATGAACAGCGGCCTGCGCCGGCGACGGTCAGATTTCGACCCAGCCATTAGGCTGAAACTTCCAGACGAGCGCGCTCGCTCTCTGCTGCGAGGCACGGTCCAATCTCGGATCGAACTGCCAGCGTCGGAGAGTGGCGAGCGCTTCCATCTGGCCGGTATGGTTTCCAGCAGAGCGAAATAGCTGTTCCATCTCTGCCATTTTTCGGCCTGCATCGATCGCCACCAGACGCACGCCCAACGGCTCTGCTGTGTCCCTGTTCTGCTCCTCGTTGGCATTCTCCCTGGGAGGCATCACCTGCGCAGGCTGTTCCAGCGATTCTCGTTGCATGGTTCCTCCTTTCGATAGTCCACACCCTCAGGCGGAACGAACGGCCGCGCGCGAGATAGGCACTGATCGGCGCTCTGGCAGCTCGCGATTCATTTCCACGCCATTGTGTCCCTTGTATAGGTGCGACGGCAGAGCCGTAAGCTCGGACTACTACGCGCGTGGTTGTACGCGCATCGATCTTCGCGCTCACCGTTGGCGGAACTCGGCAGGCTTGCCGCACGCATTGCGAGGCGGCGAGGCTCCTCACACCAGCGCGGATTTCTTACGAATCATCGCGACTACGGCGGAGCTCATAGCGGCAGCAGTGCCTGGCTGCGCATCGTGAGCAATTCCTCCGCGGCGGTGGGATGGATGCCGATGGTTGCATCGAACTGCGCTTTCGTGGCGCCGCATTTCAGTGCGACGGCAAACCCTTGAATGATCTCCGGTGCGTCGGCGCCGACCATGTGACACCCGACAACACGATCGGTAGCCCGCTCGACAATCAGCTTCAGCATCGTTCGGGCATCGCGTCCGGAGAGCGTGTGCTTCAACGGGCGCACGGTGGAGCGGTAGACATCGACCTGCGCATAGCGCTCGCGAGCACCGGCTTCGGTCAATCCCACTGCAGCCACTGGCGGCTGGCTGAAGATGGCGGTTGGCACGGAGGAATGATCGGGTGCGGTCGGATTGTTGTTGAAGAGCGTTTCCGCCACTGCCTGCCCCTCAGCAATCGCCATCGGTGTCAGCTTCAAACGGTTGGTGACGTCACCGACGGCGTAGATGCTACGCACACTTGAGCAGGAATATGCGTCCACCATGACCGCGCCGGCCGCATCGAGCTGGACGCCGGCGGTCTCGAGACCCAGACCTGCAGTGTTCGGTCTCCGGCCAGTAGCAAACATGACGTGATCCACGTTCACGAATGTCCCGTCCGTGAGCGCCGCGCGCACGCCATTGCCATGTCGCTCGATCTGCACGACGTCCCGCTCGAAGCGTAGATCGATGCCCTTGCGCCGCATCTCGTCAGCCAGGGCGTGACGCACGTCATCGTCGAAGCCGCGCAGGAACAGCGGGCCACGGTACAGCTGCGTGACCGCGGCACCTACGCCGTGGAAGATTCCGGCAAACTCCGCAGCGACGTATCCGCCGCCGACGATGAGGATGCGCTCGGGGGCGCGCTGGAGGAAGAAGGCATCATTGGACGTGATGGCGAGCTCCACGCCGGGAACGTGTGGCTGCTCGGGCCAGCCGCCCGTGGCGATGAGGATGGAGCGAGCCGTAAAAGTCTGCTCCTTGACGATCACGGTGTGCGCATCGACGATGCGGGCGTGCCCCTCAATGCACTGCACACCCGCCTGCTCGAGGAGGCTGCGGTAGACCTCGATGAGCCGTGCGATCTCGCGGTTCTTGTTGGCAAGCAGCTGGGGCCACTGCAGCGAGCGAGGCCCCACCATCCAACCGAACCCGGCGGCGTCCTCGAAGGCGTCGCGAAACTGTGCGGCATAGACCAGCAACTTCTTCGGGATGCAGCCGACGTTCACGCAGGTGCCGCCGAGATGGCGTTCTTCGGCCACGGCGACCCGCGCGCCGTACCCGGCGGCAACACGACACGCTCGCACACCGGCCGACCCGGCCCCGATGGTGAATAGGTCAAAGTCGTAACGGGCTTGTGCCATGAGCCACGTCTTTCCTTCCCCCGGAGTCTATCCGGACTTGAGAACTCGAAGCGACCCATCGGGAGCGGTCCATAGAAAAGGACGCCGGCCGCAAGCCCTCGTCCGCTTTGGGTGCTCTTATTCCGACAAGCGCTCACCGAATTCAATCGCGACCGACGCCATTTACGGCACGAATTCGAATCGACATTCTTGGGCGTGATCAAAAGGTGAGCTGATAGGCCACGTAGCTCTGAAACTGGTTTGATCCTTGGAGTCCGCGGCCCGCTGAGATCAGGATGTGCTGCAGCTCGTTCGCGTCAATGACGAGTCCGATGTTGAACCGTGTTTCCGGCTCACCGCCTGCGGTCTGGGTGGTCATGTGAAATACTTCCGCGCCCGCGCTGACACTCGAAAACAGCTGCCGCTGCAGCAGCCATCCCAAGTAGCCCCAGTCGTGGTTTCCGGCTCCAGGGTTGATCCAGTACCCGCCCCCGCCATATGTGGTCCATGAGCCGTAGCTTTTCTGGATCCACAACGGCAAGAACAGTCGCACCTGCCCAGTGCCGAGACCGCGCTGCCGATCACCTGTCGGGATCTCGACAAGCGGGAACGTTCCCACCATGGGCCGCATCGCGGTCTCCTCGATAAAGCGGTACTTGACGCCCACCTCGGTGTCGCCGTAGCCGTAGGTCGTCGTTCCCGCGGTTGAGCGAACGAAGGACATCGGCATGATGGTGTGGAGCTGGAGATTCGGTGCTGCGCCGTAGTTGACCTCGACGTGTGGTGCGGTTCCCGACCAGACACCGGCGTCCCGGGAAACGAGAGATGCGACATAGACCTCCCAGTGCTGATATTCCACCGGCTCTGGGTCATCGGTGACGTAGGGTGGCCCGGCGATTGCGCGTCTGGCGAGCAGACATATCAGGACAACACCCCACGCTGCCCAACATTGGCGCATTGATCGGCGGACCCGGTGACATCGTCCCATCGAGCGATTTTCCGAAGATGGCCAAGTCCGATCAGCGCACCACCGGCATAGAAGGGTACTCCCGTCCTTTTTCTATTCAAGCGCGGCAATCATCGCCTTGTCCACGGGTTGCCACGTTGCATCCGGATTGTATGCCATCATCTCGCTGGCTATCTGGTCGGTATTGGGCCCAAGGTCCTTTTGATAGATCTGACCGTCCTGATTGACGACGAAGGTCATCACCCCAGAGTCGCGATAGCTCACAGGGTAGGCCACCAAGGCGAATCCTCCGGTCATCCGACCATCGATGATATAGCTTCGGGCGCCACCCGGCGCATTTGCTCCTTGACTGGTTGGCATCCGGTAAAGGTAACCGTGGAACGGATGCGGCGGGGCTCCGGTGGCGTGAGGTTGATAGCCTTCGCTCGCCGCTTCAGCGACCAAGGGGCCGAGAGGACTTTCCGGCTGTACGCCCGCCTTCACCTGCCAGAATAGGCCGTCCTGTGTTCCGGCGGTGCTCCGAAACTTTTGCGCGTATTGGTGCTCCGACGCACCGTCGTGCAGCGCGGCGTAATAATCTCGCTGGGCATCGGAGATGGCATTGCAGACGTTGATCACGTTAAGCTCGTTGGAGCCGATCCGCCGATAGAGGATCTCCTGCTTGCCGTAATCCGTATCGAAGTACCATTGAGATCCACTTGTTTTGAGGGGTATGGGAGTCGGCCAATTGTCTGGGCCTATGTAGAGAAAGGTTCGCCCCTCGCCGGCGGCGAACTGATGCGACGCGCGATACTTGCTCGCAAAGGCATCCTGATGATTCTGGTCGGCGACCCGATCGCCGGAGGAAATCAGGTCACGGCCGGATGGGCCCAGAATCGCCAGCATCGCTGCCTCATCGTGATTCCGTACGGCGGTGACGAGAGAATCCGTAGCCTCCATGGCCGAATTGAACGTCTTCTGGCCGGGCGCCTGTGCCGAGACTGCCTGGGCGCTGCCCAACCCAAATGCAAGGCTGATCCACAAGCCCCACAGGGCGAGCAGTCTGCCGGGCTTGGCAGCCCCTAGCGACCAACCCTGTCCTGAGCCCCGTCGAATGCGGTCCACAGAAAAGACGCCGGCCGCAGGCCCTGGCCAACTGCGATGGTTATCGATTGATTGCATTGCTTTTCCCCGTTCTCGGCGATTGGTGGTCAGGCGCGCTACTTCCACCATGCGCTCGGCCGCTTTCCGTGTTCCCGCTGTGTCCGCCACTATGCGCCACCACCGCATGCTCCCCATTCGGCACGCTGCCTCCGCCATAGCTGGTCCGGCCACGGGTGCTGGTGGCCCAAGCCTCATGCGCCGGGGCATAGCGGCCGAATGCACTTCTGTTCAGATCGGCCTGCGGATAGCTGTCGTAGCCGCGGTAGGCGTTGTTCGAGTAGTAGCCCGAACTGCCCCCTCCCCACCCGACGTAACAACCCGTCGCGAGAGTCGCGAACAGCAGCGCGGCAAGGCGCATCGCCCTCCGAGCAGCAACAGCACCCATCTGAGACGGCGAGCGCCTCGCGAGGCCTCGGCTGCATACCTCCTGCGCGGCGGCGTCCGCAGAAAGCGCATCAGAACGATCTACCGGTGCTTCAATATGATTCATGTTTTCTTCCTATATTATTGAGCAATAAATTAATAGAGAGGACAGTTACGCCCGTAATTCTACGTACGTATTACTTCGCCCCTCTGGGCCGATCCGGCGGCGCCCGGCCGCTTTCTCGAGAGCTTTGTCGTGGGGTCCTGGATCGAGCACATGCGGCAACACGAGCGCGTCCCCAAGGCGGACCGCAAGCTGCAGGCTCTGGCGCAAGCCTTCCACCTCGGCCCGAAGCCTCCCGTTGTCAAGCACTACATCCACGCGCGGATGGACGAGGACGATGCTGGCCGGCGCGACGCATACGACACGTGATCGAATGTGGACGATGGGGTGCGGGAGCCGCTTCATGCGCAACAGTTTTTTCTCCATTACAATACCGCCCACGTGCTCAACCTCATCCTGAGTCGGCTGCAGGTGTGGTGGTCGCATAAGTGCGCTACTCCGTGCCGTGACCGAGACTGAGCCGGGCGTCACGAGTACTCGCCGACATCGAAAACTTGCCGCAGGAATGTAAGGGGTTCCGGCGTCGCCGCTGTTGCATGCGGCGTCGCGAACGCCTTGACATGCTCGGCGCCAGGATTCGTCGATCCCTTTGGATCCATCCCGCCTGATTGACTAGTCGAAGCCTCGAATAATCGCCCCGGCAGTCCAAGGTTTTCCGAAGAGCCTGATCGCGGCGCCTTCGTCACAGCGGAACGCCGCGACTTAGTCGGTAGAAGTACGCACGTAGTATCCCGAGCTTGTGGGTCGCGCCATTGCGGACCACCATTCTCTCAATTGAAGGGAGCCTATCCCATGGCCGGAAAGCAGACAGCAGTGTTGGGGAATTCATCCGATCCCGAGGATGCTGCCGCAGGCACTGGAACGGGTGCGCTGACCCAAATTGGTGGTGTCAGCGCTCTGCGTTCGGACAAGCGCACGCTACACGGGGCCTGAATCATGTTCCCGTTCACACATCCAACCGCACGAGCAATTGCGGCAGCGACGCTGCGCAGGCGGCAGCCTCTTGCCGGCCGTCCCGGTCGACCTCGCCCTACACCAATTCGCCAGGGCATGTGGGCTCAGGAGACGGTCAATCTCTGCGGCGATCAGTGCGCCGGCTCCCAGATGTCCAATCCGGCGTCCGTGGAGGGCGGCGCCGAAGGCCATCCCCGTTCTTCCAGGCTCTCTGTCCGAGGCGCAGAAGTAGACCGCCGGCACCTTATCTTGGAATCACAAGGAGGTAACAATGGCAGCAAGCTTGAAGCCGAGGCACCCGATCCGTGAGCTCGTTGCTCGGTTACTTGATCGTCCGAGCAGAGACGTAGTCCCAGGCCGAGCATCCAGGGACGGTCCAAGCGGGATGAATCAGCAGCGGCGCGTTAGATGGTCGGAGGATAGCGCACCTGACAATGGCGCATCTATTGTTGGGAGTCCGCGATACATTCATGACAAGCTCGTCGCGTACCAGGCGCACGGATTGGGACAGCGAGAGACTGGGCGATCGGGGAGACAATGTGAACCGTCTCTGCGCTCCGGGGAAATCGCCAATCCGGAACAAAGCGATACGCGCGTACAAGCGACGAGCCTGCGCTCTTCAAAATCGACGTGGGCCGACAAGTGGCAGAGATAAATGCGCGTGCGAACGGCGCTGGTGATTGCACCGCAGCATGCCGCCAGCTGCAGCGGGAAACGGTGCGCACGGATTCGAGGCGCCTTGTGCCGGCGATCGCGTTCGTGTCGAGCCGATTCATACGAACGTCGAGTATGGCTGCGTCGATTTCAGGCGCGAGCCCTCATGAACCCACCCGAGACGACCACCGTTTCTAAGAAGCACTACGCCGCTGGCGCCTGTGCTACTTGGGGAACAGAGCACCGCGCTTCTCCGCCACCTTCCCCTGCATCGACGGCAGCGCGCGGGAGTATGCGTCGAGCATCAGGCTAATCTGGGAATGACCCAGGCGTTCCTAGACGATCTTCGGGTGCACGCCTTGGGACAGCAGCAACGGTCGCCGCGGCATGCCGCAGGGCGTGAAAGCGGATGCGCGGTACGCAAGTTGCCCTGGTCCGCCTTGAGGTGGCCGGACCGCGACTCTCCCTCGACTGCTGACATAGTGCCTACACAAAAGGTTGCTTTTCATGACCGAAAGGCCAGAAAGACGAAAGCCCCTGATTTCTCAGGGGCTTTATAGAAGCTGGCGCGCGGATTCGAACCGCGGACCTGCTGATTACGAATCAGCTGCTCTACCGACTGAGCTACGCCAGCACTTGAAAATAAAGGAGCTTATTATTGCATTACCGCTACGGACGGGATCGGGGACAAATTGGGGGCGCTTCAGTTTCCAACTGCGCCCACCGGTGCCCAAGCCACGCCGTTTCATCATCGGGCGCGGTCATAGCGAACTTTGCTTGATGAGTCCACACGCTCCTACGCGTGCGGTCTGTGCGGTCTGTGCGCTCCGACCACTCATCATCCGGAAAGATCAGGTCCGGTGTCACCAAAGCCCCCGAGCGCAGGCGCGAACAGCCGTATAGCGGGCGGCTTGAGCGTGCCGCGGCGTCATGCCGGTGCAAACTTTGGCAGCGTCACCTCGTCGGTGATGTCCTCGAAGACGACCTGGACCGGCATGCCGATCCGAATAGCTGTCGGTGGGACCCCGACGAGGTTCGATGTCAACTTCGCACCTTCCGTGAGCTTCACGACGACCACGGCGTACGGCACCTCGGCGGCGAATCCGGGATGGTAGATCTGGTGCATCACGTTGTAGCTGAACACTTCCCCCGTGCCCGTTACCGGTACCCACTGTGCCTCGCGCGACAAGCAGCTCGAGCAGATCTCGCGGGCCGGAAAACGATGCGTGCCGCACTGCGCGCACTGCTGCACGACAAGCTGATGTCGCTTGGCGGCTTCGAAGAACGGACGCATCTCCGGCGTGATCGCCGGGATCGGTTTCGTGTACGCCATTGTTTCTCTATGCCGCCTGGCTCGCCAGCACCAAGGTCGAATGCGTCGACAGAATCCCGCCGTTGCCGCTCACCAGGGCGATCGTGGCCTCCGGCACCTGCCGCCGGCCGCCGCTGCCGCGCAGCTGGATGACCGCCTCCGACACCGGGGTCATGCCCCACATGTAAAAGGACGACAGCTGCCCGCCGCCGGTGTTGACCGGCAACGAACCACCCGGCGCGGTCTTGCCGTCGGCGACGAAGGCACCGCCCTCGCCCTTCTTGCAGAAACCGTAGTCCTCCAGGCAGATGAGCACCGTGAACGTGTAACAATCGTACAGCTCGACGACGTCGATGTCCTGCAGCGTGACGCCCGCCATGCGGAAGGCGGATTCCTTGGCGAGCACCGCGCCTGAGGTCAACGTTTCCGCCGGGTCGCCGCCGGGATGTCCCTGCCCCATGCCCCAGATGTACACCGGCGGTTGCTTGAGGTCGCGCGCCCGTGCCGCCGAGGTGACGATGACGGCCAGGCCGCCGTTCGAGACCAGGCAGCAGTCGAAGAGATGAAACGGTTCCACCACCCAGCGCGAGCGCTGATAGTCCTCGATAGTCATCGGCGTGTCGTAGAACTGCGCCGCCGGGTTGCGGTTGGCCCACTGCCGCTCGGCCACGGCGATGGCCCCGAGGTGGTCGTTGGTGGTGCCGTAGAGATGCATGTGCCGGCGCGCCACCATGGCGTACATGGCGTTGATGCCGAACTGCCCATACGCCGCATCCAGCCCGCGTGCGAAGGCATATGCAGCCGCCGAGCCGCCGTCGCTTTTTCCGCTGCCCGGTTCCGCGGACCGGGGCCGCGGCGGTTTCAAAGGGGCGTCGGAGAACACACACGCCACGACGTTGCACATGCCGGCGTCGATGGCTTGCGTCGCCTGCTGGATCATCGCACTCGCCGTCGCGCCGCCGGCGCTCATCGCCACGGACAGCCGCAGGTTGCGCACACCCATCGCCTGCTGCAATTGAAACGAGGCCATGCCGCCGTCACCCCAACTGAGACCCGGGTTGACCAGCAGCCCGTCGAGATCGTTGCGCGTCAGGCCGGCGTCCTCGAGCGCAAGGTGTACGGCTTCCACGGCGAAACCGACGTGATTGGTGTGGTACACCTTGCCCTGCTGCGTAATGCCGAGGCCGGCGATGGCCGTTTTTCCTTTCATCGCGATAGTAGTCTTGCGTGCTGAGTCCTGAGTGTTGAGTCCTGGGCGCTGAGCTCGTTTCTTTTGCCACGATTCGCTTCGCGGTGAAAGGAGGGACCTCAGGGGATTGGAGAATGTGAGAATTGAAGGATTGGAGAATTTGAAGCGCGGGTGCTCCGACAATTCTCCCATCCTCCAATTCTCAAATCCTCAAATTCCTTCTAAGATGCCGCCCACGATGATGACGAATTGGTTCGATCTGACGGGGCGTGTGGCGCTGGTCACCGGCGGCAGCAAGGGGTTGGGGCGCACCATCTCTGATGCCTTGGCGCGCGCCGGTGCCGACGTGGCGATCGCCAGCCGTACGCAAACAGAGCTCGACAGCACCGCCGCGGCGCTGCAGGCGCACGGCCGTCGCGTCGCCGCCGTGAGAGCCGACGTGACCGATGAAGCCAGCGTGCGTCGGATGGCGGAGCAGGTAGTCGACCACTTCGGGCAGATCGATATTCTGGTCAACAACGCCGGCATCGGCGACACGCAGGCGCTGGTGGACATGGACGCGGCACACTGGGACCAGGTGATGCAAGTCAACCTGCGCGGCCCGATGCTGTGCTGCAAGCATGTCGGGCCGCATATGATTCAGCGCGGCAGCGGCAAGGTCATCAATGTCGCCTCGGTGATGGCCACGCACGTGGCGCGCTACATGTCGGCGTATTGTGCGAGCAAAGCGGCGATCGTGCAGTTCACACGCGCGGTGGCGCTGGAATGGATCCGCCACAATATCCAGGTGAACGCCCTCTGTCCGGGCTACTTCCTCACCGACATGAACGCGGAGTTCTTCGGCTCGGAGCGCGGCCGCACATTCATCGCCGACCTCCCCATTCGCCGGCTCGGTGAGACGCGCGAGCTCGAAGGCGCCGCGGTGTTTCTGGCTTCCGCCGCGACCAGCTACATCACTGGCACGACACTGTACGTCGACGGCGGACATGCGCTGGCGTGACATCAACGTGCGCGGAACTCGCGATCCGAACTTCGAACAAGATATGTGTTGATCTGCGAAAATCTGCGGATGACTCCCTGATCACCCCTGAAGCCGCGACGTCCACAATTCGACTCAAGCCATGATCAACAGGAATTCAACACTCGGTTCAAGGCGGTGATCAGCTCGTCGACGGTGACCTGACCATCCTGGTTGATATCCATTGCCTCGCATGACGATACGGCGACGAGGTCTTGGGCAATGCTCACGCCGGTGACCACCTCGTCGACCGTTACCATCCGGTCGCCATTGCAATCGCCGGCGCACACCGGCGGCGTGAGCGCCTGGATCAAGCGATCGACGTTCGGTGCCCCCAGACCGGTCGCAAGATCGTAGCCCACACCAGCGGCGAATCCACCGACGTGGTTGAAGCTCGTGTCGCCGTCGGTGACGTCGTAGAACACGGCCGGCCCGTCTTCGGCGTACTGTTTTTGGCCCAGCGGATACAAGGCGTAGTTGAGCACTCCCGAGCCATCAGGCTGCGCCGCCTGGTTGAGCAGGGCAACGATGCCTGCCCATGATGGCGTGGCGACGCTCGTGCCGCCAACCATCGCGAACCGTCCTTCTATGACAATCGCGTAGCCCGGTATCGACGGACTGGCGAGCAGGGCGACGTCCGGCTGGTCGCGCTTGCCGTCCTCCGGCACGCCGGGCGCAACCTGGTACGCCGGCTTGGAAACCGAGGTGCTCGGCCCCCCGCCGGATGCCCCGAGCGCGTCGTTCCATACCGACTCGCTGACATGGCCGGTGGCGTTACCGAGGCTGTCAAATCCCGGATCGAGCGCCGTGCCCCCGACGGCGATGACGTTCGGGTCGCTGGCGAGGACGTTCACGCTCGCTCCCTTGCCGTCGGCGCAATCGTCGGCGCCGGAATCCCCCGTAGCCACCAGCACGGTCTGGCCTTGCGCCGCAGCCTGCGCGTACAAGGGTGCAAAGAGCTCGAGCCCATTCGGGTCCGCGCGTTCGCAGGTTCCGAAGCTCACCGTGACGACTTTGGCTTCCGGGTGATTGGCGATGACATCCATCAGCGACAGGTCGATGTCCGTCGCTGAGATATCGACGAGCACGGTGGCGCCTGGCGCCAGACTGCCCGCCCATTCCACGTCGAGCAGGACTTCTCCCTCTTCGCCGCGTGTGCACATCTGAGATTGTTGCCCGTCGTGAATGTCCTTGCAGACTCCTTGCGATGCGCCGACTCCAGGATTCTTGCCAGGGAAGATCTTGACCGGGCCGTGGACGGCGATGCCGAGCTGCTGTTGAAAGTCGGTGATGTCCGTCTCGAAGAAGTCCGAGCGCGCCACCACGGCGACCGTCTGTCTGCTGCCGTCGATGCCGCGATCGAGCACCGGCTGAACGTTATAGGCGCGATAGATGTCGTGCGGGCCCATCGTGTCGTGGGTTCCTTGGCTGCCGACGAGTCGAACCAGGGGTTGCGCCACGGGGATGGTGTTGAGCCGCACGAACCCGACGGTAGCCCCGAACTGCGCCGGGAGCAGCGGCGCGTCGGCGTTGGCCAGTACCTCGTGACCACGGTGACGATAGCGATTCATGTGCACGCGGAAGGCGCGCTCGACCGCGTGCACGGGGCCGGTGAAGTCGAGGCGCACCCGGCTCGGCCAACGCTGCACGGCGAAACCCTGCTGCTCGAGCCAGTCAGCGAGCGCCACGTAATCGCTCGGATGGGGTGCGAAGCGGGCGGCGAACTCCTCGGGACTGAGCCAGTGGTGGTACTCCGGGGCGCCAGGCTGTTGCTGCGCCGCGAGGAAGCGGTCCAATGTGTCGCGATCGCGGAGGCGCAGGGTGATGCTCATGGAAAGCGACGCGTGCGGGTCTGCCGCTTCGAGGAGTGCGGCGCTGCGCAGGTGCGGCGAGATGGCACCGGGCACCGCATAGCGTTGGTCGGCATGCACGGCGCCGATCCCCATCCACGAGAGTGCAAGTAGAGAATAGAGAAGATGGGCGCGCACAGGTCCTGCGCTTATCCTACTGGCCACAGAAGGTATAGCGCCTATCGTTGGTGGGCGGTCATCAATCCCGGATGCGTGACCAGGATCTGCACCGCCTCCAACGTTCCTGAGGCGTCTGCCGCCAGCCGCCCGACCCCTTGGATGCGATCACCCGGCTGGATGTCGGCGCACGCCAACGGTGCGCCCGCACGGTTGGCAATCACCGCATCCGGCAAGAGCTGCAGGTCAATGCCGGTTCGGTCGTCGGTGAGTTGCAGCCCCCCGCTTGGACAGTCAATCGACATGACGACACCGACGAAACGCAGCGCTTCCCCAGCGCTCGGCGGTCCCGTGACGTCGACCTTGTTAGCCACGATGACTCCCGGCATACGCAGAACGATCTGGCCTTCCCCGCGTACCCGATCACCGATGTGCAGGTCCGCGCAGGTGAGCGTCGGTGACGCGCCGGCGGTGAATTGCGTCCGCGCTGTCAACTGCACCGTGGTGCGCTGCACCGAGTCATCCACGACCGCGAAACCGGTGCCACAATCCAGCGCGGCAAGTGCCCCCGCGAAGCGCGCTTCGAGCTGCATCTGCGGCGGCGGTTGCGGCAGCGGCGACAACGTGACGACCAGCGCGGTAATCGTCGCATCGGGGGTCGCATACGCAATCGTCCCGTCGACAGCGACGATGCCTCCGACCGGAATGGCGGCGCACGTCCGTGAGTTTCCCGCGGCATCGACCAGACTGCTCTGGTCGGTGAGATGGACATTGTACTGCATGCCGCCGGACCGCCGGTCATGGATCAGCAAGGTGCCGTCGCTGCAGTCGACGAAGTCGACCACGCCGAAGAAGTCGAGTTGGCGTGCCGCCTGCGCAACGATGCCGTCCGGTTGGAGCTCGATGTCTTGCAGGACGACCGTGGAGCCGGCAGGCACGTCGAGCAGCTGGGTGACTTGAAACTGCGGCAGCGTGAAGCGCATCGTAACACTGCCGGCGAAACTGCCGCTGAGAACGAAGTTCCCATTGTCGTCCGCCACCGTGTGCACGCTGGGAAAGCCATCGATGGACACCTCGATCGGCGGCAAGGCCGCCAGCGTGTTGCTGGTGCTCGCTGCCGCGCCGGTCTGCACGTCGACGACGTTGCCACTGATCGCCGCCGTCGAAGAGATGCCGGTCCCCACCGGTCCGCCATCAGACGAGCAACCCAGACTGCCGATGCACAGCCACAGGGCCAGGTAGCGCACCCATTTCATCGCGATCTCCGAATACGGCCAGGAGGACCGGTGCGCTTGTCCGGTGGTGGTGGCGGCGCCGGAGCGGCTTCTTCGAAGTAATAGGTTCCCAGCACGACGCGCATGCGCTGCCCGGCTGCGGCGTGTGGGTTGCGATCGCGATCGTGTGCCGCAAGCCGGGTATTGGCGCGACGGATCAGCTCTTCGCCGATCCCGCGGGTGGCGGCGCGGATGTCCGCAAGCGCCTCGGTCCCGATGTTGTCGTACACGACCTTGCGGTGCAGGCGAGGCGAGTCGGGATGCTCGATGTTGTGCATGATCGTGCAGAACACTTCCGCCGGATCGGTGCCGAGCAGGGTCAGCTTGGCGGCAGCATCCGCCATCGGGATGTGCGCTTCCTGTTGCAGCTCGACGTCGCCGTGCGGCAAGAGCGCGACCGCGCCAGCCCGCAACAGCTCGTCGAGGACGGAGCGCACGGGGATATCGACGCTCAGATCTTTGACCAGGAGCGCGAAGCTCGCCACCCGCGGCCGACTACTTTCGTAAGGCAGGCGACGCGGGACGCCCGCCGCGGTCGCGTAGGGCGGGCCGGCCATCCAGCGACCGATGACGTGAGTGACCAGGTTGTCCTCGACCCCAACCGTGTCGGCCAGCGGTGTGCGGTGTTCGCGCAGCCGCGCAATCTCCTTGCGGTTGAGCCCGGTCATCAGCGCAAGCCGGCTGTCCGTCTGCCGCTTGAAGGGGAGGGCGAATTCGGTTTCCGCGACGTCCAGGTAGATGTCTTTCAGCATCTGCGCCAGCGCGGGATGCGTGATGCCTTGGGCGATCAAGTGGCGCACCACGGGACGCAGCATGCGGTAGATGGCAGTGGCGAAGGGTTGCTTGAGGGCGCGCGGAAGCATTGATGATTTCACCACGGGGACGGGCCTCCCATGGCATGTCGGGCGCCCGGGGGCAACTCAGCTGGCGGAGCGCCAAGTGAGTTGCCGCCCGGGAAGGCGGCGCCGGTGAACGGTCGTTGGGAGGTGCGCCGCTCAGCTCGCCGCGTGGCGAATGGGGCTCATGGCGTTGGTGTCGGGGTGGCGGTCGGGCATGCCGAGACGCAGCTCTGCGCCGCCTGCAGACACGCTTGCAGGGACGTCCGTTGCGTTTGATTGCACGGTTGCAGGCAGGCGAGTGCCGCTTGCAGGGCGGTGTTGCATGCACTGGCTCGCGGATCCGCCGCACAGGTCTGCTCGGCGGTCGTGATGAGCGGCCGGCAATCGGAATCGCAACTCTGGGCCGCGGTGCCGACAGTCGTACGACAGCTCTGCAATGTGCTTCGGCAGCTCGCGACGCACTGCGCATCAGGCTGGGACGGCGGTGTCGCGCTCGTGCAGGTCGTCCGGCACGCCTGTCCGGCGCTGAGACACGTACCGATTGCCGTCTTGAAGGCATCGTGACACGGTTGGAGACACGTCCGCAACGCGCTGAACGCGCTGTGGCAGGCGTCCGAGGTGTGGTCGGCTGCACACGCATCTTGCGCCGCCTGGTGTTCGCTACTGCACGTGGATTGCGCGCAGCTCTGGGCATCGTTGCGCGCCGTGCCGAGGCACAGCTGGTTGGCCTGCTGGCAGTTCTGCAGGCACTGCCGGTCCGGCTGAACGCTCGGCCCGCCTGGATGGCCGCCGTCAAAGGGGCCGCCGAACGGCCCGCGGTGGTCGCCAAAGCCGCGCGCACTGGCCGAGGTCGCGAGCGCCAGGCTCAACGCAATGGCCACCGCGGCAAGGGGCTTTGCTGCATTCGTCATGGGATCTCTCCTTCGTACCGACTCTTCCACGAGCCAAGATTTGTGGACCGTATCACCAAGAAAATGGTAAAACAAGCCAATAAATGCCGCCGCCAAGCGAAGCATGGCCTCGCTACTCCAAACCTTTGAATTGGCGAGGCCATGCTCGCTACCTTCTTCGCGGTGCAAAGACTCTCGCAAATGGGAGCTCAGTGCCGTGTCGTCCCGACCGGCTGCAGCGTCGGTTTGCTCGTTGCCGCGTGCAGCGTAATATGCATCCCATGGATCGCGCCGATGATGATCAACTCCGCGCCTGGGAACAATCGTTCGAAGCAGTGCTGCACGCGCAAGGGCGGAGCAGCGCGCAACGGATCATGGACCGCCTGGTCTCCCGGGCGGGCACGCTCGGACTCGCGCTACCGGCGCAGTTCAATACGCCCTACATCAACACGATTCCGCTGGAGGCGCAGCCGCCATATCCGGGCGATCGTGAGATCGAGCGCCGCATCAAGAACATCATCCGCTGGAATGCGATGGCTATGGTCGTGCACGCCAACAAGCAGTCGTCCGGAATCGGCGGGCACATTTCCACGTATGCGTCGGTGGCCACGCTCTTTGAGGTTGGCTTCCACCATTTCTTCCGCGCCCCACAGGACGGGGCCCCGGGCGACCTCGTGTACTTCCAAGGGCACGCATCGCCGGGCATCTACGCACGCGCGTACCTCGAAGGCCGCCTGACGGAGCACCAACTCCTCAACTTCCGCCGCGAGCTGGCGGGCGGCGTGTCGTCCTACCCGCATCCCTGGTTGATGCCCGACTTCTGGCAGTTCCCGACGGTCTCGATGGGACTGTCGCCGATCTGCACGATCTACCAGGCACGCTTCAACCGCTATCTGCGCGCCCGCGGCCTCACGGCGGACGACGCCGGGCACGTGTGGGCGTTTCTCGGCGACGGCGAGATGGATGAGCCCGAGGCGCTCGGCGCGCTCACGCTGGCGGCGCGCGAGCAGCTCGACAACTTGATTTGGGTGGTGAATTGCAACCTGCAGCGGCTCGACGGACCGGTGCGCGGGAACGGCAAGATCATCCAGGAGCTCGAAGCCATCTTTCGCGGCGCCGGTTGGAACGTCATCAAGGTCATCTGGGGCGACGACTGGGATCCGCTGCTGGCGCGGGATGACGCGGGCCTTCTCGTGGAGCGGATGAACGAGGTGAACGACGGGCAGTACCAGAAGTACACGGTCGAGTCGGGCGCCTACATCCGGAAACACTTCTTTGGCGCACACCCACAGCTGCTCGCCTTGGTGGAGGACTTCACCGACGGGAAGTTGCGCAAGCTGCGCCGTGGCGGCCACGATCCGGAGAAGGTGTTTGCCGCGTACGACGCGGCCGTCGAGCACCGTGGCTCGCCCACGGTTATCCTCGCCAAGACCATCAAAGGCTACGGCCTCGGCGAAGCCGGTGAAGGTCGCAATGTGACGCATCAGCAGAAGAAGCTGAACGAGAAGGAGCTGCGCGACTATCGCGACCGCCTGGGCATTCCGATCAGCGAGAGCCAGCTCAGCGCGACGCCCTTTTACCGTCCCGCCGACGACAGCGAAGAGATCGAGTATCTCCTCGAGCGTCGCCGCGCGCTCGGCGGCTTCCTCCCCCAGCGGACGGTCCGCGCCGCGCCCCTCGCGCCGCCGCGCGCAAACCTGTTCACCGAGTTCCTCAGCGGTTCCGGGGATCGCGAGGTGGCGACGACGATGGTGTTGGTGCGGTTGCTGCGTCACCTCATGAGCGATCCGGAGATTGGCAAGCTCATCGTTCCCATCGTCCCCGACGAGGCGCGGACGTTCGGCATGGATGCGCTGTTTCGCCGGTTCGGTATCTACTCGTCGAAAGGCCAGCTCTACGAGCCCGTCGATTCGGACGTGGTGGCGTACTACCGTGAGGCGACGGACGGCCAGCTGCTCGAAGAAGGCATCACCGAGGCGGGAGCGATGGCCTCGTTCACCGCCGCGGGCACGGCGTCCGCGACGCGCGGCGTCAACACGATTCCCTTCTTTTTCTTCTACTCGATGTTCGGCTTCCAACGCATCGGTGATCTGATTTGGCAGAATGCCGACGCCCGCGGCAAGGGGTTCTTGATCGGCGCGACCGCCGGCCGCACCACGCTCGCCGGAGAGGGGTTGCAGCACCAGGACGGCCACAGCCACGTCTTGGCCATGACGGTGCCGACGGTGCACGCCTACGACCCGGCGTTTGCCCACGAGATTGCGGTGATCGTCGAAGCCGGCATCCGCCGCATGTACGTCGAGCAGGAGGACTGCTGTTACTATCTGACTGTGGCCAACGAGCTGTACCGCCACCCCGCGATGCCCGAGGACGCGCGCGACGGCATTCTGCGCGGCTGCTACAAGCTCGCCGCGGCGGCGGCGCCTGCCGAGTGGCCGCGCATTCACCTCTTCGGCAGTGGCGCCATTGTGCGCGAAGCCTGGCGCGCGCAGGCGCTGCTGGCGGCGCACCAGGTGGCGGCGGACGTGTGGAGCGTGACCAGCTACTCCGAGCTGCGGCGCGAGGCGCTCGCGGTGCAACGCTGGAACAGATTGCATCCGCTCGACGAGCCACGGGTTTCCTATCTTGCCGGCATCCTGGCCGCCGAACCCTACCCAATCGTCGCGGCCAGCGATTACATGAAGATCGTCGCCGACCAGATCATGCCGTTCGTTCCCAACGGCCTCTGCGCCCTGGGTACCGACGGCTTCGGTCGCAGCGACGACCGCCCGGCGTTGCGCCGCTTTTTCGAAGTCGATGCGGAATCGATCGCCGTCGCCGCCCTGTCTCTGCTGGCGCGCCGCGGGGCAATCGCGCCGGGTGTGGTTGCCGATGCGATTCGCGATCTCGGCATCGACGCGGAGAAGGTGAATCCTGCACAGGCGTAGGCCTAACCGCCACAATTTTGGAGACGTATTTCCATTCCCGTTCACCCCAACATACAAGTAGGGCGCGTCTTTGCAGCGGCCGTATCGAGGGACGCGCGGCTGGATGCTTGCGTGCAACGTCCCTCGGTACGCCGCCAGAAGAAGGCTACTTGGGACGAACGAAAGGCGTCATCGTACCTCTGAACATCGGCACGCAAGACTCGCGAGCGGTCTGCAGGTTCCTGCGATCGCGTGCATTGGTCGCGCCGTTGCTTGCAGGGCCTCCAAATGATCGCTTGAGGTACGCCGACGAATGTGCGACTGGTTTTGAGTGCGGACGCAACCAGTTCTGCCGCACGGCACCCGTGAAAGGCTCGAGTAGACGACGTGATGACGATTGATTCCTTTTCGGCAAACGACGGGCAGCGTGATATCACACGGGCCATTGCTGAGCTCGCGGAACGGCTGCCCACTCCCCTCCAGCCACTGGCGCGCCTGATTTACAACTACCGATGGGCATGGCTGGCGGGGGCCGGCACACTCTTCCACGACATCGATTTCGCCCACTGGCGGCGTAGCGGCTGTAATCCGCGCCACGTCATTGAGGCGGTGTCGCCGCGGCGCCTGCAAGAGCTGTCGCGTGACGAACCGTTCGTCGCCCGGCTGCGCACGCTGGCGGACCGTGTCGACGCCGATCTGCAACGCCCGTGGGCAGACAACGGCATTCGTCCGGACCGGCCGGTGGCCTACTTCTGTTCCGAGTTCGGTATCCACTGCTCGCTGCCCATCTACGGCGGTGGCCTCGGGGTGCTCGCCGGCGACCTGCTCAAGACCGCTTCCGATCTTGCGGTTCCCATGGTGGGTGTCGGGTTGCTCTATCGGGAAGGGTATTTCCATCAGCGCATGGATACCGCGGGCTGGCAGCACGAGTACTGGGTGACGGGTGACTTTGAACGTTTGCCAGTCGTGCTGGTGACCGGTCCGGACGAGGAGCCGCTGACCGTGCAACTCATCATCCGCGACCGCATCGTCCGCGTACAGGTGTGGCGGGTGGATATCGGGCGGGTGCCGTTGTATTTGCTGGATACCGATCGGCAGGACAATGACCCCATCGACCGTTTCATCACCGCGCGGTTGTACATAGGGGATCGGCACACGCGGCTGGCGCAATACGCGGTGCTCGGGATCGGTGGCATGCGGGTGCTGGATGCGTTGGGGGTGCGGCCGGGGCTGGTCCACCTCAACGAAGGCCATGCCGCGCTGAGCAGCTTTGAGCGCTTGCGCGTCCTGCTCGCCAGCGGCGTGTCCTTCGAAGACGCGCTGGACACCGTGCGCCAGCACACCGTGTTCACCACGCATACGCCGGTGCCGGCGGGCAACGAAGGCTATACCCGCGAGGAAGTGGAACCGGTGTTGTGCGATTTCATCGATCGTCTCGGGATACCACGGATGACGTTCTACAACCTCGGCCGCATGGTGCCGGGCGATGAGCACGAGCCAACGAACATCACCCCGTTGGCGCTACGCACCAGTCGGGCCGCCAACGGCGTCTCGCGGCGGCACGGCGAGGTGGCACGGGCAATGTGGCACCCGCTGTGGCGCGAGCGTCCGGAGGCCCAGGTCCCGATCGGCCACGTGACCAACGGGGTGCACGTGTCGACGTGGATGGCGAAGCCGATGCAAGATCTCCTGGACCGGCATCTTGGTCCAGACTGGATCAATCGCATCGAGGACCAGGAGCAATGGAAGCGGGTGGATCGCATTCCCGACGCGGAGCTGTGGGAAGTGCGCTCGAGTATGCGCCAGAGCTTCGTCGAGTTCGTGCGCCAGCGCTCGGTGCGCGATCGGCTGGCGCGCGGTGAAGGGCCGCAGTACGTCGAAGCGGCGGCCCGGGTCTTCGATCCGTCGGTGTTGACCATCGGCTTTGCGCGCCGGGTCGCCACGTACAAACGCCTCTACCTGCTCACCCGCTTCGCCGAGCGCGGCCTGCAACTGCTGGCCGACGGCCCGCGCCCGATTCAATTGGTGGTGGCCGGCAAGGCACACCCGCAAGATCAAGAGGCCAAGGCCACGCTACGCGGCCTGTTCGATATGAAGCGGGTCACCGACGTCGGACGGCGCATCATCTTTTTGGAGGATTACGATCTCCATCTCACGCCGCGCATCGTGTCCGGCGTCGACTTGTGGCTCAACCTCCCGCGGCCGCCGCTGGAAGCCAGCGGCACCAGCGGAATGAAGGTCGCGCTCAACGGCGGACTGAATCTCAGCGTGTTGGATGGCTGGTGGGTTGAGGCGTACGACGGGACCAACGGCTGGGGGATCGAATCACCCGATGCAGACCCGGGCACCCAGGACGACCATGATGCGCAGGCGTTGCTCGGTTTGCTCGAAAATGAGGTGATCCCGTTGTTCTACGCGCGCGACCCCGACGGCCTGCCACGCCGCTGGCTGCAGAAAGTGAAGATCGCCATGCGCACGTTGATCCCGCACTTCGCTGCGCAGCGCATGCTGCGCGAATACGTGGAGGGGATGTATGTGGAAAGTTAGACGTGAGCGTAAAACGTAAGTCGTCGGCGGGATTGCCAGCACTTACATTTTGCTCGTTACGTTTTACGTCCCCTCCTTTGGCCCCGGCGCCGCCACTTCCGCGCGCAACGTCTGCACATCCGCGAGCAGCCGTTGCACCGATTCCTCCTCCGTCCCATGGTAGTAGCCGCGAATCTGTAGATCGCCATCAACCAGGACGAAGCGGTCGCTGTGGGTGATCAAACCATCGCCGTCGGTGTTTTCGCCCGGGGCGCGCTCGGCGACGGCGAGATGGAACCCGTCGCCGATCAAGCGATGCAGGGCGCTGCGCTCACCGGTGACGAAGCGCCAGCGCGCGGCGTCGGCGTGAAAGCGCTGCGCGTAGGCGGTGAGCACTTCGGGCGTATCGTTGGCCGGGTCGACGGTAAAGGACACCAGTTGGACGTCGAGTCCCTGCCGCGCCAGCGCCCCCTGCAGCTTCGCCATGTGTGCGCTCAGCGTCGGGCAGATGCCCGGGCAATGCGTGAAAACGAAATCGGCGATCCAGATTTTGCCCGACAGGCTCGCCTGCGACAGCGGCTGGCCGGCGCTGCTGATCAGCGAGAACGCGGGCACGTTGCCCATGACCGGCAGGCCCGGCTCGGTGCTCTCGACACCATGACGGTAGGCGACCCACGTGGCGGCGGTAATCAGCACGCCGCCGGTGACGATGAGCGCGGCGCTCAGCCACAGCCGCGAGCGGTTGTAGCGATCAGCCATCAGCGATCAGCCGTCTCAGTGAGCCGCCCATTGCGTGAACAAGCGCCACGCCGTGTCCGGATAGGTGATGAACAGGAACATCCCCAGTAGGATCGGAGGTATCACGGCGACCATCGCCAGAATGTGCTTCTCGAACTTGAGGTGCATGAAGTACATCGCCACCAGAGCGGCCTTAATGAACGCCAATGCGATCAGCGCGGCAACCATCAACTTCCGCATGCCCTCGGGCATCTGGGCAACGGCGAGCTCGGCCACGGTGAGCGCGACCAGCCAGTAGAAGATCTTCATGTAGTTGGGTTCTTCGTGTTCGATATCCATACGATTCCTCCAGAATGTTGTAGCCTATGATCTAAAAACATTCCGCTGTTGCACTTAGACCAGGTATACGAACGTGAAGATCAGGATCCACACCAGGTCGACGAAGTGCCAGTAGAGCCCGACGATTTCGACCGAATTGTGATTGTCCTTCGTGTACTTCCCAGAGCTCAACAGGATGCAGGTGAGGTAGACGACGCCCGAGAAGACGTGGCAGCCGTGGAAGCCGGTGAGTACGAAGAAGGTTGAGCCGAAGAGCCCTTTGTTCGTCAGCGTCATCACATGCTCGATCAGGTGGCTGTACTCCCGGGCTTGCATGCCGAGAAAACACAGTCCACCGATGATGGTCAGCCCGAGGAATTTGCGCAGCCCGGCGTGATCCCCGTGCTTGATCGATTCGAGCGCCTTCACCATCGTCACGCTGCTGCAGATGAGCAGGAAGGTCATCACCGCGGTGAAGGGTACGCCGAGGATGGTTGACGGAATCGGCCAATTGGGATCGCCAAAACGCAAGGCGGCGTAGGCGGCGATCAATCCACCGAACGACATGGCGTCGCCGGCGAGGAAGAGCCACATGCCGAGCTTGCCCCAGCTTTCCGGGGTTAGCGGCGACTCTGCCGGCTCGACGTCCAATGTATGATCGAGTACAGCGGCTTGACTCACGTCTCACTCTCCTTTTCTGCCCACACGGGCCATGACAGACTTGGCGTCGCGGTATCGTTGGCGGCACGCCGCGCGGCGCGCCAGTAGGCGAAGGCCACCCACCCGCCGATCGACAGGAACAAGGTCATCGGCACGGCGATCATCATCAACGTCGTCCAGCTCAGGGCGTAGCCCACCGAATCCCCCTCGAGCGCATCCTTGCAGGCGGGACAGGCGAGAACGGCGGACGGCGACAGCACCAGCGCTCCCACGAGCCCGCCGATCGTAACGCGCGGCCCGTGGCCCGTGGCCCGTGGCTCGCCGCCCTGACCACCTGCCACCTGCCACGTGCTACGTGCGCGCGGCGCGCCGGCAGCTGGCTTGATGGGCGCCGCGCTATTCATAGACATAGACCAACCCGAACAAGACCAGCCATAAGCCGCACACGAAGTACCAATACATCGCACACAGCTGCACCGGGGTATGATGCCGCGCCGTGAAGCGACCGCGCCATGCCAACAGCAGCACCGCCAGCAGCCAGATCACCGCCGCGACGACATGGGCGGCGTGCAGTCCAACCAGGGTGTAGAAGATCGACCCGTAAGCGCCGGACGACAGGGTCAAGCCCTGGTGAATCAACCGCACCCACTCCGACCCCTGCACGGCAAGAAACAAACAGCCCAAAACGGTACTCGCCACCAGGTTGCTGCGCAGGCCGGCCAGATCGGCGGCGCGCACGGCCGCCAGCGCCCGCCACATCGTAAACGCGCTGCAGGTCAGCATCAGCGTGTTCACCGCGCTCACCGCCAGCGGCAAACGTGGCATGTCGGGCGGCGGCCACGCCATGTGGCCGCTGCGCAGGATGAAGTAAGCGGTGATCAGGCCCAGGAAGACCATGGCCTCGAAGGCGATCAGGATCAGAATGGCGAGCTGCGCGTTGCTCACCGGCGGCTCCCACGGCTGCGCCGGCGGCCCGCCGCCGTGCCCACGAATGACACGCAACCGGGTTGTGCCCGGCCTCCGTTGGTTGCGCTCGCTGCGCGGGATGTCGCTGCCGGCGACTTCGGATGAACGTTGACTCATGATCAGCCGAATATGGACTCTCGCGTGTCCGGATCATTCGCTCAGTGAAAGATCACAATGTAGATCACCGATCCGATGAACATGAGCGCAAAGGTGGTGATCAGCAACAATCCGGTGCGCCGGTTGTGCGCGCGCTGGGTGGTCCCAACGATCATCGCAGCAACACCGCATAGGGCATTTTGTCGAGTGCCATCACGATCAACAGAATCGGCAGATACAAGAGCGACGCAAACAAGAGCTGCCGCGCTGCTGGGAGCGTACGCGAAAGCGCGAAGGCAATGCCGTAGCCCAGAAACACGATCCCAAGCAGCAGCGCCACCGCGAAGTAGATCGTGCCGGTCAGTCCAACCAGCGTCGGCATCAGCCCGACGACGAGCAATGCAAAGCAGTTGGTGACGATTTGCCGCGCCGTGCTCTTTGCATCCGGTTCCACGACTGGCAGCAGGCGAATCCCGGCGCTGGCGTAGTCGTCGCGATACAACCGCGCAATCGCCAGCGAATGCGGCAGCTGCCAGAGAAACAGGATCGCAAAGAGGATCCAGGCTTCGACGCCGAACGCGTTGTGGGCCGCGACCCAGCCGGTCACCGGCGGCAATGCGCCGGGCACCGCACCGACGATACTGCACAGCGGCGTCTTGCGCTTCAGCGGGGTATACGCACCGAGATAGGTCACGCTGATCGCCGCGGTCACCACGCTGCTCAACAGGTTCACGGCGAGCGCCAGGTAGAGGATGCCGGCAAGCGTGAGGACCATCCCGAACAGCAGTGCGTCCGCCGGCTGCAAGCGGCCGTCGGGCAGCGGACGCATGCGCGTCCGCCGCATTTTGGCGTCGATGTCGCGTTCCCAGTACTGATTCAATGCCAGGGTGCCCGAGGCGGCGAGCCCCGTGCCGATCAACGTCGGCAGGAGACGCAGGAGGTCGAGTCCGTCGCGGCTGCCGAGATAAAAGCCGACGGCGGTGGTGATGAGCACCATGACGACGACGCGCGGCTTGCCGAGCTCGACGAAGTCCATCACCCGCCGCCGCGCGCGGCTGACGTCGACATCAAGAACATCTGGTTGCGGTGTGATCATGCCAACACCTCCCGACCGGGGCCTGCGGGGCCTGCGGCCGGCGTCCTTTCTATGGTCCGCTCCCGTTGGTCACTGCGGGCTGCCACGTTCGAGACGCTTTTGATGGTCAGCATTGCTTGCGATGCGCCGGACAATCGCAGCACACGCAGGGCAAGCACAATGGCGGTGGCCCAGATCCCGGTGCCGGTTAGGCGATGCGTCACCAGCACGGCGAGCCCGCACTCGAACGGCACCGACGCGCTGATTGCGGTGAAGCGCCACAAATAGGCGCCGAGCCCTAGGGTCAATTGCACGCACAGCAGACCGACGAGCACGGTTGCCGGCCGCCGCAGCTCTACCGGTGCGTCGTGCGCCTGCAGCACGCGCCCCACCAGGAGTCCGACGGCCACGGTCACCGCAACCGCGCCCAGGAGATGTGCATCCAGGCGTGTTCCGGTGTGAGTCAGCAGTGCGCCGAACACCAGCTGCAGGTAGATGAGCGGCACGGTGATGCGGGCCAGGGTTCTCAGCCTACCGTCAGCGACCGCTGCCCGGCCGCTGGCCATCGCGTCCCAACTCGGCGCGGTCACCGCCGCCAGACTCACCATGATCGCCAAGAACACTTGCGCGACGCAGCCATGAACAAGCGCCAGCCCGTGCTCGAGCAGCACGACCCGTAAGCCGCCGAGGACGCCCTGGACGATCACCACGGCAACCGCTACCAACCCGAGCACCCGTACCCACCTGCGCGGCTCACTCACCCACAGCGATATGGCGAGTGCCACCGTCAGCATGCCCACGGTGCTGGCGATCAAGCGATGCGTGTGCTCATAGAGGATGCCGCCGATCATTTGCGACCAGGGAAACAGAAACATGTTGTGGCCGAAGGTCGTCGGCCAGTCGGGCACCGCCAGCGCCGACCCGGTGTTGGTCACCAGCCCGCCGACGAAGATGAGGACGATGGTTGCGCCGGCGGTGATCACCGCCAACCGGTGCGGCCAGCGGCCAGGGGCCGAATGGTGAATGGTGAATGATGAATGGTGAATGTCGGAGGTGATTGTTCCGCCTAGTGTTGCCGCGCCGCGGGCGCTATCACCATTCACCATTGTCATTCAGTGTCTCCGGCATTCACCATTCAACACTCATCATTGCGCGCTAATGCGCGCGCAGGGCGCCTTCCAGCTTGCGATTCTGCGGCAGCCAGTCTTCCTTGACTTCCGGTGAGCTGTATTCGTACGGCCCGCGATACACAATCGGCTGCTCCGGAAAATTGCCGTGCGGCGTTGGCGTCGGTGCGACCCATTCGAGTGTGTTGGCGTGCCACGGATTCTGTTCGGCGATGGGTCCGGCGAACAAGGTATAGAAGAAGTTGATGACGAACGGGATCTGCGAGATCCCGAGCCCGATGGCGCAGATGGTGATGAACACGTTGATCGGCTGCAAGTCGTGCAGGAAGGCGTACTGCTTCGGGTTGTAGATGCGCCGCATGTGCCCGCCGACACCGAGAATGTGCATCGGGAAGAAGGTGCCGTTGAAAAAGATGAGCGTTCCCCAGAAGTGAATCTTGCCGAGGGTCTCGTTCATCATGCGACCGAACATCTTCGGGAACCAGTAGTAGATGGCCGCGAAGATGCCGAAGACACTGCCGCCGAAAACGACGTAATGGATGTGCGCGACGATGAAGTAGGTGTCGTGGATGAAGATGTCGACCGGCGTCGAGGCCATGTAGATGCCGCTCAAGCCGCCGATGACGAACATCGAGACGAACGCCAGCGCGTTGAGCATCGGGGTCGTAAAGCGGATATTGCCGCCCCAGAGGGTGCCGAGCCAGTTGAAGGTTTTGATTGCCGACGGGACGGCAATCACCATCGTCGAGATCATGAAGCTGGTCCCCAGCGTCGGGTTCATGCCGCTCTGGAACATGTGATGGCCCCAGACGATCCAGCTGAGAAAGGCAATGGCGATCATCGAGAACGCCATCGCGCGGTAGCCGAAGATCGGCTTGCGTGCGAACACCGACAAGATGTCGGAGGCGATGCCCATGGCTGGGAGGATGAGGATGTACACCTCCGGGTGGCCGAAAAACCAGAACAGGTGCTGCCACAGCAGCGGCTCGCCGCCACCCGCCGGCAGGAAGAAACTGGTGCCGGCCATGCGGTCGAGCAGGAGCAATCCGAGCGCCGCGCTCAGCACCGGCAGGGCGAGGAGCAGGAGAATGGCGACGATGAACAGCGCCCAGATCGTCAGCGGCAAGCGGAAGAACTGCATGCCGGGCGCGCGCATGTTGATGATCGTGGTGATGTAGTTGATCGATCCCATCAGTGACGACACGCCGAGCACGAGGATGCTGATGCACCACAGGTTTTGTCCCCAGTACACCCCGGTATACTGCGGGTTCGCCGACAGCGGTGCATACGACGTCCATCCGGCCGCCGCGTGTCCGCCGGGGACGAAGAAGCCGGCCAGCATGATGAAGCCGGCAACCAGGGCGATCCAGAACGACAGCATGTTGAGCAGCGGAAACGCCATGTCGCGCGTGCCGATCATCAGCGGAATGAGAAAGTTGCCGAAGGCGCCGACCAGGATCGGCATCACCACGAAGAAAATCATGATGGTGGCGTGCATGGTGAAGAAAGCGTTGTAGGTATCGGGTGGGATCACGCCATCGTACATGGTCGGCTCCGGCACCCAATGCATGAACGGCACGGCGGTTTCGGGCCACGCCAGCTCCCAACGCACGAGCAGCGCCAGCAAGCCGCCGAGGATCATGAACGACAAGCCCATGAACAGGAACTGGCGGCCGATCATCTTGTGATCGGTGGAGAAGACGTAATGGCGCAGGAAGCTCAGCTCCTCATGGTGCTCGTGCGCGGCGTGCGCCGTACTCGCGACAGCTGCTGTCTCACTCATGGCATCACCCTCTCTTTGGCTCACTGCGGTCGACCGCGGCCGTACCACCCGCCGCCGGCCATTTCTCTTTCATCCAGGCTTCGTAACCGGCGGCATCATGGACAATGAGGCTGCCCTTCATGCCGGAGTGACCGAAGCCGCAGAGCTCGGCGCACGGGATTTCGTAGGTACCGGGTTTGGTCACTTCGAACCAGACCACGATCTCGCGGCCCGGCAAGGCGTCCTGCTTGAGACGCAGCGCCGGCACGAAGAAGGAGTGGATGACGTCCTTCGAGCGCAGCAGCACGCGCACCACCTTGTTCACCGGTACGTGTACGTCGTTGTCGAACTGGACGTCGTCGGCGGTCTCAAACTTGCCGTCGGGACCCGGATACATCACTTCCCAGTTGAACTGCTTCCCGGTCACGCGCACCTGCACGTCCGCCGGCGGGGCGTTCTTTTTGATCGCGTCCCATTTCCCCTTGCTCATGAAGCCCAGCATCACCAGGATCAACGCCGGGATGATCGTCCAGATGATCTCCAGGGTGGAGTTCCCGTGCGTGTAGGTCGCCCGCCGGCCCTCCTGGTGGCGGTACATGATCAGAAATGCCACGAGCAGCGCCATGACCACGACGAAGGTCGCAGCGGTGATGTAGTAGATCAGATAGAACATCTGATCGATCCCCGGACCGAACGTGGACACGTCCTCGGGAAGCCAGCTCAGCATGTTGTCACCCGTCCCCTTCCTTCAGAGACAACAGACAACAGACTAAGCGACAACAGACGGAGGGAAGAGCCCCATAGTCTGTTGTCTGCGCGTCTGTTGTCTGTTGTCTTCCCCACTTACTTTGCAGCAAGCTCGAAATTGGCCGAGGCCGTGCCGCCGGCGGCGACCGTGACCTTTTGGGTCTTGTCGCCGAGCTTCTCCTGCCAGACTCTCAGCTCATAATCGCCCGGCGGGACGTCGGTGAGCTTGTAGTTCCCGTCGGCATCGGTGACGGCGTAGTACGGATTGTCCTCGGAGATGAACCAGCCTTCCATCCAGCCATGCGCGTCACACGTGACGCGGATCACCTCGGGCTGATCGAACTTCGCTTCGATGGTCTTCTTGAACTTCGGCTGCGCCATGTTCACCGGCGCGTTCTTGGTGCTGTAGGTGTGGATGTTGTGCAGGATGCCGTCGTCGTTGTTGATCTTGACCGTGCTGCCGGCAGGGAAGAGCAAGACGTGGGGGACATAGGTGCAGCCCTTTTGATCGAGCACGGGGCTGTCCGTGGGCATCGGCTTGCCTTTGTTGATCGACACGATCGACACCACGGCGTTGGCGATGCCGCCACCGGCGCTGACGACGAGGCTCTCGTTCTTGATCTCATGCTCGCCGCACACTTCCTTGTCCTTGGTGACTTCGATCGGCTTGGCCGCCGGCGGCGCACCCTGAAACTTCACCGTCCCGCTGATCGTGCCGCCGTTGCTGACCGGGGCGCCGTCATAGGCGGTCGCCGGTGCCGCGCACCATGCGAGCACGCCGAAGGTGACTACCATGGCTCCGAAACTGGTCTTGCGCATTTGCATTCCTCCTCTTCGTCTCGATCCATCACCGCGCGACGCGGCGCGCGTGTGTGCGATCAGTTTGGTTGCGGTGCGGCACCGCCGTCAGGTGCTGGCGCGGCGGCTGCCAGTGCAGCGTTCTTCTGCTCATTCTGCGCGAGTACTTCTTTGGCGTTGCTGAGTACCATCAGGTAGTCGGCCAACGCTTGAATCTGCTCTTCGTTGTTGCCGTCGAGCACGTCGTCCGGTCCGCCGCTGGCCTTGCCGTCGGCACTCTGTTCGTAGAACGACGGCATCTTCGTACCCGGCTGCACGGCTTGGGGATTGTGCAGCCAGCGGACGATCCAGGTGGGGTTGAGTCGGTGGCGCGCCATGGTGAGATCGGGCGCCCAGCCTTCCGGCGGACCTTCCGGCTTGTGGTCGCCCTGTTGGTGACACGAGAAGCAATTGAAATAGTCCGGCGTGGTCAGCTTCTCGGCGGCCAGGATATAATCGGGTGGAATCTTCGCTTCGTCGACGTGGATGAACGGCACCTGGATGTTGTCGAGCGCGCCGAAGTACTGCACCAGCGTCGTGGCCTCGGGATCGGAGAAGCTGAAGGTCGGCATGCGGACCTTCAGCCACGGGCGCAATGGAATCGGCTGCTTGAGAAAACCGAAGAGCCAGTCCTCCTGGGTCTTGGCACCTTCACCATTGAGGATGGGTGGCGCCATGGTCGGCGACTCTTGATAGCGTGCGCGGATGGCGCCGCCTTCGCCTTCGATGATGTGGCAGCCGACGCAGTTGTAGCGCGCCACCAGGCGCCGGCCGAGTACTTCGCGCTGGCCCCGCAGGTCGTTCTCGGCGTGGAAGCGGGCTGGATATTTCGCGTCGGTGCGGCTGGCGAGGAAGATCTTCAAGGCGTCGATGTCCGGGTCGGCGAGATCGAACTGCGGCATCAGCTGCTCAATGCGCTCGGTGGCATAGGTGCGCGGCGTCTTGAGCTTGTTCTTCGTCCAGGCGTCCCAGTTGTGCGCGATGTCCGTGTGATTGCCGAAGAACAGCTCCTCCAGCGTCTTCGAGCCGAAGGTCGAGAGCTCGACGCCGATGCGCGACTCGTTCTCCATGCCGGGGATGTCGTGGCAGCCGAAGCAACCGTACTTGCGGACCAGCGCCTTGCCGTGCGCAATCGTGTCGGGGTCCTGCAGGCGGGCTTCAATGCCTGCGGTGGGCTGCTTGACGCCCAACGTGAGCAGGAACGAGGTCACGGCGCGCGCCTCGTCGTCACTCAACCGCAGGCTCGGCATGCGCGAGACGGGCGAGTAGTTGCGTGGCCCCTTTACCCAGTAGTAGAGCCAGCGGGCATCGGTCTTTTCGGCGATGTTGCTGAGATTGGGCGCGATGTCCTTGTTCTGTCCGAGCAGGGCTGGCGACTCGCCCTCGGCAAACCCGTGGCAGCCGCGGCAGCCGACGCTGTCGATGATCTCCTTGCCATGGCCCACCAGCGCCGTGTCGTTCGGGTCGATGCCGGCCGGGAGCGGCCGCGATTCCAGCCACTGCGTGCTGTCGGCCTTGCTGGCATCCAGCAGATACGCGGCGATGGCCTCGGCCTCGTCGGCCTTGAACATGAAGTTCGGCATGCGCGTCTTCGGACGATACTGATGCGGGTTCGCCACCCAGCGCACCAGCCACGACGGATCGAGCTTCGCGTTCGCCAAGCGCAGGTACGGGCCCACCTTCTGCAGATCCTCGTAGCCTTCGACGAGATGACAGCCGTGGCAGCCGAGCTCTTCGAACAGCTTCTGGCCGCTGGCAATCGTGCTCGCACCCTTCAAACCGCCGAGGTTCGCGTGGCACTTGATGCACGACGCTTGCACCTTGTCACCGCGCATCAGGGGCTCGGCCCAGTGGTGGACTTCGCCATGGGCTTGCTCCGGGCTGTTGACTGCGGCGCCCTGTCCTTGGTGACACGGTGTGCATCCGAATTTATCGGGCGGGTGTTTGCCAAGGATCAGCTCGCGCTGCGGGTGGGTGCTGTAGGGCTCCGGCACCGGGTGCTCAGGCGTGTTATCGAATCCGGCCTTGTCGATGCCGACGTGACACGACACGCAGCGCTCGACGCGTGCCACCGGCTTGTCGAAGTTGTTGCGCTCGAAGTCGCTGAGCACGACCTGGGTGATCTTCGGGATCTTCGGGAAGGCGAACGGCCCGACGTTGATCGTCATGCCCTCGAGCTTCTGCTCCAGGAGCTCTTTCGGGGCGTCGAGACTCTTGAGCTTGTCGTCGAGGCTCTTCACTTCGGAGCGCACCTCGGTGAGCTCCTTGTCGATTTGGTCGATCTGGCCCTTGGTGTCGTCGAAGCCCTTCTGGACGGCGTCACGTTCCGTGTTGAGCTTCTCGATGTGGGCACGAATCGCATCCGTCGATTTCTTTTCAAGGATGGCGCTGTCGTACTCGTACCAGGCTTCTTCAAGCTGGCTCTTGGCGATGCGCAGCGAGAGGTCGAGGTCGGAATGCTCGACCGTGATGCGCGCCCGCTGCGCCTGGAGGGCGTCGATTCGCTTCGCGGTTTCGCCGCTGCTCAAGCGCTGGCGGGCCGCCGCCAGATCCTTGGTCACCTGCTGGTAGGTCGGATCGCCGGCAAGGTGGTCTTCTTCCTTCTTGATTTCGTCGTGCACCCGCGCCTGCTCGCGCTCGGAGAATTCGGTCTGGTAGTACTTCCAGGGGCGCCGGGCAATCTGGTCGTCCCACACGGACCAGACCGCGCCCACCAGCAACAGCCCGACCGACAGCAGGAAGAGTGCGCTGTAGGAGCGTTTTTCGTCGTCTATATTGGACTCACGTCGTGCCACGCGCCACCTCTAACTACGCCGACGCCTTCTGCTCCAGAAGCCGTCCCACCAAGAAGATCACCGCGCCAATCATCATCAATGTCAGCTCACGTCCCATGCTGTGCTCTTCGGTGAAGCCGACATACAAGGCATAGGTGACGTCAGCGAACCCGAAGGCCTGGATCAGCTTCGCAAGGTAAAACATCCGAAGAATCGCTGATCACTGATTGCCGATGACTGACGTCGCGTCGTTTTCAAGCCAACGATCCGCGCTCCGCGCTCTGCCATCTGCGAGCTCTCATACGTTAATCCACGGCGTCGCGAGAATGTATTTGATGTTCATCGTGTGCCGTAGCAGCATCTTGATCAGCACCGCCAACATGTTGAGGAACAAAAACGAGGTGGTGCCGAAGCGCGGCATGCCCCAGCGTTGCATGAACTCGGGTCCCTTGAATCGGCGGATCGCATAATACATCGCGGCGGTGCCGGCCACGAAATACCCGATGATCAGCGCCAATCCAAACATGGCCGACCAAAACGCATCGTGGAGGAAGCCCATGCCGGGCACCGTCGTTGCCACGAGGTACGGCAAGTCGACGTTGGTCATGGCTTCCACCTTGTGGAGGTCCCACTTCTCCCACGGCCAGAACCAGTTCCAGCCCGGGCCACGCAAGAATGTGCCGATGATGATCAGCGACACCCACAATACGTGGAAGCCGAAGAAGTAGGTCAGCAGCTCGAACTTGCGCTCGGTGAACGTGTAGTAGCCGTTCCCCTTCGGATTGATGTCGATGTAAGGGATGACCATCAGGCCGATGATGATGAAAGACGGCAGCACCACTCCGGCGTGCCAGGGGTCGAAGAACACCAGCATTTCCTGCAGGCCGAGGAAGTACCACGGGGCTTTCGAAGGGTTCGGCGTGCGCGTCGGGTTGGCCGGCTCTTCCAATGGCGCGTCGACCAGCAGCGACCACACCAGCAACAGGACGACGATGAGGATGGCGCACAAGAACTCGGCGCGCACCAGATGCGGCCAGGTGTGCACCTTGTCGTCTCCCGGTCCGCTGGCCTTCTTGATCGAGACCTCGACACGGCGCGCCGGGGGCCGACCGCTCTCGGCGCTGCGTGCCGCTCCACCGGCAACGGCTTTCAACGTCGCTTTATCGTCTGCCATTGGACCTCGGTCGCGCCAGCCAGTACATCAACCAGATGAGCAGCGCCATGAGAATTGGAAGCGTCAAGACCCGCATGTCACACCCCGCGCATTGCGCTCCGTCTTATACCGGTGGCCCGGAGAAGCCATCACGGCGGATGCGCCAGAAATGCACCGCCATGAAGAGGCTGGCAACCAGCGGGATGAAGATGCAATGGAGAATGTAGAAGCGCAGCAAGGTGTGCGGACCAATCTCGCCGCCGCCGAACAGAAAGGCGCGGGCGTCGTAGATCGGGTTCGCGCCGATCAACTCGTGGAACGGACCTTCGTGCCCGAGCAATGGCGTGGCGCGGCCCATATTCGAGCCCACGGTGACCGCCCAAATCGACAGCTGGTCCCACGGCAAGAGATACCCGGTGAAGCTGAGCAGTAGCGTCAGCACGAGCAAAAGCACACCGACCACCCAATTGAACTCGCGCGGCGGCTTGTAGGAGCCGGTAAGGAAGACGCGGAACATGTGCAGCCAGACGGCGATCACCATCCCGTGTGCCGCCCAGCGGTGCATGTTGCGCATCAGCATCCCGAAGGGCATGTCGAACTCGAGATACTTCATGTCGGCGTACGCGTACTCCGCGGTCGGCCGATAGTAGAACATCAGATAGACCCCGGTCACCACCGTCACCAGAAACATGAGGAAGGTAATGCCGCCCATGCACCAGGTGAAACGCAAGCGGGTCGCGTGTTTGCGGACCTTGGACGGATGCAGGTGCAGCCAGACGTTCCCGGATACCATGAGGATGCGGTTGCGCGGCGTGTCCTCATAGCCGTGCCGAAAGATCGACTGCCAGACCTGCGACTCCATGACCTGGCGTTTCAGTTCATCAAACATCGCCATACGAATACAATCTCCAGATCCCCAACCCTCGGGCGCTCAAGCCCTCAGGTGCAATTTCTCGCCAAGCCCTCAGGCCCCCAAGCCCTCAAGCCTTCAGGAATGCGCCCGGCTTGTCCCAGGTGCCGAACTGATATTTCACGCTGACGTCGACCACGATCTGGCCGTCTTCGGCACGGGTGATGCGGACGCGATCCATCGGACGCGGCGCCGGCCCCTCGAAATTGACGCCATCCTTATAATAGCCGCTGCCGTGGCAGGGGCATTTGAACTTGTTTTCGGCCGCCAGCCAGCGCGGCGTGCATCCGAGATGCGTGCATTTGGCGAAGATGGCGTAGAACCCTTCCTGGTTGCGCACGATCCAGACGCGGAATTCCTTCTTGAACTTTTCGCTGACCTCGCCGACGGCGAAGTCATTGGGAGTCCCAGCCTTAAACGATGACGGAGGGGTGAACAGGACGCGCGGAAACGCGGAGCGCATCGCGGCAAGCAGCGTCACCAAGGAAAAAATGCCGAAGCCGCTCCAGCCGAGGCGTCCGAAGAAATCGCGCCGCGACCACAGGCCCCCGAGTTGCGTGCGTTCGCGCTCGCGCTTGGCGCGTTCGAGCGCTTGTTCGGTGCGGCGGCGCGCTTCGAGCGCGGCCAGCTCCTCGGGGGTTTGCTGCTTCTCTGCCTTCGCCATAGTGTCGAAACCTCAGTTGCGCGCAAGCAGTGTTGCGCCCACGCCCCACGCAATCATCACGGCGGCGGCAGCAAACATCAGCAGTCCGACGAGCGGAAACAAGAACACCAACACCGCGCCCATCAGAACGAGTGGAATCCCAATGCCGAGCGGATTGAAGGTGCCGGGCCCGGACGCCAGCGCGCCGGGCGACGGCGCCGGTTCGTCGAGGCGTACGCCGTCGCGCACCAGGCCGACGGCCATTTCCCGCAATACGTCACGTCCTTCAACGGTCCCCGCATTGATCGTTTCCGTTATTTCGCGCGCCAGCGCGATGACGCGTTCCTCCGAGGCGCGATCATCCCCCGGTGCCTGCTCATCGCTTGCTGCAGTCATCAATTTTGCGCTGCAATCATCCACACGGCGTGGATGAAGTAACTTTCTCGCTTTGGTTGCTCCGCTGTATCTGGCACGCCTGCCCGGCGTTCGTCAACAGGCCCGCCGCGGCCAATGCGCCGACTTCGACTAATGCTCACAGCAGGGGGTCTTATCGCAATGTGGCTGAGAGGCGTCAAGAGGAGGGGCCGCTGGCGAACTCATCCCCCCTTCTCTTGGAAAGAGAAGCGGGCTGGAAGGAAATCGGCAGGGCCTGATTCACCCCGCCCATGTCGGGAACGGCACCGACACCCGCTGCGCACCGCGCTGTACCGACAACCGCGCTTGCGTGCCTTCCTTGAGCGCGTGCAGCTTGCCGTCGAAGTCGCCGACGCCGCTGACGGACTTGCCGTCGACTTCGAGGATCACGTCACCGCGTTGCAATCCGGACGCGGTATTTTCGGCCACATCGGCGACCAGCACGCCCGTACCGGGCCGCAGGCTGAAGTACTCGGCGAGCTCGTCGGTGAGATTCTGCAGGGTGACGCCGGCAATCTTGACGGTCGATTCCGCCGCCGCTTCGCGCTGCAAGTTGATCGTCGATCCACCTTTCAGCAAGCCGGTGGCTACGAAGATCGGGGAATGGAAGCGCACCGCCAGCGCGATGGCGTCGCTGGGCCGGCTATCGATCTGCAGGTCTTGTTTCCCCGTGTGCAAGTAGATGCGGGCGATGTAGGTGCTGTCTTTGAGGTCCTGGATCACGACTTTACGCAGCTCGATCCCAGCCTGATCGAGCATCGACTTGATCAGGTCGTGGGTCATCGGCCGCGGCGGGGCGACCCCCTGCATTTGCAAGGCGATGGCTTGTGCTTCCGCCGGTCCGATCCAGATGGGTAGCGCAATCTTCCGGTCGTGATCTTGCAGAACGACGACGGGGGAGTGCGAAGCGCTATCGAAGCCGACGCTACGCACCTCGACTTGCGTTTCGGTCTTTTCGTGCGCGCGACACGCAGCCAGCGCGGCCACGCAACACACGCCAAACGCCCGCACCAAGGCTCCGGTATGCGAGGAGCGTTTCATTCCTGTCTGCGCAATCCAGGCTGAGTGTATGGTGCGCCGTACCCCAATTCAATACGGCGCGGCTGCCCGATCCCTGCGCTCGAGAAAGAGGAATCAATCGGCAGGTTGACGCAGATTTTCACAGATCCACGCCGCGCTTTGCCCGTCTGCGTTAATCTGCGTCAATCTGTGGATCTTCTTCGGAGCAGCGCAAACCCCTGATCTCGTTTTTCAAGCTTTGCTCCTTGCCGCAACGATCACGCTTGCTGCTGCAGGCTGTTGGCCAGACGCGTCTCCACTCGCTGAAGATCCGCGAACGCCGGGCCGCGGCGTACCACGCGGTCGCGGCCTTTGGGTAGCGCGGTCATCGTCAGGAACCCCAACTCGGCATAGCGATCCAACGCGTTGCCGAAGGTCACCGGATTGTTGCCTTCCGGCCGCTGCACCTCGCCGAGGAGGAGACTCGTGCCGTAGCGCTTGCGCGCCTGATCCAGCACGGCCTTCTGCGGCGTGCCGCTCTCGCTGAGCGGCGCGAGCGTGCGCGCGGCAATCCAGTAGGCTTCGCGGAAGTTGTCGAGCAGGCCCGCGGTGCTGCGCACCAGCGGGTGCTCCGGGTCGACTCGGTCACCGTCACCGGCCAGCATCGCGCCCTCGGTGCGGAAGTATTCCAACAACCGGCCGAGCTCCGCCGCCACCGCTTCGCGCTCCGGCAATGCGAACTCCCAGCGGAAGAGGTCCAACCACCAGCTCACCTCGTCCTTCAATGCCGCGCCTTGCAAACCCATCAACAACGCGCGCGACAGCAGCGCCGGGAGCAGGAAGAAGTGGATCGTGTTGTTCTTATAGAAATCCAAACTCATGCGTTTCTCCGCGGGCACGCGGATGACCTCACTGTCGCCCGGCACTCGCTGGACCAACCCACCCGATTCGAGAAAGAGCAGGCTTTCCTTGAAGTCCGCCACGTTGCGCTCCAACGAGGCGGTGAGCTGCAAGCCCTGGTGGCGCAGGAAGCGCACCAAGGTCTGGGCCGCGACGAGGAACTGCGGATAGCGCCAGGCCGCGTGCGGCGAGCTCAGCAGCACCGTCGCCGACACCGACGTCGCCCCGACGATGGTCACCGCGTTGACCTCGCGCAGAATACGGAAGCCCAGCTTGCGCGTAAAGCGTCGCTTCTCGTCCTCGATGCTCGGGTCGTTCTCACCGGTGCGGAACCGTTCCTTGCGATTGCCCAGCGCCTGGTTCAACGACAGCGGCTCGGCGAAGGTGACGTGCACCGAGCCGTACTTCTGCCGCAGCAGCCGGCGCGCCTTCAACAACGCCCACAGCGATTCCTTTTCCTTTTTCTCGCCGACCAGCTCGCGGGAATAGGAGGCCTCCTCGACGACGCGGCCGTAGTGGATCGACACCGGGATGAAGTACAGATCGCGGCGCACGCCCTCGACGAAGGCACCGACGATGGCCGACAGCATGCCGAGCTTCGGCGTCAGGATTTTCCCCGTCCGGCTGCGGCCGCCCTCGATGAAGAACTCCTGCGTGTAGCCCTCGCGGATGAGGAACGTCAGGTACTTACGGAAGACGGTCTTGTACAGCTCGTTGCCCTCGAAGGTACGGCGGATGAAGTAGGCGCCGGCGCCGCGAAACACCGGCCCGAGCGGCCAGAATGACAGGTTGATCCCGGCGGCAATGTGCGGCGGACTCAGGTAGTTGGCGTGGAACATGTACGAGAGGATCAAGTAGTCGAAGTGACTGCGATGGCAGGGGACCAGCACGACCGGATGCTGCTTCACGCATTCGATGACGTTGTCGAGGCCGCTGTACTCGAAGCCTTGAAACACCCGCGGCCAGATGCGGTTCAGGAGGAACTCCATGAAGGTGAAGTAGAAGCCCTTGTAGTTCGCCGCCATTTCGTCGAAGTACTTCTCGGCTTTGCGCCGCAGCCGCGACTCCGGCTGGTTGCGTTCCAATGCCAGGCGCCGAATGAGCGCGCTGAGATCATCGCCCTGCAACACCAGTTGGCGCACGCGCGACTTCGGCAGTAACGGCGGCCCCCAGACGACGCGCTCCTCGCGATAGAGGAAAATCTGCAGCGCGCGCGCCAGACGGCGCACGCTGCGCTCGGTGCCTTCGGTGGCGCTGTGCCGCTTGAAGTCGCCCAGGCGCACGTCTTTCCCTACGGTGATGCTGGTCTGCCGCGCATGCCAGAGCAATGACAACAGCCGCTTCGCTTCGCCGGGCGCCTCTTGAACGCTGTAGACCAGGGTGGCCAGGCGCGACTCCTGATGCCGGAAATGCCCGCGCAGAACGGCGAGCGGAACGAGGAAGACCTCGCGGTCGCCCGAGGTGTGGACGATCTCGCGCAAATAGTCGGTGCCGCTGCGCACGCGGCGCAGCGCCGCCCGGCGCGTCGCGAAGGGCGACACCCACGGGGCGCGGCTGCGCATGAAGATCAATACCGGACGTCCGGCGCTCACCAGCCGCTGGCAGCGATCGCGGTCCTCGAAGCGGCGGATGGTGTGCCCGTGCAGCCGCATGGTGCGCACCCGCTGCCAGACGGTGGTGACGATCTCCCGCAGCGGACGGAGCAGCAGGGTCGGGATGTCGCTGACAAACTCCGGCAGCGGCAAGCCTTCGCGCAGCAGCACGAAGGCGATGAGCATGTAGTCGACCAGCGAGCGGTAGCGCAGCACGTAGACGATGCTGCCACGCGTGGCCAACCCGCGGACATGCTCGATCGCGTCGGAGTCGACGCGCACCTGCGAAAACACGGTCCGACACAGCAGCCCCGGAAGGGCGCCGAAGCGGCGCAACGGACCGGGGTCAGGTCGCGCCGGCGTTGGAGGCTTCGATACGGGTTCCTGAATCGTCATCGCTCTCCTTGCATACCATGCGACGCAAATCGCGGCGACGGGGGAGGACAGGCGACAGACGACAGACCGCTTCAACCCTGCCTCCCTGACTTTGCTTGGTCTCCGTTTACCTCCGCTGCTCTCCCCTCCTTGTCTGTCGTCTGTAGTTTGTTGTCTGTCGTCCACCTTTGCTGCGCCGCTGGCGCTGCGATAAGCGTGCGGCTGTGCACGTCGTATTGTCCCTCGCGCTGGCGATGGCGCTGCTGGTGCTCTTCGTCAACGGCGGCTTCTACGCCTGGCGGGCGCGCCGGCTGCGGACGTTGCCGGCGTGCGATGCCGTCGAGGGGTTGGGCGTGTTCCATGCAACGCTGGCCTTTGCGCGGGAATGCGTCGCCCTGGCAGCGGTCGTGTTCCTCGTGCCGCTCGCTTGGCGTATGCGGCGCCGCTGTGCCGGCCCGATCACGCGCGGGCCCATCATCCTTGTGCACGGCTGGGGGCTGACGGCCGGCTCGCTGTGGTGTCTCCGCTATCGTTTGCGGCGCGAGGGATGGGGACCGGTCTATTGCCTTGGCAGCCGCGCTGGCTGCGCCGCCCGTCTCGACGTCGAAGGTGTTGCGGAAGCGCTGCGGCAGATGATCCAGCAGGCCGTTCCCGGCAATCAGCCGCTCACACTCATCGGTCACGGTGTCGGCGGGTTGGTGGTGCGGTATTGTGTGCGGCGCTATTCCACCCCCAACGTCCGCCGCATCGTCACCCTGGGAACGCCGCACTTCGGCACCGAGTTGGCACGGTTCGGTCGGCTGCGCGCGGTGGCGCCGGGAGCACCCCTATTGAACAAGCTCAACGCCGTCGATCACCTCCCGCAGCAGTTCGACGTCATCGCCATTCATTCCACCTTCGACGCCATGGTGCTGCCGCCGAGCCACGCCAGCTATCCCGGGGCGTTCAACATCCAGGTGAACGACGTCGGCCACCTCGCCTTGCTGTTTTCCGCCAAGGTGTACCAGCTGATTGCCGAGAACCTCGCGGCGCCGATGACGTGATGCGCCGCGGCGTCCGTCACGCGCGCAGCAGGCGGTCGAAGCCCAGCAACTTCTCGCGAATCTTGATGTCGAACGGGCACGCGGCTTCGCACGGCGCCGGGCAGTGCAGGCAGCTCGCGGCACGGCGATCGGCGGCGAGCGCCGCGTAGCGCGTTCTGGCTTCGCCGGTTCGCCCGTAGTTCTCGGCGTACATGGCATAGCGGAAGATGTCGTCCACCGGCACGCCGTTGGGACAGCGATCGAGGCAGGCGCCGCAACCGGGACGGCAATACTCATGGGTGACCAGGGTGTCGTAGCGTTGCAGAAGCGCGACGTCGGAATCTTTCAAGGGTGCGCCGGATGCATAAAGGTACTCGTCGACCTGATTGTGGTCGGTGATCGATACCACCAGCCCGCTGACATCCGGATTGCTCAGAACCCACTTGAAGGCGGCCTGGCTGAAGGCCCGATTGGGGTCGTCGAAGTTTTTCAGCACGGTGGCCTTGGCGCCTTTGAGCGTCTTCATGGCGACGACGCCGATGCCGCGTTGCTTGGCGTCGTGGAAGATGGTGGTAAGGTTGGGCCAGTTGTTGAAGTTGTAGGCGACCAGCAGCATCTGAAAGCGGCCGCTGTCCACCGCGTGCCGCATCACCTCTTCGAGGTTGGGCGTGTGGCTGCTGACGCCGAGGAAGCGCACTTTGCCCTGCTCCTTCAGCCGATCAAACGCTTCATGAAACGTCGGCGCCATCAGTCGGTCGAGGCTGTTGGTTTCGTGAATGATGCAGACGTCGAGATAGTCGGTTTGCAGACGCTTCAAGCTGCCCTCGACCGCGGCGATGATCTCGGGCACCGGCGTGTCTTTGGGCAGGTGGCCCGCACCGGTGCAGAACTTGGAAGCGACGAAGACCTTGTCACGGTGCGGTTTGAGGGCCTTGCCGATGACCTGCTCACTGCCCGTCTGGCTGTAGTCCGGCGAGGTATCGAAGTAGTTGATGCCGCGCTCGACGGCGCGCGTCACAACGTCGGGGTCCGAGATGCCGGCGCCGCCGAAGGAAATGTCGGACATTTCGATGCCGGTGTTGCCGAGCGGGCGATAGTGGCGCACCGTCGATCCCTGCCAGGCGGGATCGGGGTGCGCCGCCTCGCGCGGCGCATCGCGCATCAGGAACAGATAGGTGCTGTTCTTCCAGACCTGATACCACGCAGCTCCAGCGACACCAAGGGAAGTGACGGCCACCGCGTTTTTCAGAACCTTTCGTCGGCTGAGCTTCTTGGTTGGAGCGTCGCTAGCCATCGTGGCACCTCGCTGGTAATTTGACGCCAGTCTACAGATCACCGGCAGGCAGGACAATCAGCAACTGCACTCTAGCTGCCTGTCGGACTTGGCAGCGCCACAGCAACCAAACGGGAGCGGACCGTAGAAGAGACGCCGGCCGCAGGCCCTAGGCGAGGGCGTCGAGTGCCGCCAGGAAGCGGTCGATGTCGGTTTCGTCGATGTAGAAGTGTGGGGCGACGCGGATGCCTCCGCCGCGCATGCGCACGATGAAGCCGCGCTGATTCAGCGCGGTCGACAGTCGCTGCGGATCGTCGCCGCAGCGGAACACGACGATGCCCGAGCGCGCGGTGTCCTCCCAGGGGCTGACAATTTCGATGTCGCGCGCCCGCAGGCCGGCGGCGAGGCGGTCGGTAATGGCAACGATCCGCGCCGCAACGTTGGCCGGCCCGATTTCCAGCAACAGCTCGACCGCCGCTCCCAGCGCGTGAATGCCGAGTTGCGGCGGCGTGCCCGATTCAAATTTCGCCGCGTCCGGCCGCGGATTGAAATGATAGGGGAGATACGTGTCGGGATCGGTGACACTTTTCCACCCGTGCAGCACCGATTGCAATCGATCGACGACGCGGCGCGAGATGAACAGGAATCCGCAGCCCTCCGGCCCCAGCAACCACTTGTGCCCGCCGACGGCGAGACAATCGATGCCGGCGCGCTCGACATCGAGCGGCACCGCGCCTACACCTTGGATGCCGTCGACGCAGAACAGCACGCCGCGCGCACGGCACAATTCACCGAGCGGGCGCAGGTCGGCGCGCGCGCCGCTGTTCCAGTCGACGAAGCTCACCGCGACCACTCGCGTCCGCTCATCGAGCAACGCACGCACGTCGTCGACACGAACACGGCCGCGTACGGGCTGCACCAGTCGCGTCGCGACACCCCAGCGGCGCAGGCCGAACCACGGGTAGACGTTCGACGGATACTCACCGTCGACGGCCACGACATTGTCGCCCGCCTGCCAGTCGAGACCGACCGCCACCAGCGACAAACCTTCGGAGGTGTTCTTGACGAAGGCGATCTCATCCGCCTGGGCGCCGATCAGCCGGGCACAGCTGGTGCGAACCGTCTCGAGGCGCACATCCCAGGCCCGATACGTTTCCGGATCGAGGACCGCGGCCTGCTCGATGAATGTCGTGACCGCCGCCACCACACGCCGCGAGACCGGGGAAACGCCGGCGTGATTCAGGTGCGTCACATGTTCGGTGATCGGAAACTCACGGCGCCAGTGGGTCCAGTCCATGTCATTCTTTCCATGCCTGCGCCGGCACATCCGCCTTTCCCCGGGCGGGTTCTCCTGCGAGTCTACCGAGGATGGATGGCGACAGGTCTGCCGAGAAGGGTGGCGAGTCGGTGCCCGCGAGTCAAGGACTCGGTCAGGCGGGCGCTCGGGTGCGTCACAGCGCGCCTCGTTCGAGCGCGCGCGATTCGCTACAATATGCCGTCGCCAAGGACCAGCCGTGTTGACCAGAACCCAGCGTGCGTTCGGAGGTTACCGCTCAATGACAGCGACCGGTATGTCGCAAATGGAAAACAACATCGCGCGTTGCCGAGTCGTCCTCTCGATTGCGGCGATCATGGTCGTGTACATCGATCCCGAGCAGCCGCTGCTGTCGCGCTGGATCCCATTCACCAGCGGGCCGTTGATCATGGATACGCGGCTGTTCATCGTCATGGCGGCGCATCTCGCCTATAGCGTGACCGTCTATCTGGCTTTGCAGGGGAAGCGGGTCATGCCACCGCACATCGTGGATCGCACCATCTGGATCGATGTGCTCTTTGCGGTCACCATCGCGGTGATGACGGAAGGGGTGACCAGTCCGGCGTATCCATTTTTTGCGTTTGCGGTGGTCGCCAGCGGGCTGCGCGGCGGGTTGCGTCAGGCGATGGTGATCACGACCGTTACCCTCGGCTTATATCTTTCCCTTCTGGTGATCTCGACGCGCGGCGGCGCCGATGTGTACATCATGCGTCCGGTGTACCTGGCAATCACCGGTTACCTGGTCGGCTATCTTGGCCAGCAACGGCTGGAGCTGCAAGAGCAGATGCGCCAGCTCGAGGTCGCCGAGCAGCGTCATCGGATCGCGCGCGAGCTACACGACGGCTACGCGCAGGCCATGGCGGGCATCAATCTGCGACTGGAGGGCGCGCGGCGGCTGCTGCGCGCGAGTGACGTCACCGAAGCCATGACGGACCTCACCGAGCTGCAAGACAGCGTGCAGCGCGAGTATGACGACATGCGCCGCTACGCGCGCACGCTCGCCGGCGTTGAGGTCACGCCCACGGCAGACGACGCCCACCACGGAACGCAGCTGTCGATGCGTGCCGACGTGTCCGGATCGATGGAGTTGCTCGACCAGGTGTTGAGCATTGCACACGAGGGCCTGCACAATGTCCGGCGTCATGCCCGCGCCCGCACCGCCCGCATCGAGATTCGCTCCGAGGCGTCGCACGTGCGGATCAACATCGACGATGACGGGGTGGGATTTCGTGGTGACGTCACGCCGTGGTCGATTGCGTCCCGCGTCAAGGAGATCGGCGGACACATTCAGCTGTCGGCCGATCAGGGACCAGGCGCGCACATGCTGATCACGCTCCCGCAGGGGTGACTTCTCATGCCGCCTCCGATCCGCGTCGTCATCGCCGACGACCATCTCCTCTTCCGCCAGGGCCTGAAGGCGCTCCTCAAATCGGAGCCCGAGGTCGCGGTCGTCGGAGAGACGGACCGGGTCGACGCCCTGCCGGCGCTCCTGGCACAGACTCCGTGCGACCAGCTGCTCCTCGATCTGCAAATGGAGCGCAGCGTGTTCAACGACATCGCATCGCTGTCGCCGCAAGTGCCGATCGTGGTGCTGACGGCGAGTGAGGTTCCGGCCGACGCCGTGGCCGCGATTCGGAAGGGGGCACGCGCGGTGGTGTTGAAACGGTTCGCGGTGGAGACGCTGATGGACGCCATCCGCACGGTGGCCACGGGTAATGTCTGGTTGCCGTTGAGCCTGCAAACGCAGATGGCCGCGCAGCTAACGCGTCCGAAGCCGAACGCGCTGTCGCCGCGTGAGGAAGAGGTCGTTCGCTACGTCGCACAGGGGCTGCGCAACGCGGAAATCGCCACGCGCCTGGCCATCAGCGAAGAAACGGTCAAGACGCATTTGAACCGCATTTTCCGCAAGCTCGGAGTCCGCGATCGTGTCGGGCTCGCGCTCTACGCCTCGCGTATCGGTCGCCGCTAGACCTGCGGTCGGCGTCATTTCTATGGTCCGCTCCCGTTGGTCGCTAAGCACTGCCAAGTCCGACAGACTGCCAGGACCTGCGGCCGGCGGCCCTGCGGGCGTCTCTTTTGTGGCCCGCTCCCGTTGGTCGCTATGCGGTGCCGTCGCAAAAGCGCTTGAGGTTGGGAAGTCGTTGCTGGCAGGTCAAGTTCGATTTCCTCAAGCGCCCGCCGATGGCTGATCGCCGATGGCGAATGGCCTGAACCATCTGCCATCAGCCATCAGCGCGAGGCGCTGTCCCCCATAGGCGTGATCGCAGTACAACTTTACGCTACAGTCTTGTAGCTGGATGGTGTATATATTCTCTGCACTGAGCCTAACGAATAAACATTGCACACTTACTGAACAGGTGAGTGAGCTTCGATTGGCCGGGGCAGCACTTCGGCGCGACCGGCGCCGAGTGGCCCTGGCCTTGCATTCCGCTACGTCCATCACGTTTGGGGAGGAGCTATTATGGATAAGGTGGAGTGTACGATTGAGCCCAGCCCGCACTCGCGGCGGCTCGCGCGATCTGGTTATGGCGACAAGCTCGCCCGTCTAGGGGCACGGCTACGCGAAGCCGAATGGCGGCGCTACGGATATCTTTTGCTGACGGGCAAGGCGCTTGGGTTGGTCGTATTGTTCGGAACCATGTACCTGATCTCCAGCCTCATCGGCCATGGCGTCCACGCCGAAGACGCGGCGCCGCCGGTGTTGAAGGGGAATGACATCGTCAATCCGCTGAACACCGTGTGGACGCTGGTGGCCGCGTTTCTTGTCTTCGGCATGCAGCCCGGTTTCACGATGCTGGAGGCTGGATTCTGTCGGTCGCGTGAAACGGTAAACGTACTGATGGAGTGTATCGTCGACACGTGCCTGTGCGGCCTGCTGTTTTATGCATGGGGGTTTGCCTTCATGTTTGGCTCCGGCACCCCGTTCTTTGGGACGGAGTTTTTCTTTTTGCAAGGAGCGCCAGCTACATACGGCACGAGCGGAGTGGCGTTCTTGGCCTTCTGGATCTTCCAGTATGCCTTTGCCGACACCTGTTCGACGATCACCTCCGGCGCCATGATCGGCCGAACCGGCTTCGTGGGGGATCTGATCTATAGTGTTGGCGTCTCCGGCTTCATCTATCCGATCTTTGGTCACTGGGCTTGGGGGCCGGACGGCTGGCTGGCGACGATGGGCAGCGAGGGGAATTTCTTCGCTTCGTTGGGAATGAGCTTCCACGACTTCGCCGGGTCCACGGTCGTCCACAGCATTGGCGGCTTTGTAGCGCTCGCAGGTGCCATCGTCTTGGGTCCCCGTATTGGCCGCAAGTTCAAGCGCGACGGTGGTGGCCCGATGCTTCCTCACGATCTGACCATCGCGACGGTGGGCGGCTTCATCCTGTGGTTCGGATGGTACGGGTTCAACCCGGGCAGCACCCTGTCCGCGATGGACCTCGAGGGGATCGGCCGAATTGCGACGAACACGACACTGGCGGCCTGCGCGGCCGGGTTGGCCGCCATGTTTTATGCCTTCCCCAAGACAAAGACCTGGGACGTGAGTTTTACGGTGAACGGATTCCTCGCGGGCCTCGTAGCTATCACGTGTCCCTGCTACTGGGTGTCGCCAACCGGGGCGGTCCTTCTCGGTGGCATTGCTGGTGTGATCGTGGTCGTGGCTGTGGATGTCCTCGAGTACCTCCGCATCGACGACCCCATCGGAGCAGTCCCTGTGCACGGTATCTGTGGGATCTGGGGCACAGTGTCGCTGGGGCTGTTTGCGAGCGGGCAATTCGGGGCAACAGGCCCGTTGGGGGCGGACAACTCTGCGCCGCTCACGGGGCTATTTTACGGAGGTGGTTTCACAGTGCTCACCGCGCAGGTCATCGGCAGTGCGGCCATCGTGGGCGCGACGTTCGCAACCACGATGGCAATGATGCTGGCAATCAACGCGTTTGGCATTCTGCGGGTGTCCGAAGAAGGCGAGATCGAAGGCCTTGATTTGCATGAGCACGGCGTTCCCGCGTATCCGGAGTATGCGTTGCACGGATCTGCCAACCCGGCGGGGGCCCCGGCATTTACGGAGCGCGCGTTCACTCCTGCACCGGTACCCGTTCGCAGCCCCATTGCGGCGACCGGGCGGTCGAAGGCGTGATCGCGGTGCCTTCTAGGCCCACTTCTGTCACGGGTGCTGCAGGTTGGAGGTGATTCATGAAGCGAATCGAAGCGATCATTAAACCCTTCAAGCTCGACGAAGTGAAGGAGGCGCTGTCAAAGGCTGGAATTGAAGGCATGACCATCTCCGATGTGAAAGGCTTCGGGCGGCAGAAGGGGCATACGGAGCTTTACCGTGGCTCCGAGTACGTCGTGGATTTCATCCCCAAGGTCAAGATCGAGCTCTTGGTCAGTGACGACAAGGCGCCGGAGGTGGTGCAGATCATCGAAAGCGTCGCCCGTACCGGGAAGATTGGCGACGGGAAGATCTTCGTGCTGCCGCTCGAGGACATCGTCCGCATTCGTACCGGCGAGCGCGGCAGCGAGGCGATCTAGGGCGAGCGCCGGCGGCCCTGCCGCCGGCGTCTTTTCCAGGGGCCGCTCCCCCCTTCGGGGAGCCTGACGACAGGATTGGTCGCCAAGGGATGCCAACTCCGAGAGGCGGCGGGTAGCTGCGGAGAGTCTGTTGGCGGTGGCGCGGCCCAGGTGAGAGGATTCAAATCGGTGAAATATGGCAAAGCAATTGGAGGCAATGCAGTCAAACGGGGGCAGTTCCATGATGGCCGCGCCAGCGCTCGACGACCGCGGAATTGACATGGAGGCAATGCATGCTTCGGCGGAAGATGCGGACCTCTCGCTCAAGGAGGTCGAACGGCGCCACATCGAGCACGTGGTGGCCGATTCGCAAACCTTGGTGGAAGCGGCGGCGCGGCTCGGCATCGACACCGCAACCTTGTGGCGCAAACGCAAGCGCTACGGGATGAAGTAGTTTTCCACTTCGATGGGAGGCATCGCTGGGCCCGGGCGGCAATCGTCGTCCGGGCCCGGTCATTTGACAACTCCCCGGCGCCGTTCGATAGGTGTGCACGGCGGCCGCACCCACCATGTCCATTATCCCCGTTCCAGCCGGAACGATTCCCTTACGCCTCGATCGGTTTCTCGTCCAAACACTCCCGCGCGGCTCGCGCCGCATGGCGCAACAGCTGATTGCGGCGGGAGCCGTGCGCGTCAACGCGCGGCGCGCACGCAAGGGGGCGCAGGTCGTCGCCGGCGACACCGTCGAGGTCGACGACGCGTGGCTGGCGCCGCCGGTGTTGCGGCCCAATTTCGGGCTGGTGGTCCCCGTGCTCTACGAGGACGCCGCGGTCCTGGCACTCGACAAGCCGCCGGGCATCCCGTCACATGCCCTGCGCGGTGATGAAACCGAGACGATCGCGAATGTTCTCCTGGCGCGTTTTCCGGACGTCGCCTTCGTCGGCAAGAGCGCGCTCGAACCGGGGATCGTCCATCGTCTCGATATCGACACTTCCGGCGTCTTGCTCATCGCGCGCACGCCGGCGGCGTACGCGGCGCTGCGACGGCAATTTACCGAGCGCCGCATCCGCAAGGAGTATCGTGCGGTGGTCCACGGCGACGTTGCGCGCGCGGCGGAGATTCACACACCGATCACCCACACGCGTGGGCACGCGCAGATGCGCATCTGTCGCGCCGCCGATGCCAGCGGCCGTCCGGCGCTGACACGTTACGCACCGCTCGAGCGCTACGGTTCGTACACCTTACTGGCGGTCGAGATCTCGACCGGGGTCATGCATCAGATCCGCGTGCACCTTGCTTCGATTGGTCACCCGGTTGTCGGCGATCGCCTGTACGGACCCGCTGCCACTGCGGCGCGCGTGGCGCGCCACCTGTTGCACGCCTTTCGGCTCGGCTTTACGCACCCGGAAAGCGCGTTGCCCATCGAGGTCAACAGCCCGTTACCGGCCGACCTCGCCGCCTTTCTCAAGACTTGCGGCGCGTAGCCCGTGGCGCGAGCGGCCCATAGAGTCGCCCACCGCAGCTCCGCCGACTGCAGGTCTTACGCGGCGGCTTGCTTGCCCTTGCCTTTGGTTTTGGAGCACGCGGCGCACACATTGTGGACGTTGTTCGGGTCTTCGACCAGTCCCTCGTCCATGTTGTGGCAGACCTTCTTGCACTCGGCGCAGATGAAATAGACGCCTTCGATGGTCTTGTTGATGCGCTCGCGATTGAGGATGCGGCCCTTGAGCTTCTCGACGCGGATGCCGAGGAGGTCTTCGTACTGGCGCTTGATCTTGCGGCGGCCAGCCTCGTCTTTCGGAAGATCGCCTTGCTCGTCGCTCTCGGATCCGGCGTCGTCCTCGAAGATCCGCAGCCCCTTCTTGGCCTTGTCCTTCTTCGGTGTTCGGCCCATACGCCCTCCCGCCGTCTTAGCGTGTGCGTTCGGTGTAGCCGCAGTTCTTGTCACACACCCAGAAGAGCCCCTTGCGACCAAACCCCGCAAACATGGTCACGCGACTCTCGGTGCCGCAGCTCGGACACATGTGTTTCATTGCTGCACTGGATTTCTCCGCCGTCTTGGCCTTCTTCTCAGCCATGATGCCTACCTCCTTGCGTTCCTGTCGGATTCAAATGGATTGCTGATAGATTTTTCTGCCCGCCGCCACAAATGAAAAAACCGGCCGAGCGACGAACATGCTGACCGGTGGCGTGACACAAGGCGACTGGATAGCCGACGGGCGCAGCTCTGTCAACGTCACCTTTGCCGCGCGTGCCGGCTGCGCTTGCGAAGGCGGTGCGCAGCACCACGTTGCTCGGCGATCGCACGGTCTGCTTCCGCCGCCTGCTTCCGCTGTTGTCTGCGGATCGGTTGTCTGGTAGATGTCCTCGCCGACCTCAAGCGGATTCGATTCCCCGTGATGGGCAGGTAGCTCAGTCGGTAGAGCAAAGGACTGAAAATCCTTGTGTCGAGTGTTCAATTCACTCCCTGCCCACTTCCTCTAGCCCTTGTGCCGCAAGGGTTTCCAGCGATTCACTACCGACGACTCATGTGACGCTGGTTCCACGTGGAAGCAGGATGGAAGCAGTAGGACGAAGGTCGCGGCCCAGATCGGGATCGTGCGCGGAGCGCGACGGGCACCAATCACAGAAAAGGTGCGCAGGAGATGCTTTTTAGGTTCTTTCTGGAACGGAGTCGCGCGACCTCGGGAAACCCTTGCGGCACAAGGCCTTCCCGAGAAAAGACATAATTTGGTAATTTTATCAGATTTGCGGTTGCGGGAGCTGGCGGCGCGTTCGGAACGGCCGTAGCCGCGCATAGACGCCAACCCGACCCCCGTGGTATCGGGTGCCACACCGTCGCGAAGCCGGTTGTGCAACCAGGCTACACATACCCCGACGCAGCACATGGAGGGAAACATCATGACACGAGCTACTTGGGCAGCAAACCTGTGCGCGCTGGTACTCTGGGGGGCAGCGCCGGGTCACGCGCAGGTGCCGACTCCCACGCCAACGCCATCGAAATCTCAGTTGCGCGTCTGTGGGGATGACCCAGGCGAGCGGGCCAGCGTCGCATCGGTGCTGACGGCGGCGGCGGCACAATGTCCCTGCGGAAGTTTTGCCACACACGGCGCCTACGTGAGGTGCGTGCGCGGCATCGCCAAGGACGCGGTCAAGAACAGCACGTTGACCAAGGCGTGCGAGCGTGTGGCGATGAGCGATGCGATGCGCTCGACCTGTAGCGGGCCATCGGGGGCCGTCACGTGCTGTGCAGTGAGCGCAAAAGGAAAAAACGGCTGCGGCACTCGCGGCTCCGCGACTAAGTGTAAGCCACCGCGCGGTGGCACCGCCACGATCGGGAACTCGGAGAGCTGCTACGATGCATGCCTTCCGACTCTGTCTGAGGTGACGCTTAGCCAGCCACAGATCCAAGCGGCCGTGGATACCGCATTGAACGGGATCGCCGATCCTTGGGGAGGTGACTTCGGCCTTGTGGTGGCACGTGCTGTCGCTGAACTAGGCGTTCGTCTCGACGCGACACCCACGCCCATCTCAGCCTCGCAAACGTTTCAAGCGGCAGCACTACTTGCGACACCCACCCCTACGGCGGATTGTCTGCACAACTACTGCGACGGCAACAACGGGCTCCCGCATGCATGGTACTGCGGTGGGGCGAGCAACTCGGTAACGGACCCGCCACCATTGGGAAGCCCCGTTCTTGGGGCCTACGGCATCGCTGGCCCTTGCTTGAACCTGGCCTGTTACAATCACGATCTGAGTTCCTTTCAAAGCTGCATTTACGGTTCCCAGAACCCCTGGGGACAGCCTACCGGGGACCCGGATTGTTACTTTTCATCTCAGTCCGCGACGGTCGATGCTGCACTCTTTGATGCGTGTGAGACTTGCCCGAGCCAGCTTTCGGATTTGTTATTTTTGAACGATGACTTGCTTGTGTGCGCGATCGCCGTCGGCCTAGATTTAAGGCCTATCCCGACCCCCTGCAAAACGCCCGCGTGCCCAGGCGGATCGTGTAACCCCTCCACCGGTCAGTGCGCCGCGACATCCACGCCAAGCGACACACCTAACGACACGCCGACAGAGACCCCCACGGGTCCCACCGCGACTCCAAAGCCTAGCCCAGTGGATAACGGCGACGGGACGATTACACAAGGTGGGCTGATGTGGGAGAAGAAGGATAACGCCGGGGGTATCCATGACTACTTAAGCGAGTATACCTGGAGCAACAATTGTACTTCCCCCTACGCGTCAGGGTGTGGACCGGACGGCACCGCCTTCACCGTGTTTCTTGCGACGCTGAATACGCCACCGTGCTTCGCTGGGCATTGCGACTGGCGGCTGCCGACCACCGCCGGGTCTGCGTTGGGCGAATTCACGGGACAAGCAGCGGAGCTGGAGAGCATCCTTGACCCGGGTGTGGTCGGCTGCGGAAGCGGGTCCCCCTGCGTCCCCCCAGCGTTTAGCAACAACTGTACGCCGGGTTGCACGGTAGCGAACTGCAGTTGCACCGTCTCCGACGCCTCCTACGGGTCCGGCTACTGGTCCTCTTCTCTGTTTGACCTGTCCTACGACGGCTACCCGGACGACCACGCGTATGCGTGGATTGTGAACTTCTTCTATGGCGAGGGCGTGGCCAACGCCTACACATTGCCCGCACGGGACAAGGGCGACGTCTCCTTCGTCCGCGCCGTACGCGGCGGCTTGTGATATTCAGTCAGCACGCAGCGTCCCACAGCAAATCCCATAGAACCCTACAACGATGGGATTTCGGCGAAACCCGTGTGCCGCAAGGGAAGTGAAGCGTCAGGTAGAGAAATCTGACGGCTTGGGAAACGGATAAGGGATCACTTGCCGTGTGGCCGCCCGGCGATCTGCCGCACGGTTTCCGGTGCCCAGCGCTTCCCGGTGCGGGTCGGGTGCCCTTCGGCGTTTAGCCGGTCGGCGATTGCAGCGAAGCTCAGCCGTTCACCCCCTCGCGGCTTACGGCGTAGCTTGTGGATCAACGACACCACGTCAGCCTCACCCGGCCGGGTCCCGTAGGGCTTGCGGCCCTCACAGCGGCCCGTAGCCCGACGCTGGCGCACACGCGCGGCCCTCAGCTTCGACACGATGACGGCTTTCTCAAACTGGGCTACCGCTCCGAGCACCTGGCGAATGAGGGTCCGCGTCGGATCATCGTCGCCCGCCGTCAGCTCGGTTCCACCGTCCGCGGCAATCACCTTCACGCCCAGCTCGCGCAGCTGGTTCAGGATCAGCTCGCCCACGATGAGGTCACGCGCCAGCCGATCGGCACGCTCCACGAGCACGACGCGGACGCCGTTCGAACGGATGCGCGCGAGTAGGTCGGAAAGCCCTTCCCGGTCGTCAAGGTCCTTGGTTCCGCTTACGCCTTCGTCGCGGTACTCCCCCACCAGCTCGAAGCCTGCCGCTTTGGCATAGCGGGCGATGGTTTCGCGCTGCCGAGGGAACCCGTCGCCGTCCACCTGGCCCTTGCCCGAAACTCGAAGGTAGCTGACTGCTTTTGCGCTGTTGGCCATCGCATTATCTCCCCTGATTCACCTTCTATCTACAGGAGAAATCCGGCACAGTCAACAAGAATTCTAAAGAATAACTGTTGTATTTCTTGGGCGCAGCGGCTGAAGCGCCACGCACCCACCGCTGGCGTTGGTGCTCTTAAGTGGTTCCGTGGTAAGGGGCGGCCCGGAAAAGGGGGACGACAGATGAAGCTCATGCCCGTAATGCTGAGGCTCGGGCTGGCGTGCGCCGTGGTCATCGGTGGGGCTGCCGGTTGCTCTGAGTACACCGAGTTCAGGTCGCTGCCGAACAACGCCAAGCTGTACGTTGACAACAAGTATGTGGGGCTCACGTGTCAATCGGCTTCCAAAATTGACCCCCGATCGGCGTCCAATTTTGACCCCCCTGTCGGCCATTGAGGGGGGCCTCTGGCAGCATTCCTTCGTCGACTCTTTGGATTTTGATTAAAGGTTCTTCGC
>Ga0265331_10000067_pt1 | contig 158073 bp, 168 predicted proteins | sample 41923metaG_FD_202088 | JGI IMG/M metagenome (GOLD analysis project Ga0265331, IMG submission 202088) | Rhizosphere microbial communities from Carex aquatilis grown in University of Washington, Seatle, WA, United States - 4-19-23 metaG | ecosystem: Host-associated > Plants > Roots >... | reverse complement strand
CATCCACGACATTGTCGTCGGGCTTGGCGTCTCCACCAGCGTCGGGCGCGGCACCTTCGGCGCCGGCCTGCTGGGCCTTGTACATCGCTTCGCCCAGCTTCATCGACGCCTGCGCGAGCGCTTGCGTCTTCTGCTGGATGTCTTCCACGTCTTCCGACGTCAGCGCTTCCTTCAAGGTCGCAATCGCGCTTTCGATGGCGCTCTTGTCGGCCGCGTCGATCTTGTCGCCATGATCGGACATCGCCTTTTCCGTGGTGTGGATCAGCGAATCGCCATGGTTCTTGGCTTCTGCCAGCGCGCGACGCTTCTTGTCGTCGGCGGCATGGCTTTCGGCTTCCTTGACCATTTTCTGGATGTCGGCTTCCGAAAGACCACCAGAGGCCTGAATGCGGATCTGCTGTTCCTTGTTGGTCGCCTTGTCCTTGGCAGTGACCGACACGATGCCGTTGGCATCGATATCGAACGTCACTTCCACCTGCGGCACGCCGCGCGGGGCGGGCGGCAGGCCAAGCAGATCGAACTGGCCGAGCATCTTGTTATCGGCCGCCATCTCGCGTTCGCCCTGGAAGACGCGGATGGTCACCGCCGTCTGATTGTCTTCCGCGGTCGAGAAGATGTTCGACTTCTTGGTCGGGATCGTGGTGTTGCGTTCGATGAGGCGCGTGAACACCCCGCCCAGCGTTTCGATGCCGAGCGAAAGCGGCGTCACGTCGAGCAGCAGCACGTCCTTCACTTCGCCCTTGAGCACGCCGCCCTGAATGGCAGCACCCATGGCGACGACTTCATCGGGATTGACGCCCTTGTGCGGCTCCTTGCCGAACAATTGCTTCACGACTTCCTGCACCTTGGGCATGCGCGTCATGCCGCCGACGAGGATCACTTCGTCGATCTGGCTGGCCGTCACGCCCGCGTCCTTCAACGCCTGCTTTACAGGGGCAACCGTTTTCTGGATCAGGTCGTCGACCAGCGCTTCCAGTTTGGCGCGCGTGATCTTCATCGTGAGATGCTTGGGGCCGGAAGCATCCGCCGTGATGAACGGCAGGTTCACTTCGGTCTGCATCGCGCTCGACAATTCGATCTTGGCCTTTTCACCGGCTTCCTTCAGGCGCTGAAGGGCAAGGCGATCCTTGCGCAGGTCGATGCCGTGTTCTTTCTTGAACTCGTCGGCCAGATAGCTGACCAGGCGCATGTCGAAATCTTCACCGCCGAGGAACGTGTCGCCATTGGTGGACTTCACCTCGAACACGCCATCGCCGATTTCGAGCACGGAGATATCGAACGTGCCGCCGCCAAGGTCATAAACCGCAATCGTGCCCGATTGCTTCTTGTCCATGCCATAGGCAAGCGCCGCCGCTGTCGGCTCGTTGATGATGCGCAGGACTTCGAGACCCGCGATCTTGCCCGCATCCTTCGTCGCCTGACGTTGGGCGTCGTTGAAATAGGCGGGAACTGTGATAACCGCCTGCGTGACTTTTTCACCGAGATGGGCTTCGGCGGTTTCCTTCATCTTCTGAAGGATGAAGCCGGAGATTTCGCCGGGCGCGTATTTCTTGCCGTCGCGGCCGCCGACCCAGGCATCGCCATTGTCGGCTTTGACGATCTTGTACGGCACCATGCCCATGTCCTTCTGGGTCATGGGATCTTCGAAGCGCCGGCCGATCAGCCGCTTGATCGCGAAGAAGGTGAATTCAGGATTGGTGACGGCCTGCCGCTTGGCGGGCTGGCCCGTCAGCCGTTCGCCATCATTGGCGAAGGCGACGATGGAGGGCGTGGTTCGCGCGCCTTCCGCATTCTCGATGACTTTGGGGGCAGAGCCCTCCATGACGGCGACACATGAATTGGTCGTGCCGAGGTCGATGCCGATTACTTTGGCCATAGTTGTTCCTCTCTCCGGGCGACGGGTTCCTGGCCTCCGAAGAGCACCCTCCGGGCCGTCCCCATTGAAATCATTGACAAATCCGGCTCAGGCCAAAGCCCTTGCCAATCATTGGGGTATATAGGGAGGGGGCCCGCCCCCCGCAAGCCATTCCAGCGATTCGGCTATTTCCAGTGTGAGCGATGTGTCGCGGCTTCACACCGGGGAACGCGGGCGCATCCAGAAATGGCTGGTTACTTCCTGGTCCAGCTTCCGCCGAGCGGCTTGTAATATTGACCGGCTGGAATCTTCGCGAACAGCGCCTGCGCGGTCGCCTCGCCTGCCGCATCCGGCGTCACGCCCGATTTGGCCGCGGTCGAGGCGAACACCTTGCGGCGGCCCGTATTGATTTCGGCGACGGCAGCGGTTGTCGCCGCATCGGCGGAACCGGACACGAAGCCCAGCAGACCATCGCCCTGTTCACCGACAATGCCCTGCGCCTTGGCGGCGTCGACGGCGGCTTTGGCACTGGCCGATTGCGCGAGCGCAGGCGTGGAAACGATCATCAGGCCCACAGCCGGTGCGGCCAGAAACGCGAAGGCGGCAAGCGTGCCGGCAATCTTGCGGGTTCGAACGGTGTCAACCATGGTCTCTATCCTTTTGAAGACGGATCAGAACAGATTCGGGTTCTGCGAAATCACCGACTGAACTTCCTTGTCCAGCCGCACGCGCACATCGGCGTCGAGCTTGGCGTAGATGTTGATGGGCGCGACCTCGACCTTGATGGTCGGCGTGCAGGCGCCCAGCGGTGCCGCCAATCCCGCAAGCAACAACACGCCGAGCATCCCGGCGCTTCTCGAAGCATTCATGGCATTTTCCCTTCGCTCTGTTCCGAAGCAGCGGCAGCCCCGGCCACATCGGCCGAGAATGCATGACGATATGCATCCAGAAGTTCGTCGAAATTAAGGGAGGTGTCGAGCGTCAGGTCAACCGGAGTTCCCTTGGGCAGCGGCAGCGGCTTGTCGAAGGCATGGCCCTGGATCAGGTCCATGACGCCGATGCGGGTTTCCTGCGCCACTGCCGGGTCGTTGCGCCCCTTGATGTGGAACACCACGCCCAGCCGCCCGGCAGGCAGGCTGTTGAGCCTGGCATCCAGCGCATCGATGGCGAGGTTTTCGAGCGCCTGATAGGCGAAATCGCGGATCGCATCGGTTTGGGCGGCCTCGCCCCCCGTCCACACGGTTCGTTTGATCGACAGGCGGGCGGGCCCCGTCGCCATGAAATGCCCGTTCGTCACGCGCAGGCCTTTCGGGCCGTAGCTGAACGGGATCTCGCCGGTGACCGGCGCATCGAGCGAAACCTTGTCGGCGAGGTTGGAGGCAGCTATCAGCGCGCTGAGATTCACGTTCTCGAGTTTCAACGCGCCCACGATGACCGAATTGGGATCGAACGCGACGACCATGGGCGCCAACGCGACATGGCCGTTGGCCGCGGCGGCCTTGAAACGATCGACCCGCAACGCATCTTCGGCGAACTGGAACGTCAACACGAGATCCGAAAACGGCACCAGCCAGTCGATCTTTTGCGCCGTGAGCGTTTGCGCCGACGCGGTGGCCAACGGCGTGAGCGATGTGAAGACGATCTGCGTGCTTGCCTGTTTCACAGCGCCCAGCGGCCCGCTGAAATCGGCATCGCATACGCTCAGCGTGCCGCCGCTGGCATGGCCTTGCGCGTTCCATGCAAGGCGGCCACGGAATTCCGCCGCACCCTGCGCCCGCACAAGCGACGCCAGAAGCGGCGAGATCTCGCCGGGCTGGAAACCCTCCGGCGCGAACATCATGTCCGAAACAATCAGCGCCTCGCCCGAACCCGTTTGCAGGTCGTGATGCAGATTGACGGTGGCCAATTTGCGCCCGCTGCCCGCAATGACGACGCCGATGGTGCCGCGCCATTGCGCGTTGCGAAGCGCGATCCGCCCCGATGCCAGCAACGGCGCAAAACGTCGTGCGGCTTTCGCATCGGTCAGGCGTGCGCGCGCGGATTCGACGAAGCCGCTGGTGAGTCCATTGCCATCGCCCGCGATGTCGAGCCGTCCCCCGGTGCTTGCGGCGCGGGCATCGGCGGCATCGAGCGTGGTAACCAGGTTCCGCCACATCCCTTGCAGCCGCCATCCGTTTTCGGTCGAGGACAGCAATGCGTGTTGCGGCAGCGCACAGATTTGGGTGCGCAACTTGCTGAGGGTCGCCGCCCCATCCGAAAGATAGGCACCGAGGCCGAGTTTCGCGCACCCTTCCGGCACGAAGGCATATTGCCCATGCGCCGCTCTCAATTGCCCGCTGGTGGCGAGCGTGACATCGCGCAAGGAACGCAGGCTCGCCCGCGTCGAAAGCGACAACGTTGAATCGAGAACGAGTCCGTCGGGCTTTTGGCGCGCCGAAAATTGCGACACCCGCAAATCCGCACTCGGCAAGCCACCGCCGGAAAACATCGCGGCAAATCCGCCCGCCATCCGGCCATCGGGCGCCAACGTTGCGAAAGCATCGCCCGATTGCACAAGCCTGCCATGCGCGCCGCTGCGGCTGACAAGGGTGACCGGCGCGGCCAATGTCACCGCGACCGGGCCGGAAGATCTGGCGATGCGGATGTCCGCGGCGGCGAGTTTCACGCCGCGCAGGGCCGACACCATGGCGTGCACATTGTGCGGGTCGTCACCCAGAAGCGGAATGTCCTTTGCGAATTTGCGCGCGTCGCCCGGCGACATGGCGAGATCGGCCTGAAGCGACGTCGACAGCGAAAAAGCGACGCCGCCACCGCCCGCATTCGCCTCACCCCTTGTTTGCGCGGTGAGCGATGCGATGGCCAGTGGCGCGGATTTGAACCGATACAGCCCCTGCGCAATTTTCGTTTCCCCCGAAACAGGCCCGGATGCGCGCCAGCCACCACCGGCTTTTTCCACGACGAGATTTTGCGATTGCAGATGCTGCGAAACCGCTGCCGCGCTGAACGTGTCCGTGCGGATCTGCGCCAGATCGACAACCCCGTCCACGGAGCCGCCGGCGCGCGTGCCGTCCGCCTGCCACGCGTCGAATTTGAACCGGGCATCGGCCCGGCTGGCCGAAAGGCCGCGACCATTGATGGCTTGCGCGCGCAGATTGGCATTGGCCGATGAAAGGGAGAGCCGCCCATTGCCCCAGCGAAGCCCCAGAAGATCGAGCGAGAGTTGTGCCTGGCCCGCGCGAACATGTTCGAACATAAAGCCGTGCCCGCGCACACCGGCATGCACAGTCAATCCGGAAGCATCGTCGCGCGCCGAGAAGCTGCCGCCGGATAGCAACAGCGCAAAGCCGGGCGCGCGCAGATTGGCGCGGCCGATATTGCCGGAGGCGCGCTCGATCCTGCCATCGGCAATCACCGCGCCACCAGCCAGAGACACAACACCGGCAGGCGTGAAGCCAAGCACCTTTGCATCCTGCAACACGATGCGAAGCGGTGCTTGCCGTTCGGAGCCGGGCACAACCGGGGCGCGTGCTGCCGCGGTGAAGGAATCCACCAGGCGCTGCAACGTGCCGAAGGAAAGCTTCTCGCCATCGAAGGCCACGCGCAGCACCGAATGCGAAAGCGTGAGCGAGCGGATTTGCGGAACCCAATCGCCATTGAAGACGGCGTGCACGTTTTCTATGGCGAAATCGGGTGTTCGCCGCGCGCCCAGCCGCACGCGTGCATCGAGCCCGCTCCAGTCCATGCGGCTGATATCGACGGAGGAGGGAACCCCGCGGCTCAACAGATAGAGTTCGGCCAGCCAGGAGAAAACGAATGTGCGCGCGAGGTAAACGATCACGACAAGCAAAAGAATGCCCAGCGCGCCACCGGCTGCTATCCGGCGCGCGGCTCTCAAAGTCGTGCGGCCCTCAGCAGCCACGCAGCCTCGGCAAGAAACGATTCAAGACAGAATCCTCAAGCACGCGGTCGATAGGCTTTATGGGGCAGAATCGCGGCCAGAGCGAGGCCGGATCAGCGCCCTGCGTGATCGGCGAGGATCCCCGCGATGCAGGCGGAAACCTTTTTCGCGGTCGGGATGTGCAGGAACTCGTTGGGCCCGTGCGCATTGGAATGCGGACCCAGCACGCCCGTCACCACGAATTGAGTCTTGGGGAATTTTTCGCCCAGCATCGCCATGAAGGGAATGCTGCCGCCCTCGCCCATATGGGCCGCCGGTTTTCCGAAACAGCTTTCGGATGCGCGCGCCACCGCTTTCTCGAGCCAGGGTTCGAGCGTGGGCGAATTCCATCCGGTCTGGCCGCCTTCGGCATGGAACACCACTTCGGCGTGATAGGGCGCATCGGCTTCAAGCGCGCGCTTGACGCTTTGGGTCGCCGTTTCCCCGTCGCAGGTGGGCGGCAGGCGCAGCGAGAGCTTGGCGGTGGAGAAAGGCAGCAACACATTGCCCGCATTTTCCGGCACGGGATAACCTTCCATGCCGGTGACGGCGAGCTGCGGACGCCAGGTGCGGTTGAGGACGAGCTGGGTGAGATCATCCGACATCGGCTTCGTGCCGGATGCGAACGGCATTTTGGAATAGATCGCATCGCCTAGAATCTTCGCCGATTGTTTGGCCTGTTCCAGACGATCCGGCGGCACCTGCACGAAAAGATCGGAGAGCTTGATCTCGCCGGTTATCTCGTCCTCGATGCGCGAAAGGCATTGCCGCAGGATGCGGAACGAGGAGGGCACGATGCCCGACGCATCGCCCGAATGCACGCCTTCGGTGAGAACGCGCACGGTGAGCGTGCCCATCGCGATGCCGCGCAGGCTCGTGGTGAGCCACAACCGCTCATAATCGCCGCAGCCGGAATCGAGACACACCACCAGCGACGGCGTACCGATGCGATCCGCCAGATGGTCGATATAAGCGGGAAGATCGTAGCTGCCGGATTCCTCGCACGCCTCGATCAAAATCACGCAACGCGCATGGGCGATGTTCTGTTCGGCCAGGGCAAGCAGCGCCGCCAGCGAGGCGAACATCGCATACCCGTCATCGCCGCCACCGCGGCCATAGAGCTTGTCGTCTTTGACGACCGGCACCCAGGGCCCCGTGCCTTCGGTCCAGCCCACCATCTCGGGCTGCTTGTCGAGATGGCCATAGAGCAGAACCGTATCGGCGGTCTTGCCCGGAACCTCGATGAAAATCAGCGGCGTGCGGCCTTCGAGGCGCACCACGTCCAGTTTCGCGCCGGGCAGTTTTGCGATCCTGGCGCGCGCCCAGGCCTCGAACAATGAAACGGCTCTGTCCATATGACCGTGCTCGACCCACTTGGGATCGAAGGCGGGCGATTTGTTGGGGATGCGAATGTAATCGGACAGCGCGGGAAGAATTTCATCTTCCCAGATGCGCTCCATGAACTCGGTGAGGGCTGCCTGGTTCATCGATTGATATCATACGCCGCAATCACTGCCGTGTTAAAGATCTCGCTCATTTTTGCGCCCAGCGGTGCGATCTGGACGGAACGCTCAAGCCCCACCAGCAGCGGCCCGATCACACTGACACCGCCCACCTGCTGCAGCAGCTTGGTGGAGATCGAGGCGGAGTGGATGGCGGGCATGATGAGCACATTGGCCGTGTCGGTCAGGCGGCAGAACGGGTAGAGCGCCATGCGCTCCTGATCCAGCGCCACATCGACCGAGATTTCGCCGTCATACTCGAAATCCACGCCGCGCGTATCGAGGATCTTCACCGCCTCGATGATGCGTTCGCTGCGCTCGCTGCGCGGAAAGCCGAAGGTGGTGGATGCCAAAAGCGCCACGCGCGGGGTGTGCCCGAAGCGGCGCGCCACGCCCGCGGCCTGCACGGCGATATCGGCCAGCTCGTCGGCGGTCGGCATTTCGTGGACGCTCGTATCGGCCACAAACACGACCTTGCCCTTGGTGAAGGTGACGATCACGCCGATCGGGCGCTGGCCCTTGGGCGCATCGAGCACGGTGCGCACATCGTTCAGTGCGACCGAATAGGAGCGGGTGACGCCGGTGACCAGCGCATCGGCATCGCCGGCGGCCACCATGCAGGCGCCGTAGATGTTGCGATCGTTCGCCACCATGCGCACGCAATCGCGATAGAGCGCGCCGCGCCGTTGCAGGCGGTTGTAAAGCAGGTCGATATAGGGCGAGGCCTGCCGCGCCGAGGCGGGCACGCGGATTTCGAGCATGTCTTCATCGATGCTCGCGCCCCTGATGCGTTCCTTGATGACCTCTTCGCGCCCCACAAGGATCGCCTTGCCCAGGCCGGAATTCTGGAACGAGATGGCCGCGCGGATGACGGATTCCTCCTCGCCTTCCGCGAACACGACGCGCTTGGGATTGGCGCGCACGCTCGACGTGATGCTCTGGAACAGCAGGGCGGAAGGATCGAGCCGCGCGGTCAGCTGATAGCGATAGGCATCCGCATCCGTCATTTCGCGGCGCGCGACGCCGGTTCTGACCGCTGCTTCCGCCACCGCCGAAGACACCCGCGCAATCAATCGCGGATCGAACGGCACGGGAATGATGTATTCCGGCCCATAGACGGGCCGCGCGCCGCGATAGGCAAGCGCCACTTCATCGGGCACATCCTCGCGGGCGAGTTCGGCCAGCGCATAGACGGCTGCGATCTTCATTTCCTCGTTGATCGTGCGCGCGCGCACATCGAGCGCGCCGCGGAAGATATAAGGAAAGCCCAACACATTGTTCACCTGGTTGGGATAATCGCTGCGCCCGGTGGCGATGATCGCATCGGGCCGCACAGCTTTCACTTCTTCCGGCGTGATCTCGGGATCGGGATTGGCCATCGCGAAGATGATGGGCGCCTTCGCCATCGTCTTCACCATCTCTTGCGTCACCGCCCCTTTCGCCGAAAGGCCCAGAAACACATCGCAGTCTTTCAGCGCATCGGTCAGCGTGCGGTCCTTGGTTTCCACCGCATGGGCCGATTTCCACTGGTTCATGCCTTCGGTGCGGCCGCGATAGATGACGCCCTTGGTGTCGCAAAGGATCGCGTTGGCGCTGGGCAGGCCCATCGACTTCAGAAGTTCGAGGCAGGCGATACCGGCAGAACCTGCGCCGTTCACCACCACCTTGATGTCGGAAAGTTTGCGCCCCGTCAGGTGCAGCGCGTTGATGACACCGGCGGCCGAGATGATCGCGGTGCCGTGCTGGTCGTCATGGAAGACGGGAATGTCCATCAGCTCGCGCAACCGTTCCTCGATCACGAAGCAATCGGGCGCCTTGATGTCTTCCAGATTGATGCCGCCGAAGGTGGGGCCCAGATAGCGCACGCAATTGATGAACTGCTCGACGTCCTTGGTATCCACCTCGATGTCGATGGCATCCACATCGGCGAAGCGCTTGAAGAGGACGGCCTTGCCCTCCATCACCGGCTTGGAGGCCAGCGCCCCCAGATCGCCCAGCCCCAGGATCGCGGTGCCGTTGGTGATCACGGCCACCAGATTGCCCTTGGAGGTATAGTCGTAGACCGCATCCGGCCGCTCCGCGATGACGCGGACGGGGACGGCCACACCCGGGCTATAGGCGAGCGAAAGGTCCCGCTGGGTCGCCATCGGCTTGGTGGCGTTGATCTCGATCTTTCCGGGCTTGCCCTGGGAATGAAAGGCGAGGACTTCTTCGTCGGTGAAGGACGGGCGTTTGTGTGTCATGGGCTTTCTATTGAACCAATCCACAGACTATCGGCTTTTGGCCCCCGCCCTTTCAATGGCAGGAGCGCCGCAGGCCAAAACCCTCTGCTAAGGTCGCGCCCCATGAACGAGCACGTCACCCCACCGGCCGACACAGAAGCCACGCCCATGATGGCGCAATACCTCGAGATCAAGGCGGGGAACGCCGAATATCTGCTGTTCTACCGGATGGGGGATTTCTACGAGCTGTTCTTCGACGACGCCGCCAAGGCATCGGAGGCCCTCGACATCGCGCTGACCAAGCGGGGCAAACACGCGGGTCAGGATATCCCCATGTGCGGGGTGCCGGTGCATGCGGCGGAGGCCTATCTCGAAAAGCTGATCCGCAAGGGCTTCCGGGTGGCGGTCTGCGAACAGACCGAAGACCCGGCCGAGGCCAAGAAGCGCGGGTCCAAATCGGTGGTGCGGCGCGAAGTGGTGCGGCTGGTCACGCCGGGAACACTGACGGAAGAGTCACTTCTGGAAGCACGCGCCGCCAACATCCTTGCGGCGCTGGGCCGGGCAGGCGGCACGCTGGCGCTGGCCGCCGCCGATATGTCCGCCGGCGAATTCTGGGTCAGCGAGATCGAACCGGAAAATCTGGGCGCCGAACTGGCGCGGCTTTCGCCCCGCGAACTGCTCGCCCCGGATACGCTGTTCGCCGACGAACTGATCGCCCCACACCTGAAGGCTCTGGGCCCGGCACTCACACCTTTGCCCAGCATCAAATTCGATTCCGGCGCGGGCGAACGCGCGCTGAAATCGCTATATCGCGTGGCGACGCTCGATGCCTATGGCGCGTTCACCCGTGCCGAGATTTCGGCCGCCGGCGCACTCGCGGGCTATCTCGATCTCACGCAAAAGGGAAAGCTTCCGGCGCTGAAACCGCTCGCGCGCATTTCGGCAAGCGGCTTCATGGCCATCGATGCCGCGACACGGCGCAATCTCGAACTCACCGAAACCCTTTCGGGCACACGCAAGGGAAGCCTGCTCGACATCATCGACCACACGGTGACGGCGGCAGGCGCGCGCGAGCTGGCGCTGCGGCTGGCATCTCCCCTCACCGATCCCGATGTCATCGGGCATCGCCAGGATGCGGTGGCGTTTTTCGTGGGCGACCGTGACCTGCGGGAGGAATTGCGCGAGTCCCTCAGGCGCGCGCCCGATATCGCGCGCGCGCTTGCGCGCTTATCGGTCGGTCGCGGGGGCCCGCGCGATCTTTCCTGCCTGCGCGACGGGCTTGTCGCGGCCCGCGCGATCCGCGACCGGTTGAACATGTTCGACGATCCGCTGAAGCCATCGCCCGGCGAGGTGCGCGGCGCCTGCGAAGATCTGGTGCAGGGGATCGCCGCCACATCGGTCTTGAGCGACAAGCTCTCAAATCTGCTGGTCGCCGAACCGCCCTTCCTTGCCCGCGATGGCGGGTACATCGCGGCGGGCGCGCACGCGCCGCTCGATGAGGTGCGCGCGTTGCGCGACGAAAGCAGGCGCGTGGTCGCGAGCCTTGAGGCGCGCTACCGCCAGGAAAGCGGCGTCACGCAGCTTCGCATCAAGCACAATGGCGTGCTGGGCTATTTCATCGAAGTGACGCCGCAACATGCCGACAAGCTGATGGTGCTGCGCGATCTCTTCCGCCATCGCCAGACCATCGGCAGCGCCGTGCGCTTCTCGACAGATGAGCTGGCAAGCCTTGCAAGCCGCATCGCGCAGGCCGCCGAACAATCGCTTGCCATCGAACGCGACCTGTTCGACCAGATGGCGCAGACCGCCATCGAAGCCGCAGAACCCTTGTCGCGCGTGGCCGACGCATTGGCCCGCCTCGATGTGGCAACCGCGCTTGCCGAACTTGCCGTGAAGCAACGCCATGTGCGCCCGGCGGTGGACAAAAGCGTTGCGTTCAAAATCACGCGTGGCCGCCATCCGGTGGTGGAGGCAGCGCTCGCGGCGGCCCACGCCAATCCCTTCGTCGCCAATGCGTGCGATCTTTCGCCGGAGGGCGTGGGGCGGCTGTGGCTCGTCACCGGCCCGAACATGGCGGGCAAATCGACCTTTCTGCGCCAGAACGCCTTGATCGCGATCCTGGCGCAAATGGGTGCCTTCGTACCCGCCGAGGCCGCGCATATCGGAATCGTGGACCGCTTGTTTTCGCGCGTGGGTGCGGCGGACGATCTGGCCTCGGGCCGTTCCACCTTCATGGTGGAGATGGTGGAGACCGCCGCCATCCTCAATCAGGCAACGCCGAAAAGCCTTGTCATCCTCGATGAGATCGGGCGCGGCACCGCGACCTTCGATGGCCTCGCCATCGCATGGGCGGCGGCCGAACATCTGCACGAGAAAAACAAATCCCGCGCGCTGTTCGCCACGCATTATCACGAGATGACGGCGCTGGCCGAACGGCTCTCCTCGCTTGCCTGCGTGACCATGCGCGTCAGCGAATGGAACGACACCATCGTGTTCCTGCACGAGGTCGCCCCCGGCACGGCGGATCGTTCCTACGGCATCCATGTCGCCAAGCTTGCAGGCCTGCCGCAAGCCGTGATCGGCCGTGCGGAAGAAGTCTTGCGCGCACTCGAAGAAGGCCGCGAAGGCCACAAGCCGCTTGCCCGCATCGACGACCTGCCGCTGTTCGCAGCCCAACCGGCCGCAGCACCCCCACCCAAGACAAGCGCGGTCGAAGACCTGCTCAAGACCGTGGAGCCCGATGGCCTGACACCGAAACAGGCGCTCGAGGTGCTTTACGATCTCAAATCCAGGATGCAGCATCCTTCCCGATGAGCGACGACGCCAACATCGACCCCAATGCCTCCCAGCGCGGCGCGCCGGACCGTCCGCGCAAATTCCTCGTGGTGGTGGACAAGACGCCGGAATGTCATGTCGCCATTCGCTTCGCCACGCGCCGTGCCCAGCACACCAAAGGGCGGGTGACGCTTCTGTGCGCGGCCAAGCTTGCCGATTTCCAGCAATGGAAAGGCGTCGAGGAGATCATGCGCGACGAGGCCCATGCCGAGGCCGAAAGCCTCGTCTTCGCCGCCGCCAAAATGGTCAATGAGCTTTCGGGCATCATCCCGGAGATCATCATCGGCTATGGCCGCGCATCCGATTGCCTTGCCGATCTTGTGAAAAACGATCGGGATATCTCGATCCTGGTGCTGGCGGCGGGCACCGCGAAGGAAGGGCCGGGGCCGCTCGTCTCATCTTTCGCCGGTCAGGCGGCGGGCCTGAACCCCATCCCCGTCACCATCGTGCCCGGCAGCCTTTCCGACGAAGCCATCGACATTCTGGCCTGAACGCCCCGCCCCCCTTGTGACGGAAGAGAGCGATTTGGCTCTGGACGTCACCTCTGCTCCGTACTAATTACGTTCTCCCAACTCAACCACTGGTTGCGGAAGTGAGTCGCATGGTTTGGCTTCAGCTTTGCGTAGCGGGCACCCTTCTGGGACTGGCCGCCTTGGCGGCCGCCAGCAATGTCGATCCCCATTCCGACCTGGCCCCACCGGGCATGAGGCTGGCCGCGGCCTCTTTCGATGGCCCCGTCCGGGCCGATGTCACCCATGTGGTGGACGGAGACACGTTCGAGGCCCGCGCCGCGATCTGGCTGGGCCAATCCATCGACGTGCGGGTGCGAATAGAAGGTGTGGACGCGCCGGAACTCCATGCCCGCTGCGACGATGAACTCACCCGCGCCCAGGCCGCGCGGGACTGGCTGGCCCGGCGGATAGAAGGCGGCGAAGTGCGGCTGTCTTCCGTGCATTTCGACAAATATGGCGGCCGGGTGGATGCGATCGTCCAGGATTCCGGCGGCGATGTGGGTGCCGCTCTCATCGCAGCGGGGCTCGCCCGGCCCTATCATGGCGGGCATCGCGGCGGCTGGTGCCAATCCGCCTGACCGGCGCGTTTGACGCTGTGCCACCTTGCACAACCCCACCCCGAAAGACGATATGACCTTCGAAAGCGAAGGTTTCGGATGTGGGATTTCAGCCTGTCGGACGCTCTGCGCGCGGTGGTTCGCACCGCGCCCTTCGTTGTTTTGCGGCTGGTCGTCTATATCGCGATTGCGCTCGGCTTCGTGCTGACCACCGGCTTCGGCGCGGGCGTGGGCTACATGATCGGCCGCCTGAACGAGAGCCAAAACGGGGCGCTGTGGGGCGGCATCGCGGGCTTTGTTCTGGTGATCGGGCTGCTCAGGCTCGCGCGCGAATACATTCTTTATCTGGTGAAAGCCGGACACATTGCGGTGCTGGTGCAGCTTTATGACGGCAACCCCATACCGGGCGGGGAAGGGCAAATTCGCTATGGCGCGGATTTCGTGAAAAGCCACTTCGCCGAATCCTCGGTGCTGTTCGGCGTCGACCAGATCATCAAGGCGGTGCTGCGCGCGCTCATCGGCATTGTGAACCGCATCGCCATGTTCCTGCCGATCCCCGGATTGGCGCCGTTGCTGCGTATCGGGGAGGCCGTGGTGCGCACCTCGCTTACCTATGTCGATGAACTGATCCTGGCCTATCTGATCCGCACCGCCACCCGCAATCCGTGGGAGACGGCGAAGGAAGGCCTCATCCTCTACGCGCAGAACTACAAGCATTTCCTCAAGAACGCGCTGTGGCTCTGGTTCTTTCTGTGGGCGATCACGGTTGCGATTTTCGCGATCCTTCTGGCGCCCGCCTTTGCTTTTGCCGCCGCCCTGCCGGGCCATAATGTGTGGTGGGGCATCGCATTCGCCTTGGTTTTCGCATGGTCGCTCAAAGTGGCGCTGCTGGAGCCGCTGGCCATCGCCGCCCTGATGCAGGTGTTTTTCAAGACCATCGAGGGCCAGCGCCCCGATCCAAACTGGGAAACGAAATTGAACACAGCCTCCGCACGCTTCCGTGAACTGGGCGAAAAAGCCGCCAACTGGATTCCACGCCCCTCCATCCCCCCGTCAGCCTCGCCCGATGTGAGGCCGGCATGAGCGGCGGCGGCGTTGTGGTGGCCATCGCGATCCTCGCGGTGGCGCTGATCCTGGGCGCGGGGCTTTACACGCTGTGGGTGGGCGGCGACACGGCGCGCACCTGGTCGAACCGCCTGATGCGGATTCGCGTGCTCGCACAATTCGTCGCCATTCTCATCATCATGGCGGTTCTCTATATCACCGGCAAACACTGAGCAGGAAAATGAGCAAAACACTTTACGACAAGATCTGGGACGCCCATCTGGTTCACGAAGCGAAGGGGGAATCGCCCGTCATCTATATCGACCGCCATCTCGTGCATGAGGTGACGAGCCCGCAGGCCTTCGAAGGCCTGCGCAACACCGGCCGCAAGGTGCGCCGCCCCGACCTCACGCTCGCGGTCGCCGATCACAACGTGCCGACCAAGGATCGCGCCAAAGGCATTGCCGATCCGGAATCGCGCGAGCAGATCGCAACGCTGGAAAAGAACGCGGGCGAATTCGGCATCGAATATCTGAAGATGGACGATATCCGCCAGGGCATCGTGCACATCGTCGGCCCCGAACAGGGCTGGACCTTGCCGGGCACCACCATCGTCTGCGGCGATTCCCACACCTCGACCCATGGCGCGTTCGCCTCCATCGCCTTCGGCATCGGCACATCGGATGTGGAGCATGTGCTGGCCACGCAGACGCTCTCGATGCCCAAATCGAAGAACATGCGCGTGACCGTGAACGGCAAACTGCCCATCGGCGTGACCGCGAAGGACATCGCGCTCGCCATCATCGCGCGGATCGGCACGGCAGGCGGCACCGGCTACGTCATCGAATATGCGGGCGAGGCTGTGACCGCGCTTTCGATGGAAGGCCGCATGACCCTGTGCAACATGACCATCGAGGCAGGCGCGCGCGCAGGCCTTATCGCCGCCGACGAAACCACCTTCGCCTATGTCGCGGGAAAGCCGCGCGCGCCGAAAGGAGCCGCCTTCGAAGGCGCGCTTCATTACTGGCGCACGCTGAAATCCGATCCGGATGCGAAGTTCGATGTCGAAATCGCACTCGACGCGGCTGCCATCCCGCCGATGGTGACCTGGGGCACCAGCCCGGAACAGGCCTTGCCGGTGACCGATCGTATCCCCGATCCGGCGAAGGTTACCGATGAGAACCAGCGCGCAGGCATCGAACGTGCGCTCGCTTATATGGATCTGAAGCCCGGCACGCCGTTGAAAGAGGTGAAGATCGACCGCGTGTTCATCGGCTCCTGCACCAATGGGCGCATCGAGGATCTGCGCGCCGCCGCCGAAATCGCGCGCGGCAAGAAAGTGGCCGCGCATGTCGGCGCGATGGTGGTGCCCGGTTCCGGCCTCGTGAAAGCGCAGGCCGAAGAAGAAGGGCTCGATGACATTTTCATCGAAGCCGGCTTCGAATGGCGGGAACCCGGTTGTTCCATGTGCCTGGCGATGAACGCCGACCGTCTGGAACCCGGCGAACGCTGCGCCTCGACCTCGAACCGCAATTTCGAGGGCCGTCAGGGCCGCGGCGGACGCACCCATCTGATGAGCCCGGCGATGGCGGCAGCGGCCGCGATTGCGGGCCACCTCGCCGACGTTCGGGAATTTCAATAACCGACATTCGTGTCGTTTCGCAGTAGCGAAAAGCGCATCCGGTTTGCCTAAAATGCGAGCAAGCTGGATGCGTTTTCACGAAAGTTTCGTGCTGACGTAACGCGCCGTGCCGATTCCATCTGGAATCATGCGCGCGCTGGCGTAAGCTTCGGCCCATCATGGCGGGGTGGCACCAAGGAGAATTCTCATGGCGCTCGCAATCGAATCCACCAAAGCCGAAGCCGGTCTGCGCCGGATCATGGAACTGACCGGGCAGGACGACATTGAGCAAGTGCTCATGGAAGCGCTTGAGGAAAGGCTTTCCAGCGCGAAAGCCGAACGGCTGCACGCGGCCGTGCGCGCAACCTGGGAAGGCCGCCTGCGCTTCAGCGCGCCGCAACTGGGCGCACGGATTTGATCTCTTTGCGATTTAGAAAAAGCTGACCGGATCGATATCGACAGCCGCCCGAATGGAATTGGGCAGTTTCACGCGCGCGATCCACGCGCGCAGATAAGCCTGCACATCGACATTGCGTTCGGCCTGCACCAGCAGCCGTTCGCGCGTCTGCCCGCGCAGCAGATGGTAGAATGCGGGCGTCGGCCCCCACACTTTAACGCCACGCGCATGCGGCGCTTCCTTCGCCAGATCGCGCCCGGCCTTCTGCACGGCCCCCGCATCGTGGCCCGAAAGAATGATCGCGGCGAGGCGGCCATAAGGGGGCGCGCTTGCGCGTTCGCGCCACAAAAGTTCCTGCGCGAAGAACGCATCGCGGTCACCGGCGGCCAGCGCCTTCATCACGACATCTTCGGGATTGCGGGTTTGCAGCAGAACCAGCCCCGGCTTCTCCGCACGGCCCGCGCGCCCCGCCACCTGATGCAGCAATTGAAAAGTGCGTTCGCGCGCGCGCATGTCGCCATCGGCGCTGCCCAGATCGGCATCAACCACGCCCACCAACGTCAACTCCGGGAAATGATGGCCTTTCGCCATGATCTGCGTACCGATCAACACATCGATCTCGCGTTTGGCCATGGCGCGGATCGCGGCTTGCGTTTCATTGGGCCCGTGCATCGTGTCGCTGGACGCAATCGCCATGCGCGCCTGCGGAAACACGGCTGCAAATTCTTCCGCCACGCGCTCCACGCCGGGGCCGCAGGCAATGAAGCTTTCGGCAGCGCCGCAGGAAGGGCATGCGGGCGGTGTCTGCGTTTCATATCCGCAATGGTGACACATCAGGCGCTTGCGATAGCGATGCTCCACCAGCCATGCCGAACAATCCCGGCACATCATCTTGTGGCCGCACGCCCCGCACAATGTCAGTGGTGCATAACCGCGCCGGTTGAGAAACAGCATCGCCTGCTCGCCGCCTTCAAGCGTGTGCGCAATCGCTTCACGCAACGGCTCCGACAACCATGTTCCAGGTTCGGCGCGCGCATGGCGTAGATCGATCAGCCTTGTTTCCGGCAACATCGCATTGCCATGGCGGCGATGCAGCGTCAGATGCGTATACCGCCCGCTCGTGGCATTCACATAGGATTCGATGGAGGGCGTGGCGCTCGACAGCACGATGGCGCAATCCTCGGCGCGCGCGCGCACCACCGCCATGTCGCGCGCGTGGTAGATCACGCCATCTTCCTGCTTGAAGGCCTGCTCATGTTCCTCATCGATGACGATGAGGCCAAGCTCCTTGAACGGCAGAAACAGCGAAGACCGCGCCCCCACGATCACGCGCGCCTCGCCGTTCATCGCCGCGCGATAGATGCGCTTGCGCTCCTTCTGCGAAAGATCGGAATGCCATTCCGCGGGCCGCACCCCGAAACGCTCCGCAAAGCGACCCAGGAACTGAATGGTCAGCGCGATCTCGGGCAGCATCACCAGCGTCTGCCTGCCGCGACGCAGGGCTTCGGCGATGGCTTCGAAATAGGTCTCGGTCTTGCCGGACCCCGTGACGCCATCGAGCAGGCTTGCGGAGAACTTGTCCGCGCCAACGGCTGCGACCAGCGCGCCCGCTGCTTTTTTCTGTTCCGAATTTAATTCCGGCGACACAAAGCCGGGATCGGGCGCGCGCAAGGGCGCGAATTCCGGCAAAGACACTTCGCCCAGCGCGCCGCAATCGATCAGCCCGCGCACCACGCCGGGCGAAACATTGGCTTCCTCGGCGATGGCTGGAATGCTGCGCGCCAGCCCATCGCCCACAATATCCAGCACACGCTGGCGAGACGGCGTGAGGCGCTCCGGTGCTGCCTGCCCCCGCACATAAGCAATCCGCGGGATTTCGGGTGAAAACGCCGATGGGGAGCGCAAAGCCAGCGACAACACCATGCCGGGCGGCGCCAGGGTGTAGCGCGCCACCCAATCCACGAAATCGCACAATTTCTCCGGCAGGCGCGGAAACCCTTCGAGCGGTGTGGCCACTTTCAGCTTCGCGTCTGAGATTCCGCCTTCCGCCTCGCCCCAGACGACGCCAAGCGGCTCGCGCCCGCCCAGAGGTGCGACAACCAGTGTCCCGCGCGGAACCGCGCCATCGGCCAGCGCGTAATCATAAGCGCCCCTGAGCGGAAGCGGCAAAAGCACCGCCGCGCGCACGGATCGCGCGGTCTCCGGTTCGGGCTTTGGGGTGGGCCTCGTCATGGGCTACCATTTCGTCCGCAAATCCGATTGGTCAATGAGGACAATGAAACTTTTTATCGACAGCGCAGACCCCAAGGAAATCGCCGAACTTGCCGCAACCGGCCTCGTCGATGGCGTCACCACCAACCCCTCGCTCGCGGCCAAAACCGGGCTCGACATCTTCGAATCGCTGAAAAGCATCTGCGCGGCCGTTCCCGGCCCGATCAGCGCCGAAGTGCTGGCGACCGATACTGCGGGCATGATCGCGGAGGGCGAGCGCTACGCCAAGATCGCCAAGAACATCACCGTCAAGATTCCCATGACGTGGGATGGCATGAAGGCCGTCCGCGCGCTGCGCGATCAGGGCCTCATGGTCAATGTGACGCTGTGCTTCTCGCCGGTGCAGGCGATGATGGCCGCCAAGGCGGGCGCCACGTTCATCTCCCCCTTCATCGGCCGGGTGGACGATGCGGGCGAGGATGGCATGCAGCTCATCCGCGACATCCGCCGGATTTACGACAATTACGGCTTCAAGACCGAGATTCTCGCAGCCTCGATCCGCAGCGTCAGCCATGTGCGTGAGGCGGCCCTTGCAGGATCGGATGTGGCGACCATTCCGCCAAATATCTTCAAGCAGCTCCTCAACCATCCGCTGACCGACAAGGGATTGGCCGCATTCCTGGCCGATGCCAAGAAAGCGAATCTGCGCATCCGCGAGGAATAGGATGGCCCGCGGGGGCGAGGATCTGAAGCGCGCCTGGCTTTCGATGCTGGCGCATGAACGCCGCGCCAGCCCCAACACGTTGCGCGCCTATGGCGATGATCTTTCGCGCTTCCTGGGCTTCCTGCACATCCATCTCGGCAGCGCCATCACCGAGCGCACGCTCGCAAAGGTGGCGCCCGCCGATATTCGCGCTTTCATTACCGATCGCCGGTCGGATGGTTTGGGCGCGCGCGGCGTGCAGCGCGCGATCGCAGCGGTCAGGAGTTTCTATCGCTGGCTCGCCCGCGAAAACATTCTGGACAATCCCGCGCCACGCGCCGTGCGCACCCCGCGCGTGAAACGCGGCCTTCCCCGCCCGCTGAGCGTAGCCGATACCGCGCGCACACTCGAAGAAGCAGGCGAACACGACATCGCATGGCTGGCGGCGCGCGATGTGGCGTTGCTCACGCTTCTCTATGGGGCGGGCTTGCGTATTTCCGAGGGCTTGAGCCTGAAGCGCGGCGACGTGCCATTGGGGCGCACGCTGACCATTCTCGGCAAGGGCAGCAAAGAACGCAGCGTGCCGATCCTGCCTGCCGTTTCGGAAGCGATAGCCAATTACGCCGCCAAAATTCCGTTCACCGGCGCACGCGACACGGCCCTGTTCCTGTCGCGACGCGGCAAGCTCATGAGCCCGCGCGAGGCGCAAGCCCTGATGCAGAAACTGCGCGGACGGTTGGGCCTTTCAGAAAAAGCAACGCCGCATGCGCTGCGCCATTCCTTTGCAACCCACCTGCTCGCCAATGGCGGCGATCTCCGAAGCGTGCAGGAATTGCTGGGCCACGCCTCGCTTTCGACCACGCAGACCTATACCGAAGTCGAAACCAGCAAGCTGATGGACATATATAAAAACGCACACCCACGCGGTAGAGCGGCCTAGAGCGCGTCCTTTTTTTACCCTCCCCTTGAGGGAGGGTCGAACAAATCTGAAGCGCAGCGGAAGATTTTTCGGGGAGGGGTCCAGGTGGTCACGCCGCTGACCCCGCCCCGAAATTTGCTTCGCAAATTGTCGACCCTCCCTCAAGGGGAGGGTACGTGCATCCCGCTAAATCGCATCCGGATCGTCTTGCGTATCTTCATGCTGCGTGATCCGCGCGCCGCTCCAGCTTTTGTCGAGCCACAGCGCAAACAACGTCGCGCCCAATCCCATCACGGACATCAGCAGATAGGTGCGCCCGCCGAACGCTGCGTAAAGCGGCCCGCTGGCAAAGGTCGCAAGCCCCATCACGATGCCCGATGAGCACACGGCATAAAGGCTCTGCGCGGTTGCGGTGAGCCGCGGCGGCACCGCCTTCAAGATGAAATACATTGCACCCAGATGAGCCAGTGCAAAGGTTGCGCCGTGCAACACCTGCGCGACGATCACCAGCGCGAGCGGCGGATCGAAGGCAAGGATCGTCCAGCGCAGCACGCAGCCCATGCCGCCCAGCACCAGAAGCCGCGTCGCCCCGATGGCGCGGAACACCCGCAGCGAAAACGACATCAGGAGGATTTCGGCAAACACGCCGAGCGGCCAGATGATCCCGATCAACGGCCCGCTGAAGCCGAGCCGCGTCCAATGCAATCCGCCATAGGCATAATAGAACGCGTGCGATCCCTGATCGAGGCTTGCCGCCGCAAGGAAGATCAGGAACACGCGGCTGCGCAGCAATTCGCGGGTTTCGCCAAGCGTGGCGCGCAGACGGAGCGGAAAGTCTCCCTTCGGCCGATCCGAACGCGGGCGCGGCAGCATGGCAAGGGCGGCAAAGTTCAGGGCCACCGAGAGCGTGAGCAACGGCGCCAGCATGACGAGGCCGAAGATGCGCTTGGCGAAGCCCGACAGGATATTGCCTGCCACGAACAGAGACGAAGCCCAGAGCCGCACATGGCCGTAATCAAACTTGTAGCGGTCGGCGAGCCGCACGCTCGCGCTTTCCAGCAGCGGTGTCACCGCACCGCTGGCCACATTGGCAGCGATTGCGGCGGCGAATATCGACACCGGCGTCGTAACGAAAATGAGCGCGCCATAGCCCGCGATCATCACCGCGCAGAGAAACAGCATCATCGAGCGGCGGTCGTTGCGGGCATCGGCGATCATGCCGGTGACGGGCGCCACCACCACGCGCATCAGCATCGCACCCGAAAGAAGCGCGCCGATCTCGACCGGGCCAAGCCCCTTCCACGCCAGCCACGCACCGAAGAACGGTGTATAGGCGCCGCTGAACAGGCCCGATGTGCCTTGCGCAAGCGAAAGACGGAAGGCAATGCCACGCAAGCGTCACATCATCCGGGAAGGGCGAGCGTCCGCCGTGTTGCCATTGCCTTGAGCACAACCCAGATACGGCTGGTATCGGCGCCCCCATCGTCCATCTGCGCATGCAGGCGGATCAGCAGGCGCCGCAGCGCCTGATTGGAATCGTTGAGCGCCGAAATCCGAAGCGACGTGTCATGGGTGGCGGCGGCGGCTTCAAGTTCGCCGCGCAGCCCCGCGTCGGAGAGACCAGGCGCCAGTTCGCGGAACAACGCGCGCATATCCCGGTTTTCCGCAACGCGAATGTCGGCGGCGCGATCATATTCCTGGGCGGCCATCATCATCAGGCCGGCCACGACCTGCGCCATGCCCTGCCCATATTGCGTGGCCATGGCGGGCGCAAACTCCCCCATGATCTTCATCGCGGAGAAGGTGAGGATCTGGTCGATCTCCGGTTTCATGCGGCCCCCAAACGGTCGGCCAGAACCTTGTTGTGGAAGGCCAGGCAATACCAGCCGGAGAATGCGTTCACCGGATCGGCATTGCGCGCATCGGCATATTCGCGCGCGGCAGAAATCCAGATCGCCAGCCCCTTGAGGCTCGCGAAAATCTCCCACCAGGCAAGGGCGGCGGTATCGAGTTTCAGCCCGCTTTCTTTTTCCCAGATCGCAATCGCGTGCGCCCGCGCAATGGTGCCCGCGGGCCGCGAGGGATCGCCATGGCTCCACAGCGGATCGAGCGCCCAGCCAAGGTCTTCCAGCGGATTGCCCAGATGCGCCATCTCCCAATCGAGGATGGCGCGCATGTCGCCCTTCTCGTCGTAAAGAAAATTGCCGGTGCGATAATCGCCATGCACCACGGAAATCTTTGGCGCGGGCGGCGGCGGATTGCGCCTGAGCCAGCGCAGCGCTGCATGCGCGATGGGCTGCGGCTCGCGTTCGTCTTCTTCAATCACTTTTTGCCAGCGGTCGAGCTCATGGCGCCAGCATTTCGCCGGATCGCGCTCGCCTTCGAGATCGCCGAGCCCAATCGCATCCACATCGGCGCGCGCGATGCGGCCAAGGCTTGCGAAGAACTGTTGCCCGATCTTCTCGCGATGCGCCCCATAAGGATCGGGCGAAAGGATCGAGCCGACCTGGCAATTCTCGATCTCCTCCATGATGAAGAAGGGGCGATCGAGGATATCAGTGCTCAGTTCAAGCGCGATGGGTTCGGGCACCGGAAGGCCCAGCGCGTGAAAGGCGCGATAGGCGCGAAATTCGGTCGTGCGTTCGGTTTCGATCAGGCTCGCTGGCGGATCGCGGCGCAGGATCAGGCCGCGGTCGATCTGCCGGCCGTCGCGCATGTGGCGGGCACGGAAGCGATAGGTTTCTCGGCTGGCCCCACCGGGAATCCGCGCCAGCCCCGCCACTTCCAGATCGGGCACAGACAGAATGTTGGCGAGATAGGTTTCAAGCCGCGCCGTCAGATCATCGCTCATGGCGCGGGGTCCAGTATGTCTTTGAACCCGGAAGGCGCGTGCGGCCCGATGATAAGCTGCTCTAACACGCCCGCCCCCACGCGCTCGCCATCGGGCCCCGAGAGTCGCGCGGTCACAAAAGCCTGCACATGCAGGAAGCGCGGATCGTTTTCGTTGACGGTCGCCAGATCGTAGGTGTCGTAGCCGATGGCGAGTTCGCCCTTGTAATGGCCATGCCCCCATTCGGGATGCATGTAGCCGATACCCGACATATAGAAATTGAATCGCGGCGAAAGCTCCGCCTTCCACAGCCCGCCCTTGGGATCGCGTGCTTCGATCACCGCGTGTTTGGCGTGGCGCGTGCCGGATTTGAACGTCAGCTGCGATCCGCAAGATGCCATGTGAACGGGTTCCGCATCCTCCAGCGCGCCGATCACCGAAGCGGTGTTCCATGGCGAGCCATCGGCATTGGCATTGTTGTGATAGAGCATAAAGCGATCGGGAAAATTGAGCGGCGCCCACAACCAGTAAAATTGCGGCGGCCGCGGCGGTGCCGCACCTTGCGGGTCGGCAAGCCCGATGGGGCGCACGCCCCAGGAGCGGTCGCGCGTGCCCAGCACCATGCCGTGATCGACATCGATGCGGCGATTGCCGACCTCGATCACGCCTTCATAGAGCCCGTTCTGCGTCAGCCGCGTGTAATCCATCACGGTGCGCGGGCCCTGGCGGAAGGTGAAGCGCGGCTCCTCCACCGGCAGGGCGCGGGCGTGAAAGGTCAGATCGGCGCGGATGTTGTGTTCGTTGTCGACGACGCGGATGCGCAATTGCCGCAGCGGCTCGATCACCTCGATGGAGATCGGGCCGACCTTTGTATCCATCCGCTCCATGTTGAGCAGGCGCGAAGCCCGCAGATTGTGCTGCACCCCGTCCACGATCACCGAGAAGGCGGCGTCCATCACATTCAGATGGGGGTAGACGCCCAGGGCGGCGGCGAAGAAGACGTGGCCGTCCAGCGTGTAGCCGTTGAAGAAATAGCGGTCGTAGAAGTTCCGGTCGGTGCCGGAGGTGGCGATGGGCTCGGGAAGCTGGTGAACGGGATAGTCGTCGGCTTTGGTGAGCATGTTTGGCGGTCCAATATCTTTGGCGAAAGCATGGCCCCGGCAGGCGCGGCCCGCAATCCCGCCCGGAACCGGCCGGAAACCGGCATTTAGCATCCCCAGGATAAGTGGTTGCGGTGGGGGCCGGGTTTCCGTATTTATCCCGGCCTCGCAAGGGGCCGCCTTAGCTCAGCCGGTAGAGCACATCATTCGTAATGATGGGGTCGCGTGTTCGAGTCACGCAGGCGGCACCACCCCATCCCTAAAGCACCACCTGATCGGCGATCTCGCGTTCCTGCGCCTCCTCCGGCGTGGCCGGGATGAGCTGGCGGCGCTTCCAATCGCCCCGCGCGAACATCACCGCGGCGATCAGCGCGGTCGCCACATTCGCCACCGGAAAGGCCCACCACAACCCATGGGCCGCAAGGCTCGTGCGCGACGACAGCACATAGGCCAGCGGAAATTGCAGCATCCATTGCGAGATCAGGCTGATGATCATGGCCGTGATCATGTTGCCGCTCGCCCGCAACACGCCCATCAGCGCGAATTGCAAACCAATGAAGCCGAAGCTCCACGACACGGTGCGAATGAAGATCGCCGCTTCATGGATCACCGCGTGATCCTCGGGCACGAAAAATGCCGCGATCTTGTCTGCGAACAGGAAACAGAGAAGGCCGACGAATGTCAGCGTGCAAAAGGTGATGATCGCCGCCAGCCGCGCGACCTTCTCGGCGCGCGGCAGATTGCCCGCCCCGATGTTCTGCCCCACCAAAGTCGAGGTCGCCATCGAAAATCCCATCGCCGGGATCACGATGACGTTCAGCACATTGGTGCCCACGCCGTAGCTCGCGGTGGTGATCGTTCCGAAGCTGGTGATGAGGAATGTCATCACTGTCATGCCCAGCCCGCGTGCGGATTGTTCGATGGATGCGGGATAACCCAGATGAAAGGCCCGTTTGATAAAGGCAAAATCGGGCCGCATGGCGCGCGCGCTCAGGCGGATGCCATAACGCCCGCTGACCAGAAGCGCGATGCCCGCGGCGGCCGCAAGGCTCTGCGCCAGCAATGTCGCCAGCGCCGCGCCCATCACGCCCATGGCGGGAATGCCGAACCTGCCGAAAATGAAAATCGGGTCGAGCCAGAAATTCACGAATACCGTGGCCGCCACGATATAGAGCGGCACCGTCACCTGCCCCACGCCGCGCAACAGCGATTGAAACATGAAATAGGCGAACATGAAGGGCAGGCCGATGAAGGTGATGCGCAGGAACGCATTGGCCGCATGATGCACCTGCGGCGTCACGCCCATCAGATCCAGGATATAGGGAGAAAGCACAAAACCCGCCGCCTCCAAAACCGCCGACACCGCGATGATCGACAGCAGCGTTTGTGCCGCCACATGATCGACCATTGCGCGGTCGCCTGCACCCACATATTGCGCGATCAATGTCGTGCCTGCGATGGCAAAGCCCATGCCCGCGGAAATCGACAGGAAGACAATCGGCATCGAAACCGATACCGCGGCCACCGCATCGGCGCCCAGCCGCCCCACCCAGAAGGCATCGATCAGCTGATAGGCGACCTGCAGAATATTGGCGCCCATGATCGGCACCGCCAGCAGAACCAGCGAGCGGACAATGGGGCCTTCCAGCAGGCGGGGATCATAGGAATGGCGGCGGACAGGGGGAGAGGGCATTGGCTCAAATTAGGCGGTCGCCGCAGATCGCGCCACGGCGCGCGAAACCGGGCCATGAAACTGCCCAGCAATCGGACACACTTTATGGTTGTGTTATAAAGTGACGCATCCACCGATAGTAAATCATCGGTAAACGTGTTTGCAATCAATCGCTTATCATCGGCATCGCAATTGCTCCGCGCGCTCTGGGTCCAATCGATCCTGACAGCTCGCGGGCGGCACCTCCCCACGCCCCATCGGTGCCTGTTCGCGCAACTGAGGCCGGGCCTGAAGGCCCGGCCTCTTTTTCAGGCCATCTCGCTGGTGGCGAGCCAATGGGCGCAGGCAGGCCCCAGCTCTTTCAGCGCGCGGTCTTCATAGGCGCGCACATCTTCGGCCGTCAGCAGATCGCGCCAGCGCCCGTTGGTGCCCTTGTTGATGAAGGTTTCCGCGCCACCATCCCACAACATGCCGCCAAGCGGCGCGCTCATCGCGGCGTGGGCCTTCATGTAATCGAACGAGCAATGTTCGGCGAGCGTGGACCAGCGGCTTTCCTCGATCGACACGTCGAGGAATTCCGCGATGCGTTTCATCTGGCCCGGAAGATCTTTCTTCAATTCGGCGAAATGCACGAACATCACATTGGGCAGATCGCGGATCGCCCACCAGCTGCGCACATTTTCCCATATCGACCAGAACGGATAACCATCGCGCTCGAGCCAGCGGCGGAAATAGGGCACCACGTCCAGCGTGCAGCGCTCGATGGGCGGGCCGACAAGACCCGGCGTGTCATTGAGCATTCCATACCAGGCGTCATTGGCGTTTTTGTGGTGGTTGTAGAGGCTCCACACCACGTCGCGCCCATCACGCCCGACATAAATATATTTGGCCTGCGGCGAGAACACGAGCGCATCGACCGGCAGATGTGTTTTCAGGAAACGGCGATGGGTCTGGCCTTCGAACAATTCGAGCTTGATCGCCTTGGGCGGGACGCGCAGATCAAGCCATAACGAGCTTTCGCCAACCGAAACATCTTCGGAGCCGTTGAACAGAATCTGACCCACGATCTGCTGCGTCCATGTCGTCCCCGCCTTGCCATAGGTCGAGATCACGACATCGCCGTCGCGGAACTTGAACTCGTTCCACACCGTGGAATCGAAATGATTGCTTTCCAGTTCGCGCAGTTTCTTCGGCCACGCGATCGACCCTTGAACCATATTCGCTCCCGTCTAAAGGCCGCGCTTTTATCACACAAACAGCCGGCCGGCAGGCCAGACGTCCGGGCTTGAGGGCGCCCTTATATCGGGGCGGCCAGGTGGCCCAATCTGCAACAGGGGCGACCGGCCGCCCGCCCCATGCGCAAGCGCTTGATCCTTTCGGGGCTTTTACCCCTGCATTTTGCCGGATTTCGCGGCGGGGCGCCGGGCCATGAATGACCTCCCCTTTTTCTCTCAGGACATGCTAACCGGTGCGCCATGTCCAAACATAAAACCATCCGCCTGAAGCCCAAAACCGGTCGCCGCGCCAAAGCGGGCGCCCCTTGGGTCTTCTCCAACGAAATCGACATGACCGCGCCGACCAAGGCATTGGCGCCCGGCACGCTGGTCAATGTGGCGGTGGACGACCGCGCGCTGGGGACGGGATATTTCAATCCCCAGAGCCTGATCGGCGTGCGCCTCCTCGATCCCGAGAAGGACGCCCCCATCGACAAGGCGTTCTTCGCCAAACGCTTCGCCCGCGCGCGCACCTTGCGCGATGCGCTTTACGGCAAGCCCTATTACCGCCTCGTCCACGCCGAGGGCGATGGATTGCCGGGGCTGACGATCGACCGTTTCGACGATGTGTGCGTGGCACAAATTACCACGGCAGGCATGGAAGGGCTGATCGCGCCCATGCTGGAGGCGCTCGACGAGGTGCTTTCCCCGCGCGCGGTGGTGCTGCGCAACGATGCGCCCTCACGCACGCTTGAAGGGCTGGACGATTATGTGCGCGCCGGGCGCGGCGAAATCCCTTCGCGCATCACCATCGAGGAAAATGGCGCGCGCTATTTCGCCGACCTGCAAGGCGGCCAGAAGACAGGCTGGTATTACGACCAGCGCGAACACCGCGCCTTCATGGCGGGGCTCGCGAAGAACAGATCGGTGCTCGATGCCTATTGCTATGCGGGCGGGTTTGCGATCCTGGCCGCGAAGAACGGCGCGAAGGAAACCATCGGCATCGACTCATCCCAACCCGCGCTCTCGCTGGCCGAAGAAGCCGCCGCCGCGAACAAGGTGGCCTGCACCTTCGTCAAAGCGGATGTGGTCGAGGAGATGAACCGCCTGATCGAGGCAAAACAGACCTTCGACATCGTGATCGCCGATCCGCCGCCTTTTGTGAAAGCGCGCAAGGATCTCGAAGCCGGGGCGCGCGCCTATCGCAGGGTTGCCCGGCTCGGCGCATCGGTCACCGCGAAAAACGGCTTCCTGTTCCTGGCCTCCTGTTCGCACAACATGCCGCTCGAACGCTTTGCGGATGAATGCGCGCTGGGAATCATGCGCACCGGCCGCAGGGCCTCGCTGATACGCCAGGGTGGTGCAGGCGGCGACCATCCCGTGCATCCAATGCTGCCGGAGACGGCCTATCTGAAGGCGCTGGTTTACGCGCTGGATTGAAAATATTTTTCCGTCGAAAAAGCCGCTTCGAGGAAATTCAATACTTTGGCCCCCACCAGCGCAACGCTGCCCTGGGCGATGTACCCCTTGCAGCGCAACGCTCCTTGCGGCAGAATCTATACCTTCCCGATATTCACGTTTGAGCGATTTGTTGTGAGCAATCACAGCGCTATCGTCATCCTCCGGTCGCGCCTTTCGCGCGATCCGGGGGATCCAATTTCCCTTGTGTCAAAAAAAGAAACGCAACATCCATGTCATGGCCCGCGAATGAGGGTCAAAACAAGATGATCGAAAGCAGACGCTAGATCGTAACCTGCGTACCGAGTTCAACCACGCGGTTGGGTGGAAGCCGATAGAATCGCGCGGGTGAAAGCGCGCTGCTGGCAAGCAGCATGTAAAGCCGCGTGCGCCAGCCGCCCAGCACGGGATGTTCGGAGAGCACCAGCGTTTCGTGGCCGATGAAGAAGGTGGCGGTATCGATGTCGATGACAAGGCCATAGGGGCGCGCTTCTTCTAAGGCGCGCGGCACATCCGGCGTTTCGAAAAAGCCGTGATGGACCTGCACCGCGAAGAAGCCCTTGCCGAGCTTCTCAACTTCGATGCGCCGGCCCGGCGGCACGATGGGCGTGTCCTCGACATCGACATGCATCAGCACGACGCGCTCGTGCAGAACCTTGTTGTGCTTGAGATTGTGCAGCAGGGCGCCGGGCACCGAATCGTTGCGAGCGGAAAGGAAAACAGCTGTGCCCGCGACCCGGGTGGGCGTTTTCTCGGCGCGCTCCATGAAGAGATCGAGCGGCATGGATTCGTTGCGGATGCGCTCGATATGAGCCCTGCGTCCCAGCCGCCAGGTCTCCATCACGATGAACACGCCGGCGGCGATGGCGAGCGGCAGCCAGCCGCCTTCGACGATCTTCAGGCTGTTGGCGAGAAGGAATGCGACGTCGATGAATGCCAGCACGCCGAAGACGACGGTGGCCAGCCGCACGCCCCATTTCCATTGCCGGGCCGCGACGATGGAGGCGTTGAACGTGTCGATCAGCATGACGCCCGACACCGCGATGCCATAAGCCGCCGCGAGCGCGCCCGACGTGTGGAAGATCAGAACGATCAGCACCACGCCGAAAAGCATCGCGATGTTCATCATCGGCACGAATATCTGGCCGTAATCGGTGGTCGAGGTGTGGCGGATTTCCATGCGCGGCAATTGACCGAGCTGGACGGCCTGTCGCGTCATGGAGAACACGCCTGAGATCACGGCTTGCGAAGCGATGATGGTGGCAAGCGTGGCCAGCAGCACGAAAGGATAATGCGCCCATTGGGGCGCAAGAGAATAAAACACGGTGTCCGCCGAACGCGGATTGTTGAGGATCAATGCGCCCTGGCCGAAATAGTTCAGCAACAGTGACGGCAGCACGACGATCACCCAGGCCTGCCGGATCGGCTTTTTGCCGAAATGGCCCATATCGGCATACAGCGCCTCGCAGCCTGTCACCGCCAGCACGACCGAACCGAGCGCGACAAACGCGGTCCACGGTTCGTGCGCGAAGAGGGCGGCGGCATAAAGCGGATTGACCGCCACCAGAACGCCCGGCGCGTGCATGATCGAAAGCAGACCGAACGCGGAAATGGTTATGAACCACACCACCATGATGGGCCCGAACAGGCGGCCGATCTTCGCGGTGCCGCGGCTTTGAATAAGGAACAGACCGACAAGGATGATCAGAGTGAGCGGAATGACCAGCGGACGCAGCAGATGGCTGCCGACACCCAACCCTTCAACGGCGCTCAACACCGAGACGGCGGGCGTGAGCATGCCGTCGCCATAGAACAGCGCCAGCCCGATGATGGCGGTGGTGCCGATGACGGACTTGTAGCGCCTGCCCAATCCGGGCGAGCGATGCGCAAGCGCCGCCAGCGCAAGCGTGCCGCCTTCGCCGTCATTGTCGGCACGCATGATGAGGCCGACATATTTGATCGAGACCACGATGATGAGCGCCCAGAAGATGAGCGACAGCGTGCCCATGATCGCCATCGGTCCGGGGAACGCGCCGCCGGTGGCTTCAACGGTCTGACGCAAGGCGTAGATCGGGCTCGTGCCGATATCGCCGAACACGACACCCAATGCGCCAAGCGTCAGCGCCGCCTGACGGCGCAGCGACTTCGCTTCGCCATGCGGGGGCACCGCCGCCGCGGGCAATGCGCGCCCGGCCAGCGGATCGTCGGGAGAGGGTGAGGGTTCGGAAGGATTCACGATTGCTCGTTGATGCGCTTGAGAAGGCGGTAACGCATCGGGGCCAGCCTTGGTCTGTTCAGGGCGCGGGAAAATAGGCTTCGGCCATGGTTAAAAAAAGGGCCAAGGTCAGTATAGCGCACAGGAGGCAGTTAATCGGTTGAAATATATGCGAAAATACCTATCTGCGGCTCGCCAGGATCTGCCTGTCGGCTTCACCATGCGGTGCGATAAAGCCCTGGACGGCATAGGTTTTGAGGCCCCAGCCCCCGTCCCGCAGATTGTAGACGCGCACTTCGCTCCAGTCGTTTTCGGGGCTCACATCGGCCACCGGATCGTCGAGATAGATGCGCCCGTCGTTCAGCCAGTTTGCGTGATCCACGCGGATCAGCCGCGGCGAAACCACATCGCGCACCACCGCAAGATGCGCGCGCTTCTCACCGGCATAACCGGTCAGCACCAGAACCGCGCCAAGTTCGGGCGCGGTTTCACGCGCGTAGCGGCCTTGCGCCTGATCCCACCAGGTCCACGCATCGCCATGAATATCGATGCCGGAACGATCGCGCGCAAAGACAACGCATTGGAGCGGTGTGGATGGTGTTTGAATTTCACCGCGCGTCCAAACGGGTGCGCGCGGCGCAACAGTCTGGGGAACGCTCGCACAGGCAGCCACACCGAGAAGAAGAGTGGCCGCCGCGGCGAACCTCAGAGCTCCCACCATCAAAGCCCCCAAAGAACCGCTCAAACCGCGGCAGCCAGCGAGGCAAAGCTAAGGGGCGCCGTTTCAAAACGGCGTTAGGCAAAAGGCTCAAATTTGAATGATTAAAACTGTATCGAATCCCGGGCCGGATCGCGCGCGATGGGCCGCGCGGGCATCGAGCCGGAGAGGCCCATGCCGCCAATGGAAATGAGCCCAGCCACCGCCACGATGAAGAATGGCGCGCTCCAGGCCTGTTCGCTGAGCGCGAAGATGGGAAGCAGAAGGCCAACCACGATTTCCGGCCAGCCGCGCCATCCACCCGCATAGGCAGCGCCCGCCTTGGGTGTGCGCACGAACACCATCTGCGTGCCCGCAAACGCTTCGAATGCCGCGCGCGTGTTGGAAAGAACAAGGCCGCTCGGAAAAATCAGCGCGAGCACAATCGAACGCGCAAGACGCGGCAGGTGCTGACGCTTGAGCATCGCCTGCCCAACATAGAGATAGGAGATGGACACCATGAAACCGAAAGCGGTCACGGCGAGTCCCAGATGCGCGACCGAACGCATATAGACGACACCCATCGCCATCAGCGTGAGGCTGATCGCAACACTGGTTGCCGCAAGCGTGTAAAACGCGAACTGGCAGATCTGCGCGGACATCACGGCCTTTTTCCAGACAGGAAGACCGGAGCGCCAGATCGTGGGAATCAGCTTGCGCGCGACCTGGGCATGGCCCTTGGTCCAGCGCGCCTGTTGTGCGCGCCACGCGGCAGCGGTTTCGGGCAACTCGCCGGGCACTTCGATGTCGGACATCATCGCGGCGCGCCAGCCCTTGAGCGCGCAACGGATCGAAAGATCGAGGTCTTCGGTCAGCGTATCGCCGGTCCAGCCACCGCCCGCATCGATGGCATCTCTACGCCACACCCCTGCGGTGCCGTTGAAGGAGATCGGAAGGCCGGCACGGAAGCGGGCTTCCTGCTCCACGGCGAAATGGCTGTCGAGCAACAGGCCTTGGGCGCAGGTGAGCCAGTTGTGCTCGCGATTGGCATGGGTCCAGCGCGCCTGCACGAAGCAAAGCCCCGGATCGGAGACGAGCGCGGGCACCATGCGGCGGAGGAAATCTGGCGGAGGCACGAAATCGGCGTCGAAGATCGCCACGAACGGCGCATCGGAATGAACAAGGCCAAAAGCGAGATTGCCCGCCTTGAAGCCGGTACGCTCGCCCCGGCGCAGGATGGAGAGGTTGACGCCTTCCGGCACCACATTCTTTACCGCGTTGACCAGCGCTTCGTGGTTTTCGAAGCGGCCATCGTCGAGAACCTGGATTTCGAGCCGGTCCTTCGGCCAGTCGAGCCGGGCGGCGGCGGCGGCGACCCGGACGGCCAACGCTCCCTCGTCACATACGGGGAGCTGGACCAGAACCCGGGGCAAAGCCTCATCCGGCAGGCGCGGAACCCTGACCCGGGGCGCAGGCAGATACAGCCGCATCAGGCCGAGGGCGGCCAGTTGCACCGACAGAAGCGCCAGCAATATCAGCACACAGGCAAGCGCCGATTGCAGGATCAGGGAAAGACCTTCCATGACGGACCGGAGAAACCCCCAATTTGTTTCGACATAACGCCGCCGGAGAGCCCGACGGTGCAAATCATTGGGGCCCACGACCTTAACGCGGAAAGCCCTAGAAGATGTCCCGGAATGTGAGGCGAGCGTGCGTGTTTCGCAAGTGCTTTAAAGACTTGACTTCAATCCAGAGTGCGGCGGAACCGCGCCATTGCGATGGCACAAGCACCCACCATGAACAGGGCCAAGGGCCAAAGCTCGGGCCAGATTTCGGCCAATCCGTTGCCCTTGAGCAACAGACCGCGAACGATCCTGAGGAAATGGGTGACCGGAAGCACCTCGCCGATGGCCTGCGCCCAGCCCGGCATTCCCCGGAAGGGGAAGGCAAAGCCCGAAAGCAAAATCGAGGGCAGAAGAAAAAACACCATCATCTGCATCGCCTGAAGCTGGCTCTTGGCAACGGTGGAGAAGGTGAACCCGACCGCGAGATTGGCCGCGATGAAAAGAACCAGAGCGCCCGACAGCAACCAAAGCGACCCGAGCATCGGCACACCAAAGATGTAGCGCGCCGCCAGAAGGATCAAACCGCTCTGCACGACACCCACCCCAATATAAGGAGCGATTTTGCCCAGCATGATTTCGACAGGGCGCGACGGCATGGCCAGAAGATTTTCCAGCGTGCCGCGCTCGCGCTCGCGGGTGACCGCCATCGCGGTCATCAGCACCATGGTCATGGTGAGGATGACGCCCAGCAGGCCGGGCACGATGTTGTACTGCGTGTTGTTCTCGGGATTGTAACGGGGCTGGATCACCACATCGAACGGCGCACTGGTCTGGGCGCGCATGGCGAGCGATCCCTTGAGATCGTCGCGCAAGGCGCTGGCCGCCATCTGCGCGAAGCTGCCCACCGCGCGCGTGCCCGATGCGGGATCGGTGGCATCGGCCTCGACCAGGATTTGCGGGTGGGTGCCGCGCACCAGATCGCGCGAGAAATTCACCGGGATGTCGATGACGAACGACACGTCACCCCGGTCGAGCAATTGCTCGCCCTCGCGCGGTGTGCGCGTAACATGGGTGATGTGGAAATAATCCGAATTCATCAGACCCGCGACAATGGCATCGGAAAAAGCGCCCGGGTCTTCGATGGTGAGCGCGGTCGGCAGATGCTTGGGATCGAGGTTGATCGCGAAGCCGAACAGAAACAGCTGCATTACCGGCACGCCAAGGATCATCGCCAGCGTGACGCGGTCGCGCCGCATCTGGATGAATTCCTTCTTCAGGACCGCGGCGACCCGCGTGAAGGAAAAGCGCGCGCTCATCCGGTTTTCTCCTGAAGCTGGATGAACACATCTTCAAGGCTCGGTGCGGTCTCGTGAACCGAAAGCCCTCCGCGGCCGTGAAATGGCCTGAGCGCACGTTCGATGGCGTCGCGATCATGCCCGCTCACATGCAGAGCCGCGCCAAAGAAGGCGACGAATTCGACACCGGGCACGCCCTGCAATTGCGAAACGAGTTGACGCGCGCCACTGCCTTCGACGACGAAAGTGTGCAATCCCGATTCCGCGATCACTTCGGCCACGGTTCCACGCGCCACGAGTTTGCTCTGGTTGATGTAGACGATGCGGTCGCAGCGTTCGGCTTCATCCATGTAGTGCGTGCTGACGAGCACGGTGAGGCCTTCCTCGCTGAGATGGTGGATCTCATCCCAGAAATCGCGCCGCGCTTTCGGATCGACGCCCGCGGTCGGCTCATCGAGCAGAAGAAGTTTCGGCGAATGCAACATGCAGGCGGCGAGCGCCATGCGTTGCTTCCAGCCGCCGGAAAGCTCACCCGCCAATTGCCTTTGGCGTTTCTCGAGGCCCAGCCGTTTCAGCGTTTCGTCCACGCGACGGCTGCGATCATCGAGTTCGTAGACTTGCGCCACGAAATCCAGATTCTCGCGGATCGACAGATCCTCCCAGAAGCTGAAACGCTGGGTCATATAGCCCACTTCGCGCTTGATCTGTTCGCTTTGGGTCCGGATATCGTAGCCAAGACAGGTGCCCGATCCATCGTCGGGGCGCAGCAACCCGCACAGCATGCGAATCGTGGTGGTTTTGCCCGAACCATTGGGGCCGAGGAAACCCCACACCTCGCCTTCCGGCACCTGAATGTCGACGTGATCGACGGCGATCTTGGAGCCGAATTTCTTCGTGAGCCCATGCACGTCGATGGCGAACGTGCTCACAGCGGATGGACCTCGACGGGCTGCCCGGGATTGAGTTTCAGCCCACCGGTTGCACGCGCCTCAAGCTTGAAAACGAGCTTCTCGCGATTGCCGACGCTGAAAATCACGGGCGGGGTGAACTCTTCCTGCTGTGCGATGAAGGTGACGGTGGCGGTGATGTTCTTTGCGCAGGAATCGCAGGTGATCGAAACCTTCTGGCCCAGCTTCATCCTGGCGAACTGGGTTTCGGGCACAAAGAAGCGCACATAGATATTCTTCGGCGGAAGGACCGAGACCACCGGCGTCATCGCTGGCGCGTATTCGCCTTCGCGAAAATAAATGTCTTCCACGCGGCCTTCGGTTTGCGCGACCACGTCGCGCTGCGAAAGCTGGTAGCGCGCATCGGTGAGCACGGCTTGCGCCTGCTTCTCTTGGCCTTCGATCTGGGCGATGCGCGCCACTGCCTGCTGATAGGTCGATTTGGCGACGTCGTAATTTTGCGCCGTGCCGGCGCGCGCGCGCATCAATCCGGCCTGGCGGCTCAATTCCTTTTGCGCGAGCGACAGGGCCGCGCGCGCGTCGTTCATCTGGGCGGCGGCCTGGGCGAGCGTGGCGATGGCCTGATCGCGGGTGGCCTGTTCGCGTGTGTCGTCCAAGGTGAACAGCAAGTCGCCGCGCTTCACTTCCTTTCCGCGCTCGACGGCCAGCTTGGCCACCCATCCTGCTTGCGGGGCCGAGATGAGTGCGTCTTCGCCCACCACATAGCCGAGCCAGCCGTGATCTTCCTTTTGACCGCAACCGGCCAGGAGAAGAAGGAAGGCTGTTGCAAGAATTCGTTTCATGGCTTGTCTCCCGCGGAGATTCCGCGCAGCAGCGTGTCGATATGTGCGGCGATCAGGCCTTCATAATCGTAGGGCTCGGCATCGAGAGGCGCGAAGGTGACGCGCCAGAAAGCGGCGAGCAGGATGGGCGCGATGCAGAGCCGTGCGACGTGCTTGGGATCGATGTTGCGGAATTCACCGCGCGCGATGCCGCGTGCGACGACCTGTTCGAGAAGGCCGAGCCCCTTGTCGATGATCTCGGCACGATAAAAACGCACCAACTCGGGAAAATTTCCTGCTTCCGCGATCACGATCTTCGGCAGCACAACCCGGTCGCTGGTGCGGATGAAATTTCCCACGGTGGAAAGCACCATGATGAGAAGATCGCGCGAGGAGCCCTGATAGGCGAGCGCGCGTTCGATGACGGCGGTGATCGTGGGCGTGAGCGATTCGCGCACCAACGCCTTGAACAGCGCTTCCTTGCTTTCGAAATAAAGATAGATCGTGCCTTTCGTTACGCCCGCGCGACGCGAGATGTCTTCCATGCGCGCGGCGGAGAATCCTTTTTCCGCGAACACGGCCAGGGCGGCCTCGAGGATTTCCTGGGGGCGGGCCTCCTTGCGGCGGCGCCAACGGAGGGATTCGGAAGGTTCTGGTTCGGGCATCGGGCGATATTACTAAATGACTGGTCATTTATAAATACCTATCCGCCCAAATTCGTTCATGCAGCAGACAGCCACGTTGTCTTATAGTTCGCAGGATCAGGAATCATTTCAAAAAGGACGGCCCAAATGCGTCTGCCCATTCAAGCCAAGCTCTTGGGGGCGCTTGGATTTCTGGCGTTGACGGCGTGCTCGACGCCAACGCCCTATGCCCCGCAGGAGCCGGGCGGCTACACTGGCTATACCGATCAGCGGCTGGACCATAACCGCTACAGGGTGACCTTCACCGGGAATTCGGTGACGCGCCGGGAGACCGTCGAAGATTATCTCCTGTTGCGTTCGGCCGAGGTCACGCTGCAATCGGGCTTCCGTTATTTCGTGTTCGACACGCGAGATACCGAGGCCAAGACCAGCTACCAGAGCGATTTCGTCGGCTGGCCGGGCTGGCGCGGACGCGGCTTTGGATACCGGCACAGCTGGGCCTTTGGCGACGATCCGTTTGGCCCGTCTTACGATCAGGTCAACACCTATCCGATCACGCGCTATCAGGCCTATGCGGAAATCGTGATGCTTTCGCCCGAACAGGCAAAGGATGAACCCCGCGCGCTCGACGCCCGCGATGTCGTCGATCACATCGGCGCGCATGCCGTGCCTCCGCCTCCGCCGCCACATTAGGGCTCGGTCAGTCGCGCGGCAGGCACCGTAAAACCGGCGGTGCGGGTTCGATGGGGTTCACCCCCATTGAACCTCGCTGCGCGGAAAATTCTCGTCAGCCTTCTGTCTTCGGGCGGCGCAACACCATGCGGGCCGCATTTTCTTCCCGCGTGAGGCTGACGAACTCGAACCCTTCCTGGTGGCACATGTGGGGCATATCGACAGGGGCCATGGGATCGTCGGTCATCACCTCCAGCGTATCGCCGGGATTGGCGCGTTCGAGCGCGCGCCGCGCCAACAGCGCGGGCATGGGGCATTTCAATCCTCTGAGATCGAGCAAGCTGTGTAAGTGCATGGGCCCCTGCGGCTATTGACAACCTTGACGATACAGCACCGCTCCCCAATTCTCCGCTCAAATCGAGCGGGTGGAAACGATGAGCCTTTTCGCGGGCGTCGAGCGCGAATATTCCTATGTCTCCAGCATAGCGCGCACCTTCTACCGTATGCGGCAAGTGAAGCCGGATTCGACGCGCATCATCTCCACCATCGTCGCCGAGCAGGCGGCCAAGACGCCCAACGCCATCGCCATCATCTGCCCGAACCGGACCTACACCTATCGCGAGCTGAATGAGGGCGCCAACCGCCACGCCCATTGGGCCAGGGCGCAAGGCATCCGCAAAGGCCATGTTGTGGCCCTGCTCATGGAGAACCGGGCCGAATATCTCATGGCCTGGCTTGGCGTGGTGCAATTGGGCGGCATCGTCGCCCTCATCAACACCAATCTTCGCGGCATGCCGCTTGCCCATTCCATAAACATCTCCGATGTCCGCCATGTGATCGTGGGCCAGGAACTGGCCGCGACCTATGCCGAGATCGCCCCGCTGATCGAGAACAAGCCCATCGCGTGGAGCGCGGGCGGACCAGCGGCCGGTGCCGAAGACCTTGACGCAATCCTGCACACCTTGCCCGGCACCGCACCTGCCGCTGACGAAAAGGTCACCTGCAAGGATCGGGTGTTCTACATCTTCACCTCCGGCACCACGGGGCTGCCGAAGGCCGCGAACATCAGCCACACGCGCATGCTTTTCATGATGCATGGGTTCTCGGGCGCGCTGAACGCGACCGCGAGCGACCGGATGTACAATGTGCTGCCGATGTATCATTCGGTGGGCGGCATGTGCGCGCTGGGGCCGGCGCTGCTCACGGGTGGTTCAGTCATCATCAAGCGCAAATTCTCCGTTTCCGAATTCTGGGACGACATCCACAAATACGAACCCACACTGTTTCAATATATCGGCGAATTGTGCCGCTACCTGCTGAACGCGCCGCTTGTGGAGCATGAACGCGATCACAAGATCCGCGCGATCACCGGCAACGGCCTGCGCCCCGAAATCTGGCCCGCCTTCCAGAAGCGCTTCAACATTCCCAAGATCGTCGAATTCTACGGGGCGACCGAGGGCAACGTCTCGATGATCAATTATGACGGGCATGTCGGTTCCGTCGGGCGCATTCCGAGCTATATGCGCAACATCATCGTCTGCCGCCTGATCAAGTTCGACATCGAAACCGAAATGCCGGTGCGCGGACCCGATGGCCATTGCATCGAATGCGCCGATGGCGAAGCGGGCGAGGCTATCGGCAAGATCGTTGATGAACCGGGCCGTAGCTTCGAAGGCTACACCCAGGAAAAGGACACCAAGAAGAAGATCCTCACCGACGTGTTCGAAAATGGCGACAGCTGGTTTCGCACCGGCGACCTGATGCGCAAAGACGAACACGGCTATTTCTATTTCGTCGATCGCATCGGCGACACCTTCCGCTGGAAGGGCGAGAACGTCGCCACCAGCGAAGTCGCCGAAGTGTTGGGCGTCATCTCCGGCGTGCTCGATGCCAATGTCTATGGCGTGACTGTGCCGGGCATGGATGGGCGCGCGGGCATGGCTTCGCTTGCAGTCGGCCCGGATTTCGATCTCGATTCACTGGGCGAAAAACTGAAAGCCAACCTGCCCGCTTACGCGCGGCCGATCTTCCTGCGCCTGCAACCCGAACTCGAAATCACCGGGACATTCAAATTGCGCAAGGTCGAACTGGTGAAAGAGGGCTTCAATCCCGACACCATCACCGACCCGCTCTATGTGCTCGACCCGATCACCTGCCGCTACGAAAAGCTGGACAAGGATGGGTACGAGGCGATCACGAGTGGGCGTGTGAAGCTTTAGGTTTTCTCCTTTCATTTCCTATTTCCGTCACGGCCCCGAATCGGACCGAGCCTTTCCTTTGGCTCGGCGTGGCATCACCTGGGTGGCCCGCATTCGCGGACCATGACAATTTTTTGTTTGAATTCAACAATTTACCTCGGGCGCGCTGTGCGCCGCGGTAAACAGGATACAATTCTGAGGGTTAGGTAAATATACCTGAGTGGCGTTGCGCTGTCAAGCGGCCTTATTCGGCCGCCTTCGGTGTCTTCTTCGCTTCGTCCTCGTGGTGTTTCTGGATCGTCTGCATGGCGGCGTTGATGGCGGCGCCGATGAAGCGGTCCTTGTTGTCCTTCGCCCAGTTGAGTGCGGTTTCGCGCGCGGTGTTGGCGCCGTGGATCACGGGCGTGACGTGGCGCTGCCACAGCTCATAAGACTTCTTCGTGTTGTCGAAATCGGCCCAGTTGTGGGCAAGTTGCAGGAAGCAGCCGAATTCGCCCTGCTTCTTTTGCAAACGCTGGATCTGGACCACCGCATCATCGGGCGTGCCGACAACGGCCACACCTTCTTCCACCAGCGTTTCGAGCGCGCGGTTCTCGGTCGTCTCGCGGCCAGCGACCGCGCTGATGCCCGAGAAGTAATTGCGCCACTGTTCGAAACCATATTTGCAGTTCTCGAAGGCCTTCTCGCGCGTTTCGGCGATGTGCACGGGGCCGACGAGACGCAGGCGATTGGGGTCCATCGTGCGGCCGTTCTCGGCGGCGGTCTTGTTGGCGATATCCCAATTGACCGCGAGCGCATCGTAACCACCGGCTTGTGTGGCAGCCACGCACAACATGCCGAAGCCGTGCTTGCCTGCGAGTTTGCCGCCCGATGGCGTGACGGAAGACGCCACGCAGATTTCGGGATGGGGCCAGGTGTAAGGCTTCAACTGGCACGTCGCATCCTTCAGCGTGAACCATTCGGATTGGTGGGTGACGCGCTCGCCCTTGAACAGGCGCAGGATCACTTCGATGGATTCCACCATGCGGTCGCGCTGTGTCGAGGGATCGATGCCCATCGAAAACGCATCCGACGGCAGAAGACCGGGGCCGACGCCGAACATCACGCGGCCGCGCGTTTGATGATCGAGCTGGATGATGCGGTTGGCCGCCATCAGGGGCTGATGATACGGCAGCGACACGACGCCGGTGCCGAGCTTGATGCGCTTGGTGCGTTCGGCGACCGCCGCGATGAAAAGTTCGGGGCTCGGGATGATTTCGAAACCGGCGGAATGATGTTCGCCGATCCAGGCTTCTTCATAGCCCAGCCGGTCGAGATGCTCGATCAGTTCCATATCGCGCTGGATGCAAAGCGTCGGGTCTTCGTTCACCGGATGAAACGGTGCCAGGAAGATGCCGTTGCGAAGGCGGATGGTCATGATCGTTTCCCTGTCTCTATAGCGTTGGTGACATTCTGTCAGCCCTGCTACGGCCCTGTCAAAGCGGGGGCGGGGAGAAGCCAAATTCCTGTTCGATGGCATGGGCGAGATCGAACAGACGGTCTTCCCCATTCCAGCGCCCGACAAGCTGGACACCCACGGGCAAGCCGTCTGGCGTGCGCCCGGCCTGCACCGCCAACGCGGGCGCATGCAGCGAGGTGGCAAGCGAAATCCAGTTGAGCAGGGAGGCGTAAGGTTCGATCTTTCCATCCACCTCCAGCGTGCGATCGGCGAAGCTGCCTTTCTGATTGTGGGGGAAGGCCACGACCGGGGTGATCGGCATCAGCACCGCGTCGTAACCATCGTCGAAGAATTGCGCCAGCGCATCCTTCTGCTTCTGCCGGATCACCACCGCACGCGCGACATCGCGATAGCTCGCCGTATTGGCGAGGCGGAAGGCGGCGGGCCGCGCATCGGGCCCATTCTCGGCAACCGATTTGAGATCCTGTTCGCGCATGGAGAGGAACGCGTTGTAGACATCATCCGGCAAGCCCGCGCTGAGAACCGCGGTGAGGATCTGCATGTAGGGCTGCATCAGCGCTTCGCCGGAAACCGGCGGCCGGGCATTGCCCGCGACCGCACCGGCTTGCGAAAGCGCAGACGCCGCGCGCCCGACGGCGCTGCGCACATCGTCTGCCAGTGCAAAGCCGGGTTCTTCATCCCATATCGCGATGCGCGCGCCTTTCACGGATTTCGCGGCCCCGCCTTCCTTGCCGCGCAGCACATCCCACAACAGGCGCAGATCGCCGACATTGCGCGCCATCGGCCCCATCACGCCCAGATCGCTTTCCGTGAATTCGTCGGGCGCGGGGGGCACATGACCGCGCGAGGAGAGCACGCCCCAGGTCGGCTTCAGCGAAACCACGCCGCAGAAATTCGCCGGGTGGCGCAGCGAACCGCCGATATCCGACCCGATCTCCAGCGGCGTGATGCCGGAGGCAAGTGCCGCCGCCGCCCCGCCCGATGAGCCGCCAGGCGTGCGCGTCACGTCATAGGGATTGTTCGTGGTGCCGTAGATTTCGTTGTAGCTCTGGATGTCGCCCAGCATGTAGGGCACGTTGGTCTTGCCCCAGATGACCGCGCCCGCTTTGCGCGCGGCGGCCACCACATCGGCATCGGCGCAATTTTTGTCCCGGCCATGAAAGCCGCGCGCGCCGGATGTGGCGGGCATGTTCTCGACATCGAAACCATCCTTGATCGTCATCGGCAGGCCCGCGAGCGCGCCCAACGCCTTGCCCTTGGCGCGTGCATCGTCGATCGCAGCCGCATCCTTCATCGCGCGCGCGATATCGGTTTCGATCACGGCGTTCAGTTTCTTGTGCAGCGCGTCGTTGCGCGCCAGATGGGCGTCGAGCAATTCGCGGGCGGAAATCTTCTTCGCGGCCAGATCGGCCAGCATGTCACGCGCAGTGCGATAGGTATCCGTCATCATGTTTCCTGTTTCTTGGGCAGAGCGAAGGATGCCATACTGAGGCAAGCTGTCAAAAAAACCGGGAGTGAAGCGCGATGCGCGCAGCAATATTTCAGGAAATGTCCAAGCCGCTTGCGATTGCGGCTCTTGCCGATCCGATAGCCGGGCCGACCGATCTGATCCTCAAGGTGAAGAATTGCGGCATCTGCGGATCGGACCTGCACATGACCGAACCGACCTCCATCATGCCGCTGCCCACGGGTTCGGTGATGGGACATGAATTTTCCGGCGAAGTGATCGAGGTGGGAAGTGCCGTCAAACATCTGTGGAAACCGGGAGACCGGTTGGCGGGCTTTCCCTATATGTGTTGCGGCGAACACAATCCTTGCGCGAATTTCGGCGGGCGTGGAGTTTGCGGCAAGGGAATCGGTATCGGGCTTGGTCAGAGCCCCGGCGCCTATGCGGAATTTGTGCAGATCGGCGCCTGGGGCGCGCATCGGTTGCCGGATGCCGTTTCGTTTCGCGAGGGCGCGCTGATCGAACCGCTGGCGGTGGGGCTGCACGCGGTCGACATGGCGAAAATGGCGCGTGGGGCAACCGTTCTGGTGATCGGCGCGGGGCCGGTGGGCCTGGCCGTCATGCTATGGGCGAATTTTCTGGGCGCGCGCCATGTGATCGTGAGCGAGCGCGCAGAGGTGCGCCGCGCGATGGCGGCGAAATTCGGCGCGACCGATGCAATTGATCCCAACCAGCCGCTGACCTCGCAGGTGGAGAAGATCGCGGGCCACGGCCCCGATATCATCTTCGAATGCGTGGGCGCACCCGGCCTCATCAACGGCGCGATGATGGATGCGCCGCGCGGCAGCCGCATCGTGATCGCGGGCGTGTGCCAGCAACCGGACACGATCATGCCGCTGATGGGCATCATGAAGGAGCTGGAGCTGCAATTCGTGCTGGGCTACCGGCCCGCCGATTTCGATTATGTGATCGACATGATCGCATCGGACCGCATCGATGTTTCGCACATGGTAACCGACATTGTGGGGCTGGACGAATTGCCCGCCGCGTTCGAGGCGCTGCGCCATCCGACACACCAGTGCAAGGTCATGCTGGAAAATTAGCCCGTCACCGTGAACCCCGCGCGCGGGAAATGCACCACGACCTCGCCGACGGCGGGATCGCTGCGGCGAATGGCGATTTCGTGGGCGTTGGAGAACACGATCTCGCCAGCGACGGCATCGCGCCCGTAATCATCGGCCGCCACCTTCACCTTGTCGCCCGGTTTGCGGCCGTTGGGATCGTGCGGGTCGGCAGCTTCCTTCGCCTCCGACGTCGCGACCCTGGCAATGGCGAGCGCCTCTTTCGCATCGAGCGGCGAGTGCTTGCCGTGGCCGATGGCGTTCACGCGGGCGTACCACGCATTCACCTTCGGGAATTCGGCGACAAGCGGATCGGCTGCCTGCGGCACGAAGCTTTTGGCGAACCACAGGTTCAAATGGCAATGCAGATCGGCCGCTGTTGGGGCAGTACCTTGCACAAAGTCGCGGCCATCGGCCAATTGTTCGGCGATGAAAGCGGTGTGGGCGCGGTATTGATCCTTCGACAAAGGTGCAGCCGCCTTCAGCGCCTCCACCGAGAACGCATTGCCGGACATGGCGGTGCGATCCTTGCGGAAATCTTCCGGCGTCAGATGACCGATTTCGCCGAACACGATGCCGACGGCAGGCATGAAAAAAGCGCGATCCGACCAGAAGCCCAAACCATAGGGCAGGCCCTTGCCATGCGGGAACAGGCTGGGCTCGGGGAATCGTCGTTCGAGTTCACGCAGGATGATCTGCGTGTCGCAGAAAATATCCGCGCCGATCTGCATCACGGGGGTCTTGCGATAGCCGCCCGTGAGCGGCAGCAGATCGGGCTTGGGCATCATGTTGGGGATTTCGACCGAGCGCCAGGCGAGCTTCTTGATGCCGAAGGCCAGGCGCACCTTCTCGGAGAACGGCGAGGTCCAGTAGTGATGGAAGAGGATTTCGTGGGTCATGGTCAGCTCAATTCGTTGGAGAAGCGGATATTGCCGGCGGCGATGCCTTCGAGCACCACTTCCATGCCGCCGGAGCGGATCATCCATTCCAGCCGGTGATCGCGATATTCGCGCTTGAACATGCCACTTTTCACCGCCGCATCCACATTGGCCATGCCCGCGATGGAATCGGCCGCCGCCTTGGCCGCTTTCATCACCGAGGGGCGCGTACTTGCGCGCGCGATCCATTTGCCGAGCGGCGAATCCGCATCGGGCCCGATGCCGAGGCCGCGTGCGCCGTTCAAATAGGGGATCACCGAAAGATCGGCCCAGCCGAATGTCTCACCGTTGAACCATTCGCGCGCGCCCAGATGGCGGGTGAGCCATTCATACAGACCGCGGGCTTGCGCAGAGGCGCGCGCTTCGATGGCGCGTGCCTGCTGACCTTGCGCGCGCTTGAACCAGCGGATTTCACCCATGCCCCAATTGATCGGCTCGAACGACGTATCCATCACCTCTTCGATGGTGCGGGCATGCGCGCGATCGGCGGGCGATTTCGGCAACAGCGCGGGCATGGGCCATTTGTCTTCGATATATTCGAGGATGATGGTGGAATCGAACACGCTGACCTCGCCATCGATCAACGCCGGCACCTCGCCGCGCGGATTGGCTTTCAGGAAGGCGAGATCGGGTTGGCCGGTGCCGATGGCGACGGGCAGTTTCGTGGAATATCCGATGCCCTTCTCATCCAGCGCTATCTTTACCTTCTGCGCATAGGGCGAGAGAGGGTGTTCATAAACAATCAAACTCATTTGCGATCCTTCCACAATTGCGCCATCCATCCGAACAGCACGCCAGCATCTGTGGGTGCGTCCGTATCTCCGAATTCGCGATAAAGCGTCGCCACGTTGACCGCAATGCGTTCGGCATCGCCCCAGCTGGCAAAATCATCGAGCGCGATGGAACGGGCGGCTTCGAGCGCGCTCATTCCGGCCTCGTGACGTTTCTTCGCTTCGTCGCGGATATAAACAAGGTAATCGCGCACGCGGGCAACACCGTGCCGGTCCGTCACCGGGCCGTGGCCGGGCACGATGATTTGCGCATCCAGGCTCGAGATCATATCGCACGCCGCGATCCAGTTGCCGATCGGGCCTGCCCAGACGATGGGGTGCCCATTGATGAAAAGAATATCGCCGGTGAACACCGCACGATCATCGGGCACATGCACGATGGCATCGCCGCCCGTGTGGGCGGGGCCGACTTCGATCATGTCCACGCGCTTGGAGCCCACCATCTTGGAGTAATGACCCGTGAAGGTGGTATCGGGCAATTTGGGGGATGCGTGTTCGAAATCGTAACGCCCGAAACAGTGCACCAGATGTTCGCCGGTGAGGCCAAGCTGGGGAGCCGCCTTCATCATCATCGCCAGCCGCTCGGGGCCTTCGTGCTGCATGTCGCGGGCGGCGCGTTCGGTGGCTATGATCTGGGCGCCGTCCACCATCGCGTTGCCGAACCAGTGATCGCCGTTCTGATGGGTGTTGACGAGGGTGCGAATTTTCGCGGGTGTGGCACGCGCAAAGCCATCGAGCATCGCGCGCGTGTGCTGGGAATCGAACAGCGTGTCTATCAGGAGCGCTTCGCCACCATCGGTGACGAGGCCCGCATTGGAAAGACCCCAGCCGCCATCTGGTTGCAACCACGCGAAGCAGCCATTGCCGAAATCGCCGAGGCCCGCCTCATAACCCGCGTTCGGAAATGTCAGCATCCTGCGGCCTTTCCTGTTCCCTGCTCATTTGGGGATGGATGGGGCGGCTTCGCAAGGTGCTTTCGCGACATTGCGATGGTGCTATGCTTTTCCAAAATATCGAGGAAGCGACCATGACCGAACACACCCTCGACATTCGGGCCCTGCCCTTTGGGCTTTCGCCGCTGTCGCCGAAGATCGGCGCGGAAATCGATGGGATCGACCTTTCCCGCGATCAGGATGATGCCACTCTGGCCGGACTTCGCGCAGCGTTGCTGGACCGCAAGGTTCTTTTCTTTCGCGATCAGGACATTACGACCGAGCAGCACCTGGCCTTCGCCGCGCGTTTCGGCGCGTTGGAGGTGCATCCGTTTGCGCCGCACAAGCCGGGCTATCCCGAGGTGCTCGCGATCACCCATGACGAGAAAAATCCGGGCAAGGAAAACGCCTGGCACAGCGATGTGACATGGCGAAAGGAGCCTTCGCTGGGTTCTATCCTGCGCGCGCTGGAAGTGCCCCCGGTCGGCGGCGACACGCTGTTTGCGGATATGTATGCGGCCTATGACGGTTTGAGCGATGAAATCAGGGAAAGACTCGAAGGCCGCACAGCAATCCACGATTTCGCGCATTTCCGCGCGGCCATGCGCAAGCGCGGCAAAAGCGAGGCAGAGATCGAGGAATTCAACAAAAAATATCCGCCCGCCGAGCACCCCGTCGTGCGTACCCATCCCGAGACCGGGCGCAAAGGCCTTTATGTGAATGTCGCCTTTACCCAATACATCGTAGGAATGGACAAAGCGGAGTCCGACGCGCTGCTCAAACATCTCTATGCGCAGGCCGCAACGCCGGAATATCAATGCCGTTTCCGCTGGCGCGCCAATTCGATGGCGTTCTGGGACAATCGTGCCTGCCAGCATTATGCGGTATCGGATTACTGGCCGGCCGTGCGCCGCATGGAACGCGTGACCATCATCGGCGACAAGCCGTATTAGAGACCCGACAATCCCCCATCGACCGCCAGAATCTGGCCGGTGATATAGGCGCTCTCATCCGACATCAGAAATAGCGCGGCATAAGCGGTTTCCCAGCCCGTGCCCTGACGGCCGAGCGGAACGGGCGTGGTGGCGCGGTTGGGGCGGCCGCGGGACGCAAGCCTGCCGATGGAAGTATCCATCAAGCCCGGCGCGATCACATTGGCGCGGATCGCGCGGCGCGCGCCTTCGAACGCGACATGACGGCAGAGACCCGACAACGCGGCCTTGGTGGAATCGTAAGCCGGAAGCCTGCTTCCCGCCGTCATGCCTGCGATGGAGGAAATGAAAACGATCGACGAAGCTTCGGCCAGATGCGGCATGGCATATTTCACCGCCAGCATGTGGCTTGTGAGGTTGATGGCGACGACCTTGTTCCAGCTTTCGAGCGTTGTGCCTTCGAGCCACGCGCCGCCCGCGCCCATGCCGACATTCAGCACGATGCCATCGAGATCGCCCAGGCCTTTCACCGCCTCTTCGATCATGCGGCGAACATCTTCTTCCTTCGTGGCGTCGGCCTGAATGGCGAAGGCGTTGCCATTTTCCTTTTCGATCAAGGAAACGGTTGCAATCGCGGCTGCCTCATCGCGATCGGAAACCGCGACGGCCGCCCCTTCGCGCGCGAACAGCACGCTCATGGCGCGGCCATTGCCGATGGGTGTGTCGGTCTCGCCGATCTCCATTTGGCCGCCGCCAACCACCAATATCCTGCGGCCCTTCAGCCGCCCGCGGCCCGGCGCTTCGCCTTTGGATTCCGCGGGCATATGCACACTGCGTTCTGCCATGGCTCTCTCATTTCTTCCCTTGACGCATCCTGCGCGCGCCTGCTTGTTCTAGGCAAGGCTATTGGAGACGGACATGATCGAGGCTGTGATTTTTGACTTTGGCGGGGTGTTCACCTCCTCGCCGTTCGAAGCGTTTGCGAAATATGAGCGCGACCGGGGGCTGCCGCCGGATATTATTCGCAAGATCAATTCCACCAATCACGAAAACAACGCCTGGGCCCTGTTCGAACGCGCCGAGCTCGATCTCGATGGGTTCGACAAGGCGTTCGCCGCGGAGGCAGGCGCGCTGGGCCACCATATTCCGGGGCGGGACATCATCCCGATCCTGGCGGGCGCCTTTCGGCCCGAAATGATCGAGGCATTGAAGCGCATTCGGACCAAGTACAAGACGGGCTGCATCACGAACAACGTGCCCTCCAACCGCGTGGGCGAGACCGATGACGGACGAAAATTCTATGCGACCGAGATCATGGCGCTGTTTGGCCATGTGATCGAATCCTCGAAGGTCGGCATCCGCAAGCCGAACCCGCGCATCTATGAGATGATGTGTGAGACGCTGGAGGTCGATCCCAAATTTTGCGTCTATCTCGACGATCTGGGCATCAACCTGAAACCCGCACGCGCGATGGGCATGCACACGATCAAGGTCGAAAGCGGTTCGCAGGCCGTGGCCGCGCTGGAACATGCCACGGGGATGCGCCTTTCGTAATCCAACATTGTCATGGCCCGCGAATGCGGGCCACCCAGATGAAATCTGGAAGAGCGGCGCAGGATTGGGGAAAATGTATTCTTGTTTTGCAATATCAGAACGGCATCACCTGGGTGGCCCGCATTCGCGGGCCATGACAAGCTATCTTATGTTTGGTGATGTTTAAGCGAAATCCTTCGCCAGTTCCGCGCGCACGGCGGGTGGGATGATGGCGATGTGGCCATAGGCCGGATGACTGACGGCCAGCATCGCGCGGCCTTCGCCGCTTTTGAATTTCGCGATCTGTTCGGGCGTGAAGACAAAGCGTACCCAATGCACCGAAGATGTTTTGCCATCGGGCGTGGTGCGATCGTCATATTCCGTGGGTGTGGCCTTGATAATTTCGCCTTCCAGTTCCAGCGACACGCTTTCCTCGATCCCGGCCAGGCGAAACAGCATGGTTTCGCGGCGCTTGGGATCGTCGATCTCCAGCATCAGGGTGGCGATCAGTTCGGCGCCTTGCGGTATCAGCGGATTGTAGACTTCGAGTTCGCCCGCGAGTTGTGCGGCGCCGCCCTTTTCGATGCGCAGCATTTCCTGCACCTGCAGCCACATCGTTTGATAATTTTCGAAATAGAAGGTCGCGACCGGGCCGACTTCGACACGGCGATTCTTCTTTGTCGTGATGGATTCGGCCCGCAGATCCGAACGGCGCGCAGCATAATCGGCATCGGTCAGAATGTCGGCGGGGGTGATCTTGCGTTCGGCGGTGCTCATGAGAGGTGCTCCAGAAGGCCGAAGGCGCGCGCCAATATCTCGATGGGATGCTCGGCCTTGGGGGCAATGGTCTTGCCCTCTTTTTCGGCCAGCGCTTTCGAATTCTCGACGATGTGCAGGCCAGCGAGCGGACAATCCGATGCGATGTGGCCACGCGCCTGCGCCACCACCTGACGATAGACGGGCCGGCCGACTTTTACCGCGACGCCGTGGGTTTGCTTGACCACGCCGAAAGTGCCGCCATGGCCGGAACAACGCTCGATCACATCGACCGGGGTTTCGGGGATCAGGCGCAGCATTTCGGCAGCCTTGGGCCCCATGTTCTGCGCGCGCGCGTGACAGGGAATATGAACCGTGACGCCTTCGGGCAACGATTCCAGCGGCGGCAGGCCTTCGTTCTTCGCCACATCGACCACATATTCGTCGATGTCATACACATGTTCGGCGAGGCGTTTCACATCTTCGTTTTCGGGCACGATCAATGCCCATTCGAATTTGAGCATCAACCCGCACGATGCTGTCGGCGTAACGATGTCGTAGCCTTCGTCGATCAGCTTGACCAATTCCTTCGACACTTTCACGGCCTGTTCGGCCACCCGGTCGAGTTGCGCCTGTTCGAGAAACGGCATGCCGCAGCAGCCGGGATAGGCAGCGCGGGTCTCGACGCCGATATGGTTCAGCACCGCGCGCGCGGCCATGCCGGTGGACGGTTTGTTGTAGTTGACGAAACAGGTGGCGAAAATCGCGGCCTTGCGCTTGCCGAAGGCCGGCGCGTTTTCATTGGGCGAAATCGGATCGCCGCGATCGGCCGCCATGAAGGTGCGGGTGTGGAATTTCGGCAGCTGCGCATCACGATCGATGCCAACGGTCATTTCCATCAGCGGGCGCGTCAGGGCGTTGCCCTTGGCGGAGGCCCAGTTGACGATGGGGGTCGCGATAGCCGCGAGCCTGCCGTTGCGATCCATCTGGGCCAGCTGACGCTGTGTGAAATCGGACTTTCCGGCTTTGGCTTCGGCCGCGCGGTAACGCAGCATCAGATGCGGAAAATCCAGGTTGAACGCGTGCGGCGGCACATAGGGGCATTTCGTCATGAAGCACATGTCGCAGAGCGTGCAGGCTTCGACGATTGCAGGGAATTCTTCACTCTTTACGCCATCGAGTTCTTCGGTGGGGCCATTGTCGATCAGGTCGAACAGGCGCGGGAAGGAATCGCAAAGGTTGAAGCAGCGGCGGCAGCCATGACAGATGTCGAACACCCGGCGCATTTCGGCATCGAGCTTTTCGGCATCGGTGAAATCCGGATCGCGCCACGCAATCGGTTCACGCGTCGGCGCTTCGAGGCTGCCTTCTTTGGTCATGGGACGGGAATAGCCAATGGCGAATAGCGAATGGGAAAAAAAGAAAATAGCGAGTGGCGCCAGCTATTCGCTATTCGCCACTCGCTATTCGCAAACTTACTTGCCGAGCGTATCGAACGCTTTCTGGAAGCGGCCGGCGTGGCTCTTTTCGGCTTTGGCGAGGGTTTCGAACCAATCGGCGATCTCGTCGAAGCCTTCGTCACGGGCGGTGCGCGCCATGCCGGGATACATGTCGGTGTATTCGTGGGTTTCGCCCGCGACCGCCGACAGAAGGTTCTTGTCGGTCGGGCCGATGGGAAGATCGGTCGCTGGGTCGCCGATGGCTTCCATATATTCGAGATGGCCGTGGGCATGGCCCGTTTCGCCTTCGGCGGTGGAGCGGAAGACGGCGGCGACATCGTTGTAGCCTTCGACGTCGGCCTTTTGGGCGAAGTAGAGGTAGCGGCGGTTCGCCTGGCTCTCGCCTGCGAACGCGGCCTTCAGATTTTCGTGGGTCTTGCTGCTTTTCAGGGACGCCATGTGCGGTCCTCCTTGGGTGAAACGAATTCTTCGGCGGCTCAACATCCGCGCGGGAACAAGGATGCAACCTGGGGCCGCCCAAGTCAACGATTTAGAATCGTTCTAAAGAGTAATTCGGAGGTTAGTTCCGCTTCAGACGGACCACGACATCCACGCGGTCGACCCTCATGCCCTTGGGGGCTGCGGGAACGCCGGCAACTTCTATCGAAGCGCCCGGAATGTCGATCAGCATTCCTTCGTCTTCCACATAAAAATGCTGGTGCTCGTGGATGTTGGTATCGAAATAGGAACGCCCGGCCTCGACCGCGACCTGATTCAACAGCCGCGCTTCGGTGAACTGGTGCAGCGTGTTGTAGATCGTGGCGAGCGACACCCGGACACCGGCCTTGTGCGCCTCTTCCTGTAGGCTTTCGGCGGTCAGATGCCGGTCTTCCTCGCGGAACAGCAGATTGGCCAGCGCCACGCGCTGTTTGGTCGGGCGCAGGCCCACCGCCCGCAGGCGTTCTGCGGCAGCTTGAGTCTCGATCTGGCGGGAACCACGCATCTGCTTGACCCGTATGCCTTTCCGATACCATTGGCGGCTGACACTGTAGCCGGGAGCCTGTTAGAGTGCATCCTAACACATGCTTCGTTAGAATGCTTCTAAGTAACAGGAAATTGGCAAAAGGGCTGCGCTTGTCAAGAGGCGGCCCCACACGGGACAGGAAATGCTTGTAAAACGCTCTAGTTTCGACCTTCAGGCTCTTCTGGCCTGCGCCCGTGGGGAACTTTTCGGCCCCGGCAACCCCCAGCTTCCCCTGCCGCCCATGCTGATGTTCGACCGGATCACCCGGATCACCGAAAATGGCGGCTCGGTGGATAAGGGTGAGATCGAGGCGGAACTCGATGTGAAGCCCGACCTCTGGTTCTTCAAATGCCATTTCCCCGGCGACCCTGTGATGCCGGGCTGTCTTGGCCTGGATGCCATGTGGCAGCTGGTCGGATTCTTCCTCGGCTGGCTGGGCGGGCTCGGCCATGGCCGCGCGCTCGGCGTGGGCGAGGTGAAGTTCTCCGGCATGGTTGTGCCGGAGGCCAGGAAGATCAGCTATCACATCGATCTGAAGCGCGTGATCATGCGCAAGCTCGTGGTGGGCATCGCCGACGGCATCATGAAAGTCGACGGCAAGGTGGCCTATGAAGCCAAGGATCTTCGCGTCGGATTGTTCAGCGATGCGCCGAAGCCTGCATTGATGGCCGCTCCGGCGTAACGTCGTCACTCATTTGTGCAAGGAGAACGCTCCATGAGGCGCGTCGTCGTCACCGGCATGGGCATTGTCTCGTCCATCGGCAACAACACGCAGGAAGTGACCGCCTCGCTGCGCGAGGCGAAGTCCGGCATCACGGCAGCCGAGACCTATCGCGAGATGGGCTTTCGCAGCCAGGTGGAAGGAAGTCTGAAGATCGATCTCGACGCAACCGTGGATCGTCGCGCGCGCCGCTTCATGGGCGATGGTGCCGCCTATTGCTGGATCGCGATGAACCAGGCGATTGCCGATTCCGGCCTCGAACAGAACGACGTTTCGAACGAGCGCACCGGATTGATCGTGGGCTCGGGCGGGCCCTCGACCAAGGCCATCGTCAGCGCCGCCGATACGGCGCGCGATCCGGCCAAGGGTGTGAAGCGCATCGGGCCGTTCGCGGTGCCCAAGGCGATGTCTTCCACCTGCTCGGCCAATCTTTCGACCTGGTTCAAGACGAAGGGCGTGAACTATTCGATTTCGAGCGCGTGCTCCACCAGCGCCAATTGCATCGGCAATGCGGCCGAGATGATCCAATGGGGCAAGCAGGACATCATGTTCGCGGGCGGCGGCGAAGAACTCGACTGGTCGCTTTCCGAATTGTTCGATGCGATGGGCGCGATGTCGTCCAAATTCAATGCGACGCCTGAGAAGGCTTCGCGCGCCTATGACAAGAACCGCGACGGCTTCGTGATCTCCGGCGGCGGCGGCATTCTGGTTCTCGAGGAACTCGAACATGCCAAGGCGCGCGGTGCGAAGATTTATGCCGAACTCACCGGCTATGGCGCGACCGCCGATGGCGCGGACATGGTGGCGCCTTCGGGCGAAGGTGCTGTGCGCTGCATGCGCATGGCGATAGAGCGGGCGAAAGGCCCGATCGACTACATCAATCCGCACGCGACCTCGACACCGGTGGGCGACATTCCCGAAATCAACGCGATCCGCGAGGTGTTCGGCGAGACCATGCCGCCGATCAGCGCGACGAAATCGTTGACCGGCCACAGCCAGGGCGCGGCGGGCGTGCACGAAGCGATCTACACGCTTTTGATGATGCAGAGCGGATTCATCTGCGAAAGCGCGAACATCGAGGAGATCGACCCGCAAGTCGCCTCCGCCAATATCGTTCGCAAGCGGATCGACAACGCGAATATCCGCCAGGCCCTTTCCAACAGTTTCGGGTTCGGCGGCACCAATGCGAGCCTGCTTTTCCAAAAGCTCGATGCGTAAGCAATCGGCACAATGACTGTACCGGAACGGCACAGCGGCGAGGATAGAATGGCAGAAGCCACAGGATTGATGCGCGGCAAACGCGGCCTTGTGATGGGGGTCGCCAACGATCATTCCATTGCCTGGGGCATCGCACGCACGCTTGCGAACAATGGCGCGGAGGTGGCGTTCACCTATCAGGGCGATGCGCAATACAAGCGCCTGAAGCCGCTCGCAGCCCAATTGGGCGCCAAGCTGGTGCTGCCCGGCGACGTGGAAAACGACGATGAACTGGACGCCGCCTTCGGCGCACTGAAATCGCAATGGGGCGGAATCGATTTCCTCGTTCACGCCATCGCCCATTCCGACCGCAACGAATTGAAGGGGCGCTATGTCGATACCACGCGCGCCAATTTCTCCAGAACGCTAAGCATTTCGTGCTTTTCCTTCACAGCGGTGGCCCAGCGCGCGGCGAAGCTCATGACGCCGCCTTCGCAAGGCGGCAATGGCGGCGCGCTTGTCACGCTCACCTATCTGGGCGCCACGCGGGTGACGCCGAGCTACAATGTGATGGGTGTGGCGAAGGCGGCACTTGAGGCGAGCGTGCGTTATCTGGCTGCCGATCTGGGGCGCGACGGGATCAGGGTTAATGCCATTTCGGCGGGGCCGATGCGCACCCTTGCGGGTGCGGCTGTCGGCGATGCGCGCATGGTGTTCAAATGGAACAAGGCGCACGCGCCGCTGAAGAAGAACGTTGAACTCGACCATGTGGGCGGCTCGGCACTCTATTTGCTTTCCGATCTCTCGGCAGGCGTGACCGGCGAGATCCATTTCGTCGATGCCGGCTTTAACGTTGTCGGCATGCCGCCGACAGCGGACCTGAAAGGCTGGATCGCGCCCGAGAACGGTTCCGACCCGGGCGAGGGAGAAACCAATGGGAAGGCGAGCGATTCTTAGGCTTGTTGCGGCGGCGGCGATCTGTGCCACGCCGGCCTTCGCCGCGTGGCAGGATCATGCCGCGCCGCACGATATCGAACGGCTTTCATATCTGGCCGAAGCGCGCGCCGCCGCTATGCGGGAAGCCGAACATGGCGCCCCTGCAAGAGACCTTTCTGCCGTGCACGCGGTTTTGAATCGCAACACGCGACCGGTCCCGGTTGCTGCACTGGCGGGACAATGGCGCTGCCGCACCATCAAGCTGGGCGGCATGGCGCCGAGCGTGGTCTACTCCTGGTTCAACTGCCGCATCGGCACCCATGACGGCCACGCCTATTTCGAAAAACTCTCCGGCACGCAGCATTTCGGCGGCGCACTCTATCCTCATGAGTCAGGTGGATATGTTTTCCTCGGCGGCATGAACTGGTCGAAAGATGGCCCTGCGAATTATTCGAGCAGCCGCCCGTCACTCGGCGCCGAAACGACGCCGAGCGACGCGGTGGGATTGCTCTCGTCCATCGGGCCGAATGTGGCGCGGATTGAGTTTCCTTACCCCGCACAGGAATCGACCTTCGACGTGATCGAGCTCAGGCGCTAGAGTGGGCCGATGCGCCTCAATCAAGTCACGGCACCCGCACTAGACCTCGACCGATCCATCGCGTTCTACAAAACGCTGGGGTTCCGGCTGATCGTGAAGAGCGATCACTATGCCCGTTTCGAAGTGACCGAGGGCGATGCGAGTTTTTCGTTGCATCTGACCGGGGATTCAAACGGCATTGCCAACGGGCCACATCTCTATTTCGAATGCGACGATCTGGATGCGCGCGTGGCCGCGCTGAAGGCAAAAGGCATCGTGTTCGATTCCGATCCCGTCGATCAAAGCTGGCTGTGGCGCGAAGCCTGGCTCAGCGATCCGGCAGGCGTAAAGCTGTGCCTGTATCACGCTGGTAAGAACCGGCTCGACCCGCCGTGGCGGCTGAACGATCAGCCTGCGTAGGCCTTCGCCGCTTTCGAGAAGCGTTCGAACAGATAGTGGCTGTCCATCGGGCCGGGTGAGGCTTCGGGATGGTACTGCACGCTGAACACCTGCTTGCCGTCGAGACGCAGGCCGCAATTGCTGCCGTCGAACAGCGAGACGTGGGTTTCCTTCACGCCTTTGGGGAAGGTTTCGCGATCCACGGTGAAGCCGTGATTCATCGAAACGATCTCGACCTTGCCGGTTTCGAGATCCTTCACCGGATGGTTCGCGCCATGATGGCCCTGGCCCATCTTGCGCGTTTGCCCGCCAAGCGCGAGGCCCAGCATCTGATGGCCGAGGCAAATGCCGAACACCGGCACGTTTGAATCGACGAGCCCGCGAATGACGGGAATGGCATATTCGCCGGTCGCCGCCGGATCGCCGGGGCCGTTCGACAGCAGCACGCCATACGGCTGGTGGCGCATCACATCTTCAAGGCTCGTATTGGCGGGAACCACCGTGATATCCGCGCCCTGGCCCGCGAGAAGCCGCAGGATGTTGCGCTTCACGCCGTAATCGATCACCACGCACCGCCAGGAGGGCGCGGCCTCCTGGCCATAACCCTTGTTCCAGACCCAGGGTGTTTCGTTCCATTTGTAGGTCTGGCGCGAACTCACCTCCTTGGCGAGATCGAGACCTTCGAGGCCGGAGAAACCGCGCGCCTGTTTTGTCAGCGCATCGACGTCGAATGTGCCGTTGGGCGAATGGGCGATCACGCCATGCGGCATGCCTTTTTCGCGGATCACATTTGTGAGCCTGCGCGTATCAATGCCTGCGATGCCCGCGATGTTGTGCGATTTGAGCCAGCGATCCAGCGCCGCGATCGCGCGATAGTTGGAAGGGTGTTCGGCGTCGGCGCGCACGACCACGCCGCGCACGGCGGGATTGAGCGATTCGATATCTTCGGCATTGGTGCCCACGATGCCGATATGGGGAAAGGTGAAGGCCACGATCTGGCCCGCATAGGAGGGATCCGTGAGGATTTCCTCATAGCCCGTCATCGCGGTGTTGAAGCAGACTTCGCCCACCGCCGCGGTTTCGGCGCCGAAGCCCTGCCCTGCGAACACCGTTCCGTCGGCAAGCACCAGCATTGCGGTGGGTTTGGCGCGCGAAAACGTCGCCGCCGGTTTTGCGGCGGGGGTTGTGGGTGCATCGGTCATGGGGGCCTCGAATTTGGCGGAAAATAGAAACGTGCAGGGGCGGGGTCAAGCAGCGATTCTGCGGCAGATTTCCTAGGCAAATCACGCGCAGTCGCCTAAATTCCCGGCCCCTGGAACAAGAGGCGAAACATGGGCCTGCGCGAGACGCTCAACGATCAGATGAAGACCGCCATGAAAGCGGCCGACAAGCGCCGGGTGGCGACCCTGCGGCTTGTGCTGGCAGCACTCAAGGACCGCGACATCGCCAACCGCACCGAGGACAGCCGCGACCTTCTCGGGGACGATGAAATCCTGTCGCTGATGGCCAAGATGATCAAACAGCGCGAGGAATCGGCGGAAACCTATGACAAGGGCAACCGCCCGGAACTCGCGGCGGGCGAACGCGAGGAAATCGTCATCATCCGCGAATTCATGCCCAAGCAGATGGATGAGGCCGAGGCCAAAGCCGCTGCCCAGAAGGTGATCGCCGAGGTGGGAGCCGCCTCGATGAAAGATATGGGCAAGGTGATGGCCGCACTGAAGGAACGTTTCGCGGGCCAGATGGACTTCGCCAAGGCCAGCGGCCTGGTGAAAGGCCTGCTTTCCGGCCAATAGCGCCAAACAGACGATTCACAGGAATCGCGGCGAATAGCTCCCCAATTCGGCCCGCGCGCGTCGTAAGATAGGTGAATGCGCTACGGACAGGGCCAACTCGACGAAATCCTGCGGCGGACCGATATCGTCCAGCTTGTGGGGCGGCGGGTGAAGCTTGTCCGCAAGGGCCGGGTGATGTGGGGCTGCTGCCCCTTCCACAAGGAGAAATCGCCCTCTTTCAAGGTGGAGAACGAGCGGCGTACCTACAAATGTTTCGGCTGCGGCAAGGGCGGGGACGCCTTCAAATGGCTGATGGAAACCGAGGGCCTCACCTTCCCGGAATCGGTGGAACGGCTGGCGGGGGAAGCCGGTGTCGAATTGCCGAAATGGACGCCGGACGATGAAGCCCGCGAGCAGCAGAAGAAATCGCTCTACGACATCATCGAGGCGGCGTGCGTTTTCTTCGAGGACCAGTTGCGGGCGAACGGTTCCAATGCGGCCCGCGACTATCTGGTTTCGCGCGGGCTGAACGGCGAAGCGGCCAAGCAATTCCGCATAGGTTACGCGCCAAGCGGCAACGCGCTGAAGGATTTTCTCACCGGGAAAAACATTCCGCTTGATGACATGATTGCGGCGGGATTGGTGCGTCCGGCCGATGGCGAACGTGGTGTGCGGGATTTCTTTTACGACCGCATCATGTTTCCGATCACCGATCCGCGCGGCCGCGTGGTGGCGTTTGGCGGGCGCGGCTTAAGCCCGGATGCAAAGCCCAAATACGTCAATACCGGCGAAACAAGCCTCTTTTCCAAGGGGCAGATGCTTTACAATTTCGCGAAGGCCCGGCCTGCCGCGATAAAAGAACAGAACATCGTTGTCGCCGAAGGCTATATGGATGTGATCGCGCTGGTGCGCGCGGGCTTCGAGGCCTCGGTTGCGCCGCTTGGCACCGCGCTCACGGAAGACCAGCTGAATCTTTTGTGGCGCGTGGCCGCCGAACCAACGCTCGCTTTCGATGGCGATGAAGCGGGGTTGCGCGCGGCCCATCGTGCAGCCCATCTGGCGCTGCCGCATCTGAAGGCGGGATATTCGCTGCGCTTTGCCTTTCTGCCGACGGGCGAAGATCCCGATAGTTTCATCCGCGCATCCGGGCCATCCGGCATGCGCAAGATTCTCGACAGTGCCGAACCGCTGGGCCATGTGCTGTGGCGGGCGGAAACCGAGGGCAAGGATTTCTCCACGCCCGAACGGCGCGCAGGATTGGAACGCGCCCTCGGCGAAATCACCCGTGCGATCGGGGACGAAACGATCGCCGATTACTATCGCCGCGATTTCGACACCCGGGTGTTCGAGGCTTTCAAGCGCCGCAAATCCGCGCCTGCCCAACAGCGCCCGCAATCGCAAGCCGCGCGCGGCGGAAAGAAGTTCCCGCCCAAGCCCGGATATCAGAGCGGTCCGACCGTTTCGGCGGAGGTGAAGAACAGCCTTATTGCCCGTGGGGGCAAGGGGGCCTCCCGCCGGATCAAGGAAATGGAACTCGCCGTCCTGCTCTGGGAAAAGCCGGAGCTTGCCGCCCATCACGGGGAGATTTTGGCGGCCCTTCCGTTCGCCGACCGTTCGCTTGACAGGCTGCGGCACGAGCTTTTAAACCTCGCCGCCTCCGGCGGCAGGCTTGAAACCAGGGCGTTGGAGACCCATCTCGTTCGCGTAGGGCTGACCGAGCTTGCCGAGCATTTGGCCCGGCGCGCCTCCGGCGAAATTGCCTCCGCGAACGCGAGAGACGACGCCGATAGGGGACGTGCCGATGCCGATGCCACCGGGGAAGACGTTGAGGCCCGATGGCTTCGCGCCGCCCACCAGCTCCGGGACATGGCGGAACTGGACCCCGAAAGGGCCCATGCGGTGGAACGCTTCCGCAATGAGCCCAGCGAAGAAAGCTGGCACGATGCCCAGGTTCTCCTGGAACGCCGTGCCGTACAGGGCGAGTGACCCCAGTTCTGCCCGTATGCGTTCTGCATACATAGGATAGGAGATGTGGCCAACCGCGCAGCCTTTCGCGCTTTTGGCCCTTTTAAGAACGGATCGACCCCCAAGTGGTGACGAAAACAGCAGCCGCCAAGAAAAAGCCCGCCAAGGCCCCCGCCAAACCCGCGGCCAAAGCTGCCCCCAAGAAGGCGGCCCCGGTGAAGCATGCCGCCAAGCCCGCGCCCAAGAAGCCTGAGCCGAAGAAGGCCGAAGTGAAGCCCGCGAAGCCTGTGAAGGCAGCGGCCAAGCCCGCGCCCGCGCCGATCAAGACCAAGACTGAATCCAAAACAGCCCCCAAGCCTGCCCCCCAGCCGGAGAAGAAGCAGATTCAACCCGAAGTTCTTGCCAAGCAGTTGGTCAAAGCCACCCCGCCCAAGCCGGGCATGAAGCCCGGCTCCCAGGACAACCCGCCGCCCGCGCCGGATGCGGATTCCCCGCTTCTGGATATGTCCGATGTCGGCGTCCGCAAGATGATTACCCGCGCCAAGCAGCGCGGCTACGTCACCTATGACGAGCTGAACAAGGTTCTGCCGTCCGACAAGGTGTCTTCCGAACAGATCGAAGACACGATGTCGATGCTCAACGAGATGGGCATCAACGTCATCGAGAGCGAAGAGCAGGAAGAGCAGGGCGAAGCCGGCCTTCCCGCCGTTGCCGAAGGCGGCAAGCAGGTCACCACCAAGGAAGGTGGCGGCGAAGAACCTTACGACCGCACCGACGATCCCGTGCGCATGTACTTACGCGAAATGGGCTCGGTGGAACTGCTTTCCCGCGAAGGCGAAATCGCCATCGCCAAGCGCATCGAGGCCGGCCGCGAATTGATGATCGGCGCGCTGTGCGAAAGCCCGCTGACGTTCGAGGCGCTCACCGTCTGGCGCGACGAGCTCAACGAAGGAAAAGTTCTTCTTCGCGATATTATCGATCTTGAAGCAATGTATGGCGCAGGCCCCGATGGCCAGCCCGCAACGCCCGCATTGCCCGTCAGCGATGGCACGGTGAACGCCAACGGCCACGATGCCACGATGGCCGCGCTGATCGCGCCGAAGAAGCCCGAACCGTTGCCCAAACCCACGCCGCGCCCCGAACCGCGCGCCGATGGCGAGCCGGTGGATCCCGCCGAAGCAGCCGCCGCCGCAGATTCCCAAGCCGATGACGATGGCTTCGACGACGAAGGCAATCTGCCCCTGTCGGCGATGGAAGCCGCGTTGAAGCCGCAGGTTCTCGAAACCCTCGACAACATCGCCAATCTCTACAAGAAACTCGGCAAGCTGCAGGATGCCAGCGTTGAAGCCGCCTTGGGCGCCGACGAGCTTTCGACCAGCCAGGAACGCCGCTTCAAGAAGCTGCGCAGCGAGACGGTCGATCTCGTCAAAGGGCTGAAGCTCAACAACAACCGCATCGAAGCCCTTGTCGATCAGATGTACGGCATCAACCGCCGTCTCGTCAGCCTTGAAGGCCGCCAGTTGCGGCTGGCCGAAGCCCATGGCGTCGAACGCACCGATTTCCTGAAAGAGCATTTCGGCAACGAGCTCGATCCCAATTGGGCACGCCGCGTGGGCCGCCTTTCCCGCCCCGGCTGGAAGGATTTCGTTCAGGAAGAACGCGACAAGCTGCATGCGCTGCGCGAAGAAATTCAGACGCTGGCGCAGGAGATGCGCCAATCCATCGTCGATTTCCGCCGTGTGGTGCACACCGTCCAGAAGGGCGAGCGCGAAAGCGGCCAGGCGAAGAAGGAAATGATCGAGGCCAATCTTCGCCTCGTGATCTCCATCGCCAAGAAATACACCAATCGCGGCCTGCAATTCCTCGACCTGATCCAGGAAGGCAATATCGGGTTGATGAAGGCGGTCGACAAATTCGAATACCGCCGCGGCTATAAGTTCAGCACTTACGCGACATGGTGGATCCGTCAGGCCATCACGCGTTCCATCGCCGATCAGGCGCGCACCATCCGTATTCCGGTGCACATGATCGAGACGATCAACAAACTCGTCCGCACCAGCCGCCAGATGCTGCACGAAATCGGCCGCGAGCCCACGCCGGAAGAACTGGCCGAACGCCTTGCCATGCCGCTCGAAAAAGTGCGCAAGGTTCTGAAGATCGCCAAAGAGCCGATCTCTCTCGAAACGCCCATCGGCGACGAGGAAGACAGCCACCTCGGCGACTTCATCGAGGACAAGAACGCGATCCTGCCCATCGACGCGGCCATTCAGGCAAATCTGCGCGAGACCACCACGCGGGTTCTGGCCACGCTCACCCCGCGCGAAGAACGCGTGCTGCGCATGCGCTTCGGCATCGGCATGAACACCGATCACACGCTCGAAGAAGTGGGCCAGCAGTTCTCGGTCACCCGCGAACGCATTCGCCAGATCGAGGCGAAGGCGCTGCGGAAACTGAAACACCCGTCGCGGTCGCGCAAATTGCGGTCCTTCCTGGACAACTGATCGGGCTTGGAAAGCTGATCGGACGCGGCCGGTTGGCCCGCAATCCGTCCGGCCGCTTGACAATGCGGGACGCAATCCCATCTTCTAAGTGACATGAACACGATCGCACATCGCAGTTCCTTGCGCGCGGGCCGCCTGCACTCAGGCGATTAGCCCGGCCGGTCAGTTGAGCTGGCCGTCCGGGCCTTATCCAAAATCTCAACTTCCATGTTCCTGCCAGTGCTGCATTGGCGGGCATTTGGAGCTTTTACGAGGTAGGATCATGCTTCCTGCATTGCCGCCAATTTCGATTCCGGGACACGACTACACACGATTGCGTGCGATCGCCGAGCGCGCCTCTTTGCGCAAGGATCCTCGCGCGGATTTTCTGCTGCTCGAATTGCAGCGCGCGCGGGTTCTTCGGGGCGCCGAGCTTCCGCCTGCCACCGTGGTGATGAATGGCTGGGTGACCTATCGGTTGGATTGGGGGCAGCCGAAGCAAACCCATCTGCTGGTTTACCCGCAGGATGAAATCACCGAGGAGCGCGTTTCGGTTCTCTCACCGCTGGGTACTGCCCTATTGGGACTGGAGAGCGGCGCCCGAATGCCGTTCTTCACACTGCAAAAGGAATTCCAGCTTGTCAGCGTCGAAAGCACGGATGGCCCGCTGGACGACGATCTGCCGCCTTTTGCGGCCTGAAGGATTGCCGACATGACATCAATCGCCGACCTGCCGCCGATCAAACTGATCCGCGAAGATTACAATCGCCTGCTGGAGCTGGCGGCCGCCGGAAACAGCCCCGTGGCCGAAACGCTGTTGCACGAAGTGGAGCGGGCCCGGATCGACGATGGCCATGCGGACGCGGCTGTCGTCCGCATGGGATCCATCGTTGAATTTCGCGACGACGAATCCGGCCGCGTGCGTACAATTCAGCTCGTCTATCCCAAAACGGCAGATGCGGCCCAGGACAAGTTCTCCGTTCTGACCCCGGTCGGCGCGGCGCTGATCGGCCTGTCCGAGGGTCAGTCCATCGATTGGCGCACACCGGAAGGCGACCGCAAACAGCTCACCGTGCTGAAGGTGCAGCAAGAAGACCAGACGCACAGCTCGCGCGCCACATAGCCGATAGGCGCGCACGCGCTCGCGCAGCTCCGTCATAGTCCGCAACAATCCTTGTCTTTACGGCGGGGCGTGGGATGAGGCACGTCGCATCCATGTTCTGCGCCATCATCTTCGATTGCGACGGCGTGCTCGTGGATAGCGAGGTGCTGGCGCATGAAATCGAAGCACGCGTGCTTTCCGGCATCGGGCTTCACTACGATCCGCATGAGTTCAAGGCGCGCTTCATGGGGATGAGCGATGCTGCGTTTCGTGCGGCCCTTGAGGCGGATGGACAAGCGCGGCTCGGGCGTTCAATCCTTGCAGAGATCCAAGGGCCGATGGATGCGCAATACAAACACGCCATCGACACGCGGCTCACAGCAGTTGCGGGCGCGGTGGATGCGGTGCGAGCCGTCACGCATGTGAAGGCGGTGGCGAGTTCCTCGCAAACGGCGGCGCTGGAAAAGAAGCTGCGCAAGACCGGGCTTTGGGAGACATTCGCCCCCCATGTCTATTCGGCGGAGCATGTGACCCATTCCAAACCCGCGCCCGATCTTTTTCTGCACGCCGCGAGCACGTTGGGCATTTCACCAGCCGATTGCCTGGTCATCGAAGACAGCGTGAACGGTGTGAACGCGGCCCATGCGGCGGGGATGCGCGTGTGGGGATTCATGGGCGGCGGGCATATGGATGCGCATTCGCGCGCGCGCCTTGAGGCGGCACGCGTGGAGCGTGTGATCGAAGATTGGCCGCATTTTTCCCGCGTCTTGAGTTCCCTTCCTTAGGCGATCACACTTCTGCGCGTCGTGTGGAGGCTTGGGCATGCGTATCTTGCTCGTGGCGGCGGGGCTTTCTCTTGCGCTCTCGGGATGCGCCGTGGTGGATGCGGGCGTGGCGGTTGCCGATGCCGGCGTGACAGTGGCCAGCACCGCGGTCGATGTGACGGCGGGCGCGGTAAAGACGGTGGCCCACACCGTTACCCCCTCAGATGAGGACGACAAGAAAAAGAAAGAATAATGCGCGTGGGCGATGTTGCTGCGCGATTACGAATTCTCCATGCGATGGCCACCCGATAGAAGGCCCGTGATTTCGGGCGCAGACTGGCCGTCTTCGAGGGTTTCACGGGAGATTTTCATGCGCGTGTTGATTCTGTCGGCCGCGATGGCCGCGCTTCTGATTGGGCCTGCGTTCGGGGCAAACACCGGTTCGGACAAGATGAAAGCCTGTGCCGCGCAATGGGGCACGATGTCGGTGGATCAGAAAAAGGCCACGACCTATCAGAAATTTTCTTCCACCTGCATGTCGGGAAAGAGCGCCGACAAATCGGCGATGACACCGCAGGCCCGCATGAAAGCCTGTGCCGCCGACTGGCAGAAGATGAAAGCGGCCGGCAAGACGGGCGGGCAGACCTATCAACAATTTACCGCGCAGTGCGCGAAAAAGGGCTAACCGCGCCTCAGTGACCGAAGGCCTTTGCCGCGAAATAAATCAGCGCGCAGACAATCGCCATCGGCACCAGGATCCACAGCGCGCCGCCCACCGTCCAGCCAATCTGGCCGCCGAAGCTGGCGCCGGGTTCGCGCGGCGGCGGGGGAAGATCATCCTCATCCATACGGGGAGCTTATCCATGTCGCGGAACATCCGCCACGGTGCTCAGACCGGCGCGTAGTTGAAGCTCACGCTGATACGCTGGCCGCGCGCCCCGTTCTGCGGCACTTCGTGGCGCAGGAAGCTTTCCCAGAGCAGAACCGTGCCCGGCCGGGGCTCCACCGTGACGAACGGGCGATTGTCGCGGGCGGCATCTGGTTTCTTTGCCGGGGCGGCCATCATCATGGCAAGGCGCGGGTCTTCGAATTTGATTGCGGAACCGCCTTTGGGAATCGCCACATAGTAAGTGCCGCTGATCGCGGAATGGGGATGGATATGGCCTGTGTGCACACAGCCCCGTTCCATCACATTGATCCAGAGGGAATCGAGCGCGAGCTTGCAGTTTTCAAAATCGAGGGCCCGGGCGAATGCCTTCACATTGGCATCGAGATGCTTTTGCAGATCGGCGAAAACCGGGGCACGCAGCGGCAAATCGTTCAGCGACGCGTAGGAGGTATAACCACGATAGCCATGCGCCTTCGACCAGCGCTGCCCGGCGCGGTCTTCACGGGAGATGGAGAGGCAGGTCTTGGCAAGCTCGGCGTTGAGTGCAGCCGCGCGCGGCAGCACCTTTCGGTACAGCCGCGTCGCGAACAGCGTTTCGATGGGCACGTTTAGGCTTCTTCGCCTTCCGGCTCGCCTTCGACCGCTTCTTCTTCGGCGAGTTCGGGTTCGGGCTCTTCTTCGACCCAGCCTGCCTTCACGCGCGCCTTCATGATGATGCGGTTGGCATCGGCGGCGGTGAGATCGAAGCCTTCAAGGGCGCCCGGAACGCGCACGCGTTCCTTTTCCTTGTTCTGCTCGTAATAGCCGAGCAGATCGTCGGTGGCGCAGCCCGCGAGGTCTTCCAGCGTTTTGACATCATGCTCGCCAAGCGAAACGGCCATCGCGCCGGTGACGCCTTCAACTTCGAGCACGGCATCTTCCACGCCCAGTTCGCGGCGCTTCTCATCGATCTCGCGGTTCTGCGCTTCGATATGTTCCTGCGCGCGGCTCTGGAGTTCCTGGGCTGTGTCTTCGTCGAAGCCTTCGATCTGGGCTAGGTCGTTCACCGGCACATAGGCGATGTCTTCGATATTGGCGAAGCCTTCCGACGCCAGCAATTGCGCCACCGTTTCATCGACATCGAGCGCATCCATGAACAGCTTGGTGCGTTCGGCGAATTCCTTCTGGCGGCGTTCGGATTCTTCCTGCTCCGTCAGAATGTCGATCTGCCAGGAGGTGAGCTGGGACGCCAAGCGCACGTTCTGGCCGCGACGGCCGATGGCGAGCGACAATTGCTCATCGGGCACCACCACTTCGACGCGGTGGGTATCTTCGTCGAGCACCACTTTCGAAACTTCGGCGGGCGCCAGCGCATTGACGATGAAGGTGGCGGCTTCGCCATTCCACGGAATGATGTCGATGCGTTCGCCCTGAAGCTCCTGCACCACGGCCTGCACGCGCACGCCGCGCATGCCGACGCAGGCGCCAACCGGATCGATGCTCGAATCCTTGGAAATCACCGCGATCTTGGCGCGGCTTCCCGGATCGCGCGCGACCGCGCGGATTTCGATGATGCCGTCATAGATTTCGGGCACTTCCTGCGCGAACAGACGCACCATGAATTGCGGGTGCGAACGCGAGAGGAAAATCTGCGGGCCGCGGGTTTCGCGGCGCACATCATAGATATACGCGCGGATGCGGTCTCCGGTGCGGAAGCTCTCGCGTGGGATCATCTCGTCGCGGCGCACCACACCTTCGGCGCGGGACAGATCGACCACCACCGAACCAAATTCGGCGCGCTTGACGATACCGTGGACGACTTCGCCGATACGATCCTTGTATTCCTCATACTGGCGCTCGCGTTCGGCATCGCGCACCTTCTGCACGATCACCTGCTTGGCGTTCTGTGCGTTGACGCGGTTGAAATCGAGCGGCGGCAGGGTTTCGGCGATGATATCGCCCACCTGGGCTGCCGGGTTTCTGGCGCGCGCATCTTCGAGGCTGATCTCGGTCTTGTCGTTATCGACCAGCTCGACGACATTCAGATAGCGCGACACATGGGTCTCGCCCGTCTTGGAATCGATTTCGACGCGGATGTCGTTTTCGCTGCCGTAATGGGCTTTGGCGGCGCGCTGCATCGCCTCTTCCATCGCGTGCAGCACGACCTGCTTGTCGATCGACTTGTCACGCGCGACCGCATCGGCGATCTGCAAAAGTTCGAGCCTGTTTGCTGCAACTCCGGCTACCATTGTCTTCTCCTGTCGTGTGCGGATGCACACATCGTTAAATCTCTTGCGCGGATGCGCACGCTTTTAAACTTGCGCCTTCTTGCGCGCCTTCAAATCTTCTTCAATGAGCTTGTCGGTGAGGACGAGCTTTGCTTCGGCGATGTTGCGGAACGCGAACGTCATTTGCGTGCCGCCGGAGAGAAACAGCACGTCGGTGCCATCCAGCCCCATGAGCTTGCCGCGAAACCGCTTGCGGCCATCGGCATCGTTGGTGGTCAGTTCGATCTTCGCCTCATGGCCCGCCCAGCGCGCAAAATCGGCGATACGGGTCAGCGGACGGTCGATGCCGGGGGAGGAAACTTCCAGCGAATATTCGCCCTCGATCGGGTCTTCTTGATCGAGGAAATCGGAGAGCGCGCGCGAAAGCTTCGCGCAATCCTCCACATTCATCTGGCCATCGGGGCGTTCGGCCATGATCTGCAGCGTTTTGTGCTTGCCGCCCATCAGCCGCAAGCGCACGAGCCGATAACCCGCCGCTTCCACGGCGGGGGCGATCACAGGCTCCAATTGCGACATGGCGGTGATAATGGCCGGCGTCCCTTTTCAACCCCAGAACCAGCTGGCTTGAAAACAAGCGTCTGGCCCGCGGCGGGTCTTGCGACCGCCACACAACAGGCTTTTCTGTTGTTAGGGATGCCCGCGATATAGGCGTTTGGGGCCAAATTGGCAAGTCAGGTGCGGATGGCCCTGAGATAGGCGGGCTTTCCGTGCAGCTCCTTGGCCTCGTAGCGGGTCTGGGGCCAGTCTTCGGGGCGGGTCAGCCAATCGGCGGATGAGGCGGCACTCCAGACAAAGGCCGGGTGGGCGCAAATGCGTTCCAACGTCCATTCGAAATAGGGCGCGTCGTCGCTGGCGAAGCGCAATTCCGCGCCGGGCTTCATCACGCGGGCGAGGCGATCCAGAAGATCCATCTGCACAAAGCGGCGTTTGTGATGACGCGTCTTGGGCCATGGGTCGGGGAAGAGGATGAACACCCGGCCGAGCGAGGCATCGGGCAAGGCATCGATGATGTCGCGCGCGTCATCGGTGTGCAGGCGAATATTGGGGGGTTCAGCCTCGTCAATTTTCGACAAAAGTTTTGCGACACCGGAAATGTAGGGCTCCGCGCCAATCAGCCCGAGGCGAGGATGATGTTGCGCCTGCCACAGCAGATGCTCGCCCGCACCGAACCCGACTTCGAGCCAGACGTCATCGACATTTGAGAAATAGGTTTTTGGGTCGGCGCCCTGCGCAAGCCGCAACGCAATCTTCGGCAGCAGCGTGTCGATCAGAGCGCGCTGGTGCGCGGAAAGTGCCGGGCCCTTGCGGCGGCCGTAAAGTTGCCGCCGATGGCGTTCGGGGTGATCGGTGTTCATGCGATCACCGCGCGAAACGACGATCTCAGAACGCGCCGCGGAGTTGATCGGCGAGATCGGTCTTTTCCCACGAGAAGCCGCTATCGGCATCCGGCGTACGGCCGAAATGCCCATAAGCCGCAGTGCGCGCATAGATCGGGCGGTTGAGGCCCAGATGTTCGCGGATGCCGCGCGGCTTCAGGCTCATCAGTTGCGGGAGCACCGTTTCGAGCTTGGCCGCTTCGACCTTGCCCGTGCCGTGCAGATCGACATAAAGCGACAGCGGATCGGCAACCCCGATGGCATAGGCGATCTGGATCGTGCAGCGATCGGCAAGCCCTGCGGCCACCACGTTCTTGGCGAGATAACGCGCGGCATAGGCTGCCGAACGGTCAACCTTCGTCGGATCCTTGCCGGAGAACGCGCCGCCGCCATGGGGAGCGGCCCCGCCATATGTGTCCACGATGATCTTGCGGCCGGTGAGCCCGCAATCGCCATCCGGTCCGCCGACCACGAAGGCGCCGGTCGGGTTCACATGCCAGACGGTCTTGTCGGTGATCCATTCGCCGGGCATCGCCTCGTGAATGTAGGGCTCGACGATGGTGCGAACGTCGTTGGACGTCATGTCCGCATCGAGATGCTGGGTGGAGAGCACGATCTGGGTCGCGGTGACGGGGCGGCCATTTTCGTAACGCAGGGTCACCTGGCTTTTCGCATCCGGCCCGAGTTTCGGCTCTTTGCCGGATTTGCGGGCGGCGGCCAGCAGGTGAAGAATCTTATGGCTGTAGAGCAGGGGCGCCGGCATCAGTTCCGGCGTTTCGCGGCAGGCATAGCCGAACATGATGCCCTGGTCGCCCGCGCCTTCGTCCTTGTTGCCGGAGGCATCGACGCCCTGGGCGATATGGGCCGACTGGGCGTGCAGCAGCACTTCGACGTTGCAGTGGGCCCAATGGAAGCCCTCCTGCTCATAACCGATGTCGCGAATCGCTTCGCGGGCCACATCGATCACCATGTTGGGAGTGATCTGGGCGGGGCCGCGGGTTTCGCCGGCAATCACCACGCGGTTGGTCGTGGCCAGCGTCTCACAGGCGACGCGCAAATCCTTGGGTTCGAAGCCGTGTTTGGGGCCTTCGCGGAAGAACAGATCGAGCACTTCATCCGAAATTCGGTCGCAAACCTTGTCCGGATGGCCTTCGGAGACGCTTTCGCTCGTGAAAAGATAGTCTTTGCGCGGCATCAACCCTACCCTTCGACATTCAAGGGGGGCCTTTTTGCAAGAACGACCCCCGGGGTCAACTGCCGCCCGATTTCAATCTACAAAATAAAGCGGGACAAATCCTGGTCCTTGGCGAGGTCTTCCACCCGGTCCTTCACATAGGTCGCGTCAATGGCGATCTTCTCGCCATTTCGGTCTGTTGCCGAGAAGCTGATCTCATCGAGCACCCGTTCCATCACCGTCTGCAGGCGACGCGCGCCGATGTTCTCGACGGAAGCGTTCACCTGGGCTGCGATATCGGCAATCGCGCCGATGCCATCTTCCGTGAAATCGAGGGTCACGCCCTCGGTTTGCAGCAGCGCCACATATTGCTTGATGAGGCTAGCTTCGGGTTCGGTGAGGATCCGCTGGAAATCATCCCGCGTCAGCGCCTTCAGTTCCACGCGGATCGGCAGGCGGCCCTGCAATTCGGGCAGCAGGTCGGAAGGTTTCGCGGTGTGGAAGGCGCCGGATGCGATGAACAGGATGTGGTCGGTCTTCACCGAGCCGTGTTTTGTGGCAACGGTTGTGCCTTCGATCAGCGGCAGCAGATCGCGCTGCACGCCTTCGCGGCTGACATCCCCGCCGCCACGGAATTCGGTTCGGGCGCAGATCTTGTCGATCTCGTCGATGAAGACGATGCCGTCATTCTCCACCACCTCGATGGCTTCGCGCGTCATCGCATCGTTGTCGAGCAGCTTATCGGCCTCTTCGGCCACCAGCGGCTCATGCGCATCGCCCACCGTGACGCGGCGCATCTTGGCCTTGCCACCGAATGCTTTGCCGAACATGTCGCCCAGATTGATCATGCTGACTTGCGCATTCGGCATGCCGGGAATCTCGAAGGACGGCGCGCCCATGTCGCGGGTTTCGATCTCGATTTCCTTGTCGTTCAATTCGCCCGCACGCAGGCGCTTGCGGAACGTGTCGCGCGTGGAAGGGCTTGCCGCGGCGCCCACCAGCGCATCGAGCACACGTTCTTCGGCGCGGGCTTCGGCCTGGGCCTCCACATCCTTGCGCTTTCTCTCGCGCACCTGTGAGAGGCCAACTTCCAGCAGATCGCGCACGATCTGCTCGACATCGCGCCCGACATACCCCACTTCGGTAAACTTGGTCGCTTCCACTTTCAGGAACGGGGCCTGTGCGAGTTTCGCCAGACGGCGCGAAATCTCGGTCTTGCCGACGCCGGTGGGGCCGATCATCAGGATATTCTTGGGCAGCACTTCCTCGCGCAATTCCGGCGCAAGCTGCTGACGGCGCCACCGGTTGCGCAAGGCAATGGCGACGGCGCGCTTGGCGTCGGCCTGGCCCACGATGAAACGGTCGAGTTCGGAAACGATTTCGCGCGGCGTGAAAAAACTCATTCGGCTTTCAGGCTCTCGATCACAATGTTTTGGTTTGTATAGACGCAGATGTCGGCGGCGATCTTCATGGCACGGCTTGCGATCTCTTCCGCCGAGAAATCGAGCGGCAGCAGCGCGCGCGCCGCCGCCAGCGCGTAGGGCCCGCCCGAACCAATACCGATCAGGGCGTCTTCGGGCTCCACCACATCGCCCGTGCCGGTGAGGATCAGCGACGTCTTGGCATCGGCCACCGCCATCATCGCCTCGAGGCGGCGCAGATAGCGGTCGGTCCGCCAATCCTTGGCCAATTCCACGCAAGCCCGCGCCAGATTGCCCGGATGCTGCTCGATCTTGGCCTCAAGCCGCTCGGAAAGCGCGAAGGCATCGGCCGTGGCGCCGGCAAAGCCCACAATCACATCGCCCTTGGCGAGCCTGCGCACCTTGCGGGCATTGGATTTCATCACGGTCTGGCCCGCCGTCACCTGGCCATCGCCCGCCACCACCACCACGCCGCCCTTGCGGACGGAGAGGATTGTGGTCGAGCGCCATTTCTGGTCGAGGTAATGCGTCATCGTCTGGCCGTTTCTCGTTAACGCGACCCCTGTTATACAGCCGCGAACGCCTCACATAGGGTCCGCCAATGCGCACCGCAACCGTCGAACGCAAGACCCGGGAAACCGAGATCGCCGTATGGGTCGATCTCGACGGCTCGGGGGAGTGCGACATCGATACCGGCATCGGGTTCCTCGACCACATGCTGGAGAGCTTTGGCCGCCATTCGATGATTGATCTGAAGGTGCGCGCCCAGGGCGACCTGCATGTCGATTTCCACCACACGACCGAGGATACCGGCATCGTCATCGGGCAGGCGGTGAAGAAGGCGCTGGGAGATTTCGCAGGGATAACCCGCTTCGGATCGGCGCTCATCCCTATGGATGAAGCGCTGACGCGGGTGGCGCTCGACGTTTCCAACCGCCCCTATCTGATCTGGCATGTGGACGTGCCCAAGCCGAAACTTGGCGAGATGGACACGGAGCTGTTCAAGGAATGGTTTCAAGCCTTTGCGCAGAATGCCGGGATCTGCCTGCACATCGAGAACCTCTACGGCTCCAACAGCCACCACATCGTGGAAACCTGCTTCAAAGGGGTCGCCCGGGCGCTTCGCCAGGCTGTCGAGCCCGACGAGCGGCTGGAAGGCGGGGTGGCTTCGACCAAAGGTTCGCTCAGCGAGGAAGATTAAGGCCTTCGCAATAAGTTGACGCTTGCGTCATTTTCCTTGACTCGGCCTTTCGGCCGGGCATAATGGCCGCATATCCAGCGAAGGAATGCGGCCATGGTTCAGATCACCAAAGACAATATTTATGACGCGGTCGCCCCCGACGATTTCCCCGCGATGCTTGAGGTTGCGCGCTATGGCCAGCGCTCCACCGCCTTCGACAAGATCATCTCGGCCACCCACGATCATTTCTGGGACCCGCTGGACAAGAAATACATCGATTTCTCCGAACCCTTTGACCTGTCGAAGAACGCGATCCTGCCGGATGAATTCTTCCCCCTGTTCCGCACCAAGCTCGGCGAAAGCCTGAGCGCCGACAAGCGCCGCGAATTCGCCAACGAGGCCACCCGCTGGCAATTGTCGGGGATCCTGCATGGCGAGCAGGGCGCGCTTTCGCTTTCCGCCTCGCTTTGCCACATCCTGAAAGATCCCGGCGCGCAGGAATACGCGGCCAACCAAACCCGCGAAGAAGCCCGCCACGTGACGGGCTTCACCAATTACATCAAGGCGCGTTGGGGCTCGCCGCTTCCGGCAGGCGCGACGCTCAAGAATCTTCTGACCGAAATGGTTGTCGCGCCGGAAGTTTATAAAAAGATCATCGGAATGCAGATGTTGGTCGAGGGCCTCGCCATGGGCGCGTTCGCCACGCTCTATCAGCGTTCGCGCGATCCGCTGCTGGTGAAGCTGTGCCAGCTCGTGATGACCGATGAAGCCTTCCATCACAAATTCGGAAAGATTTGGGCCGACCGCACGATTCCGAAGCTCACGGCCGACGAACACAACGTCGTCGAAGACTGGGCCGCCCAATGCTTCCAGACGCTGCTGTTCAACCTCATCAATGCCGAGCAGATGCAAGTGGTCTACAATGCCTGCGGCATCGACTGGCAGGAAGCACGCGCTTCGATCATGGAAGCCGTGACCGATGACGACCGCCGCGAAAGCCTGAAAGAATCCGCCAACATCTTCCGCGTGCTGGTGAAGACGTTGCTCAACGCCGGCATCATCACCGATCGCACGCGCTCGTTCTATGGCATGTACATCAACATGGACGAGCTGAAGAACGAAGGCGACCGCATGGTGGGCGACGACATCGCCGAAGAGGGCATCAAATATCTGCAGACGATCAATTTCGTCGACCGCAAGGGCGCGCAATTGCTCGCCGCCGAATAAGCGAAACGGCGATCACAAAATAAGGAGCCCGGCGCGCGAGTGCCGGGCTTTTTTCTTTCTCGCATTGATCTTTCGTTCCCCTAATGTTCCAATACGTCTTATGGAGACCGCGCAACAGGTCGCCCGCGGGGTGAGCCGCCTTTTGATACAGGAAGGGTTCAGCCCGATCCTGGAATTTACGCTCGCCAATGGGCGCAGGCTCGATGTGGCGGCGCTGGGGCCGGACGGGACGGTGGTGGGCGTGGAGATCAAGGTCGCGCTTGGCGATCTCAAGGCCGACATGAAGTGGCCCGAATATCTGGAGTTCTGCGAACTCTTCTATTTCGCCATCCCGCCGGATTTTCCCGATGAATATGTGCCCGCGGGAACAGGGCTGATCGTGGCGGATCGTTATGGCGGAGCCATCGTGCGGCCTTCACCCGTCGCCCCAATCCATGCGAGCCGCAGGAAAGCGGTGACGTTGCGCTTCGCCAAGGTCGCGGCCGAGCGGCTGGCATCTGTCATCGAACTTGCCGGCGATTCACGAGGTGTCACGGTGTTACCCGAATGAAAAAGACAATATCCAAGGGCAAAGGCGTCACCGCCGCAGAGGTAAAGAAACTCGCGCTCTCATTCCCCGAGGCGCATGAAAAACCTTCCTACAACAGGCCCGCTTTCTTCATCGCCAAGAAATTTTTCACCCGTGTGCGAAGCGAGGATGCCTCGCTGGTGATGGGGGTCGAGGGGATGGAAACGCGCGACATGATGCTCGAACTCGATCCCGAGACATACTTCATCACCGATCACTACAAGGATTGGCCGTTCATCCTGGTGCGGCTGTCGCACATCACGAAGGGCGAATTGCGTACAATGCTGGACCGCCGCTTCCGCAAGATCGCGCCGAAAAAACTGATCCCAAAGGACAGCCTTGAGAGCAAGCCCCCAAGCCCAGAGCGCAAGCAGGTTCGCAAAGGGAAATCGCTAACCAAACGCTAACCGCGACAATTCAAGATGCGGCATCCCAATGGCGCCGCCCATGAAACTCCCGACCTTGGATTTGAAAGGCCCCCTCGCCTGGACCTTCGCGCCGGAGTGGCTGGGCCTGATGGTGATCGCAGCCGTTGACGCCGCATGGGCACGGCTCATCAACTTCCACCTTCATATCGCGACAAGCGACTTCCATGTCCTGGCAGCCGTGCTGGCGAGCATGATGATGCTGCGCCTGTTCGGGCAAAAACGCGGCGGCATGATGGCGGAATTTCTGGCGCTCACACTCGCCATGGCCGGGGTATTCACTGTGTTCTCCTATCTGAGCATGGCGAGTTCGGGCGCGCTCGCCGATCATCAATTGCTCGCCATAGACAAAGCGTTGGGCTTCGATTGGCTCGTGGGATGGAAATTCCTGATGGCGCACCCACTGGCGCTGCGGGCATCGGCGCTGCTTTACAACAGCCTCACCTGGCAGGCGCTATATCTCGGCCTGTTGCTGGGCCTGATGGCGCGCGTGTACAGGATGCGCGAATTGTTCTGGATTCTGTTTGTTTCTGCGCTGTTCACCAACATTATCGCGATCTCGCTTCCCGCCTATGGCCCGTTCGAAGTCTTCGGCCTGTCGTCCAACGGTGAATTTCTGCCGGATATGCATCTTCTCAGGAGCGGTGGCAGGCTGAGCTTCGCATTGAGCAATATGACCGGCGTGATTTGCTTTCCATCGTTCCACACCGTGATGGCACTTTGCTATGCCTATGGCTTGCGCAAAACCGGCATCGTCGGTCACATCATCACGGGCATGAACGTCGCCATGCTCTTCACGATTCCGTTCATCGGCGGTCACTATCTGATCGACATGATCGCAGGCGCCGCCGTGATGGCGCTGTCACTTGCTCTGGTCAAGGTCACGCCGACCTTGTCGCAAAATTTCGCCGTGGGGAGCGCAGCGCGGATACAGTGCCTGCTTGATGCAGAGACGCGTTAGCGCGGGCTTCTCTTCGCCAGAATCCGCTGCAGGGTGCGGCGGTGCATGTTGAGGCGGCGCGCGGTTTCCGAAACGTTGTGGCCGCACAATTCATAAACGCGCTGAATGTGCTCCCAGCGCACGCGGTCGGCCGACATCGGATTTTCGGGGGGCTTGGGCTTGGTGCCGGGGGCCGCCAGCAGGGCCGCCAGAATATCGTCGGCGTCGGCGGGCTTGGGCAGATAATCGATGGCGCCGTATTTCACGGCGGCGACGGCGGTGGCGATGTTGCCGAAGCCGGTCAGCACCACCACGCGGGCTTCGGGCCTCGTGCGGTGCATGACTTCAACCACATCGAGCCCATTGCCATCTTCCAGCTTGAGATCGACCACGGCGAAGGCGGGCGGGGCTTCCTTGGCGCGGGCAATGCCTTGCGCCACGCTTTCGGCAATGGCCACGGTGAAGCCGCGGGCTTCCATGGCGCGGGCGAGACGCTCGCGTAAGGGGCGGTCGTCCTCGACGATGAGGAGGGTCTTTTCTTCGGGGATCGGGGTGTCGCGCGTGGCCATGTGGGGCCTCCTTAAAGCGGCTTCGGCAAGAAAAGCAAGCCTGTTGCTGCTTATGGTGAACTCTGCCGGGGGGGTGACGGCCCGTCGATGGCCCCGCGAGGCCAGATCGCACTGACCCGCGCCCCGCCCGAATCCAGATTTCCCGCAGTAACACTGCCGCCGGTGCGCTCGATCAGGGTCTTGGCGATAAAGAAGCCCAATCCCATGCCTTCATGCTTGCCCAGATCGTCTTCCGGCGAAATCTGGGTCTCGCCCACGGCATGATGGCCGGGGCGCGACGTTGTGTAGGGCTCACCGATGCGTTCGAAGATCTCGGGCAGGAAGCCGGGGCCATCGTCTTCCACCGAGACACGCACATAGGCGTCATCCCAGCGCAGGTGGACGGAGACTTTGGAGCGGGCGAAATCGGCCGCGTTCTCGATGATATTGCCCAATCCATGCAGCAATTCCGGCACGCGCCAGACTTCGGGCTCGGGCGGAAGATTGGCTTCCGATATCTCGATGAGGATCTCGACATCCTCGCCGCGATAGGGCCCCGCAATGTCATCCAGCAGCGCGCCCAGCGGCAGCCGCTGGGATTCCTCCAGCATCGCTTCCTCGGGCCGGGCGAGCTTGGTGAGGATCGCACGGCAGCGTTCGGCCTGTTCGCGAAGCAGCCGCGCATCGTCATATTCGGCGGAGCCTTGGGGCAGGGCGCGCTCCAGTTCGCGCGCCACAACGGCAATGGTGCCAAGCGGCGTGCCCAACTCATGGGCTGCCGCCGTTGCCAGCGCGCCGATGGCCGAGAGGCGATGCTCGCGTTCGAGCGCCAGTTGGGTGGCGGCAAGCCCCGCCGACATGCGCGAATTCTCGCTCGCGATGCGCCAGGCATAGATCGAGGTGAAGCCGATACCGATGACGAGGGACGACCAGATGCCCGCCTGATAGAGCGGCGGCAATTCCATGTGCTCCGCGGGCGACCAGGGCAGCGGCGCATGCCACACCGAGATCGCGCAGATGGAGAGGAATGCCACCACCGCCAATATCAGCGTGTTGCCGAGATCGAGCGTGCCGGCCGCGATCACCACGGGCGCGATGAACATCAGCGCGAAGGGATTGGAGATTCCGCCGGTGAGATAGAGAAGCGCTGCAAGCTGCAGGATGTCGTAACCCAGATAGATCGTGGCATCGCGGGCGGTCAGCCGGTGCGAAGAGGGATAGCGCAAGGTCAGCGCGAGATTGAGAAAGCCGCTGGTGGCGATGGCCGCCACGCATTTGAGCAGCGGCAGGTGATAACCGAATCCGAAATAGACGAGGAACAGCGCAATCGTCTGCCCCACGATGGCGAGCCAGCGCAGATTGCTCAAGGTGCGCAGCCGCACCCTGCCCCGCGCGGCGCGAGAGGCGGCTTGCTGCGGCCAGAAGCCCGGTGCTTCGGCGGGCGGTTCGCTTGTGATCAAGCCCAATGATTTCTCCCCCTCCCCGGTGAAGCGGCCTTTCGCCACTTTGGGGCCGGGTGCTGCGAGCATATCAATAGAGGGCCGCCTTTCCACACCGGGAAAGTTCCTTGATCCGCACCCCCATCGCCCTCGTGCCCTATCTGATCGCATTGGCCGCGATCATCGCGGGGCTTCTGTCCTATGCGGGAGACCGCGCGGCAGGCCTGGCGCAAGGGGTTGCGGCCATTGGCGGGCCTTTCACGCTGGTCGATCAGGACGGGCGCACGCGCACCGACAAGGATTTCCGCGGCCAGTATCTGCTGATCTATTTCGGCTACACCTATTGCCCCGATGTGTGCCCCACGACGCTTGCCGTGATGGAACAGGCGCTGGAAAAGCTGGGCCCGGCAGCCGCCGCCCGCGTGACGCCGGTGTTCGTCACCATCGACCCGGCACGCGACACGCCCCAGGTGCTCAAGCCCTATCTCAAGAGCTTCGGGCCCCGCTTTGTGGGCCTGACCGGCAGCGAGGCCGCCATAACCCTGATCGGTCACGAATACAGCGTTTACGCCGCGAAACAGCCGATCAAGGGCGGCGGCTACGCGATGAACCATTCGAGCACGATCTATCTGATGGGCCCCAACGGGAAATTCGTCACCCATTATGAGGAAAGCATCGGGCCAGATGGGCTCGCGGCCGATTTGCGCAAGCGGATCTGAGGCTTAGTCGTTTTTCGGATTTGGGTACCCCCCTCCCCCTGGGGCTATGTGGGCTTGCATGCGGAGTCCTTGCCATTCACGTGATATGAATATAAGCCCTTTCCAAATTTATAAAAGGAAATAATGCTGGCTCTTACCTCCCCCTTTCGGGGAGGTCGACGGCTCCAGGCGATAGGGAAGAGACGGCGGGTTCAGAAGATCAGATCGCGGGTGCCGGCAATCCGGCCTGGTCGCAGGCCGCGATCAGGGTGTTGCGCATCAGGCAGACGATGGTGGTGGCGCCGACGCCGCCGGGGACCGGGGTGATGGCGCCCGCCACGTCCGCGCATTCGTCATAGGCGACATCGCCCACGATCCTGGTTTTTCCCCCGCCCGCATCGACGCGGTTGATGCCGACATCGATCACGGTGGCGCCGGGCTTGATCCAATCGCGTTTGACGAATTCAGGTTTGCCGATGGCCGCGATCAGAATGTCGGCCTGTGCCGCAAGCTTTGGAAGATCGCGCGTTTTGGAATGGGCCATGGTCACGGTGGCGTTGGCGGCAAGCAGCAATTGCGCGGCCGGTTTGCCGAACAGCAGCGAGCGGCCGATCACCATGGCGTTCAGGCCCGCAATATCGCCAAGCGTTTCCTTCAGCATGAGCATCACACCCGTCGGCGTGCACGACACCAGCTTGGCGCGGCCGCTGAGCAGAAGCCCCGCATTGTAGGGCGTGAGCGCATCGACATCCTTCCTCGGATCGAGCGTGTCGAGCACGGCTGCTTCGCGCACCTGTTTGGGCAGCGGCAATTGCACGAGAATACCGTGCACCTGCTTGTCTTCATTGAAACGGCGCACTTCGCGCAACACGGTTTCTTCGCTCGCATCTTCGGGCAGCGTGATATGGGCGGAATGAAAGCCAAGCGCTGCGGCCGCCTTGCCCTTGTTGCGGACATAGACCTCGCTTGCCGGATCGCTGCCCACCAGAACGGTCGCCAATCCCGGCACCAGACCATGCTGGGCCTTGAGGCGCACGGCTTCCTCGCCGATGCGGCTGCGAAGCTTTGCGGCAAACGCCTTGCCGTCGATGATGGTTGCGCTCATTTCGCCCGATCCTTTGGCCCCAAACGTTCGAGCCGTTCACACAAGGCTGTCGTATCGCCTGAAACTTCCACGGTCTTCAACCGCGCGGCGTGGCCTGCGGCGATACTCACCGCGGATTTGCTCACGCCAAGGGTTTTCGACAACAGGGCGATGAGGGCTGCATTCGCCTTGCCGTCTTCCGGCACCGCGCGTACCCGCGCATTGAGATGGGCTGCGCCATCGGCGGCAACGCTCCAGCCGTCGATACCGTCGCGACCGCCCTTGGGCGTCAGACGAAGATGGAACCGCACGCCGCCGGGAAGGGTGCGGATTTCGGCCATCAGATACCGAACCGCACCGAGGCCCAGAAGATCGCGTAGCGGATGAAATAGAGCGCCAGAATGAGGATCAGCGGCGAAAGATCGAGCCCGCCGATGGGCGGCACGATCCGGCGGATCCGGCGCAAAAGGGGCTCGGTCAGCATTTCGAGGATGTGGACGATCTGACGGGCGAGCTGGTTGTGCAGATTGATGACGCCGAAGGCGATCAGCCAGCTCACCACCACGGCCGCGATGACGACCCAGACGTAGAGATCGATGACTTCCACAATCAGCCAGGCGATCGGATTGAGCATGGGCGGCCTTTCCTGAGGTGGGCCCTTTTAGCGGCGCGGGTTCCTGCCGGGCAAGGTGAAAAGGCTTGGCGGGCCGTCGCTTGACACCTTCGGCCCCGCATCCCTAAAACCCGCGCCTGTTCTCGCGCCCCTATCCCATTTCCGGGCGCCACCCTGTTAGGGGCTGTAGCTCAGTTGGGAGAGCGCCTCGTTCGCAATGAGGAGGTCAGCGGTTCGATCCCGCTCAGCTCCACCAGCCTTCGCTCGCGAGAGCCGCGAAGGCTGCCGCGCCGTAGCGCACTTGCGCGAAGGCGGGCTGGTTGCCGCGAGCTACGGCTCGGCAAGCCCACAGATTTATCCGGATAAAACTGAAAAACAGCCAGCCAAGCCCTGAGTATTTCCCAGTTCTCCCCCGTCAACCCGGGGTTTACCCCGCAGGGCTTAAAACGGGCCGATGCGTGTCGCTGCCGCCCTTCTCTTTGCCGTTCTCCTTGCCAGCCCGGCGCTGGCCGAGGACGACACGCCTGCGCCCAAGCACAAGAGCACCCAATCCGAGAGCTATGTGCCCGTCGAACCGATCTACGCCACCATCGTGGATGCGGGGCGGCCTTGCGGGATGCTGATGGTGCATTTCGGGCTCGACATCCCTGACAGCGAATTGCGCGACGAGACAACGCGCGCCCAGCCGGTGCTGCGCGATGCCTATGTGCGCGCGCTCCTGGCCTTCACCTCCACCGCCGTGCGCCCATGGCAGCAGCCCGATGTCGAAACCATTTCGGCGCGGCTGCAACGGCTCACCGATCATGCGCTGAAGAAGAAGGGCGCGCGCGTGCTGCTCGCCCAGGTCGCGATGCGGATTTCGCGGTAGGGAAATTCACGCATGCGTCTCCCTCTCCCCCTCAAGGCGGAGAGGGAGAGGTTCTGAGGCGTGTGCGTTCTACGCCGTAACCGATGCAGTCGCGTTCTGCGCGAGATTGTCGAGCAGGTTGAGCATTGGCGATGATGCGCCGTCGCCCATGCTCGATTGATATTTCTGAATCGCCGACATGAAATCGGCCGAATTCAACGAGCCCGTACCGGACGCATCGAGGGCGGCGAAATCGGTGTCTGATTCGCTCGTTGTGCCGCCGTTCTGCGTCACGAAATTGGAAAACTCATCCTGGCTCACGCTGCCGCTATCATCGGCATCCATGGCCTGGAGGAGCGTATCGGCGGCCGACGAGGTGCCGGAGGCGCCGTGATGGTGATGATGTCCGCCGCCGCGATGGACCTGCGCGCTCTGCTGGAGCGCGCTTCCCATCTGGCTTTCGCTGATGCCGCCCGAACCGTTCTGGTCGAGGGAAGCGAACAGCGCATCGGCCTGGCCTGTGGTTGCGCCTTGCTGGCCGAGATAGGTTTCCATCTCGGATTGCGAAACGCTGCCATCGCCATTGCTGTCCATCGCGGTGAACAGCTGGTCGAGCGGGTTTGAGCCTGTTGCAGAGACCGGCTGGGCGCCGGATTGCTGCTGCAGGCCCATCAGCACGCCGAGCACATTGCCGCTCAATTGTGCCGATGTGCTGCCGGTCAGCGCGTTGTTGCAGGATGGGCTTGCGGCAGCGGGGGTAAAGTTTGCGTCATCCGTATCGTCCGTGGATGTGGACGCGGTGGTCGAGGGGTCTATGCGCGATAGCAGGGACGCCAGTATCTGGTTCAGATTGCCAGAGCCCGACGCCCCTATGGCGCCAATCGACATGGGAGTCTCCTTCGTCAAGCCGCTCGCGGAATGCGAGGCGGCGTTGAGTCCGAAGCAGAGGCCGTGCCGCGCATGACGAATGCGGGCGCGCGAAAAACGACGTTAGCGAAAGATTACCCGCGACACTCTTGCGACAAGTCCGGCAGAAAATTCCGCTGGCCCGAAACTTCTGCCGGAACCAAACGGGTTTCCGCTACATTGCGGAAATTCCACCATCCACCTTCAACTCGGCGCCGGTGACGAATTTGGATTCGTCGGAGGCGAGATAGAGGATCGCATAGGCGATATCATCGGGCTCGCCGATCTTGCCGAGCGGCACCTGGCGGCCGAGCTTGGCGTAGGCTTCTTCCTTGCCATAGCGCCCGACCAGACCATCGAGGATGGGTGTGGCGATGAACACCGGATGCACCGAATTGCTGCGGATGTTCATGGAGCGCTTGGCGCAATAAAGCGCCACCGATTTCGACAGGTGGCGCACGGCGGCCTTGGCCGAATTGTAGGCCGCCATGTTGTGGCCCGCGATGATGCCCGAGATCGACGAGATGTTGACGATGGAGCCGCCCAGGCCCGTGTCCTTCACCGTTTTCGCCATCAGGGGGATGGCCTGTTTGCAGCCCATGAACACGCCATCGAGATCGATCGCGTGGACATGGCGCCATTCTTCCAGCGTGATCTCCAGCAGATCCTTGGTCAGCCCGATGCCCGCATTGTTGACGAGGACATGCAGCCCGCCGAAGGCGCGTTCGCTTTCGGCGATCACCGATTTCCACTGATCTTCCTGCGTCACGTCATGGGCGAGCGCAAGCGCGGCCCCTTTGTGTTTCTCGTTGATGGAAGCAGCGATCGCGGCCGCCCCCTTCGCGTTCACATCGGTGATGACGACTTTTGCGCCCTCGCGCGCGAGCATGCGCGCGGCGGCTTCGCCCAAGCCTTGCGCACCACCGGTGATGAGCGCGATTTTTCCTTCGACACGGCCTGCCATGCATTCCTCCCAGATAGCGGTCGCAAACAGTCGCGCATTGGGCCAGGCGCCGCAAGACCGCTAGCGCCCGGTGAATTTGGGCTCGCGCTTTTCGAGGAACGCCTTGATGGCTTCGCGGTAATCCTCGCTGGTGGTGGCGAGTGCGTATTGATCGAGATCCATGAACGTCGTGGCGTGGTGCAATGCGTTTGCCGCCGCGTTGACCGATTGCTTGGACATGCGCACGGCATTGGGCGGCAATCTGGAGGTTTTCTCGCCCAGCGCGCGGGCCGCGGACAAAGCCTCGCCATCGGGCACAACGTCATCGGCCAGACCCCAGCCATGGGCTTCATCCGCACCGATGTTTTCACCATAGATGATGAAGCGCTTGGCGCGTGCGGGCCCGATAAGGGCGACAAGGCGCGGCACGGCATGCCAGCTCATATTCATGCCGAGCGGAATTTCCGGCAGGCGCATGGTGGCCGATTTGGCCATGATGCGAAAATCGCAGGCAGCGGCGAGTGCCACGCCGCCCCCTATGCAATATTTCTCGATGGCGCAGATGGTGACCTGCTCCACCTTCTCCCAAGCATCGCAGAGGTCGGGGCCGATGCGCACCATGTGACGGCGTTCGAGCAGGCCCGTTGCGCGCCGCCTGTCCATGCCGGGGTCTTTGAGATCGGCGCCCGCGGTGAACGCGCCCCGCCCCGTGAGGATGACGGCGTGCGTTTCGAGATCGTCGGCAAAGCTTTTCGCGGCCTGGGTGAGATCGAGGATCAATTCGCGCGAAAGAGCGTTGCGGCCATCGCCGCGATCCATCGTGACGGTGGCGACACCGCCCTCGCGTTCGATGGTGAGGAATTGGCCGATCTTCGTCACACCGCCCATCTTATGCGGGCCTGAGCACGAAGCTGGCAAGGCTCAACACCGCGCGGCGCGGGATGAAGGGCACCAGCCCTGCGAGAAGGCGATTGTCGAAGCCCGTCACGATCACGCGCCTGTTGCGCTGGAAGGCGCGATAGCCCTGTTCGGCGACTTTCTCGGGCGTCATGGACGAGCCCAGCGTTTGCAGGCGCAGATTGCCCGTTCCGGCGCGATCGTGGAATTTGCTGGAGGTGAGGCCGGGGCACAGGCACGTCACCGAAACGCCCTTGCCGCGCCCTTCGAGCCAGAGCGATTCCGAGAACGAAAGAACGAACGCCTTCGTCGCGCAATAGATCGCCATGAACGGGCCGGGCTGGAAGGCCGCGGTGGAGGCCACGTTGAGCACGCCGCCGCGTTTCTTTTTCAGCATGCCGGGCCAGAACCGATGGGTGAGTTCGACCAGCGCGCGGTTGTTGAGATCCATCATGCCGATCTGATCGCCCTCGTCCTTCTCGGCGAAGGCGCCCGCAATGCCGAAGCCCGCATTGTTCACCAGCACATCGACATCGAGGCCGCGCGCTGCGATGTCGGCGGCGAGCCTGTCGCCGCCGCCGGGCTGGCCGAGATCGGCGGCGATGGCGGTGGCCTGGATGTTGTTTTCGCGCGAGAGCCTGCCCGCAATTTCCTTCAGCGCGGCTTCGGAACGCGCCGCCAGGATGACGTTGTAGCCATCGCGCGCGAAACATTCGGCGAGGCCAAGGCCGATACCGGTGGATGCGCCGGTGATGAGCGCGGTCTGTCCGTCACCTTTTCGTTGGTTTGCCATCTGTCTCTCTCTTGGAAATCGGCGGTTCTGCGGCGATTGCGCGCCACAGCATGTCTTCCATTGCGCCGGACGCGTGCGCGTCGAAGCGCAGCACGCCTTCATGGGCGAATTTGGTGAGGCCGGCGGATGCGCCCCACATCAGGGCCACGACCAGCGCGGGCTCCAGCGTGCGGATGGCGCCAGCCGCGCGCGCGGCCGCGATAAAGCCTTCGGCGGCATCGCGATAGGCATTGTGGGCGCGGCAGCTTTCGGCATCGAGATAAGAGGCGTGGTGATGCAGATCGAGAAAGCGCATGGCGCGCGGATTCTTCCGCGCGAATTCCGCCATGCGCTTCCAATAGAGGCCGAACATCTCGCGCGGCGAAGGCGCGCCCGGCAGCGGCGCAAGCACGGCTTCGTTGTAGGCCTGCTTCCAGCGCCGGTAGAGCGCGTTGACCAGCGCTTCCTTGGTTTCGAAATAGCGATAGATCGTGCCGGTCGCGACACCGGCCATCCGCGCGATTTCCGGCACGGCCACGCCATCGAAGCCGCGCAGTTCGAACAGTTCGAGGGCGGCATCGAGCAGGCGCTCGCGCTTGTCTTCGGCTGCGGTGTCGGCGGGCAATCTTGCGCTGGCGGCCATGGTTCGGCTTTGCGAATGAACGTTCATTCATATCCTGTGCCCGGCGCGCGCACAAGTCCGCTGGCGGAAGGGGGCGAACTCGGCCATGGTCCGGCCGGGATGGGACGAGCCAGAGAACTCCAATGATTGCAGCCCTTTGCGCAAGCTTGAGCGGGCTCGCCTTCTTTGCCTCCACCGGCCTTGGGGTCATCTGGCCGCTGGCGTGGCTGGCGCCTGCCCCTGTGCTCTGGCTTGCCTTCGGGGATGCAAGATCGCGCACCGTGGCATGGGCGGGGGTTGCGGCCTTCGCCATCGGCAACACCAATCTTCTGCCCGCCTATTACGACGCGCTGCCGATGGTACCGCTGGTGGGCGGTATCCTTCTTGCGGCGGCGGCTTTCGCGGGCGCGGTGCTGGCCGCGCGCTTCGTTCAGCGGCGCGTTTCGGGCGTGGCCGCGATGATCGCCTTCGCCGCGTTATGGACGGGGTTCGAATATCTTTCGTCGTTCGGGCCGAACGGCGCGGTCGCCTCCATCGCCTATGCGCTGGTCGGCGTGCCGGTCATGGCGCAGACCGCGTCGCTGTTCGGCCTTTGGAGCGTGACGTTTCTGCTCTGCATCGTGCCGGCGGGGCTTGCGCTTTTCTGGCAGACGCGCGCGGGCGTGCCTCTGGTTCTTGCGCTCACCCTGTTCGGCGCCAATGCGCTCTATGGTCATTGGCGCATTCACGACAGCGCAAAGACGATGCGCGTGGCGCTTGTCGTTTCCGAGGAGATGAGCGACGCGGCGTTTGCGGACAATGAAAAGGATGCGATTGCGGCGGTCGATGCCTATGGCGCGCTGATCGGCTCGGTGGCGGAACGCAAGCCGGATCTCATTGTGCTGCCCGAACGCATCGCGATGCTGCGGCCGCAATGGCGCGCGCTGGCGTTGAAGAAGATGGCCGATGCCGCGAAGGTGGCCCACGCGACCGTGGTGGCAGGCTTCGCCGACATAACGCCCACGGAACGGCGCAACGTGGCACTGATCTTTCGCCCCGATAGCAGCGCGCCCCAGACCTATGTGAAGCGCAAGCTCGTGCCGGGGCTGGAACACGGTTTCACGCCGGGCGCAGCCTCGCTTGTTTTGGCGGACGGCATCGGCATCGAAATCTGCAAGGACATGGATTTTCCGCGCATGCTGCGCGCGGATTCGGCGCTGCATCCGCGCGTGCTGGCCGTGCCCGCGCTCGATTTCGAGGAAGACGCCTATGGCCACGCGCGCGTGGCGATCATGCGCGGGATCGAGAACGGGGTTGCGATTGCCCGCAGTGCCCGCAAGGGGCTGCTGACATTGAGCGACCCCTATGGCCGCGTGGTGAACCGCCGGGCCAGCATGGGCGATGCAACGATGACATTGGTGGGCGACCTGCCGGTGGGCGACGGCGCGGGACGAACGCTCTACAGCCGCATTGGGGATGTGTTCGCGTGGATGGCGCTGGCGCTGGGCGCAGGGTTATTGGGATTGGCGTTCGCGAGACGAAAGCAGGCGTAAATCTTACCTCCCCCTAAGAGAGGATGATTATTCCGCTGCCAGCGTTGTCGGTGTGACCAGGGTGCGGCCGCCATTGAGTTGCATCAGGTATTTGATGCCTTCCTCGGCGATGTCATCGCCCACCATGCGGTCGCTTTCGGCGTGCAGCTCCGCCATGTCCACAAACGCGGCATAGGTCGCGCGCGTGCGGTCGGTGATGATGCCCGCTTTCAGCAGCGTCTTGATCAAGACGCGGAAGATCGAGGTGGAATCTTCCAGGCGCTTGCGGATTTTTGCATCCGTGAAGGCTTCCATGAAGGCCGCCTGCGCCCAGGCCGGGTCGATGCCGAATTTGATGAACTGTTTGGTCTTCTGGTCGGGGCTGCCCAGATTGCGCAGCAGGCCGGTGAACACTTCGGCCGCCCAATCCTCGATCTTGTTGCGCTCTTCCTCCGACAATTTCGGGATCGTGCGGTCGGCCCAGATCTTTCCAAATTTGTGGTGGAAGGCTTCATCCGTCATCACCAGCTGGCAAAGCTGTTTCAATAGCGGATCGTTGGCATAAGTGTAGAAGGTCGCGAACGCGCCCATCGCCAAGCCTTCGACCAGCATCTGCATGCCGACGAGCTTTTTCCAGACGTAAGGCGAACCCACCATCTCGACCAGCAGATTGCCCAACGCAGGCCCGACCGGAATCGGCTTGCCCCAGCGGGCGGTGATGTATTTGGAGAACGCCGTGACGTGACGGGCTTCTTCGCGTGTCTGGTTGGCTGCGTATTCCTGCGCGCCGGGATCTTTCAGGATGTGGCAGAGCGAGGCCGAGAGCGCGAGCGCACCCTGCTCGCCGTGCAGGATCGACGACATCGAGAACAGCACGCTGTCATTGACCCAGCGGATCTTCTGCTGCTCGTCCAGCTTGTCGGCGATCGCGGTTTGCAGTTCGAGGTTCATGTGCGGCGGCATGAGATACTGGTTTTCCAGATCCCATGGCGCCGTGAAGTCGATATATTTCTTATCCAGCGGATCCCAGAAATGATCGTGGGTCGCCGAGATGATCTTGTCGAAGGCGGTGGACCTTTTGCCGTAACGCTCCACTTCGAGCATTGCGGGGAAATCATGGGGATCGGCTGCGTCGTAAGCCGGGTCCTTGGTGATATTCCGGTCCATCGCGTTCTCCGTTTCGAAATTACTCCGCGGCCAAGGTGGTCGGCAGGATCATCTTGCCGCCGTTGAGCTGGATCAGATATTTGATGCCTTCTTCGGCGATCTCATCGCCGATCATCTTGTCGCCTTCATTGTGCAACTCGGCCATGTCGATATAGGCCGCATAGTTGTTGCGCGTACGGTCGGTGATGATGCCGGCTTTCAGCAGCGTCTTGATGAGCACGCGGAAGATGTTGGAGGTCTGCTTCATCTCCTCGCGGATGTTCGCATCCGTCATCGCTTCCATGAAGGCCGATTGGCACCAGGCGGGGTCGAGGCCGACCGAGCGGTAGATCCATTCCTTCTGGTTGGGCGAACCGAGATTGAACAGAAGGACCATGAACACTTCCCAGGCCCAATCCTCGATCATCTCATGTTCGGCTTTGGAGAGATTGGGGATCGTGCGATCGGCCCAGATCTTTCCGAATTTGTGATGGAAGGCTTCGTCGGTCATCACCAACTGGCAGAGCTTCACCATCAGCGGATCGCGGCCAAACTGGTAGAAGGTCGCGAACGCGCCCATGGCCAGGCCCTCGATCAGCATCTGCATGCCGACGAGCTTCTTCCAGACGAGCTTGGAGGAGACGAGTTCGTTGAGGATGTTGCCGAGCGCGGGGCCCACCTGAACGGGCTTGCCCCAGCGGGCGTGGATGAATTTCGAAAAGCCGGTGACGTGACGGGCTTCTTCGCGGGTCTGGTTGGCGGCGTATTCCTGCGCACCCGGATCGCGAAGGATGTGGCAGAGCGAGGCCGAGAGCGAAAGCGCGCCCTGCTCGCCATGCAGGATGGAGGAGAAGCTCCACAGCGTGTCGAGATTGACGAGCTTGATCTTCTGCTTCTCGTCCAGCTTCTCGCCGATGGCGGTGCGCAAATCCGCGTTCAGGTCGGGATCGACCATGTATTCGTTTTCGGTATCGAACTTCTCGGAGAAGTCGATGTATTTGGTGTCGAGCGGATCCCAGAAATGATCGTGGGTCGCCGAGATGATCTTGTCGAAAGCGGTGGAGCGCTGGCCGTAACGCTCAACCTCCAGCATTGCGGGGAAATCGTCGGGATCGACGGCGTTGTAAGCGGGATCCTTGGTGATGTTTTCCATGCTGCGTTCCTCAACTGATCTTTCGTCAGGTGGGAATTATGCGCCGCGTTCCAAGACCTCGCAAGGAAAATGACGGTGCCGTCATTAAAGTGTGATTACGAGGTCAAATTGATACGTTATAACATTTTCTGCCCAACCTGATTCCAGGCCCGCGCCGATGCAAAAACCCTTTCTGTCCGCGGCTCACGACCATGGCGCATGTGCAGCAAAAGCGCTGGCGCAGGCGGAAACGGCGGCCGCCGCGCGGGGCCTCAGGTTCACGCCCTTGCGCCACTATGTCCTCGAAATGCTGCTCGCGAGCCACAAGCCCGTGGGCGCCTATGACGTGTTGGGGGCGCTGGCGCGGGAGGATTCACCTGCGCGGCCTTCGCCGCCCACCGTCTATCGCGCACTGGATTTCCTGCTGGAGCAGGGCTTCGTGCACCGCATCGCTTCGCTGAATGCCTATGCCGCGTGCTTTTCGCCCGCCGCGCGCCACCGGGCGCATTTCCTCATCTGCCGCGATTGCGGGCAGGCCTTCGAGATGGCCGACCGCAATCTGGAAGACGCGCTCGACGATGCGGCGGGAACCTTCAGTGTGGAGCAGGAATGTGTCGAGCTTTCGGGGCTTTGCCCGGAATGCAAAAGCCGCCGCGACAAATGACGACGTGATAAAATAACGAATCGACTCAAACGCCCGGGTTCCGCGTGACGGTGATTTTTCTCAATGCGCTGATCTTCGTTGCCGTGGGCATCGCTGTTGGCCTTGCGGTCTACATCCGGCGCAGCGGGCGGTTGGCGCGATTGTTTCTGGCGCTGCCCGCGCGCACGCGGCGCACGCTCATCGCCAACCCCTCGCAGCTCAGGCTCGGCGGCGAAACGCGCACGATCACCTATCTCTCCTGCCGCATCGCCAATGCACCCGAGATCGAACAGGCATTCCGCGAACATCCCGCCCATCTGATCCGCTTGTTCGAGAAACGGGTGGGCGCCCTTTACGAAGCGGTGCTCGCCCATGGCGGCACGGTGGAACGGTTCGGCTCGGCCGGTTTCGCCGCCTACTGGAACGCGCCGCTCGGCAATGGCGAACATGCCGTGCAGGCGATGGGTGCGGCCACGCGCATGATGGGCGTGATACGCGGCCAGAACGCGATGACGACCTTGCGCCCCGCCGCCATCACCACGCCGCCGCTGCAACTGGCCATTGGCATGGCGACGGGATCGGCCGCATGTGGTTTGTTCGGCGGGGTCTATTCGGTATCGGGGGCGTGTGTGCCGCGTGCCGAGGAATTGCGCGCGGCCTGCGCGGAATATGGCTTTACCGCACTTGCCGATGCGGAAACCGCGGTGCAAGCCGCGCAGCGTTATGCGTTGCTCGAAATAGATCGCCCTGCCCGCGGCACCGATGAAACAGCGGCGATCTATGCCTTGCTGGGCGATCAGGGCGTGCGCGCAAGCCCGACCTTCCGCGCCTTGGCGACGTTCCACGAACGCATCTTCGCGGCCTTCGAGGCGCAGGATTTCGCCCAGGCGCGCGCGCTCATCGCACAGGCGGCCAATCTTTCGGGCGCAAGCGCCAAGCTTTACGATCTTTATCTGATGCGCGATCTGCGCGGGCCGCTCAGGGCGGCGAGCTGAGGCCGTAAAGGGCTGCCTCATGGCCGCCCAGCCGCGCCCACAATTGATCGCCATACGAAAAATGCCACCATTCGTCGGGGTGGCCGACGAACCCTTCCTGCGCCATCACCCAATGCAGCAGGCGGCGATTGGCGCGCGCTTCCTCGTCGGAGAAACACATCTCGAGAGGCCCGCGTTCGAAATGATCGCGGTGGGCGATCTTCGTCACATCGTCGAACAGGGAGCCCATCCAGAGCTGATCGCCGCCGACCCAGCGCAAGGTGAGATCGCTCGCAGCGCCGGTGGCATGAGGGGCGGGGGATGTTTCATCGGTGGTGGGCCGGGCCCAATAATTTTCGACCTCGCGCTGCAACGCCTCGCCCGAAAGTTCGGGCCGGCGCGCTTTCACTTCGGCGGGCATCCAGATGTCGTGAAAATAAGCCTGCACCGCTTTCGGACGCCAGGCATCGAACAGAAAAAGCTCAAGGCCCTGGGCCGCGAGCCGCCCCTGAATCCCGGCAAGTTTTTCGAGCACGCCGGTGCGCAGGAACAATTCCGGGATCGAACCTTCGATGCGCCGCCAATAGGGCGGGTTGCGTTCGCTGTGGTAAAAATTCTCGCCCGCCAGGCCCTGCCCGCGCGCATCGGCCAGAGGTTCGTTGAAACCATCGCTGGCGTGATCGATGGGATGGGCGCGGAACCCCGTTTTGCGGGCGCGAATGCCCGCCTGATCGGGTATGGGGCGGTGTCTCAATTCTTCCAGCGGTCCGAAGGGGCTCATGTCTCGCCGTGTGGTGGGCAAATCGAGTATAAGGCGGGCGGACCGAATTGAAGACACGGGCGATGGCGATCGCGAATTATTTTCCGGCCAATTACCGCGAGGGCAGGGCCGCCTTCATCAAAGCCGCCGACAAGGCGGGGATGGATATCACCACGCGCGTCCACCCCGCGGCCAAGGGCCCGCGCGGGCGGCCGCTGTTCATGGATGTGGCGTGCGCGGGCGACCGTGCGGCCAAGCGCGCGCTGATGCTGATTTCGGGCACCCATGGGGTGGAGGGCTATTTCGGCTCCGGCGTGCAGACGGGGCTGCTGCGCGAAGGCATCGCCAAGCGCGTGCCCAAAGGCGTGAAGCTGATCGTGCTGCACGCGCTCAACCCGTTCGGCTTTGCCTGGGATCGCCGCGTCAACGAAGACAATGCCGACATCAACCGCAACTTCGTCGACTATCGCAGACTTCCCGCCAATCCCGCTTACGACGCGCTTGCGCCCTGGATCGCGCCCAAGGAAATTTCCGAGGCCGCGATGCGCGAGGCCAATCGCAAGCTCGGCGATTATGCGAGCGCGCACGGCCCCTTTGCGCTGCAGACTGCGATCAGTGCTGGCCAATACAACCATGCCGATGGCGTCTATTTCGGCGGGCAGCGCGAAAGCTGGTCGTCATCCATGCTGAAGGATGTGATCACCGAACATCTGCGCGGCATCACCAAGATGGTGGTGATCGATTATCACACGGGACTGGGCGATTGCGGCGCTGCCGAAATGATCACCGAGGATATGCCGGGCTCGCCCGCCTATGCCCGCCAGAAAACGATCTGGGGCGAGGCCATCAAATCGAGCGAGGCCGGTGAATCCGTTTCCGCGCCGCTTACCGGCACCATCGACAAGGCGATGGCGAAATGGATGAACAAGTGCGAACTCACTTTCGCGGCGCTGGAAGTCGGCACCGCGCCCATGCGCGACGTGTTCAACGCGCTGCGGAAAGACAACTGGCTCCACCTGCAGAAAAAGCCCGATCGCTCGCTATGGGCGGGCATCAAGGGCGAGATCCGCGCAGCTTTCTATCCCGACACCGAAAGCTGGAAAGACAAGGTGTGGGAACATGCGGTGGGCACGGTCGATCCTGCCCTGGGTTCGCTCGCCTGAACAGCGCCGGTTGATCGAAAAGAACAGGCGAAATGCGCCGTTCGTGAACTTCGTGAATCTCCCGTCATCTTGAGCCGGAAGCCGCCGGGCCGACCATGCCTGTGCTAAAATGGGCTTGTGTCCGAAGGCATTTTGCCTTCCGCCAAGGGGAGTGTTTCATGAAAGCGATCGTTCTTTTCGCCGCAGCATTGACCGTGTTCGCCTCGCCTGCCTTTGCCAAAAGCGCAGCCCAGACGGCCGCCCAAGACAATATGAAAACGTGCTCCGCCACCTGGAAAGGCATGAGCGACACCGACAAGAAGGCAACGACGCGCAAAGCCTTCATGTCGACTTGCATGACCAAGAACAAATCTTCCGGCAGCATGGCGGCGACACCGGCAGCCGCACCGATGGCAGCGGCACCCATGGCGGCAACACCTCCGAAAGTCACCGCTCCCAAGAAGATCGCCGCGAAATCCTCCGGCGGCAAATCTGCAATTCCCACCGAGGGCAACACCGGCACATCGGCGCGTTGCAAGGATGGCAAGACCATCGCGATCAAAAGCCATGCGGGCGCCTGTTCGCATCACGGCGGCGTGGCGGCCTGGCTTTAACCGATGCGCGTTCCAGCAGGAGAGACAAGATGAGTTTGCTCGACAACATCACCGGCAGCATCAAGGGCGCGTTGTATCAGGCAGGTGAATCGACGGCGCAGAACACACTCAACAGCGTGTTGGAAAGCACCGGCGGCTTGCAGGGCGTGCTCGACAAGCTCCATGCGGGCGGGCTCGGGCCGATCGTGCAATCCTGGGCAAGCGGGCAAGGCCAGCCGATCACGGTCGACCAGCTCAAAGGCGTGCTCGCCAATACCCATGTCGAGGAGATCGCCTCCCAGCTCGGCCTTTCGCCCGACAAGGCGCTCGCAGCCCTTGCCGAACATCTGCCTGGCCTCGCCGCCGGTCAGGCGAAAAGTTGACCGGACGGGCGCATTCCCCGGATACGGACTTCTGGGGGCGGCGGGCTTGATTGCCCGTCGCCCCCACTTTGCGTTATAGCCAGCCCACAGCCGCACCCGTAGCTCAGCTGGATAGAGTGTCGCCCTCCGAAGGCGAAGGTCACAGGTTCGAATCCTGTCGGGTGCGCCAAATTTTCACCATTCCAGAACAAGGCTGGCCACCGCCGTGCTTGATCGGCGGTGCCGATTTCGGGGCCTCTGGGTGCGTAGTTTGGCTCGTTCAGGCCCCGATCATCGCTGCTTTTGAGCTCGCATCGCGACTGCTCAGCCGCAGCAATGCAAGTCCGAACAGCGGGATGAAGATGTCGGTCCAGAAGATAAGGCCGGCATCGCCCGGTGCGAAGTTGTGCGCGCTCACCATCTGATAGAGTCAGCCAGCATGATGGAACATCCTCAACGCGAGAGGGAAATGACCGTCGCCCCGGCGCAGATCAAAAGAGTACCGAGGGCCGGAAAGTGTCATGACCGGTACCCCGTCACTTTGGGAAGTGTTCGACATGGGTTTCGGCGGTGCGGCCGAAATAGACGACCCGCCGGCCCGTGAACGAGACGAGGTATCCCGCGCAGCCGGCGGCTTTGACCTTTTCGCAGAAGGCGACGTAGCTGTAGTCGGCGGGATTGGCCTGCGCCCAACGCACCAGGCGCTCAACCTTGGCGGCATCGAGGGCAGCGGCGACGGTGCCGGTGGAGGGATGCATGTCCATCGTGACGCTGTCTCCGTCAGGCAGATAGTCGGTCTGGCTGTTGCGGCGATAGTCGACCAGATAGCCCTCGAAGCCGGCGGCGATCAGCTTTCCGACAATCTCCGGAAAGCTCAGGCTTCCATCGCGAGCCGCAAGCAGGCAAGTTTCGGCAATAGAAATCCGTTCCGCGTCCATGGCGGTTTCCTTTCGTTTCAATGTTGAATTGGCCGGCCGTTCAGTCCACCGGGGTTGCGTTCAGCTCACGCCGTTCGGCGAGAACCCTCAGGATGTGGTCGAGCGCTTCGTGCTCTTGCTTCGTCAACACGCCGAAGAACTCAGCGTCATTCTGGTCGGCAAGCGATGCCAGGACGGGGATTTTGGCCCGGCCCCCTGTCGTCAGAGACAGGCTGTGAGCGCGCTTGTCCTCCTGGCTTTCCGCTTTCTCAACCAATCCCTTGGCCACCAGCCTTTCCGCAAGCTTGCTGATAGCCCCCTTGGTCATGCCCATCTTCTCCGCCAGAACAGACGGGGGCGTCGGCTCGCAGTCGTAGAGTGCGCGCATGAACGACCACTCCGCGACGGTGACCTCCTCGCCCGATACCTTGCGCGCGAACTCCTGCGACACGGCGTTTGACACCATTCGCATCCAGTAGCCGGTGTGGTCGGTGAGTTCCGAAGCCGAGGTCAAGACGCATCTCCTGTTGACTAGGAAACTAGCTCAATTAAGTTTCCTAGTCAACAACAATGTTCTGGCCGGATGAAACGGGGCGCGCTGCAAGGTGATCGCGTGGAAAATACATAGCAAACACAATCACATACGAGTTCCCAGTTTCATCCTCTGTGGTGCGCCACTATTCCCAGCATCGTTGCGCGAAATGACGGCAGGTGAGCGTCAATTCATCTGGGGCGGAGATTGGCGTGCGAAGAGTATGTCACCGCCCCTTGCCGGCAGCGCGTCCAGCGGCTGCAACTCCGCCGGGCGCCAGCGCAGATACCAATCCCAGCCATATTCGTTTTCGACCTGATAGGCGTTGAACCCCAGATCGCGGAACCGCGAGAACTGCTCGGCCCAGCCTCCGCCATTTTCCCAGGGGCTCACTTCCACGATGAGGCAGGTATCTGCGGGATACAGATCGATCGTATCGAGAAACCTGCGGATGACCGGCAGCTCCGCACCTTCGATATCCATCTTGATCAGCTTGGTTCTGGCACGCTCCACCGGGCTCAATATCTCGTCCAGCGGCAATGTTCTGACATCTTCGCGCATGTCGCCGCGCGGGCGGTTTTTGCTGTCGAGGATCGTCGCCATGCCGATATTGCCGTAAGGGCCGGAATGCAGAATCGCGGTGCCGCGGCAATCCGAAACCGCCTTGCAAACACCGCGGACATTCTTCGTCTGGTTCAATGCGAGGTTTGCGCCAAGCGCCGAGAACGTGCGGGTGGACGCCTCGATCGCGACGACACCGCCTTCATCGCCCACCAGGCCCGCCCCCAGCAGCGTGTCATACCCGACATTGGCGCCGACATCGACGAACACATCGCCTGCCGTGAGGATTCGCTCGATGAGCCGCGAGATGTTCGGTTCCCAATGGCCGAAGAAAAGAATTCTGCTCTGGATGAGATCGGTGGGATCGCAGCGCATTTCGCTGCCGAAATAGGTTCGGCATCTGTAAGGCCCGCCGAATTTGAGAAGCCGATTGTAAGCCCGCATGGCAAGGAGCGCGATGAGAGGCATCCGACGAAGTGACCATACGGCGAGCTTATGAAACGCACGAAACATATTTCCCCCCTGACGTCTCGGCACGTCAGGGCAGATTGCTGAAAATCGGCCGATTTCAAAAGGGTAATATATAACTACTTATGGTGGCAGAGTGGGGCAATTGCTACCCGCTATGCGGGATGGCGCCTGAGGATTAGTGCGCATTTATGCAAACCAGTCGCAATACTCCAGCTTATCATTTCCAGCATTCGCAAATCGCAAATTGTCAGACATGGCCATCATTTAGGGATGTGGTTCACTAAGGAGAACCATAATTATTCGATCACAGAAAAATAAAATAATAAAATAATTCGATAGTTCCACTCACACTGAATAGTCATAAAATTGCGATCCGTATTCACTTTGAATACATGCAGTAATTGTCTATGTGTACTTTGCACAATATGTGACGTTCCCGGAAAAGATATTGCCGTGGGGATTGGATGTGGAGACAATTGCCTCGCGCAGACCGGGCGTTCTTGATGCGCCTGCTGTCGCTGCCGATCGAGGATCTTTAATTGTAGGCCGCCCGGGAAACGCATCTTCGCATCAAGGCGAGCGGGCTGTTGGCTATACCAGCGGCCATCCCGACCTCATCGAAGGCGATCCGGACTTTGTCCGCGCACTGGAGCATCATCTGGATGCGCCGGGCCAATTTGAGAAACACATTCCCGTCTATGCCGGCCATTATGCGCTGGTGGTAGCCAGCAATGATGGGGGATGCGCTTACCTGATCGCGGATTCTTTTGGCAGCGAGCCGATTTATTACGCCAGAACAACGGCCGGATATGCGTGGTCGTTTTCGCTGAAGGATATTTTGCCGTGCCTGGACTCCCGTCATCTCGATAGCCGGGGGCTCGACGAAATCGTCAGCTACAGATGGCTTTCGGAAGATCACACATTGCTGGATGGCGTGCGGCAGGTTCTTCCCGGCCACTATGTGTATCTCAGCTCCGGTCAGCCACCGATCATCGGCAGATACACGCAGATTGCATTCACTCCCTCGCTTGAGGTTTGCGACGAATCCGCTGTCATCGAACAGACAAGCAAGGCCCTGGACAATTACTTTGCAAGATTGCGGCGGTCGCATGCACGCATCGCCATATTGTTCAGTGGCGGTGTCGATTCCAGCCTGCTGGTCGCAAAGGCGAGGGATCACGGTTTCGACAAATTGCTCGCAGTGACGGCGGGCCTTCCCGGGCGGCCCAACCCCGAAGCCGCCAGAGCCGCGATGGTCGCCGCCCATCTGGGAGTCGAGCATCGGATCGTCGATGTGCCCGATTCCTTTGTGGCGGATTTTTTCGGCAAGCTAATCTGGCAGCTCGAAAGACCATCTGCTTACATAAACAACCTCGCGCGCGCCCGGATGTTCGAGCAGATGTCGTCACAGGTCGATTGCGCGCTTACCGGGGAAGGCGCCGATGGAATGTTCGGCGGAAGCAGCGCCGGCAAAATGGCAGTCGAATATGAGGCCCAGCAGACGTTCATCGCCTGGATGCCCCAAAGCGCCCGCCACGCGCTGGCCGATCTGTTCGGTGGCGCGAAGGGACCCATGGCGGCTCGCCTTCACCATTATCTCAGCGTCGATACGCGGGCTTTCATTCGCGAGAAAGGCACACTCGCGACGGCCGGTGCGCAGGGCGCGATGCAGGCCGCTACACTCTTCCCCGATCTGGCCGCGATACGCGCGGCAAACACACGCCCATTCTATTCCATCTATGAAGGCGAAGCCGACCAATCATTGTACACCATTTGCCAGAATCGTGGTCTTCATTCGCAGAACAGGAATCAATTTTATTGCTACAGCAAACTCGCGGCACCACACGGCATTACGGTCGGCCACCCCTTCGTCGCGCCCGAAATGGCGGCAATCGGTATTGGCCTGCCCGATGCCCTGAAGTGGGATTCGCTGGGCACCAAGCCGGTGCTGAAAAAACTGGCGACGCGCTATCTGCCGAAGGATCTGGTCTATGCCTCGAAGCTTGGCTTCGAAATGCCGGCGGTCGATTGGCTGCGTGGGCCACTGGCCCCATGGTATGACCTGCTGCTGGAGGAACGCACCCTTGCGCGCGGACTTTTCTCCGAAGTGGCTATCCATGCGCTCGACGTGGAACGCGATCACGATCTCATCTGGACGGCCATGAGCCTTGAACTGTTCATGCGCCAATTCATCGATATGGATTCCGGTTTTTCCTGAGCGGGTGGGCTCAGGTTCCGAGAAGGGCATTTAGCAGTGAGGGCTGGGGCAATTGGAGCACTGTGATCGCGAGCCAAAGCCAGCCGAGCATCGCTGCCCAATAGAACGCGATCCCCGGCGGCAGGGTTGAGGATACGCCAAGGCTCAGTGCATCGATGCCTTGATGTGTGCGACGAGTTGGTCGAGCACGGTGGACCAACCGTGATGGAAGCCCATCTCTTCATGTGTTTTGCGGGCTGCTTCATCGGCATGTATGGCGACGGCGGTGTAGCGGGTGCCCGTTCCGTTGGGCTCCATGTAGAGGCCCGCGGTGAAGAAGGGTTTGGGGGCCGGGCGGTAACCGGGAAGGAGCGTGTCGGTCCAGATCAGGCGGCGATAGGGGACGACATCGAGGTAACAGCCGATGTTCGGAAACTCCTGGCCTTCCGGCGAACGCATCACGGTTTTGAACACGCCGCCCGGCCGAAGATCGATCTCGCAGGAGGTTACGCCCCACGGCTTCGGGCAAAACCATTGCACGATGCTTTCCGGCGTCGTCCACGCTTGCCAGACGAGTTCGACGGGAACATCGATCGTGCGTTCGAGCACCAGATCCAGCTCCGGATCGGGCGTTACCAGGGGTGAAGTCATCGGGGTTTCTCCTTCTTCATGGACAACAAATAGGCATCGAGACGATCCAGGCGCTGCTCCCAGAGGGAGCGCTGCCTGCCCAGCCAATCCTGCGCGATCTGCAATCGCTCGGGCGCAAGCTCATAGGTCCGGACCCGGCCGGTTTTCTTCGAGCGAACCAATCCAGTGCTTTCCAGCACCTTCAGATGTTCGACAAAGGACGGAAGGGCCATCTTGTAGGGCGCGGCCAGTTCGCTGACCGACGACGGTCTGGCGCTCAAACGCTCAAGCACGTTGCGCCGGGTCGGATCGGACAGCGCGCGGAAAATTCCATCGACGACCGCAATGGGAGGCGATGAAGGGTTCTGGCCCCTATGCGCGGATTGCCGGCCGATGGTCATCTCTTCAAGCCCGGATCAAACGATCGTCTGGGCGCAGAGATAACCCACCGCAACACTTAGGTCAATCCCTAAGTGATTGGTGCAGCCATGGGGCTCCAAAAACGGTGATCGCGGTGGAGATCAGAACATCATTTGCGCGCAACCCGACGAAGCAAAGGGCGCAAGCATCGCTGCCCGCGCCCTTTTTCTTCCTGCGCGCCTAGAAGCCAATCCACACGCCGCTGCGCCAGTAACCGCGGCCATGATGTTCGCGCCAGCGATAGCGATCATGATCGCGATGATGCCAGCGCCAATTGTTCGGATAGACGGTGAGACCGAATTCGGGGCGATAATGATAGTGATTGCGGGTATGCCAGCAATCGCCATCGCGGTTGCAGACGACGGCCGCAGAGGCGCTGGTCGCCGTCAGGCCCAGAAGGCCTGCGCCCAGTGCCGCGGCCGCGGCGAGTTTCAAAATGTTTCTCATATGCGTCTCCTGTCCATAGCCGCCTCCACCGGCTTTTAACGGATCAATGTGCAAAGGGTTTCCGCGAGATTTCTGAACAGGGGAACTCTTCAGGGCCTGCGCGCGCACCGCAGCGTCTGGTCCTCGTCGTGCAGCGGCGTGCGGCGCGACGGGCTGAAATCATCGCGCACATGGGCCCACCAGAATCCCACATAGGATTTCTCCGTGCCGGGGCCGAAGATTTCGGGCGCGAGTTTTTTGAGTTTGGGCAGAGCGGTCCACGCCACATTGGGAAAGGTGTGATGCTCGTTGTGATAGCCTGTGTTGAACAGGATGAGGTTGAGCGGCGAATAGGTCGAGCGCGTGGGAAAGATCGCATCGTCGCCGGGATGTTCGGCGAGCGACTGGCCGAGATTCGTCACCCCGCATTTGCCGAGAAAGAGCGACAGGCTCCAGATGTGATAGAGCCAGCCCATCCAGCCAAAGGCGACAAAGAGAAACACGTTCGTGGCGATGGAGACCGCGATGAACAGGCGCTGCTCGGCGAGCGGCGCCTTGGTGGCGCCGATGTGGCGCGCGCGATCGCGCGTGGCCCGGCCCGTGTGGCGCTCGTAAAACGGCACGAAGATGGCGTTCGAGATCATGAAACCGAGCGGCAGGGCCTGCACGATCAATTCGCCCGCCGTCAGCCAGGGCTGCAAACGCGGATGTTTGGCGCGATAGGCCCGGCGCGCGAGGAAGCGGCAGAGATCCTCATGCTCGTAATCGCGCTCGTAATTGCCCAGATGCGGGTGATGGCTCGACACATGCTCGTGCTGATAGGTGAGCTGCTTGCCGAACGAGGTCATGATGATTTCGAGCAGAAGATCGAAAGCCAGTTTCGCGCGCCGCTCGCGGAAGACGAGACGATGGGCCGTTTCATGCAGCAGCGCGCCCGCCGAATGCAAAGCGAGTTGCCCGAAGAAAAACGCGGCCAGAAACACCACGGCGATATTGGATTTGCCCACCAACCACGCGCTCGTCCAATAAACGGCAAGGATCGCGAGCGCGCCGATCAGTCCGCGCCATTGCGGGCCTGCAAGACGTGCCGCCTCGGGATGGGCCTTCAGAACCGCCACGCGCATTTCGATGTGGCGGCGCGATTGCGCGGAGAGCAGGTTTTCCTGAAGCACCGGCCCATCGCCCGCGCGCGGACGCGAACGTGCATCTTCCACAACGGCCATCGTCAGGCCCTGAACTTGAAGGTCGGAGCGGGCGCGGCCATCAGCCCCGGGATTTCATGATGTCGCGGATTTCGCGCAGCAGCGTGATGTCTTCCGGAATGGCGGCGGGCGGTGCGTCCTTGGGCGAGGTCAGCTTGTTGATCTGGCGGATCAGCAGAAACAGCACCAGTGCCACGATGAGGAAATTGATCAGCGCGTTGATGAAATTGCCGTAGTTCAACGTCACCGCGCCCGCTTTGGCCGCTTCGGCGAGCGTGGTGGTGGCGGGGCCTTTCAGCGTGACGAAGAAATTCGAGAAATCGATGCCGCCCATGGCAAGGCCCAGCGGCGGATTGATGATGTCCTTGACGACGGAATTGACGATGCCCGTGAACGACGCGCCGATGATCACACCGACCGCGAGATCGATCACATTGCCGCGCATTGCGAATTTCTTGAATTCTTCGAACATGCGAAATTCCCCAAGTCCGGTTTGCGGTTGGAAGGCTAGTCCCCGGCAGGGGTTTCAACAACCCAGGCGCGCAACAGAGCACACAGCGACCAGCCCGCAGCGCCGCCTGCGATCACGCCCAGCGTATTGGCGATCTCGTCGCGGAAACTCATATCGCGCCCGACCATGCCTTGGAGGATTTCGAGCGCGCCGCCGAATGCAATCAAACCCGCCAGTGCCCATAGCCAGCGCCCGCGCGCGCGCATCGAAACGGTTGCGAGCCCCGCCAGCAGCGCATAGGCGCCGAAATGCTGCAGCTTGTCCCACACATTAAATCCGACATCGCCGGGGCCAAGCTCACCCCAGCAGACAAGTGCCGTCAGCGCCCAGAAGGCGGCGCTGGCGATCAGGTGAATGGATTTCGGCGCGGGAAGAGACATCATCCCGCGCCTTCTAGCGGGATCAGCCCGGCAAGGGGAGGGTCAAATGGAACGTCAGGCCCAGACTGTCGGATTCGATCGCGAGCGCGGCGTTGAGTTTGTCGGCCAGCGAACGGATCAGCCGGAAACCGACCCCTTCGGCTTTCCCGGCATCGAACCCTTCCGGCAGGCCCACGCCATCATCGCCGATTTCGATCCGAAGGCCGCCTCGGGAATCCCGGTCGCAGGCCAGCGTGATCTGGACGGGCATTCCGGTGGGATGGGCGTGCTTGACCGCGTTCATCATCACTTCACTGACGATTAGCCCCAGCACCTGCGCATCCTCGGCGCTGATGGGGCAGCGCGTGCCCAGCCGCTGGGCGATGCGGACGTTATCCTGCAGAGACAGTGACGAGACCAGTTCCTGCGTGCTTTCGAGCAGATAGTCGCCGATATCGATTTCGCCGGTTTGCGCGGGTCTGGACAGGCGGCGGTGAAGATGACCGATGCTGATGATCTTGCCCGCCGTTTCCCGCAGCATCGCATGGGCCTGTTCGCGGGCCAGCATCTCGGGCCCTTTCGCCAGGCGGCCCATCTGGACCTGAACCATGCTGGCCAGGAGCGACAGGTGGTTGGCGATCCGGTGATCGCTTTCCCGCAAGGCGTCGGTGAAATTCACATTCGCGGCCACCGGCCTGGGGTGGGGCGGGGTGCCGCCATGCTGCTCGTTGAGGGACATAGGGGGAGAACCTTGTGGCTTTTCAGCGCGACTTTATCACGGAAGCCAACACCCCACCTACAGGAATATATAATATTTTCAGTATGTTAAGTATATGGCGGGTTAACCCCCAATGCCGCCGATTGGGCCTCCCGCTCCCCTTGCGCTTCATGCGTCACTTACCGCTAATGAGTAATCCACTGCTTATCGGAACTTGTCTGTCTTGCAGGCGTTTGAAGCTCCAAGAATGGGAGGGGATTGTCCGATGTCGAATTTGACCAGAGGCGAGCGTCTTCAAATTATGCTGACGCCAGAGGAGCTTAAGGCCGTCGATCTGTGGCGCTTCGAGCGCCATATGCCAAGCCGGGCCGCAGCCGTGCGCGAGCTGCTCAAGCGCGGACTGGATGCCGAAGGCTTCCAGACGGCCGGTGACGGCTCCAAATCCAGCGATTTCGGCGTGGTGAAGCGGACATCGGCCACGGGCACGGATTGAACACGCGCCTTGCAAAGCCTTTGTCTTCCCGTATAAGACCCGCCCTCTCGTAGAGCGGCCCGGCTGGGCATGCCGTGGCTGCTCCCAATGCGAACAGATCTCTGCCGCTTCATCGGCCGCACGAGATCAATAAGGAGACCGCAAAATGCCCAAGATGAAGACCAAGTCGAGCGCCAAAAAGCGCTTCAGATTCACCGCGAACGGCAAGATCAAGCACGGTCAGGCAGGCAAGCGCCACGGCATGATCAAGCGCTCCAACGAACAGATCCGCGAACTTCGCGGCACGTCCGTGATGAGCGCGTCGGAAACCCAGCGCATCAAGCGCTGGATGCCTTACGGTTGAGGGAGAGATAGATGTCCAGAGCACCCCGCGCCGTACCGAGCCACGCCCGCCGCAAAAAAGTTTTCAAGCAGGCCAAAGGCTTCTATGGCCGCCGCAAGAACAACATCACCACGGCCAATGCCGCGGTCGACCGTTCGCTGCAGCACAATTATATCGGCCGCAAGCTGAGAAAGCGGAATTTCCGCGCTCTCTGGATCCAGCGGATCAATGCCGCCTGCCGCGAACACGGCGTCACCTACAGCCGATTTATCAGCGGGCTGTTGAAGGCCGGCATCGACATCGACCGCAAGGTCCTGTCGGATCTCGCCATTCACGAGCCCGCCGCGTTCAAGGCTCTGGTGGATCAGGCTTCCGCCTAACGGTACATCCTCTCCATCGGAGCGACGGTCTTGGCAAATGCGCCGGGGCCTGATTTCAAGCCGTTCCGATTGGGGAAGATTTCATGAGCGACATTTCCGGCCTTGAGCGCGAGATCATCGGCGCACTCGATGCCGCGCGCGACGAAGCAAGCCTTGAAGCTGTGCGCGTGGGCGCGCTCGGCAAGAAGGGCAGCGTCAGCGAGCTTCTGAAAACGCTGGGCGCGATGTCGCCCGACGAGCGCAAGGTTCAGGGCCCGCTCATCAACGGCTTGCGCGACCGGGTGAGCGAGGCCATCGCCGCGCGCAAATCCGCCCTGGGCGACGAGACGCTGAACGCAAAGCTCTCATCCGAACGCATCGACGTCACCCTGCCCGCACGCCCCGAACCGCGCGGCTCCATTCATCCCGTGTCACAGGTGCTGGACGAGATCACCGCGATCTTCGCCGATCTGGGCTTCGCCATCGCCGAAGGGCCGGATGTCGAACTCGACGACAACAATTTCACCAGGCTCAACATGCCGCCCGGCCACCCGGCGCGCGAAATGCACGACACGTTTTACGTCGCCCCGCAGGCCGATGGTGTGCGCCATGTTTTGCGCACGCACACATCGCCCGTGCAGGTGCGCACCATGCTCAAGCAGAAACCGCCCATCCGCATCGTGGCGCCGGGGCGCACCTATCGGGTGGATTCGGACGCGACCCACACCCCGATGTTCCACCAGTTCGAAGGATTGGTGATCGACGAGGAAACCCATCTCGGCCATCTCAAATGGACGATGGAAGAATTCGCCAAGGCCTTCTTCGAAGTGGAGAAGGTGGAGATGCGCGCACGCCCAAGCTTCTTCCCCTTCACTGAGCCGAGCGTGGAATGGGACATTCGCTGTGACCGTTCGGGCGGGCAGATAAAATTCGGCACCGGCAATGACTGGCTGGAATTCGCGGGCTCCGGCATGGTGCATCCGCGCGTGCTCGAAATGTGCGGGCTCGATCCCACGAAATATCAGGGCTATGCGTTCGGCGGCGGGCTCGATCGCCTCGCGATGCTGAAATACGGCATCCCCGACCTGCGCCCCATGTTCGAATCCGATCTGCGCTGGCTGCGCCATTATGGATTCGCAGCACTCGACCTGCCCACGCTCGACGGAGGGCTCTCGCGGTGAAATTCACCCTCTCCTGGATCAAGGATCACCTCGACACCGATGCGGATGCAGCATTGGTTGCCGAAAGACTCACCTCCATCGGTCTCGAAGTGGAATCGGTGGAGGATGCGGGCGCGCGGCTGAAGGATTTCATCGTCGGCTATGTCGTTTCCGCCGACAAACACCCCAATGCCGACAAGCTGAAACTCTGCATGGTCGACATCGGCGAGGCAGCCCCCATTCAGGTGGTTTGCGGCGCGCCCAACGCCCATACCGGCATGAAGGGTGTGTTCGCGCGGCCCGGCACCGTGATCCCCGCCAGCGGCGAAGTTTTGAAAGTCGGCACCATTCGCGGCGTGGAATCGCGCGGGATGCTCTGTTCGGAACGCGAGCTGCTGCTTTCGGACGAGCACAACGGCATCATCGAACTGCCTGCCGATGCGAAAATCGGCGCGCCCGCGGCAAGCGCGCTTGGCCCCAACGATCCGGTGATCGACATCGCCATCACGCCCAATCGCGGCGACGCGACGAGCGCGTTTGGCGTGGCGCGCGATCTGGCGGCCTCTAGCCTGGGCACGCTGAAAGATGGCCGCATCGAGATCATCGAGGGCAAATTCAAAAGCCCCAAAACCGTGGCGCTGGATTTCACGCCCGAAACGGCAAATGCGTGTCCGATCTTCGCGGGCCGCATGATCCGCAATGTGAAGAACGGACCCTCGCCCAAATGGGTACAGGAAAAGCTCAAGGCTGTGGGCCTGCGCCCGATCTCGGCGCTTGTGGATGTGACCAATCTCATCGCGCATGATCGCGGGCGGCCGCTTCACGTTTTCGATGCCGACAAGCTGACCGGCAATTTGCAGGCGCGCCTCGCCAAAGACGGCGAGACGATCAAAACACTCGACGGCAGGAGTTACATCCTCGATTCCACCATGACGGTGATCGCCGACGAGCGTGGCGCCCATGGCATCGCGGGCGTGATGGGCGGCGAGGAGACGGGCTGCACCGAAACCACCACCAATGTGTTTGTGGAATCGGCATGGTTCGATCCGCTGCGCACGGCGGCAACGGGGCGCAAGCTCGGCATCGTGTCGGACGCGCGCTATCGCTTCGAGCGCGGCGTCGATCCCGATTTCGTGCTGCCGGGGCTGGAACTGGCGACGAAACTGATCCTGGAATTCTGCGGCGGCGAACCATCCGATATCGTGGTGGCGGGTAGCGCCCCCGATCTGGCAAAGACCATCGCGTTCGCGCCCGACGCCGTGAAGCGGCTGGGCGGGCTCGACGTGCCGCGCGCGGAAATCGCCAGCATCCTTTCCAATCTCGGTTTCGCGATCGAAGACGAAGACCCGATGCAGGTCACCACGCCTTCGTGGCGCAGCGACGTATCGGGCCCGGCCGATCTGGTGGAAGAGGTCGTGCGCATCTACGGCCTCAACAAAGTGCCGTCGGCGCCGATGAAGCGGCCGCGCGCGGTCGCCCATGCAACGCTCACCCCGGCGCAGAAGCGTACGCGGCTGGTGCGGCGCGGGCTTGCCACGCGCGGCTTCAACGAAACGATCTCCTATTCCTTCATCCCGCGCGCCCATGCCAAATTGTTCGGCGGCGGCGACGATGCGCGCCAGATCGAAAACCCCATCGCCTCGGATATGGACGCGCTGCGCCCCAGCGTGTTGCCTTCGCTGCTGGCTGCGGCATCGCGCAACCAGGCGCGCGGCTTCAACGACCAGATGCTGTTCGAGATCGGCGCGCAATTCGAAAACGGTGCGGCCGGCGGGCAGACCACGATGGCGGTCGGCATCCGTGTGGGCGCGGGTGCGCGCGACTGGATGAAATCGCTTCACGGCGCCGATGCGTTCGACGCCAAGGCAGACATGCTGGCGGTGCTTGACATCGCGATGGGTGCGCCGATGACCGCGCCGGTGAAAGCAGGCGCGCCCGGCTGGTATCATCCCGGCCGTTCGGGAACGCTGGCGCTCGGCCCCAAAGCGCTTGCCACCTTCGGCGAGATCCACCCGAAGATTCTGGCAGCCTTCGATCTCAAAGGCCCTGTTGTGGCCTTCGAAGCGAACCTCGACGCGATCCCCGAATCCAAGGCCAAAGGCAAAGCGCGCGCGCTGTTCGCGCCTTCGCCCTATCAGCCGGTGGAACGCGATTTCGCCTTCGTGGTGGATGCGGGCGTGGCGGCGGAAGATGTGTTGCGCGCGGCCAAAGGTGTGGACCGCAACCTGATCGAATCCGCTTCGGTATTCGACGTCTACGAAGGAAAGGGCGTGGCCGAGGGCAAGAAATCGCTCGCCATCTCGCTGCGCCTGCAGCCGAAGGACAAAACACTGACCGACGCCGAGATCGAAGCCATCGCGCAAAAGATCGTGGCGGCGGTGACCAAAGCGACAGGCGCCAGCTTGCGGACGTAAGCTTTGGATTTGGTTGAATCCAAGCGCAACATCATCATCCTCCGGCCGCGCTTTTCGCGCGGTCCGGGGGACCCAATTTTTATGCGCTTTGAGAAATGAAAATGGGTCGCCCGGACAAGCCGGGCGATGACGAAGTTGAGTATGATTTTATCCGGGAGCAATGTGCCGTTTGAGGATCACATGACCGACAGCCGCTTCGACAAGAAATCCGGTCTCGCCTTTGTCGTCGCGTTCGGCATCGTCAGCCTGTTCGCCGATATGGCGTATGAGGGGATGCGCGGCATCTCAGGGCCGTTTCTGGCCACGCTTGGCGCGAGCGGGACCGCTGTCGGCATCATTGCGGGCACCGGCGAGCTTGCAGGCTATCTGCTGCGGCTGTTTTCCGGCGCGCTGGCGCAGCGCACGCGGGCCTATTGGTTCATCACCCTGTTTGGATATGTCATCCAGATGGCAGCCGTGCCGCTGCTGGCGCTTGCCGGTTCCTGGTGGATGGCGGCGCTGCTCATCATCCTCGAACGCGCGGGCAAGGCGATGCGCAATCCGCCGCGCGATGTGATGCTGGCGCGCGCGGGCGACCAGATCGGCCATGGCTGGGCATTCGGCCTGCACGAAGCGCTGGATCAAACGGGCGCGATCGGCGGGCCGTTGATCGCAGCGCTGGTTCTTTCGCTCCACCACGATTATCGCATGGCCTTCGCCTGGCTCGGCGTGCCAGCCGCGCTCACCTTGTTCAGCCTGTTGCTCTTGCGCGTGCGGTTTGCATTCGCGGGCCATGTCGCCCCGCCCGATTCCACCACGGCGCGCGACGGCACGCTGCCCCGCGCCTTCTGGCTTTATGCGGCGACAAGCGCGCTTGTCGGCTTCGGCTTTGCCGATTTTCCGCTCATCGCCTTCCACTTCGAAAGGGCCCATGTCGTTTCGCAGAGCGTGATACCGCTGTTCTATGCGGTCGCGATGGGGGCGGCTGGCGCAGGGTCGCTGGTGTTCGGGCGGTGGTTCGATGCGCGCGGGCTTGGCGTTCTGCTGCCGGGCGTCCTGATCGGGATCGCGGTGGTGCCGCTGGGTTTCTTCGGCGGGTTCTGGCTGGCGCTGGGCGGCACGATCCTCTGGGGTGTTTCGCTGGGGGTGCATGAAGCGGTGATGTCGGCCGCCGTTGCCCGCATGGTGCCCGAACAGGGCCGCGCCCGGGCTTACGGCATCTTCACGGCCATTTTCGGCATCGCCTGGTTTCTGGGCAGTGCAGTACAGGGCGTGCTCTACGACTTCTCGCTTCCCGCCCTCGCCACGGTCTCGGTAGCCGCAGAAATCGCGGCGTTTTTGCCCCTGATGGCGGCGCTTCGGCAGATGCGGCGCAGCTCTGTTTGATGGGCTTAAACGCTCTCCAGCAGATCCTTCAAACTGGCCAGATCGCGCAGGACAATGGCCGCATCGGCCGCAAAATCTGCATCGCTCATCGATGGCAGCGGAAACAGGGTGAGGATCACCTCGGTTCCCGCCCCGTGAGGCAAAGCCCGCAGCGGCACATAGACCTCCTCGCCGGTCGGCAGGGTGACCCAATGATCGGCGATCCCGAACGCATTGGGCGGTGAGAAACGAATTTTCACCTTGCCTTGCGGCGCATCGCCCATCCAGCCTTCCGCTGTCGGTTCCAGCCCCATTGCGAGACCCGAAGCCCAGCGCGGAAAATTCCGCGGTTCCGCGAGGAAGCCGCAGACCATCTCGTAAGGCCGGGCGATGGAAATGCCGAGGGTTTGAGCTTGAGGCATGAGCTGCTTTCGTGACGTCGCTGGACGCTGCAACAGGCGCCCGTTATACCCCCCGGCCTTAAGCAGCGAAGCGGTAGGCCGATAAAGAGTCCCATGACAGACCTCGCCAAAATCCGCAATTTTTCCATCGTCGCCCATATCGACCATGGCAAATCCACGCTCGCCGACCGGCTGATCCAGGTCACGGGTGGGCTCACCAGCCGCGAAATGAAGGACCAGGTGCTCGATTCCATGGATATCGAGCGCGAGCGCGGCATCACCATCAAGGCCCAGACCGTGCGCCTGGAATACAAGGCGCAGGACGGCGAGACCTACATCCTCAACCTGATGGACACGCCGGGCCATGTGGACTTCGCCTATGAAGTCTCCCGCTGCCTTGCCGCCTGCGAGGGCGCGCTGCTGGTGGTCGATGCGAGCCAGGGCGTGGAAGCCCAGACGCTCGCCAACGTCTATCAGGCGATCGACGCCCATCTCGAAATCGTGCCAGTGCTCAACAAGGTGGATCTGCCCGCCGCCGAACCCGACCGCGTGCGCCAGCAGATCGAGGACGTGATCGGGATCGATGCCTCCGAAGCCATTCCGATTTCCGCCAAGACCGGGCTCAACATCGAGGGCGTGCTCGAAGCGGTGGTCACCCGCCTGCCCGCGCCCAAGGGCGATGTGGACGCGCCGCTCAAGGCGCTGCTGGTGGACAGCTGGTACGACGCCTATCTGGGTGTGATCGTGCTGGTGCGCATCATCGACGGCGAACTGAAACGCGGCCAGAAAATCCGCATGATGGCGGCCGATGCGGCCTATCAGGTCGAGCGTGTCGGCGTGTTCACGCCCAAACAGGTGATGTTCGAAAAGCTCGGTCCCGGCGAAGTGGGCTTCTTCACCGCGCAGATCAAGGAAGTTGCCGATACGCAAGTTGGCGACACCATCACCGACGACAAGAAACCCACTGCCGCGGCCCTGCCCGGCTTCAAGCCCGCGCAGCAGGTGGTGTTCTGCGGGCTGTTCCCCGTCGATGCCGCCCAGTTCGACGATCTGCGCGAGGCGCTTGGCAAGCTGCATCTGAACGATGCGAGCTTCACCTACGAAACCGAATCTTCTGCCGCGCTGGGCTTCGGCTTCCGTTGCGGCTTTCTTGGCCTGCTGCATCTCGAAATCATCCGCGAGCGCCTGGAACGCGAATTCAATCTCGATCTCATCACCACCGCGCCCAGCGTCATCTACCGTTTGCACATGAACAACGGCACGATGAAAGAGCTGCACAACCCGGCCGACATGCCGGACGTGACGCTGATCAAGATGATCGAGGAGCCTTGGATCAAGGCCACCATCTTCGTACCGGATGAATATCTGGGCGCGGTGCTGAAGCTTTGCGAGGATCGCCGCGGCAGCCAGATCGAACTCACCTATGCGGGCGCGCGCGCCATGGTGATCTACAAGCTGCCGCTCAACGAAGTGGTGTTCGATTTCTATGATCGCCTGAAATCGGTGAGCCGTGGCTATGCGAGCTTCGACTATCACATCGAGGGCTATGAAGAGGGCAACCTCGTCAAGATGTCGATCCTGGTGAACGGCGATCCGGTGGATGCGCTTTCCATCATCGTCAACCGCACGCGCGCCGAAAGCCGCGGTCGCTCGATGTGCGAAAAGCTGAAAGAGCTTATCCCGCGCCACCTCTTCCAGATCCCGATCCAGGCGGCCATCGGCGGCAAGGTGATCGCGCGCGAAACCATCAGCGCCATGCGCAAGGACGTGACCGCCAAATGCTATGGCGGCGACATCTCCCGCAAGCGCAAGCTCCTCGACAAGCAGAAAGAGGGCAAGAAGAAGATGCGCCAGTTCGGCAAGGTCGACATCCCCCAGGAAGCCTTCATCGCGGCGCTCAAGATGGATGATAACTAGAACACTTCGCCTCTATGCTGGCCCGCCCTTCGCCGGTATTCGATCAATCCTTGCAACGGCCTTCCAAAGAGGTACAGTGCATTTCAGCACTGGCGGGGGGCGTCTTGCTGCATTCTCGGATATTGTTTGTTTTGGCCGGGTTGGGCGCTGCATCGTTTTTGCAGGCTTGTAATTTCATTGCCATCCGGCAAACACCGACCACTTTCGTCGCCGAACCATCCGCCCAGATCCTGGTACTGAGCGTTCGGGAGCGCGTACCGCTGGTCGAAGGCAAATCACGGCCTCTGCAAGCGGGAACGGCGTGGCGCAAAATCGGCCGGGTCGCCGAAGGCGATGTCTATCTGACCAAGGATCAGGCCGTCACCGTAGACGCATCGAACGAGCAGGAAGCCCAACTGGTCGTGAAAGACGGCATGGCCGTCGGCTTTTATCTGCCGGTCGAACACAGCTTCACCGCTGCCTCAAAGCCCATACCGTTCGAGGCGGCGCCGCTATAGCGAATTTCGATGACGCAATTTTCAACGAGGGAGCAAAGGAAGATGGGGGATATGAAAAACTGGATGCGGGCTGCGTTTGTGTGTGCCGTTCTGCCGGTTCTGGCAGCGTGCGCTTCGGGCCCGACCTATTCCGAAATGCAGAAGACCACCGCACCGATTGCCGCGAATTCGGGACGTATCTACATTTATCGAAGCGGCAGCCCGTTCGGTGCTGCTGTCCAGCCGGATGTGAAGGTTGATGGAAGCGTGGTGGGCTCCGCTGTACCGGGAGGTTATTTCTATGTCGACCTTCCGGCTGGTAGCCACAAGATCAGCGCCGACACCGAAGTCGAACGCGACCTCAGTGTGACGCTGGAAGCAGGCCAAACCCGCTATGTCTCGCTCCACGTTTCAATGGGCGCTTTTGTCGGCCATATTTCGCCGGAGCTGGCGGACGATAAGACGGGCTCGGAAGACATCAAGGATTGTAGCTACACCGGCAAATGATGCACCCGGGCACGCCGGGATCATGGGGCATTGGTCCCTCATCCCGGCGCGTTTGTGCTCGCGCTGTTCGCGCGCGGATATGCCGATGATCATGGATGAAGACGGCATGATGCCGCCGCAGCGCGGTCTTGTGGTGGCGCGGCTACTCTCGGTATTGCTTCTGGGCCGGATTTCCTGTTGCCATCCTGTTTGCGGGCGGAGCTTGTGCATTGCGATGCGTTTCTGATCGATCTCGACGGAGACGGGCACGACGAAATTGCCATCGTGTCGAACGACGGACGCGATAATCCGGTTTTCGCGCAACAATCCGGTGGTTTGTGGAAGCAAATCGCAAAGCTCGATACGCGCGCGAAATGCGCCCCCGTGATGCTGGCCCTGAAGAATGGGAAATATGTTTTGCATCCGCCTTCGCCGCCGCGCTTTCGCGATATCGAAGCTGGTGGTCAGCTTCTGAGCATTCAGCCGATTGGCGAAACGGCTTGCCCGAAAGGGTGAGGGAAGTATCCATCAGAAACTTTATTGGGTGAGGACATCGTTCGTCCGAGCCGAGCACTGTTTCACGTGAAACATCCGCGGCTTGCGAAGGGTCCTCTTCGCGCCTAAACGACGCCGCATGAAATTCGATGTCATCGTCATCGGGGGCGGGCATGCGGGCTGTGAGGCGGCAGCCGCGTCTGCACGCTTTGGCGCGCGCACGCTGCTGCTCACCCATAAGCGCGAGACCATCGGCGAAATGTCCTGCAATCCGGCCATTGGCGGGGTGGGCAAGGGGCATCTGGTGCGCGAGATCGATGCGCTGGATGGGCTGATGGGGCGGGTTGCGGATGCGGGGGGCATCCAGTTCCGCGTCCTCAACCAGCGCAAAGGCCCTGCCGTGCGCGGGCCCCGGGCGCAGGCGGATCGCAAGCTCTACAAGGCCGCGATGCAGGCGGCGCTGGCAGAGATCGCCAATCTTGAGATCCACGCCTCTGCGGCGGAAGACCTGATCCTGAAGGATGGCCGCGTCGCGGGCGTCATTGCCGCCGACGGAAAGCGGATAGAAGCGGGCGCGGTGGTGCTCACCACCGGCACCTTCCTGCGCGGCCTCATCCATATCGGCGAGACCAAGATTCCGGCAGGCCGCGCCTCGGGCAAGGGGGAGGCCATCGGCAGCGGCAATGTCGAGGCACCTTCGGTGGGGCTGGCGGACACGCTCTATGGTTTCGGCCTGCGCATGGGCCGGCTGAAGACCGGCACGCCACCCCGGCTCGATGGCAAGACCATCGATTGGGCGGCATTGGAGCGCCAGCTTGGCGATGATCCGCCGGTGCCGTTTTCCTTCCTCACGCCGCGCATCGAAACGCCCCAGATCGCCTGCCACATCACGCGCACGACCGAGGCCACCCACGCGATCATCCGGGCCAATCTCGACCGGGCGCCCATGTATTCCGGCCAGATCGAAAGCACCGGCCCGCGCTATTGCCCCTCCATCGAGGACAAGGTGGTGCGCTTTGCGGCCCGCGACAGCCACCAGATCTTCCTGGAGCCAGAAGGTCTGGACGATGACACCGTCTATCCCAACGGCATCTCCACCTCGCTGCCCGAAGATGTGCAGCATGCGCTGCTGGCCACGATTCCGGGGCTGGAAAAGGTCCGCGTGCTGCGGCCGGGCTATGCCATCGAATATGATTATGTCGATCCGCGCGAACTGAAGCCCTCACTCGAAACCAAGCGGGTGCCTGGCCTTTATCTGGCAGGCCAGATCAACGGCACCACCGGCTATGAAGAAGCAGCCGCGCAAGGCTTGATGGCCGGGCTCAATGCTGCGCGCGGGGCAGGCGGCGGCGAGCCGATCATCCTGGACCGGGCATCGGCCTATATCGGCGTGATGATCGACGACCTGGTGACCAAGGGTGTGAGCGAGCCGTATCGCATGTTCACCTCGCGGGCCGAATACCGCCTTAGCCTCCGGGCAGATAATGCGGACCAGCGGCTGACGGCGTTGGGCAAGGCGGCACGTTGCGTGGGTTCAGCCCGGAGCGCAGCCTTCGCCGCCAAATCCGAAGCGCTGGCGGATGGCCGCGCCAGAGTGCGCGCGCTCGAGATCACCCCCAACGAAGCCCAGAAACACGGTCTTCAGGTTCGCCTCGATGGCACACGGCGCTCGGCCCACGATCTCATGGGCCTGCCGGGTGTCGGCTTTGCCGAGGTGATGCGGATCTGGCCAGAACTAGCGGCGCTTTCGCCCGCCATTGTCGAGCAGCTTGAGATCGACGCCCTCTATGCCGGCTATATGGGCCGGCAGGAGGCCGATATTCTGGCTTTCCGCCGCGACGAAGCCCTGATCCTGCCGGATGACCTTGATTATGCCCGCGTCCACGGCCTTTCGACCGAGGCCGCCCAAAAGCTTGGCCGCATCCGGCCCACGACATTGGGGCAGGCCGCCCGTATCGATGGCGTGACGCCGGCCGCCCTGACCCTGGTGCTGGCTCATGTGCGCGGGCGGGGCAAGGAGCGGGCGGTTGCCTGAAACCTTCGGTGTTCGCGAATTCGCCGAGGCCAGCAATGTTTCACGTGAAACACTGGCCCGGCTCGAGGCCTATGTGGCGCTCCTGATCGAATGGAACGCCCGGCAGAACATGGTCTCCAAGGCCTCGCTGGCCGATGTCTGGCAGCGCCACATCTGGGATAGTGCCCAACTGGCCCCTCTGGTCCCGGAACCTGCGAAAACCCTGGTCGATCTGGGCAGCGGGGCAGGGTTTCCGGCCCTTGTGCTGGCGGCGATGCGTCCGGAACTCAGGGTTTCGCTCTATGAGGCAACCGCCAAGAAGTGCCGCTTTCTGGCCGAAGCCGCGCAGGTGCTGCAGGTAAAGGTGGATATTCGCAACACGCGGATTGAAGAAGCGCCGCTGGAAGGCTTTGATGCCGTCACCGCCCGGGCCTGTGCGCCACTAGGCGTTCTTTTGTCCTATGCCAGCCGGTTTCAGGGGCCCCAGACCGTGAATTTGTTCCTAAAAGGTCAAGATATTGAGGCCGAGTTGAAACAGGCCACAAAATCTTGGAGGATGAAGGTTCAAAGGCACCCCTCCCGCTCGGGCTCCGGCACGATCGTGGAGATCCGAAAGCTCGCCCATGTCAAATCTGGTCGCCCGTTTGTCCAGAGCTGATGCTCGCAAACCCCGCGTGATGGTCGTCGCCAACCAGAAGGGCGGCGTCGGCAAAACCACGACCGCGATCAATCTGGCGACCGCCTTGGCCGCCATCGGCAAGCCGACCCTGCTGATCGACATCGACCCCCAAGGCAATGCCTCCACCGGGCTGGGCATCGAACATGCCGACCGAAAGGTGACCATCTATGACGTGCTGCTGGGCGGCGCGCCGCTCGCCGATGCGGTGATGCAAACCAAGGTGCCGGGCCTTTGCATCGTGCCCTCCACCGTCGATCTTTCCGGCGCCGAACTCGAATTGATCGATATGGAGCGGCGCAACTATCGCCTGAAGGATGCGCTTGGCGCTTTCGCCGAAAGCAACGAACAGAATTTCGCCTATGTGCTGATCGATTGCCCGCCATCGCTCACCTTGCTCACCGTCAACGCGATGGCCGCGGCCGATGCGGTGCTGGTGCCGCTGCAATGCGAATTCTTCGCGCTCGAAGGTCTCACACAATTGCTGAAGACCATCGAGCGCGTGCGCACAGGCCTCAATCCGCAACTGGAAGTGCAGGGCATCGTGCTCACCATGTATGACAAGCGAAACAAATTGTCGGATCAGGTGGCCGCCGATGTGCGCGGGCATATGGGCGAAAAAGTCTATAAAACCGTCATTCCGCGCAATGTGCGCATTTCCGAAGCGCCGAGCCACGGATTGCCTGCGCTGATCTACGATCTCAAATGTCCCGGCAGCCAGGCTTACATCAAGCTCGCCGGCGAACTCATCCAGCGCGAACAGGAGCGGGTTGCAGCATGATGGCGGATGCACGACGCTCTGGGTTGGGACGCGGCCTCTCGGCACTGATCGGAGATGACGTGACGCCCGCGCGCGCGGATGCGAAGACCGCGCGCACGCTGCCGATCGCGTTCCTCAAACCGAACCCGCACCAGCCGCGCAAGAATTTCGCGGATGCCGAACTGGAAGATCTCGCCAGTTCGATCCGCGAAAAGGGAATCCTCCAGCCCATCCTCGTGCGGCCCATCAAGGGCGTGAGCGACAGTTACGAGATCGTGGCGGGCGAGCGGCGCTGGCGCGCGGCCCAACGCGCCAAGCTCCATGACGTGCCGGTGGTCATCCGCGAGATGGAGGATTCGGAAGCCTTCGAACTCGCCATCGTGGAAAACGTGCAGCGCGAAGACCTCAACGCCATCGAGGAGGCCGCCGCCTATCACGAGCTGATCGACCGCTTTCACTACACCCAGGAAAAGATCGCCCAGGAAGTCGGCAAGAGCCGCAGCCACATCGCCAACACCGTGCGCCTGCTGCGCCTGCCGGATTCGGTGAAAGCCATGCTGCGCGATGGAAGCCTCACCGCAGGCCACGCCCGCACCCTGATCGGCGCCCCCGATGCCGAAGCGCGCGCCAGGGCAATCGTCGAAGCGGGGCTTAACGTTCGAGAAACAGAACAGCGTTCGGATAAAATCAAGAAAGCTATTCAAAAGAATGGCTTCGAGAAGGATGCTGATACGGCGGCGCTGGAAAAGCAGCTCGCCGACAAGCTGGGCCTGCAAGTGGAAATCCACCACCGCGGCGAGGCGAAAGGTGGCGAGGTGAAGATCCGCTACAAGACGCTGGAACAGCTGGACGAGATCTGCCGGCGGCTGAGCCGAACGTAACAATCGCTGTCATGGCCCGCGAATGCGGGCCATGACAAGTTTTGGCTTCTTACATTCTCGCCAGCGCCAATGCGTCGGCCGCATCGATGCGTCCGTCATAGAGCGCGCGCCCAATCACCACGCCTTCGATGTTCGGCGCGTTTGCTGCGCGCAGCGCCGCAACATCGCCGATCCCGGCCACGCCACCCGACGCGATCACCGGAATGCGCACCGCGCGCGAAAGAGCCGCCGTCGCCTCCACATTCACGCCCTGAAGCATCCCGTCGCGCGCAATATCGGTGAAGATGATCGCGGCCACGCCTGCATCCTCGAACCGCCGTGCCAGATCGGCAGCTTCCAGCGTGGAAGTCTCGGCCCAGCCTTCCACCGCCACCTTGCCATCGCGCGCATCGATGCCGACTGCGATCCGCCCCGGATGGGCCTTCGCCGCCTCTTTCACCAGCGCGGGATTGCGCAAAGCCGCTGTCCCGAGGATTAGGCGCGTGATCCCCGCAGCCAGCCAACCCTCGATCCCGGCCATGTCTCGCAGGCCGCCGCCTAGCTGAATAGGTAATGTTATAGCCTTACGTATCGCCCGGATCGCCCCGGCATTGACCGAGCGCCCCTCGAACGCCCCGTTCAGGTCCACGCAATGCAGCCACTCGAAGCCCGCCTCGGCAAAGGCGCGCGCCTGATCCGCCGGGCTGTCGTTGAACACGGTCGCCTCGTCCATCGCGCCGCGCTTGAGGCGAACGCATTGGCCGTCCTTCAGATCAATCGCCGGAAAAAGAATCATGTGCGTTGCCACAACGATCGTTGACACAACAAACCAAGAGTAATTGATTCAATATGTCGCAACCGACTCGTACTCGCGACCAACTCAAGCAGGGGACGGAAAATGATTATCACAAACCACCACAAAATTTGGAGCCACAAAAATGTCAGACGTCCGTAAACCAAGCCATCGCTTAACCTTTAATGATGCTGTCGAAGTATGGAAACAATATATTTCTGGGCACTACGTCCAGCGAATAGCGGCCAGCTTAGATTGCAATGTCGGTCGCATTTACGAAGTATTTCGCGGGCAATTGCATCCAGGCAGTAAACTACAGGCTGCCACCGAACTTGAATCGATCGACAAAAATCTTTCCGCCAAACTATTGGCTTTCATCTTCAAGCCAAAGGACGCGGCTAACGACAATCAGCTCGATCTTTTTGAGAGCAACGATCGTTGATTTAAGGCCGCCACTTCAGAAAATTGCCGAGCAGCGTCAGGCCAACGGCCTGGCTCTTTTCGGGATGGAATTGCGTGCCCACGATATTGTCGCGCCCGACGATGGCGGTGACAGGCCCGCCATAATCGGTGCGCGCGATGATTTGGGCGGGATCGGCGGTGCGCATCTCGAAGGAGTGCACGAAATAGGCATGCGCGCCGGGCGCGAGATTTTCGGTCAGCGCGTGGCTGCGCAAAACTTCAAGCGCATTCCATCCCATATGCGGAATTTTCAACCAAGGGTCGGAAGGTGTGAGGCGCACCACCTCGCCCTTGATCCATCCCAGCCCCGGCGTGTCGCCGAACTCGCGGCCCACGCGCGCCATCAGTTGCATGCCGACGCAGATGCCCAGAAACGGCCGGCCCTTCGCGATCACCGCATCGTTGAGTGCGTCGGTCATGCCGGGCAGTTTCGAAAGCCCGTTCATGCAATCGGCAAACGCACCCACACCCGGCAACACGATGCGTTCGGCGCTTGCCACCATTTCGGGCTTGTCGGTGACAATGATCTCATGGCCGGTCGCGCCTTCGCGGGCGGCGCGCGCAAGCGCCTTCTCCGCCGAGCGCAGATTGCCCGAACCGTAATCGATCAACGCGACAATCTTCGCCATCGGTGTCCGCCAAATTCGGGCGCCTTCTTATAGGCTCGGCCCGGCGATGGCCACCGTCTCACTTGCCGATGCAGAAATCGCGAAAGATCACATCGAGCAGATCTTCCACATCGACCTTGCCGGTGATGCGGCCGACCGCGCGCATGGCAAGGCGCACATCCTCCGCCATCAATTCGGCCTCGGTTGCAGCCCCGGCGCGGGCAAGTGCTTGGGCTGCTTCTTCCAGCGCATGGCGGTGGCGCGCGCGCGTGATGGGCGGGGCCTCGGCGGGCGTTTCCAGTTTTTGGGCGGCCTTGGCGGTCAGCGCGGCAATCAACTCCGCGAGCCCTTCGCCCGTCTTGAGCGAAAGCCTCAGGCCTTCGCGGGCCCGGGGCCAGGGCAGGTCGGCCTTGTTCCAGACGATGAGATCGGCGCCCTCATAGTCCGCTTCTTCGGGCGCGGTTCCGTCCTGCAGCAGGATCACCAGATCGGCCGCCTCGGCCCGGGCGAGCGCGCGGCGCACCCCCTCGCTCTCGATCGCGTCGGACGTGGCGCGAAGCCCCGCCGTGTCAGCGATGGTGACCAGATACCCCCCCAAATCCAGCCGGGCCTCGATCACGTCGCGTGTGGTGCCCGCGATCTCCGAAACAATGGCCACGTCGCGTTGGGCGAGGGCGTTCACCAGCGAACTCTTTCCGGCGTTTGGTTTTCCGATCACCGTTAAATAAAGCCCGTCCCTGACCAGCTCCCCGCGGCGGCCATCCGCAAGATGGGATTGAATTTCCTTGGCAATTTCCCCGATACCCGTTCGGGCGCGGCCAAAGACATCCTCCGGGATTTCCTCATCCGCAAAGTCGATGGCGGCTTCGGCCCAGGCGGCGGCGGCGATCAGGCGGCGGCGCCAGGCCTCATAGAGTTCATAAAGCGTGCCCTCATATTGGCGCAGCGCCTGGCGCCGCTGGGCCTCGGTCTCGGCATCGATCAGATCGGCCAGCGCCTCGGCCCGGGTGAGGTCGAGCTTGCCGTTCTCGACTGCGCGCCGGGTGAACTCGCCCGCTTCGGCGGGGCGCAGATCCGCGACCTGCGAAAGGGCCGCCAGCATGGCCTCGACGATGGCGCGCCCGCCATGGATATGAAATTCGGCGCTGTCCTCCCCGGTGAAGCTCGCGGGCGCCTCGAACCAGAGGATCAGGGCCCGGTCGATCTCCCCGCCCTTCGCATCGCGCAAGCGGCGCAGAACGGCGGTACGGGGTCGAGGTCTGGCCTCCCCGCTCAGGGCCTCCAGCGCCACGGCCGCGTTCGGCCCGGAGACGCGGATGATCGCAACGCCGCTGCGGCCCGGGGCGGTGGAAAGGGCGAAGATCGTGTCGGCGCGCGCCATGGGGACGCGCTATTTCGCATCCTTGCGGGTGCCAGCCGCCATTTTTCCGCCCGCCATCTTGGCGCTGTCCCACAGGAATTTCTGGAATTGCTCGAACGCCTGCCCACCCATCGGCATCCAGGCGCGCAGCATGGCTTCGGGATCGCTCGTGTCCATCGCGGTCTTCATGCGCCGTTCCATTTCGGCCAGCATCTTGTCCTGCAGGTGCGAAACATCCGGCAGGCCCATCAATTTGCGGGCCTCTTCCGGCGTCATGTCCATTTCGACGTTGATCTTCATCGCTGTTTCCTGCGGTTGTTCGCGCGCTTGTTCGGCCCCTTGGCCCCGCGCTAAAGGAAGCTAAGGCCGACGGCCACAAGCCGCAATCGGCCACCCAGGGACATACCGGCCCAAAGCCATATCGGAAACCCGCACATGAGCAACAATCAACTCGCCCAGGAAACAAGCCCCTACCTTCTGCTCCACGCCGACAATCCGGTCGATTGGCGCCCCTGGGGGCCGGAAGCGTTCGCGGCCGCCGAGGCAGAGAACAAACCGATCCTGCTCTCGGTCGGCTATACCGCGTGCCACTGGTGCCACGTGATGAACCACGAAAGCTTCGCGGATGCGGAAACCGCGGCGCTGATGAATTCGCTGTTCGTCAACGTGAAGGTCGACCGCGAAGAGCGCCCCGATATCGACCAGCTCTACCAGACCGCGGCCCAGACCATGGGCACGCAGGGCGGCTGGCCGCTCACCATGTTTCTCACGCCCAGGGGCGAGCCCTTCTTTCCCGGCACCTATTTCCCGAAGGAAGATCGCTTCGGCCAGCCCGCGTTCAAGCGCGTGCTCGAGGAAGTCTCGCGCATCTGGCGCGAACAGCCGCAACCGGTGGCCGATACCATCGCGCGCGTGCAGCAATCGCTGGCCAATATCTGGGCGCGCGATACACGCGGCGATCTCAATCCGCTGGTGCTCGACGTTTCGGCGATCCACATCGCGCAACGCTTCGATATCTTCTATGGCGGCCCCACCGGCGCGCCGAAATTCCCCACCACCACCTCGCTCGAACTTCTGTGGCGCGCCTATCTGCGCACGGGCGCCCCGCAATTCTTCCAGGTCGTGCAGACGTCGCTCGACAATATGTGCATGGGCGGCATCTACGATCATGTCGGCGGCGGCTTCGCGCGTTACGCGACCGACGAACGCTGGCTCGTGCCGCATTTCGAGAAGATGCTGTATGACAACGCCCAGCTCGTCGATGTGCTGACGCTCATCTGGCAGCAGAACAGAAACCCCCTCTATCGCGACCGTATCGAGGAAACGATTTCCTGGGTGCTGCGCGACATGAAGGTGGGCGATGCGTTCGCGTCCAGCTTCGATGCCGATTCCGAAGGCGAAGAGGGAAAATATTACGTCTGGAGCGAGCCGGAAATCGACGCGGCGTTGGCCGGCACGTTCTCCCAGCGCTTCAAGCAGGTTTACAACGTTCGCCGCGAAGGCAATTGGGAAGGCAAGAACATCCTGCATCGCATCGGCGGCTCGGTTTATCCGCTGCCCGATGCCGATGAGGCCTTGTTCAAGAAACAGCGCGAATTGCTGCTGGCGGCGCGTTCCAAGCGCGTGGCGCCCTTGCGCGACGACAAGGTGCTCGCCGATTGGAACGGCATGATGATCACGGCGCTGGCCCATGCCGGTGCCGCCTTCAACCGGCGCGACTGGATCGAGGCGGGCGTGAAGGCCTTCGACTTCATCGTGAAAACGATGGGGGATGGCAACCGCCTGTATCATTCCTGGCGCGACAGCAAACGTCATCACACAGGCTTCGCCGACGATTACGCGCATATGGCGCGCGCGGCGCTGGCCCTGTGGGAAGTGACGCAGGACGATCGCTTCCTCAGCCACGCCAAAGTGTGGACCGAGGTGATGAACGAGCATTTCTGGGATATGCAGAACGGCGGCTATTTCCAGACCAGCGACGATTCCGAAACGCTGTTCTTCCGCGCCCGCACCGTGTTCGATCAGGCGGTCGCATCCGCCAACGGCACCATGCTCACCGTGCTTGCGAAGCTCTTTTTCGCGACCGCCGATGTGGCCTATCGCGATCGATCCAATGCGCTGGTGCAGGCCTATTCGGGCGAACTCAACCGCGCGTTTGCCTCGATGGCCGCCTTCATCAACGGGCTGGAAACGATCATGACCGGCCTGCAGATCATCGTGGTCGGCCCCAAGGGTCACGCCAAGACACAGGAACTGCTCGCTGCGGTCCATGGCCGCAGCATCACGCACCGCACGCTGATGGTGGTCGATCCGGAAGACACGCTGCCCGAAGGCCACCCGGCCTATGGCAAGACGATGCAGAACGGCCAGCCCGCCGCCTATATCTGCGTGCGCAACACCTGCTCCCAGCCGATCGTCAACGCGGTGCAGCTCTCGCAATCGCTGCAATTGCCGGCGCGTCCGCAAGGTCAGGCCTAGGGCCAATATCTCCTGGGCACCGTGAAGGGGGTGGCAACACCCCTCTTCTGTGCTTTGATTTCCGGCAGGCCGGAAATGGGGAGACGTATGGCGGGCAGAGACATCACGATCAGCGGCCCGGATGGGACTTTCTCGGGCTATCTCTCCACACCGAGCGCGGGCACCGGCCCCGGCGTGGTGGTGATTCAGGAAATCTTCGGCGTCAACGCCGTGATGCGCGCGGTGGCCGATGCGCTGGCGGCGCGCGGATATCTGGCGCTGTGCCCCGATCTGTTCTGGCGCCTCAAACCCGACATCCAGCTCACCGACAAGACGAAGGCAGAATGGGATCAGGCCTTCGCCTTGATGAACAGGTTCGATGCCGATGCGGGCGTGAAGGATATTCAGGCCACCATCACCCAGTTGCGCAACCTCCAAGGCTGCACCGGCAAGGTCGGCGCTGTGGGCTATTGCCTGGGCGGATTGCTCGCCTATCTCACCGCCGCCCGCACCGACAGCGATGCCTCGATCGGTTATTACGGCGTGAACATCCAGACCAAACTCGCCGAAGCCAAAACCATCCGCAAACCGCTGATGCTGCACATCGCGGCGAAAGACCAGTTCGTGCCGCTCGAGGCGCAGAAGCAGATCGTCGATGGCCTCAAATCAAATCCGCTGGTCACGATCCACATCTATCCGGAAATGGATCACGCCTTCGCCCGCGAAGGCGGCGAACATTATGACAAAGCCTGCGCCGACCTCGCCAACGGCCGCACGGCCACCTTCTTCCGGCAGCACCTGAGCTGAATTTTTCACCCCGTACTTGACCTCTTTTCACCCGTATCTGCGATAAAAGCATCGTACGGTTGCAAAAAGGGCGCTTGCTTGATTGTGACGGCCACCCAGGCAGACCGGATAGGGCCTGCCCTCCTCGCACACCGCCGCGCGCAAGATCCGGTCCAACCGGTTCTTGACGGACTTTCCGACGAAGCCTTGATGCGCCGCTATCAATCTGGCGACGGAGCGGCCTTCGAGCTTCTCTACCGCCGCCATAGCGGGCGGCTGCATCGCTTCGTGACACGCATGACGTCCGGCGGCGCGGAAGCCGACGAAATATTTCAAGAGGTTTGGCTTGCGATCATCAAAGGCAGGGAGCGCTATGTCCCAAGCGCCCGCTTCGTGACATTCCTGTTCTCCATCGCACACAGGCGCGCCGCCGATCGCTTGCGATTTGCCCACACCCACCCCACCGAAGAACTTGACGCGGAGTACAACGATACCACCGACACCCCGCTCGACACTGTGCTGAACGCCGCTCTTGGCCATGCTTTGCAGGCGGCCATCGCAACATTGCCATTGCCGCAACGCGAAGCCTTCCTTCTGCAGGCCGAGGCAGAATTGAGCCTCGATGAAATTTCACAAGCCGCGGGCGTCCCGCGCGAGACGGTGAAAAGCCGCTTGCGTTATGCCCATCGCCGTCTGCGCCAGGCTTTGGATGAATGGAAATGAGCGACAGTCTGCATCCCCAATTGGGCGCGCTCTATCGCGATCACGCCACGGAACAACCGACCGCTCAACTAGATGCCGCAATTCTTGCTGTTGCTCGCCGGCGATTGTGGTGGCGGCGCAATGGCTGGAAAAGCGCCGGCGTGGCATGTCTGGCTTTAATTGCTATGGCGGCAACCATCTTCCCCATAGAGCGACAAGCAGAAAAGCTAGCGACCGAACAAACATCTGCGAGGACCTATCTTCTGGGCGACAGCAATTCCGCCAGAACGACACGCGCGCTGCTCACGCTGCGGCCCGAACGATCTGCGATGAGTTCAAGTCCCTCCCCTAACTTTCAAAAGGAATACCTGCGATGAACGGCAAACCAAAAGCCTTTGCGATCTGTCTTGTGGCCATGCTTTGGGCCTCCGCTGCGCAATCCGCTTACAACATTCCTATCAAGGGCTGGCTTACGGCGGGTTCGAACCCCGAACAGTACACGTTCGGAAAGGACACCTCCGGTTCCATCAACAGTGCTTACATCCGCAGCAAAGACGTCCCATTGAAAGGATTCGGGACGTTGATGCAGCAAGTCGCACCCGACAACTATTCGGGCAAACGCGTGCGCCTGTCAGGCCAAATGAAAACCGCGGATGCGGATTCTGCGCAGATGTGGATGCGTGTCGACGGACGCAATGGCAGCGTACTGGAATTCGACAACATGGATTCGCGGCCCGTGAAGGGAACGACGGATTGGAAGGCCTACACCGTCGTCCTCGACGTGCCAAAAGACAGCAAGGACATCGCCTTTGGATTCTTTCTGCAGGGAAAGGGCGAGGTGTGGGCAAAGTCCTTCAAGCTGGAAACGGTCGGCCCCGATGTTCCGGTCACGCCCGCTCCCTTTCCCAAAGCACCGGTGAACATGGACTTCAGCGAATAGGCGACCCGCTGCATAGCACCTGAGCTGAGGCCAAAGAAAAACCGCGCCGCATTGCTGCGGCGCGGTTTTCCGAAACAAGCAAATCGATTAGCGGCGGCGGCGGCGGAAACCCAATCCGGCGAGGCCTGCGCCGAGCAGCGCGAGCGTGGCGGGTTCGGGGGCCGGCTGTGTCGGAACGCGAACGGCCGTCAGCGAGATATCGTCGAGCGTAAAGTCGTTGCCGTCGAAATCGGTGTCGAGGTCGTAGATCGAGATCACGGCGCCGGAGGTCACGGCCGTCCAGTCCACGGCGAATTCGGTCCAGGTGCCGGCTGTGCTCGAAAGCTGGAATTGGCCAAGCGAGACGCCATTGATCTGGATGTCGAGGTTCGCGGGGCTGGTGCCATAGCTCGAGGCGCCGAAGATCGACAGGTGATAGAGCCCGGTCGGCACCACGGTCACGCTGTCCGAAATATAGACCGCCAGGCTCGCGTTCTGCGCCCCGTTGACGATCAGCTGGTTTTCGCCGCTGTGCGGACCATAAGAGGCCCAGGATTCATGGCAGTTGTTCGGGTTGTTCCCGACCGTATAGACGCCCGGCGGATGGCAATTCGCCTGGTTGTTGTTGGCCACCAGCGCATAGCTGCTCGAAAAGCCGCCCGTGGATTCGAAATCGCCGTTCGTCACCAGATTGGCCATCGCCGCCTGGGCGAGAAACGGGACGGCGGCAAGGCCGAGAGCGAGGCGGGAAAGATTGCGAAGCGTGGGGATCATAAAAAGAGGGCCTTCGTTGGAGTGGCTTTCCCGATCCCAAGCAAGAGCTGGGCCTTAAACGAAAAGCCAGTGTAATCAAGGCCGATATTTTAACAAGGTGTTAACGTCGTAAACGGCGTTGACAGTCAAACCTCCGCCCAGCGCCTCAGCAGATTGGCGTGGCTTTTCGCGATCAGGTCGAAGGCGGGGGATTTGCCTTCCTTCTCGAAGATCATGCGCCGCGCCTGCGCCAGGTCGAAAAGGGTTTCACGGGCCGCTTCATCGCGCACCACACTCTGCACCCAGAACACCGCGGCCAGCCGTTCACCCGTCTCGACCGGCATCACCCGATGCAGCGATGTTGCAGGATAGACAATCGCGCTGCCCGGCTCCAGGCGGATACCGCCTTCATGCGATCCCGGAATGGAAAGCCCGCCGCCCACATAGGAATCGAGATCGCTCAGGAAAAGCGTCACCGCCAGATCGGTGCGGATCCGCACCGGCCCCGCGGGCATCAGCGCATCGTCGACATGGGTGCCGTATTCCATGCCGGGCTTGTAGCGGCTGAACATGATCGTGGTGAGGTTGCGCGGCAGGGCCGCGGCCCGGAAGCGTTCGTTCTTGCCCAGCGCCTCGCCCACCAGCCGGCGCGCGCTTTCCAGTTCGGGGCCGCCCGCCTGTTCATTGATCTTCACGGTGCGCGCATGCCAGCCCGCGGTCTTGGCGCCATCGTGCCATTGCGCCGTGGCAAGCATTTCGCGCAGGCGCGCCACCTCGCTCGCGTTCAGCAGGTTGTCGAGGATGACGATCACGGTTTGCCCCTTCCGCCCGCCATCCTATAGCCTGTTGGAACCGAACGGAAAACGAGGCGGGAATGAAGGCGATCCGGTTTGAAAGAACAGGCGGTCCCGATGTTCTGGAGCTGAAGGAGATCGAGCTTCCTCCACCCGGGCGCGGCCAGATCCGCGTGCGCCACTCGGCCATCGGCGTCAATTTCATCGACACCTATCACCGCTCGGGCCTCTACCCCGTGCCGCTTCCCTCCGGCCTCGGCGTCGAGGCGGCCGGAACGGTGGATGCGCTCGGCGAAGGCGTGAGCGGCTTTTCGCGCGGCGAACGCGTCGGCTATTGCGGCGGCCCCATCGGGGCTTATGCGGAAGCAGCCAATGTCCCGGCCGACCGCCTGACCAAACTTCCCGCATCGGTTTCCGATGAAACGGCGGCTGCCGCCATGCTCAAGGGCATGACGGTTCAATATCTTCTGAAACGCACCTTTCCGGTGAAGGCAGGGCAGACAATTCTGTTTCATTCCGCCGCCGGCGGCGTGGGCCTGATCGCGGGGCAATGGGCCAAACATCTGGGCGCGACCGTGATCGGCACGGTGGGCTCCGACGAAAAGATCGAACTCGCCAAAAGCCGCGGCTACGATCACGTGCTCAATCTCAGAACCGGCAATTGGGTGGAGCGCGTGCGCGAGATCGCGGGCGGCGGCGTGCCGGTGGTTTATGATTCCGTCGGCAAGGATACGTGGAACGGTTCGCTCGATTGTCTCAAGCCACGCGGCATGATGGTGAGCTTCGGCAATTCGTCAGGTGCCGTCCCGCCCTTCGATCCGGGGATTTTGAGCGCCAAGGGCTCCCTCTACCTGACGCGCCCCACGCTCGGAAACTACATCGCCACACGCACCGAATTGCAGGAAACGGCCGACGATCTGTTCGATGTGATCGCGAAAGGCGTGGTGACGATCGAGATCAATCAGCGTTTCAAAATGGCCGACGCGCGCGCGGCGCACGAGGCGCTGCATTCGCGGTCCACCACGGGGGCAACGATCCTGATACCGTAGAGACTTAGAAAAGGCTGCGTTTGACTTTCGCCAACGCGCCGGCGGTGTCGTAATATTCATCGACGGTCGCGATTTTATTGCCCCGAAATGACCATCGTTCCGCGAGTTCGAGGCTGAGAGATTTGCCCGATTTGCGATCCACAAACACCGCCTCTGTCCGCGTCCAGATCACATTTCCAGATTCACAAGCGTCTTTAAGGCGAAACTTCTTCACCTCCAGAACTTCGTCGAGCACACCAAAATACCGGCGAACCGCACTGAGCCCCCGCTTGGCACCGCCGAAGCGGGATTGGGAAGGCTGTGCGTATACCGTCCAGACAATATTTGAAGCGAAATGATCAAGAGTGCCCTCGAGATTGCCGCGCGCGCGCATGCGATAGAGCGAGATCAGCAGCGCTTTGCGACTTACCGCTTTCCTCGCCGCCATGGAATTACTCCGCCGCCTGACCGAGTGGCGTCGAACCGTTCTTGCGCAGATAGATCGAATTCTTTGGCCTTGCCATCACACGCTGCACCATCGGCACGAAGGCTTCGAGCGGCATCGTGTCGTAGTTCGGATCGAAGGCGTTCTGGTCGTGGCGGGCGCAGAACATCGCGGTGCGTTCGAAATTGGGATGGCCGCGGAATTGTTCGCGCATGTCGCGGTCCAGCCCCAGATAGTGGAAGAAATAATAGCCTTGGAAGATGCCGTGGTTCTGCAGCATCCAGTGGTTTTCGTCCGACACGAAGGGCTTGAGGATCGTGGCGGCCAGTTCGGCGTGATTGTGCGAGGCCAGCGTGTCGCCGATATCGTGCAGGAGCGCGCAGACGACATATTCCTCATCCATCCCATCGCGATGGGCAAGGCTCGCCGATTGCAGCGAATGCTCCATCCGGTCCACCGCGAACCCGCCGCAATCGCCTTCGAGCAATTTCAGATGCGTCAGCACCCGGTCGGCGAGCCCGGTGTTGAACTGGGCCGCGGCCATGCCGATCTTCATCCAGTCTTCCTGGGTGCCCTGTGCCATGGCGTGGAATTGGGCGCGGTCTGCGGGGTGTTCGGTCATGGGGGGATCTTTCCGGTTCTGCTGGCGCCAGTTTCTGCCTCCCCGCCTTGGGGGTCAATTGGCCGCGGCGCAGGCCAAGGTTAAGGTCGGCCAGACCGAATCGATGGGGATTTCATGAAATGGCGGCGGCTGGAACGGGGATTCGAGGCGCTGCTGTTCGCCAGCCGCTGGCTCATGGCGCCCTTTTATCTGGGGTTGGTGCTCGCGCTGGTCGGGCTGATGGCCGTGTTCATGCACGACATCGTCGATGCGATCCCCAGCCTCTTCGCGGTGGGCGAAACCAATGTGGTGGTGCTCGTCCTCACCCTGATCGACCTGTCTCTCGCGGCCAATTTGCTGCTGATGGTGATCTTCTCCGGCTACGAGAACTTCGTCTCCAAGATGGACATCGCCGACCATCCCGATCGCCCCGGCTGGATGGGCAAGGTCGATTTCTCCGGCATGAAGCTCAAGCTGATCGCCTCCATCGTCGCGATCTCGGCGATCCAGCTTTTGAAGGCCTTCATGTCCATCAAGGAATATTCGAAGGAAGACCTGATGTGGATGGTGATCATCCACCTCACCTTCGTGGTGTCGGGCGTGCTGCTGGCGGTGATGGACTGGATCACCGAACGCGGCGAAGTGCCCGAAGCGCGCCGCGAACATGGCGAGCATCCACACTAAGGCCTTGAATTATTTGATATAATATTGACCATCTTGAATGCCAGCTTCCTTTATGGTCTTGTCACTGGCATGGGTGAGTTGCGAAAAATAACGGTCCAGGTGCCGGAAGACGATCTGTCCGAGGCACAGGCCTTCACGGGCGAAGGGGTGACCGAGACTGTTCGAACGGCGCTGCGCAAATTGCGGTCGATCCGCGCGCAGCAGCGCGCGCTAGCGCTGCGCGGCAAGGTCAAGTTCTCCCTTACCCTCGATGAAATGCGCTACGACCGCGAATGATCGCAGCCGATACAAGTTCGCTTTCCGCCTTCTTCAAAGGCGAGGCCGGAAAGGACGTCGAGCTTGTCCAGATGGCGCTCTCTGCTGGCGAAATCTGCCTGCCCCCTGTCGTCCTCACCGAAATGCTGAGCGATCCTCTGTCTCAACCCGAAATGCTGCAAACCGTGGCTCGTTTCGAACAACTCACGATTCTTGAAGGTTATTGGCAGCGCGCCGGCGAAGCGCGCCGGCTGCTCAAGGAAAAACAATTCAAAGCCAAAGTCGCAGATGCCCTGATCGCGCAATCCTGCATCGATCACGGTGTCGCGCTGATAACGCGCGACACCGATTTCCGTCATTTTGCAAAGCACTGCGGATTAAAGCTCGCCTGAACCTTACGTATTCATGCTGTCGAAGAAGTCCGCGTTGTTCTTGGCGGAACGCAGCTTGTCGAGCAGGAATTCGATGGCGTCGATCGTGCCCATGGGCGCGAGAATACGGCGCAGGACATACATCTTCGAGAGCGTGGATTTGTCGACCAGCAATTCGTCCTTGCGGGTGCCGGATTTGAGGATGTCGATGGCGGGGAACACGCGCTTGTCGGCAACCTTGCGGTCCAGGATGATTTCGGAATTGCCCGTGCCTTTGAATTCTTCAAAGATCACTTCGTCCATGCGGCTACCGGTATCGATCAGCGCGGTCGCGATGATGGTGAGCGAACCGCCTTCCTCGATGTTGCGGGCCGCGCCGAAGAAGCGCTTGGGGCGCTGAAGTGCGTTCGCGTCCACGCCGCCGGTCAGCACCTTGCCCGAGGAAGGGACAACGGTGTTGTAAGCGCGGCCCAAACGCGTGATGGAATCGAGCAGGATCACCACATCGCGCTTGTGTTCCACCAGGCGCTTGGCCTTTTCGATCACCATTTCGGCGACCTGCACATGGCGCGTCGCCGGTTCGTCGAAGGTCGAGGCAATCACCTCGCCCTTCACCGAACGCTGCATGTCGGTCACTTCTTCCGGGCGTTCGTCGATGAGCAGAACGATCAGATAGCATTCCGGATGATTGGCCGAGATCGCGCGCGCGATGTTCTGCAGGATCACGGTCTTACCCGTGCGCGGCTGGGCGGTGATGAGCGAACGCTGGCCCATGCCCTGCGGCGACACGATGTCGATGACGCGGCCCGTCTTGTCCTTGATGGTCGGATCGTCCAGCTCCATCTTCAGCCAGCGCGTCGGGTAGAGCGGCGTCAGATTGTCGAAATGGACCTTGTGCTTGATCGCTTCGGGGTCCTCGAAATTGATGGTCGAGACCTTGAGCAGCGCGAAATACCGTTCGCCGTCCTTCGGGCCGCGGATCGGGCCTTCCACCGTGTCGCCAGTGCGAAGCCCGAAGCGGCGGATTTGCGAGGGCGAAACGTAGATGTCGTCAGGCCCGGCGAGATAGTTGGATTCGGGCGAGCGCAGGAAGCCGAAGCCATCCTGCAAGGTCTCCACGACGCCCTGGCCCATGATCTCCACATTGCGCTCGGCAAGCTCTTTCAGGATCGCGAACAGCATGTCCTGCTTGCGCATGGAGGATGCGTTCTCGATCTCGAGTTCCTCGGCGAAGGCCAGAAGATCGGTGGGGGTTTTGGATTTGAGATCCTGCAGCTTCATTGCCTGCAGGCCGGATTGCACAGTCATAAAAGAAACACCTGATGGGGAGTGGGAAGGGTTTGTCGTCACCCGCGAAACTCCGCGAAAAGCGGGCGCCGCAGAATTCCGACGGTTAACAAGATCGATCGCCGCGTTGGCCTTTTGGGCTTGCGAACCCGGCGCGCATTACCCGCGCGGGCCATCTCGGCGTGATGGGGAACCGACGCCTTATAGCTCTATTTGGCGCGGAAGCAAAGCCAGTCAAGAGGGGGTGGCTAATTTCCGGTCAAAAAGGTTGCACCAAAACCATGATCAGGATGCCGATGAGCAAAATGGCCGGAATTTCATTCCACAAACGGAAGAACCGGGCGCTGTGCTTGTTTTCGCCCCGGGCAAACGCCTTGAACCAGCCCGCATAGGCGCCGTGAACCCCACTCATGATGATCACCAGGGTGAACTTCACCTGGAGCCAGGTATCCTCATAGGCCCCGGTGACGATGGCCAGCGTCAGCCCGAAGATCCACACCGCGATCATGGAAGGATTGATGATCGCGCGCAGCAGCTTCTGCTCCATGGTGACGAAGCGCGCATACTCCGCGGTGCCGGGCGTGGTTTCGGTGTGATAGACGAACAACCGCGGCAGATAGAGCATTCCCGCCATCCAGGCGAAGGCCGCGAAAACGTGGACGACCTTGATCCACTGAATGTTGTTCGAAAGAAACATCATCATCGTGCCGTCTCCATCGCGCAAGCACCAAAACCTCGGGGACAAATCCGTCCGTCTGCGCCGCTTGCCGTGCCGCACGTGACCGAAACACGCTCTACCAGATCGGCCAGCCCTTCGACAAATGCGCGCGTCGTCCCAACCGTTGGCACCCGCAAATAATCCGGCACGCCGGCCGTCCCCGCCAGATGGGCGTATTCGATATCCAGTTCGACCAGCGTTTCGGAATGTTCGGAAACAAAGGCAATGGGCGCGATGACAACGCCCTTGCCTTCCGCGCCGGCCTTGCGGATCTCCGCATCGGTCGCGGGTCCGATCCATTTCAGCGGCCCCACCCGGCTCTGATAGCAGACCCGCCAGTCGAGCCCCGTTATCCCCAACCCATCCACAATGGCCGCCGCACTTTGCTCGACCTGCCATTGATAAGGATCGCCGCGTGCGATGGTGCGTTCCGGCAAGCCATGGGCCGAGAGCAGCAAGCGGTAATCCAGCCCGGCCTTGCGCCGTTCCCATGTGGCGCGCACCAGATCGCCCACCGCCGATGTGAAGCCGTCCAACTGCGGATAACAGCAGACCCGCGCGGTCGGCGTGTCCAACCCCTGTTTTGTGGCGGCGCTGTTCCACGCCTGGAAGGAAGACCCCGTCGTGGTGGTGGAAAATTGCGGGTAGAGCGGCAGCAGAACGATTTTCTCCGGCGCGAATTGCGCAACCGCGCGCGCGCAATCCTCGCTGAACGGCGGCGAACAGCGCATGGCGATGAAGGATCGCGCCTCATGCCCGCGCGCCTGCAGGGCCGCATCGAGCGCCAGCGCCTGGGCCTGGGTCTCCTCAAGAATTGGTGAGCGGCCGCCGATCTTTGCATAAATCTCGCGCGCGATCGGCGCGCGGCGCCGCGCAATGAACCGCGCCAGCGGCCCCCGCACAAACCCCGGAACCGAAAGGATGGCGGGATCGGAAAACAGATTGCGCAGAAACGGCTCGATGCCTTCCGGCGAATCCGGGCCGCCCAGATTGAACAGGACGACCGCCAGTTTCACCGCGCCGCCCGGATGCGCGCCACCAGTTCACCCACATGGGCCGGAGGCGTCGGCGGCAACACGCCATGGCCAAGATTGAAGATGAAGGGTCGGCCACGCATGGTTTCAAGAATGCGATCCGTCGCCGCGGCCAAGGCATCGCCACCTGCAATCAGCGCCACGGGATCGAGATTGCCCTGCACCGGCAGAGAAAGCCCGCGCGCCCAGCCGATCGGCGCGGTCGTATCCACCGAGACGGCGGTTACCCCGGTTTCTCTGGCGTAACGCTCATAACCCTGCAGGCTTGTTGCCCGGGGAAAGCCGATGATCGGCGCGTTCGGGAAGAAGCTGCGAACACGTTCCACAATGCGCCGCGTGGGCTGGATCACCCAATCCGCAAAAGCTTCCGCCGTCAGGCCGCCCGCCCAGCTATCGAAAATCTGCACCGCATCGGCGCCGGATCGCAGCTGGCGGATCAGATGAAACGCCACGCACTCGCCGATAACCGCCAGGAACTTCGCAAAGCCTTCCGGGTCACGATAGGCCCAAAGCTTGGCCGCGCGCTGATCCTCCGAACCGTTGCCTGCATCCTTGGTCATATAGCTCGCCAGCGTCCACGCGCCGCCTGCGAAACCGAGCAGCGCGGTCTTGTCATCCAGCTTGGCCTTCACCAGCCCGAGGCTGTCATAGACGGGTTCAAGCGTCTTGGCCCAGGCTTCCGGGCGGATCTCCAATCCTTCCCCGTTTTCCCTCTCGCCAAGCAACACGCTCGGGCCCTTGCCCTCATCGAAGGTCACGGTGAAACCGAGCGCCATCGGAATCACGAGAATATCCGAGAACAGGATCGCGGCATCGAAGCCGAACCTGCGGATCGGCTGAAGCGTAATCTCCTGCGCGATCTCCGGCGTGAGCGCCATGCCCAGAAACGAACCGGTCTTCGCCCGCAGCTCGCGATATTCCGGCAGGTAGCGTCCGGCCTGGCGCATCAACCACACGGGCGGCGGCCAAACGGCCTCGCCTTTCAGAACGCTCACAATTTTCTTCTCTTCCTTCAAAACAAGACTCCTAAGAAGAGTTGGTGAAGATGATGTAAGGCCTGTTATCTGTGGAAGCTTCGGTGTGCAGGTTTTGATCTAGGCCTTAAGATGTTTCGGCTCAAGGGGTTGGCATATCCCTTTCGGGGAAAGGGGCAGGCCGGTTGTGCCCAGGATGTTATACGGTTGGGAGTCTTGATGCACATCGCCTTGCCGCCGCGGCCTCGTTGTGGATGATCCGGGCGAGTTGGGAATGAAATTGAGGGTGAATCTGTGAGCAGGGAATTCCACGTCCATCTGGTCTCCGATGCGACCGGTGAAACCCTCAACGCGATCGCGCGCGCGGCATTGGCGCAATTCGAAGGTGTGGCCGTCAACGAGCATTTCTATGCGCTTGTCCGCAGCAAACGCCAGCTGGATCGCGCACTCGAACATATCCGCGAGGAACCGGGGCTCGTGTTCTTCACATTGGTCAATCCGGATCTGCGAAAAGACTTGTTGGCGCATTGTGTACAAATCGGCGTGCCGACTTACGATGTGCTCGAAGCCCCCATCGCGGTCATGCGGCAATTTCTCGGCGCTGCCGAAAGTCACAGGCCGGGTGGACAGCATGATGTCGATCAGAAATATCTGCAACGCATCGAAGCGTTGAACTTCACGATTCAACATGATGACGGTCAGGCGCTCGAAACACTCGATGATGCGGAAGTGGTGCTCGCCGGCGCAAGCCGCACCTCCAAGACGCCGACCTGTGTTTATCTCGCCATTCGCGGCGTGCGTGCGGCCAATGTGCCTATCGTGCCGGGCATGCCGCTGCCGCCGCAATTGCTGCGTGCGCGCAAACCGCTGATCGTGGGATTGTGGGCCTCGCCCGACCGGCTGGTGCAGGTGCGCCGCAATCGCCTCAACACTTTGGGCGAGGTGCGCGACACGAGCTATGTCGATCTCGAAAATGTCCGCGCCGAAGTGACCGACACACGCAAACTGTTCGAACACCGCGATTGGCCCACCATCGATGTGTCGCGCCGGTCCGTGGAAGAAACCGCGGCCGCGATCATCAACCTCCTGGCCGAGCGGCGGGATATCGAACCATGAGCGGGCTGGTGCTTGCCTCGGCAAGTGCGGTGCGCGCCCGCGTGCTGGAAGGCGCGGGCGTGGGTTTCGACATTCGCCCCGCCCATGTGGACGAAGAGGCGGTGAAGGATTCGCTGCTGGCCGCTGGCGCGGGTATGCGCGATGTGGCCGATGCGCTGGCCGAATTGAAGGCGCTCAAAGTGTCCTCCTCGCAGCCCGATGTCTTCGTGCTGGGCGCGGACCAGGTGCTGGCCTTCGAGGGCGAGCTTGTGAGCAAATGCGCAAGTCTCGAAGAAGCCCGCATCCTTCTGCGCCGGTTGCGCGGCCGCAAACATGAACTCATCAGCGGGCTGGTGCTGGCCAAGGCTGGCGCGCCGGTCTGGCGGCATGTGGAAAGTGCAGCGCTGTGGATGCGCGAATTCAGCGACAGCTTTCTTGACGAATATCTGGCCGGCGAAGGCGAGCCGCTTCTGAAGGGCGTGGGCTGCTACCGGCTGGAGGGCCGCGGCGCGCAGCTTTTCGAACGGGTCGAAGGGGATTATTTCACGGTGCTGGGGTTGCCGCTGGTGCCGCTCTTGGGCGCGCTGCGGCAACATGGGATTGTTGCCACATGACCATCAGCGGAAAAGCCAGATGCGCGGGCGTGGCCGGGTGGCCGGTGGCGCACTCACTCTCGCCGCGCCTGCACAACCATTGGCTGGCCGCCCATGGGATCGATGGCGCCTATGTGCCGCTCGCGATCCCGCGCGAACATCTGGCGGAGGCGCTGAAGGGCTTGCGGCTGGCGGGCTTCAGGGGCGTCAACCTCACCATTCCCCACAAAGAGGCCGCCTTCGCGCTGGCCCACACACTCGATGATGCGGCGCGCGCGGCGGGTGCGGTGAACCTATTGGTCTTCCACGAAGACGGATCGCTGGAAGGCCGCAACACCGATGCGGAAGGTTTGCGGGCGAGCCTGGCTGCCGCGAATGTCGCGCTGTCGGGCGCGCCTGCGGCTCTGCTTGGCGCGGGCGGGGCTGCGCGCGCAGCGATCCTCGCGCTCGATGCGATTGGCGCGGGCGAAATCCGCATCCTCAACCGCCATGCCGATCGCGCGGCAACGCTGGCGGCAACGCTTTCACCTTTCGTGAAAGCGAAGCTGAAACCGCAATCCGATTGGGCGGTCGCGGCCCGTGACGCGCAGCTTCTGGTCAACGCGACAAGTGCGGGCATGAAAGGCCAACCCGCGCTCGACCTGCCGCTCGATCCGTTGCCGGTGACGGCGGCGGTGTGCGATCTCATCTACAACCCGCTGGTGACCGATCTGCTCGCACGCGCCGCGGCCCGCGGCCACAAGGTCATCGATGGCCTTGGAATGCTGATGTATCAGGCCGCGCCCTCCTTCGCCGCGTTCTATGGCGTGGTTCCAATGGTCACGCAGGCGCTGCGCGCCGAACTCGAACAGGCGTTGCGGGGATGACCCAGCGTCCTTATCTCGTGGGCCTCACCGGCTCCATCGGCATGGGCAAAACCGAGACCGCGAAGATGTTCGCAAAGCTCGGCGTGCCCGTTTACGACGCCGATGCCGCCGTTCACCGGCTCTACGAAAAAGGCGGCGCAGCCGTACCCGAAATTGAAAAGATGTTTCCGAATACGATTGAGAATGGCCGCGTGAATCGCGAGAAGCTCGCGAAGGAAATCACCCTCATCCCGGATGGATTCAAAAAGCTGGAAGCTATCGTGCATCCGCTTGTCGGCCGCGAGCAGATGGAATTTCTGTCCGATGCCATGGCCAAGGGTGTGGAGATGGTGGCGCTCGATATCCCGCTGCTGTTCGAAACGGGCGGTCACAAGCGGATGGATGCGGTGGTGGTGGTCTCCGCTCCCGCCGATGTCCAGCGTGCCCGCGTTCTGGCGCGCGAAGGCATGACGGCGGAAAAGCTCGATCACATCCTGTCGCGCCAAATGCCCGATGCCGAAAAGCGCGGAAAGGCGCATTTCGTGGTGCAAACCGATCAGGGCCTGGATCACGCCTTCGAACAGGTGCGCCATATTGTCGACGCCCTTCACAAGCGCCGCCTTTCGGGCGAGAAGGGCGCCCATGCGTGAGATCGTCCTCGACACCGAAACAACCGGCCTAGACCCGAACGACGGCCACCGCATCATCGAAATCGGCTGCGTGGAATTGTTCGAGCATGTGCCCACGGGGCGCACCTATCAGTGCTATCTGAACCCCGAACGCGATATCCCGATGGAGTCGCAGCGCGTCCACGGCATCACCGAAGAATTCGTGGCCGACAAGCCCTTGTTCGCCCATGTGGTCGATGAATTGCTCGAATTCCTGGGCGATGCGCCGCTGGTGATCCACAATGCGGGCTTCGACCTCAAATTCCTCAACGCGGAATTTTCGAAGGTCACGCGCCCGGCGATTGCCTTTGATCGCGCCATCGACACGATAGATATCGCCAAAGCCAAATTCCCCGGCTCGCGCTATTCGCTCGATGAATTGTGCCGCCGCTTCAGCATAGATCTGGGCAGCCGCAGCAAGCATGGCGCGCTGCTCGACGCCTCGTTGCTGGCGCAGGTCTATCTCGAACTGATTGGCGGCCGCCAGACCAAGCTGATGCTCGCCCCCACCGATATTGCCATTGCAACAAGCGACATGGCCCAACAGCCCGCCCGCGTGCGCCCCGTTCCGCTTGCCCCCCGCCTCACGCCGGCCGAACAGGAAGCCCATGCCGCTTTCATCGCCGATCTGGGCGCCGAACCGATCTGGAATTTGGCTTAAGCCGCCAGCGCCGCGATCACGCTGTTGAGCACCAGCCGCCCGCGCGCCGTGGCGCAAATAACCGAACCCTCGCGTTGCAAAAAACCATCGCCCACCAGCGATGCGATGCGCGTCTCGTCCAGCGCCACATTCCAGCGATCCCGATAGGCCGAAAGATTCAGCCCTTCCGTTAGCCGCAGATTCATCAGCAGATGTTCGCGCGCCGCCTCGTCGTCGGCGATAGGGGTCGCGGCGAACCCATGGCCATCGCGCAGAACCATCTCGCGCCAGCGTTCCGGCAAGCGTTCGCAAGCCGTTGCCATGCGTTTGCCATCCAGCACAACGCGCCCATGGGCGCCGGGCCCCACACCCGCATAATCGCCATAGCGCCAATAGATAAGATTGTGCCGCGATTGCGCGCCCGGCCGGGCATGATTGGAAATCTCATAAGCCGGAAGACCCGCGGCCTCGCTGACTTCTTGCGTGGCCTCATAAAGCTCCACCGCGCGATCCTCGTCGGGAATCTTCAATGCGCCGATGCGCGCCAGGGTGGCGAAGGGCGTGGCCGGTTCGATGGTCAATTGATAAAGCGAAAGATGTTCGGTGCCGAAGGCAAGCGCTTCGTCCAGCTCGGCCTTCCAATCGCAAACCTTCTGGTCGGGCCGCGCATAGATGAGATCGAACGAGGTGCGTTCGAACGTCGAAAGCGCCATGCGGATAGCGGCTTTGGCTTCCGCGGTGTTGTGCAGCCGCCCCAGCATTTTCAGATCGGCATCGTTCAGCGCCTGAATACCCAGCGATAGCCGGTTCACGCCGGCGGTCTTGTAATCGCGAAACCGCGCGGCATCCGCGCTGGCGGGATTGGATTCCAGCGTGATCTCGATATTCGGATCGAGCGGCCAGAGTTTCGCGATTGCCTCAAGCGTGGCACCTACTGATGCACCGCGCATCAGCGATGGCGTGCCGCCGCCAAAGAAGATCGCTTCCACATGAGGGCGCTTGTCGCCTTGCAATGCCGCGACATGGGAAAGCTCGCGCGCGATCGCCTCCACCCATCCCGCCTCGTCGATTTCGGAGCGGACATGGCTGTTGAAATCGCAATAGGGGCACTTGGCCGCGCAGAACGGCCAATGCACATAGATGCCGAAGCCGCTCATTTGAGCGCGGCCACCAGTTTTGCAAAGGCGCGCGCGCGATGGCTCATCGCGTGTTTCCGCGCGGGCTCGATTTCGCCAAGGGTCTGGCTCATGCCATCCGCCACGAAGATCGGATCATAGCCGAAGCCCTTTGTGCCGCGCGGTGGAAAGGTGAGATGGCCATGCACCTCGCCCTCGAAAATCGCCGCATCCCTTCCCGGTTCGGCGATTGCCAGCGCACAGACGAATTTGGCCGCCATATCGCGCGCACTTTTCTCTTTCAATTCACGCTCGATGCGTTTCATCGCGAAGGAAAAATCCTTGGCCTCGCCCGCCCAGCGCGCCGAATAGATGCCCGGTGCGCCATCAAGCGCCGCAACCGCCAAACCGGAATCATCGGCCAGCGCCGGCAACCCACTCGCATCCGCCGCCGCGCGCGCTTTCAACGCGGCATTGCCCGCAAAGGTCGCCTCTGTTTCTTCGGGCTCGGGCAAGCCCAGTTCGGATGCCCCCCTGGTCTCGATGCCGAAAGGCGCGAGCAGTTCCTTGATCTCGCGCACCTTGCCGGGATTGTGGCTTGCGACAACGAGTGTGGGGCCAAGCTTCAAGCTATCGCCTGTTTCTGCAATTCGACGAGTTCGCCGATTCCCTTCTTCGCCAGCCGCAGCAGATGGGAAAGTTCTTCTTCGCTGAACGGCGCGCCTTCCGCTGTGCCCTGGATTTCCACCAATCCGCCCGAACCCGTGATCACGAAATTCGCGTCCGTCTCGGCGGTGGAATCCTCGTCGTAATCCAGATCGAGCACCGGCGTGCCCTTGTAGATGCCGCAGGAAATGGCCGCGACATGATCCTTCAGCACCGGCTTGGAAATCATGCCCACCTTCTTCATGAAGGAAACGCATTGGGCCAGCGCCACATATCCCCCGGTGATCGAGGCCGTGCGCGTGCCGCCATCGGCCTGCAACACATCGCAATCGATCACGATCTGCTTTTCGCCCAGCGCCGAAAAATCGGTGACGGCGCGCAGGCTGCGCCCGACCAGCCGCTGGATCTCCTGGGTGCGGCCGGATTGCTTGCCCTGAGCTGCTTCGCGCCGCATCCGGCTGCCGGTGGAGCGCGGCAGCATTCCATATTCCGCCGTCACCCAGCCCTTGCCGGTTCCCTTGAGGAAGCCGGGCACGCCCTCTTCGAGGCTGGCGGTGACCAGTACATGGGTATCGCCGAATTTCACCAGGCAGGAACCTTCGGCATGTTTGGCGACGCCCGTTTCAAGGGTCACGCGGCGCATCTGGTCGGCTGCGCGTTTGCTGGGGCGCATGGTATCTCACTTGAAGTCGTGGGTTTCTGAGGCTACCTAGCCACAATGGCCGCAAGGCGCAAACACATCGGGCGTCTGTTCCGATTAACTCAATGAAAGCAATAGGTTAGTTTGGACGATCCGTTCTCGCGCAGCCAGATCAACAGCCTCGGAGACCGCCCGCGGGAGGTCTTCCGCAGCCTGGTGGAAGCTTTCCTGACATCAGGGGAGCCTGTGGGCTCGCGCACGCTCTCCCAGCGCCTGCCGATTGCGCTCTCGCCCGCCTCGATCCGCAATGTGATGGCCGACCTGGAATCCATGGGCCTGCTCTATGCGCCCCATACGAGCGCTGGGCGCGTGCCGACCGAGCGGGGCCTGCGCCTGTTTGTGGACGGCATGCTGCAAATCGGCGAGCTGGCGCCCGAAGAACGCAGCACCATCGAGCAGCGCATCTCAGGCTCGGATCGCGGCATGGAGGATGTGTTGACGCAGGCCGCCACCATGCTCTCCGGGCTTTCGCGTTGCGCGGGGCTGATGGTCGCCGCCAAGCAGAACGCGGCCACCCTCAAACACATCGAATTCGTGAACATCGGCCCCGGCAAGGCGCTGGTGGTGATCGTGACCGATGATGGCGCGGTGGAAAACCGCGTGATCGCCACGCCTGCGGGCCTGCCCGCCTCGGTGTTTTCGGAAGCGTCCAACTATCTGAATGCGCGGCTGCGCGGGCGCACGCTCGATGCGGCGCGCGACGAGATATTGAAGGAACTCGAAAACGAGCGCGCCGAACTCGACGTGCTGACCGCCAAGATCGTGGCCGATGGATTGGCCACGCTTGCCACGCCTGCCAGCGGCTCGCGCGGCGCCGATGAGAAAGTGCTGATCGTGCGCGGCGCCTCGCATCTGCTGGAAAGCATGGAAGCGCAGGGCGATCTCGATCGCATCCGCACCCTGTTCGACGATATCGAGCGCAAGAACGATCTGATCCGCCTTCTGGAACTCGCCGCCGAAGGCGATGGCGTGCGCATCTTCATCGGCTCGGAAAACCGGCTGTTCAGCCTTTCGGGATCATCCATCGTGGCCGCGCCTTATGCCAATGCGCAAGGCAAGGTCATCGGCGTGATCGGTGTGCTTGGGCCCACGCGGCTCAACTATGCCCGCATCATCCCGATGGTCGATCACACCGCCAAAGTCGTTGGCCGATTGCTAGGTTAGTTCAACAAACATGCCTGATGCGTTACAAGGAAGAACCATGACCGACGAACCCGAAGATCAAAACGGCGCTGCGCCGGACAATGCCCCCCTCGACGAGGTCGAGATGCTGCGCGGCGAGGTGGCCGAACTGAAGGATCGCCTGCTGCGCGCGCTTGCCGATGCCGAGAACATCCGCCGCCGTGGCGAACGCGAAAAGCTCGACGCCTCGCAATATGCGGTGACGAAATTCGCCCGCGACGTGCTGGGCGTGGCCGACAATTTCCAGCGCGCCATCGAGGCCTGCCCGGCCGAGGCCCGCGCCGGCGCGGGCCCGCAGGTGAAGGCGGTGATCGATGGCGTCGAAGCCACCGAACGCCAGTTGCTCGCGACCTTGGAACGCCATGGCGTGAGGCCCATCGAAACCACCGATGCCAAATTCGATCCCAACCTGCACCAGGCCATCGCCGAAGTGCCCGCCGAAGGAAGGCCGAAAGGCACCATCGTGACCACCGTGCAGGCCGGCTACATGATCGGCGACCGCCTGCTGCGCCCCGCCATGGTGACGGTCGCCAGAGGCGAGCCGCTGGATACGAAAGCCTAAAGCTCATTTCACCCTCCCCTTGAGGGAGGGTGAAAGATGCGCCTTCGCTATCGAACACTTCTCAGCCTGCGGTATAGTGTGAGGTCGAAACCGGTGAACCGAGCGCGCGCAAACCATTGCAATGAAAGTTCAAAGGGTTACTCACCCCCATCCCCCCTCGTTTTTTCGAGGTTCGAATAGCGGCGCCTCTCCATGGCCTGCTCCTATCTGCTCATTTCTGCGATCCCATGGTTCGGGCAGGCCATCGCGCAGTATTTTGTCGAACATCTCGCCCACACAGGTTGAAGGAGAACAGCGTGTCCATTCGGGTTGTCGTGGCAGGGGCGGGCGGACGCATGGGGCGCACGCTGGTGGGCATGATCGCGCAGAGCAGCGATCTGGTGCTGGGCGGCGCGCTCGAATCCCACGGCCATCCCGATCTGGGCGCCGATGCGGGCACGCTCGCCGGCGTCAAACCGCTTGGCGTTGCGCTGACCGATGACGCTCTGCCGCTCATCGCCAACGCCGATGCGATTGTCGATTTCACCACGCCCAAGGTTTCGGTCGAACTGGCCGCGCTGGCAGCCCAAGCCCGCATCGTCCATGTGATCGGCACCACGGGCTGCTCGGCCGATGATGAAGCCAAAATCCGAGCAGCTGCCCGCCATGCCGTGATCGTGAAATCCGGCAATATGAGTCTGGGCGTGAATCTTCTGGCCGCGCTGGTGAAGAAAACCGCGAAGGCCCTGCCCGATTTCGATATCGAGATCGTGGAAATGCATCACCGCATGAAAGTCGATGCGCCATCGGGCACCGCGCTGTTATTGGGGCAGGCCGCAGCCGAAGGCAGCAATGTATCGCTCGAGGAAAAATCGGTGCGCGCACGCGATGGCCACACCGGCGCGCGCGAGAAAGGCACCATCGGGTTCGCGGCGCTGCGTGGCGGCACGGTCGTCGGCGAGCATGATGTGGTGTTTGCGGGCGAGCATGAGCGCATCGTGTTCAAGCATGTCGCCGAAGACCGTTCGATCTTCGCGACCGGCGCGCTCACAGCCATTCGCTGGGGCAAGGCGCAGAAGCCCGGCCTTTATGCGATGGCCGATGTGTTGGGTCTTGCCGATTGATCCTGATTCCGCTTGGCCGCCTCCACCGCGAGCATCGCGCGCTTGCGCGGCAGGCCCCAATGATAGCCATGCAGCGCACCGTCCGTTCCGAGCACGCGGTGACACGGGATCAAAAGCGAAATCGGATTGCGCCCAACCGCGGCACCCACGGCGCGTGACGCCTTTGGCGTGCAAACCTGCGAGGCGACGTTGCGATAGGTCGTCACCGATCCCGAAGGGATTTCCAGCAGCGCCTGCCAAACCTTGATCTGCCAGGGCGTGCCCAGCAGATGCAGTTTCACTTCTTCCGTCTTCTTGGCCTCGAAGATCTTCCGCGTGATGGGTGCTGTGCGCGCCACCGCCTCGCGGTAACGCGCCTTGGGCCAGCGGCTCTGCATGTCGGCGAGCATGTCGTCTTCTTCGCCCTCATCGCCGAAGGCCATGCCGCAAACGCCTTTCTCCGTCGCCATGATCAGCGTGATGCCGAACGGGCAATCGTGGAAGCCATATTCGATCAGCAATCCTTCGCCGCCCTTGGCATAATCGCCCGGCGTCATCGCCTCGATCTTCAGGCAGAGATCGTGCAGCCGCGATGGCCCTGAAAGCCCCGCATCGAGGGCCGCGTTCAACACGCTTGCCCCTTGCGCCAGATCAGCCTTGGCATGGCCAAGCGTCAGGTGCGAGACAAACGCCTTGGGGCTGACGCCGACATAGCGCGTGAACAGCCGCTGGAAATGATAGGGCGAAAGCCCGGCCACGGAGGCCGCCTCTTCGAGATCAGGCTGGTCCTGATACCGCTCGGAGAGATAGCGGATCGCGCGGCCCATTTTCCGCCAGGTGGGGGTTTCGACGTTGTCGAGGATCGGTTCGTTGCTCATGACGGTAAGATGGGTCTTGCCGGGCCAGCATACGACCCGAATCTTGCGCCGTCAGGCAGGAACCGTGTCCCGTGCCCGGCGCAACGCCGACCGCAGCACATCGGCAAAGGCCGCGCGTGCGTCCGGAGCCAGAAAGCTCCCGATCTGAAACCCTTTGCCGTGGCTCTTGAGGGTCAACTGGCTCCAGGGCTCCGGCGGATCGTCCATCTCAACACGGACCCAATAAGGATTGAGGGCAATTTCATCCGCCGTGCCTTTTGCAGGCTGACGCAGGATGCGCAGCTGTTCGGCGGTCAGCGTCACATGTTCGAAACGCCGCGCCGCGTGCCTGCTGGCGCGAAAAGCCCAGGCCAGCAGCGCCACATCCGCTCCCATGAACGGCGCGACAGGCCACGCCCCGCGCAACATGAAGCTGAGCGCGAAGGCAAAATTGAACAGCGTGACGATGATCAAAATGATCAGCAAAGCCCGGCGTGACATCGGCGGATTGGGCTTCAGCACCGCATCCAGAAGAACGGTTTCGCTCATTGTCCAAACATTGGCACCGGCGTTTGCCAGATCAAGTCAAAAAAAATGAGGCCTGCCGAAGCAGGCCCCATTTCCTAGTCGGGATAACCATCGCGGTGGTGGTTATGATGGGCGCCGCAACGGCGATTATATTCGTGGCGTCCGCCATGATCGTGCCAATACGGATCGCCAAGATTGAGCGTGCAGGGGTCGGTCAAACCGCCGATAGCGCCACCGGCGAGCGCGCCAATCGCGGCACCCGTGGCGGGTGTACCTGTGGCCAAGCCGATAACAGCGCCCGCGCCCGCGCCGATGGCCGCGCCGGAAACGGTGCGTTCCCCCGGATCGGTGCCGCAGCCTGAAAGCGCCAATGCCGAAACGAGCGCCAGCCCAGCGGCATATTTTCCGAGTTTCATCACTGCCTCCTTTGTTGTGCAGTGGGCAGATAACGGCTGGTTCCTGTGATCGTTCCGAAAGGCGGGCTTTCAAGCCGTTCGGAATTCAGGCATTTCTGGGGCGGGAACTCCTGCCGATTTGGTTTATGCCGCGCAAACTCTCGCCTTCGGACATCGATACGTTTTTCGCGCGGCTCGGAAAATCGATGCCCGAACCGAAAACGGAATTGGAATACGTCAACCCGTACACGCTGCTGGTCGCCGTGGTGATGAGCGCGCAGGCAACCGATCTGGGCGTCAACCGGGCAACGGCAAATCTGTTCAAGATCGCCGACACGCCGCAGAAGATGGTGGCGCTGGGCGAAAAGAAGCTGGCCGAACATATCAAAACCATCGGCCTCTATCGGATGAAGGCAAAGAACGTGATCGCGCTCTCCAAAGCGTTGATCGCGAACCACGACAGCCATGTGCCCAAGACGCGCGAAGAGCTGGAAGAACTGCCCGGTGTTGGCCGCAAGACGGCCAATGTGATCCTCAACGTGATCTATGGCGAGGGCACCATCGCCGTCGACACCCATGTCTTCCGTGTCTCCAACCGCACAGGGCTGGCGCCGGGCAAGACCGTGCTGGAAGTGGAATTGGCGCTCGACAAGCGGGTGCCGGAGAAATACAGGCTCCACGCCCATCATTGGCTGATCCTGCACGGCCGCTACACCTGCATCGCGCGCAAGCCCAAATGTCCGGTATGCATCGTGCGCGATATCTGCCTTTATCCCGACAAGACGCCGGAAGGCCTTGTTGCCAAGAAGATCGCGCCGAAAAAGAAATAGGAGTTGTTCGTGAAAGAATTTGATGTCGCAGCACTGGGCAATGCCATCGTCGATGTGATCGCCCCCACCGACGATGCGTTTCTGCTGAAACACAACATCGCCAAGGGCGTGATGACGCTGATCGACGAATTCCGCGCGGAGCAGCTTTATCTCGCCCTGCCCGAAGCGCCGGAAACCGCGGGCGGTTCGGCCGCAAACACGCTGGCCGGTGTGGCATCGTTCGGCGGCGAGGGCCTGTTCGTGGGCCGTGTGAAGAACGATCGTCTGGGCCAGAGCTTCGCTGCCAGCATGGCGCAGACAGGCATCGTCTACGACACCAGGATGGCGGCAGATGGGGCCGCCACCGCCTGCTGCCTGATCGCGGTCACGCCGGATGGCCAGCGCAGCATGAGCACCTATCTGGGTGCCAGCCGCGAGCTTGCCCCTTCCGATATCGATGAAGCCAAGATCGCGCGCGCCAAGGTGCTCTACATCGAAGGCTATCTGTGGGATGCGCCGGACGCGAAAGCCGCCATCGGCCGCGCCATCGCCGCCACCAAGCGCGCGGGCCACAAGGTCGCCTTGACGCTTTCCGATCCGTTCTGCGTCGGCCGCTGGCGCGAGGAATTTCTCAATCTCTGGAAAAACGATCTCGATATCCTGTTCGCCAATGAGGAAGAGGCGAAAGCCCTGTTCGAGACCGATGATTTCGACACCGCGTTACAGGCCGCGCGCCAGAGCAAGGGCATTCTTGCGCTGACGCGTTCGGAAAAAGGCTGTGTCGTGGCCGATGAAAAGGAACTGCACGTGCTCGATGCGGAGCCGGTGACCCATCTTGTGGATACCACGGGCGCGGGCGATCAGTTCGCGGCCGGTTTCCTCTACGGCCTCACCCACGGCAAGCGGCTCGATCAATGCGGCCGGCTCGGCGCCATCGCCGCCGCCGAAGTGATTTCGCATTATGGCGCGCGGCCCGAAGTGAAGCTTTCGGAATTTCTCTGATTATTCCCCGATCAGGTGCAGCATGATTTCGCGCAGATGCGGCGCATCGCGGTGCTCGAAAACATAAAGCCCCTGCCAGGTGCCAAGCGCCCATGCGCCGTCGTGCAGCGGGATCGAAAGCGATGTCTGGGTCAGCGCGGAGCGGATGTGCGAAGGCATGTCATCGGGCCCCTCCGTCGTGTGCCGGTACAATGAGTGATCGCGCGACACGATGCGACGCATGAAGGTTTCCAGATCGCCCAACACATCGGGATCAGCGTTTTCCTGGATCAGCAGGGATGCCGAAGTGTGACGGATGAAGCAGGTGAGAAGCCCGTCCGTCATCTTCGCCGCGTGCACGAAATGCGCGGCTTGCGCGGTGATGTCGTAAAGGCCGGGGCCGCCTGTCTTGATTTTGAGTGTGTCGAAAACCTGTCTCATCGCGCCTTCTTGCGGAGATAGACATATAACGCGCCAGTGCCGCCATGTTTCCTGTGCGCCTCGCGCTGGTCGGCCACGATGGCGGCAAGACCCGGTTCCCCAAGCCAGCGCGGCACCACCGATTTGAGCACGCCGCGCGAGCGCGCATTGAGTTCGAGATCGAAGGGCGCGTGCGGATCCGGCGGCTTGCCGCCCTTGCCGGTCACCACCAGCACAAGCTTGTGTCCGCGCATCTGCGCCGTGCGCAGGAAGGTAATCAGCGCGCCATGGGCGGTGCTTTCCGTGAAGCCGTGCAGGTCGAGCCGCGCATCGGGATCCATCATTCCGCGCCGCAACCGCTCTGCCGTGCGCCCGTCGACGCCGGTAAGGGATTGCGCGGCCGCGGCCTTGCGCGGCTTGGCAACGGGGGGCGCATCGGCCAATGGCCGCGCTTCCTTGAAGCTTTCCTCGAACAGCGCCTTTTCTTCGGCTGTCACGGCGCGGGAAGGCTTTCGCGTCATGGCGCGCGCACCTTGAATGTTTTATCGGCGCCAAGACCGGCCGCGACTTTGTTGGGCAGCAGCACGTAGAGTTGCCCTTGCGATTTCATGGCGCCCGCGAGGTATTCGGCGTTCGCGCCCGTGCCCCAATAAACATCGCCGCGCACCGCGCCGCGAATGGCGCCGCCCGTATCCTGCGCGATGAGAAGTTTGCGCATTGGCCTCGCGGAAGGCTTGCCGGGAATGGTGGTCGTCACGAACAGGGGCGCGCCCAGCGGATGGATGCGATTATCCACCGCAAGGCTCGCGCCCGCCGTGAGGGGCACGCCTTCGGTGCCAATTGCGCCCAATGCGGGATCGCCCGCAGGCAGCAGCGTGAAGAACGTATAGGATTGGTTTGCCTGCATCACCGCGCGCGCCTCTTGAGGCTTTGATTTCAACCACGCGCGGATCGCAGGCATCGAAACGCTTTCTTTGGTCAGCGCGCCGCGCGCAATCAAGGTTCGTCCGATGGGGGTGTAGGGCCTGCCGTTCTTGCCCGCATAGCCGGCGCGGGCTTTTGTGCCGTCGTCGAAAGCAATCCTCCCCGATCCCTGGATGTGGAGGAAAAACACGGCAATGGGATCGTCGCCGTAAAACAGCACCGGTGCTTTCGGCAGGCCGTGTGCATCGATATCGGCGCGTGTGGCGTAGGGCACAAGCTTGTGCCCCTCGATGCGCCCGGCAATCCGTTCGCCTTTGAGCTCGCCGCGGAACTGACCGAGATCGACGCCGATCAGATCAGGCGGCAGGCCATAGACCGGGGTTTGATAGGCCCCGTGCCGTGTGCGGCTCGCATGCAGTTCGGGCTCGTAATAGCCGGTGAACAATCCATCGCGCTTGCCCGCAACCGATATCGCGAAGGCGGTGAAATTTTTCTCGAAGAAGGTCCGCGCGTCCGTTGCCGCCGACAATCCGTTGCAGGCTTCCACCCAGTCGCCGACCGTTCCGGCATAACCTGCCCCACCCATGCCCTCGGACGCCGATTTTTTCGCAAGCGCCCCGCACGAACGGCGAAACGCATCGCGTGCCGCGCGCGGATCGCTTTCGCGCCAGCCCGGCAGGTCTTTGAAATCGGTGGCGGTGAATTGGACCCCGGCCGGGGCGGGTGCTGTCGCGTGTCTGGGCCGTTGCAGAAACCAGATAGCAGCCGCCGTGCACAGGAAGACGGCAATAAGAAAAATGGACGCGCGCCTTGTCATGGCGCGGTCGCGATCAGAGATGTTCGCCGGAGGTGGCGATCAGAGTCCAGTTCGGATCGCGCGAACCTGTGTCGCGCGCAAACGTCCAGACGTCGGTCACCTCGCGCACGGCTTTGGGATCGCCCTCGACGATGGCGCCATCCTGACCTGCGGTCGTGGAGATATATTTGGCGGCGAACGTGACGGTGATCTCCGCAATGCGGTTCTTCAGTTCGGCATGGGTGATCTTCGCGTCCGAAAAGCCCACGAAGGTGAAATCGATCTTTTCCTTGCGTTCTTCATGGCTGCGGATCACGCCATCGAACGCGGCATAGACTTCTTCGCTCAGGAGCGGACGCAGAGTGGTGCGATTTCCGGCGGCAAACGCTGTCACGATCATCTCATAGGCCGAGCGCGCGCCGCTCAGGAAATGATCGGCTTCGAATTTGCGGTCGGCAAGCTTGATGTCCAGAAGCGCGGAGGCCACGGCATCGGCGGGCTTGTCGCCCGCTATCGCCGGCTTGACCACGCTCCGGCCCCCGATCGCCACCACATTGTCGCCCGAGGGCGCGGTCTGCTGGCGATATTGCTCGCGTGGCGGATTTTCGGTGCCCGTGCGCCGCCCCAGAACGGTGTACAAGCGGAACAGCACGATACCGGCCACGACGGCGGCCAGCAGGATTTCGAACATCTGAGTGTCGGGCATTAGCGGAAACCTTCCGACCATAGATTACCCCCCGGGGGCGGGATGGGTCCAGCAGATCGGTCCAATGCAGCAAATATGAGGTGAAAAGCCGCGTTTACCAGTGCTGCGCTTGTCACATCGGCGCGATCCATGGTAGCGCGCGTGCCCCATCACCAGAACGGGAACACGATGAGCGAACAGGGAAATGGCGCAGGTAACGGCACCGCAAATGGCGAGGGAACCGCGCCCCGTCTCCAGGTCGTCGCCCAATATGTCCGCGATCTTTCATTCGAAAACCCCGGTGCGCCCGGCAACGTCCAGGGCCGCCCCCAGATCGATTTCGGCGTGGACCTGCAGGCCCGCCGGATGGAGAACGAGCAGTTCGAAGTCGAACTGAAGCTGCGGGTCTCGGCCAAGGCCGAGGAACGCCCGATCTTCCTTCTGGAACTCGTCTATAGCGGCATGTTCGCGCTCCACAACGTTCCCGAAGAGGCGCTGGAGAAGACACTCCTGATCGAAGGCCCGACCCTTCTGTTCCCCTTCGCGCGCCGCATCGTCGCCGATGCGATCCGCGATGGCGGAATGCCGCCTTTGATGATCGAGCCGATCGATTTCGCCAGCCTCTACCAGGCCAAACAGGCCGAGTTGCAGCAGGCGCGCGGCAGCGTCCAGCCGCAACAGGCGTAAACGCCGCTCTCGGGATTTACCCGCCGATGGCCTGAAACGTCGTCGGCGCGGGCTCGATCACCCGGAAACCCTCAGGTTCCACCTGCAGGATCGCAAGGCCGCGGTCCGCGGTGCCGTCTTCCTTGAAGCGGAAGATGCCATCCACCCCCGCAAACCCATTGGGATCGACAAGCGCTGCGCGCGTGAAGCGGTGATACGGCTCGCCCGGCGCCAGCAGGGCCACCAGCGAGATCGCATCATAGGAAAGCGTTGCCAGTTGCGGCGGCTGTGTCCCGAAGATGCCGCGATATTTCGCGTCGAAAGCATCCTGCGCATGGGGCGCGGGTGCAGCAAACCAGCCGCCCGCAAGCGCACCTTCCTTGGTGAGTGCTGGATCATACCAGAGCCCTGTGCCCAGCAATTTCACCTTCGACGTATCGATGCCGTTCGATCCAATCATCGAGGCGATGGCACGCAGCGTCACGCCGCCTTGCGCGATCAGCAGCGCATCGGGATTGGTCTTGGCGATATTGGCGGCCTGCAGATTCACATTGGCAGCCGCCGGCGCGAAGCGCTCGATGGCGGTGACATGGCCGTGATTGTCGGTGACGATGTGGCCGAAAGCCTGGGCCACGCGGTCGCCATAGGCATTTTGCGGAATGAGGGCCGCGAAATTCTTCCGCCCCTTGGCCGAGGCATAGGCCACGATGTGGCGAATTTCGTTTTCGGGCTGGAAACTGAGCAGGTAGACACCCTTGCCCGCCACCGAACGATCGGTCGAGAAGGCCAAAACCGGCACACCGCGGTCCCGCGCGATGGGCGTCACCGCCGTCACCGATGCCGCAAACAGGGGCCCCACGATCACCTCGGCCCCCTGCGCGAGCAGTTTGCGGGCGGCCTTTGCTGCATCTGCGGGCCCCGTACCTTCATCGGCGGGGATCAGCAGCAGGTCTGTGTTCGCGGCATCCGAAATCGCCATCTGGGCGGCGTTCAGCATCGCATTGGCCAGCGCGCGGGTGGCGGGCGAACCGTTGGAGAACGGCAGCATCAGCCCCACACGCACCGGCGGATGGTCCTTGGGCGTGTTGCCCAGGCGCAGGAAGCCAGGCAGGTCGCCGCTCAGTTGATGGGGTGCAATCTCCTCCGGCGCGGTGACTTTGGGCTGCGCCGTTCGGGCGGTCTGGGGGCCTTCGGTCTGGCAGCCCGCAAGGGCCGCTATCGCAACAGCGCCCGCGATGGCACAAACTTGCCTCTTCAGACGGGCAAAGGTTTTGGATGACACGCGGGACTTCACCGGAAAAGAACGCATGGAGGGGGGCGCAGGGGTCGGGGGAAATGGTCTCGGGCCACAGTAGGGCCTCAAGGATCAAATCGCCAGATGAGAGCGAGCTTCCGCCGGGCCTTTATGTGACCGCGACACCAATCGGCAACGCCCGGGACATCACGCTCAGGGCGCTGGAGGTTCTGGGCGGCGTCGATGCCATTGCCGCCGAAGATACCCGCGTCACCGCCAAGCTGCTGGCCATCCATGGCATCTCCAAGCCCCTTTCGCCCTACAACGATCACAATGGCGAACGCGAGCGCCCCCGCCTGCTCGCCCGGCTCAAGGAAGGCGCGCGCATTGCGCTGGTGAGCGATGCGGGCACCCCACTCGTCTCGGATCCCGGCTACAAGCTGGTGCGCGCGGCATACGCCGGAAACATCGCGGTGCATGTGATCCCCGGCCCATCCGCGCCGCTTGCCGCCCTCATCCTGTCGGGATTGCCGAGCGACAGGTTTCTGTTCGCAGGGTTTTTGCCGCCGCGCAGCGGCGAACGCCGCGCGGCACTGGAGGATTTGAGGAACCAGCCCGCGACCCTGATCTTCTTCGAAAGCGGCCCCCGATTGGGCGATGCGCTGTCGGATATGGCCGATGTGCTGGGGGATCGGCCGGCAGCCGTTGCGCGCGAGCTGACCAAGCTGTTCGAGGAAACCCGCCGCGGCACGTTGCGCGAATTGTCCGCCCATTATGAGAAAGCGGGCGCCCCCAAAGGCGAGATCACGCTCGTTGTGGAAGGGGCGAAAGAAGTCGCGCCCGATTTTGCCAAGCTCGATGCGCTGCTCGACCAGGCCCTGCAATTCATGCCGGTGCGCGCGGCCGCAGACCTTCTGGCATCGGCCTTCGATCAGCCGCGCAAACCGATCTATGATCGCGCGCTCCAACGAAAAAAAAGCGATGACTGAAATCCGCCTGCTGCGCGGCCGCGATGCCGAGAAACGCGGGCGGCGAAGCGAAACCTTCGCGGCGGCGCTGCTGATGCTGAAGGGCTATCGCATCCTCGGGCGGCGCGTGCGCACCAAGGTGGGCGAGATCGATCTGATCGCGCGCGCGCCGGGCGGCATCGTGTGTTTCATCGAGGTCAAGGCGCGTGGCGGCGAAGGGGCGGCCCTCGATTCCGTCGGCGCGCGCCAGCGCGGCCGTATTGGGCAGGCTGCCCGCCTGTGGCTGGCGGCAAGGCCCGGCCTGCGGCCCAAGGCGATCCGGTATGATGTGATCGCCCTTGCGCCGGGGCGCCTGCCGCACCATCTGCGCGATGCGTGGCGCGACGAAGGGCGTTAAACTGAACCCCATGTCCCAACCTGCCGAAGATCCCGCCCAATATCTGAAAGCGCTCGGCGAAGCGGGCGAAGGTCCGCACGATATCGCCCAGGCCGCCCTGATGTTGTCGCTTCTGGATCATCCGCAAGACCTCCTCGCGCCTTATCGCGCGCATCTCGATGAAATCGCCCATCACGCGCGCGAAGACGCGCGGCTTGCGGCTTCCGCGGACTCCATGGCGCGTGCGCTTTCGGCGCTGATGGCCGGGCGCTACGGGTATGATGGCGACCGGCTCGCTTATGACGAACCGCAGAATGCCGACCTGATGGCGGTGATCGACCGCAGGCGTGGGCTGCCCGTGGCATTGGGCATCCTCTATATCCATGCCGCACGCGCGGCCGGATGTATCGCGGAAGGGTTGAATTCGCCGGGGCACTTCCTGATGCGGCTCACATTTCGCGGGGGCGAGGCGCTGCTCGATCCGTTCAATGGCGGTGTGATGCTGGATCGCGAGAAGCTGGGCACGCCGCCGCGCATGGGCGGCCTTGCCACGATGGCTGTTGTCGATTCCGTCAGCGATACCGAAGTGCTGCTGCGGCTCCAGAACAATCTGAAGCAGCGCGCCACGCAAGGCGGCGATCACGACCGCGCACTCGATCTTGCCAAGCGCATGGTGCTGATCGGCCCGCGCCGCACCGAATTGTGGCTGGAACTGGCGCGGTTACAGGAAGATGCGGGCTCGCTGGGCGCCGCAAAGAAAGCCTATGAAGCAGCCCTTGTGTTAAGCAGGCCCGGCGATGCTTCGCTGAACGAAGCAGCGCTTGCGCTGCATGCCCTCAAACGCCGATTGAACTAGGATCTTCAAATGCCCCTGAACGTCGCCATCCAGATGGACCCGATCGAGCGTATCGATATCGCGGGCGATTCCACCTTTGCGCTGGCGCTGGAAGCGCAGGCGCGGGGATGCCTGCTTCTGTATTATGGCCCGCGCGATCTCTCGTTCAGCGATGGCGAGGTGATTGCCAATGTTCGCCCGCTGGTGGTGCGCAATGTGAAGGGCGATCATTTCACGCTGGGCGATCCCGCGATGATCGACCTGTCGAAAGTCGATGTGGTGCTGATGCGGCAGGATCCGCCCTTCGACATGGCCTATATCACCGCCACCCATATCCTCGAACGCATCCACCCCAAGACGCTGGTGGTCAACGATCCGGGCGAAGTGCGCAACGCGCCCGAGAAGCTGTTTGTCACCTTGTTCAAGGATCTGATGCCGCCGACCCTCATCACCACCGACCGCGCCGAAATCCGCCGCTTCCGCGAGAAGCACAAGGACATCATCCTGAAGCCGCTTTATGGCAATGGCGGCGCGGGCGTGTTCCGCGTGAAGCAGGATGACGAGAATCTGGGAAGCCTGCTGGAAATGTTCACGCAGTTCTATCGCGAGCCGCTGATCGTGCAGCGTTATGTGCCGGAGGTGCGCAAGGGCGACAAACGCATCATTCTAGTGGATGGCGAATTCGCGGGCGCGATCAACCGGGTGCCTGCCGAAGGCGAAGCACGCTCGAACATGCATGTGGGTGGCAGGCCGGAGGCGACCATATTGTCCGAGCGCGAGAAACAGATTTGCGCCGCACTCGGCCCCGAACTGAGGAAGCGCGGCCTGATCTTCACCGGCATCGACGTGATCGGCGATTACCTGACGGAGGTGAACGTCACATCCCCCACCGGAATCTGGGAGGTGAAACGTTTCGGCGGTGCCGATATCGCGAGCCTTGTTTGGGATGCCATTGAAAAGAAACTGAAAAACCGCTGATGCCGCGGAGGGCTTTTTGGCGGTTTGCCGCGTTCTTATATCAGCGGAAGCTTCATTGAGAGGTTCCCATGATTACCTTGCGTAAATCCAATGACCGCGGCGCGACCAGGATCGACTGGCTGGATTCCAAACACTCCTTCTCATTCGGCGAATATTACGATCCGCAGAACATGGGGTTCGGCCCCTTGCGCGTCATCAACGAAGACGTCATCGCGGGCGGCGGCGGATTCCGGCCGCATCCCCATCGCGACATGGAGATCATAACCTACATCCTGTCGGGCGCATTGCAGCACAAGGATTCGCTCGGCACCGGCTCGGTGATCCGCCCCGGCGAGATCCAGAAGATGAGCGCAGGCTCGGGCATCGTGCACAGCGAGTTCAACGCCTCGCGCGAGCGCGAATGCCATTTGCTGCAAATCTGGATCGAGCCGTCGAAAGAGGGCATCGCACCGGCCTATGAGCAGAAGGCGATCGATCCCGAAGCGGTGAAAAACCACTTCTCGCGCATCGCAGCACCCGATCCCCGCGACAACGAAGTGAAGCTTGTGCAGGACGCCGAGATATGGGCGGCCAAATTCGACGCCGGTGTCGAGGCCGTTCACCAGCTCGAAAAGGGCCGCCGCGCCTGGCTGCAGGTTGCAAGCGGCACCATCGAACTGGGCGATCACAAGCTGAAAGCGGGCGATGCGGCGGCGATCACCGATGAAGATCGCATCCTTGTGCGCGCCCACGCGCCCTCGGAAGTGCTGCTGTTCGACCTGGCTTAAACCGTCTTGCCGAAACGGCTGCGATAGCGGGTATCGATCTGGGCGACGGGGAGATAGATGAACACGTCGGTGGTGCCGAACTGTTTGTCGATCACCGCTCCGTCGCCGATCATCGCGCCGGCGCGCGCATAACCCTTTATCAGCGGCGGCAGCGCGCGCAGCGCCTCCTTCGGATCGACTGCCTCCTTGGGCAGGCGATTCATTTCGACGTAAAGCGCAGGAAGCGCGCGCACGCGCAGTTCGGGCGGCAGCAGATGATAGTGGTAAAGATAGGATAGCGGTGCGGCCAGCGCATCGGGATCGGTGCCCGCAAGCGAGGCGCAACCGAACATCAGGTCGATGTTGAACCGCGCCACATAGGCCATCACGCCGCGCCACAGAAGCTGCATCGTGCCGGGCTTGGTGCGGAATTCCTTCAATATGCAGGAGCGCCCGAGCTCCAGATGCCGCGTGCCCGCAGGCAGGCCCTTCAGCATCGGTGCCAGGTCATATTCGCCCGCGCTGTAGAACCCGCCCACGCGCTTGGCGTCTTCGTCGCGCATCAGCCGATAGGTGCCGACCACGCCGGGCTGGCCATCCTCATCGGTGATGGCGCGGTCCACCACCAGAAGATGATCGCACACCGCATCGAACCGGTCGAAATCGCGGCGGCTTTCGCGCATTTCGGGCGTGGGTGTTGCCGACATCTCTTCGTAGAACACGCGATAGCGCAGCCGTTGCGCAGCTTCGACTTCCTCTTTGGTCTCTGCAAGCCGCACTTCGAGCGCGGCCGACGTCGAAAGGACGGGCCATTGCGCGAAGCCGCCCTCAACGGGGCCGGGCTCATGGATGTTGACCAAGAGAATTGCCTTGTGCAGAACGCGCCCAGTTTACCCGATTGTCAGTGGCGGCGGCAAACTTCGCCTTACGCGTGCGTCGATCCATGCAAAAAGCACGATCGCGGGGATTCCAATCAACCCCGCGCCCACGAAAAAGACGGCATAGGCACCAAGATGGCCATGGCTCACGGCCAATCCATCCACGATCTGCCCGGAAAACCCCTTGGCGATCTTGCCGATCAACGCATAACACGATGTCAGAAGCGCATATTGCGTGGCGGTGTAGCCAAGGCTGGTGAGGCTGGAGAGATATGACACCAATGCGACACCGGCAAAGCTGATCGCAAAATTGTCGCCCGCCATCACGAAGGCAAAGAGCTTCAGATCGATATTGGCCTGCGCGAGCACCGCGTAAAGCGCGATTGCAAGCGCCTGCAGAATGCCGCCCGCGATCAACGCGCGGATAAGGCCAAAGCGCAACACGGCAAATCCGCCTGCCGCGATGCCCGCGAACGAAGCGATCAGCCCCACCGAACCGCGCACCGTGCCCACGATCTCCTTGGTGAGGCCGATGTCGTGATAAAATGGATTGGCCATCGGCCCCATCACAAAATCCGGCAGGCGATAAAGGCTGATCGCGATCAGCATCACCACCGCCAGCACGCCATGGGTGCGGAAGAAATCCACGAATGGTCCTATCACCGCATCGGCAAATCCGCGCGGATCGATAAGCGGGGCTTTTGCATCGATCGCCGCGTCTGCGCGTGCGGGTTCCGGCGCAAGCAGCGTCGCGATCAGGCCGACACCCATCAACGCGCCGAACAGCGTGTAGGAGAGCGGCCAGCCAAATCCCGAGGCGGTGATAAGGATAAGCGCGTCGGCCGCGATCAGCGCCACGCGGTAGCCCAGTTGGAATTGCGCCGAGAGCAGGCCCAGCTCCTCGGCGCTCTGCGCCGTCTCGATGCGCAGCGCATCGACGGCGATGTCCTGTGTCGCAGATGCGAAAGCCACCACAAGCGCAAAGATGGCGGCCGCGATGAGCCCGTGCTGCGTGCCGACCACCGCCATGCCGATGAGCCCGGCGCCCACGGTCACCTGTGCCAGCGCCATCCACCCTCGCCTGTGACCCAGGCGCCCGAAGATCGGCGCGCGCACACGGTCCACGATCGGCGCCCAGAGGAATTTCAGCGAATAGACAAGGCCAACCCACGAAAGAAATCCGATGGCCGTAAGCGTGGTGCCCTCGTCGCGCAGCCAGTATCCGAAGGTGTTGCCGGTGAGCAGGAACGGCAGGCCCGACGAAAAGCCGAGCGCCAGCATCAGTAGCGAACGCGGTTTCAGATAGGATTGCAGCGCTTCAATCGTGCGCGACGCCAAAACTCACCTCGATCGGGATGCGTCAGGCAGCGGCGTGACGCAGGTCCGATTCTTCCTCGCCCGAGGGAAAGAGACTTGTGAGCATCGCGTCAAGCTCGCTGGGGTCGACGGGCTTGGAAAGGAACCCATCCATGCCCGCTTCCTTGCAGGCCTTTTTGCCGGTTTCGAGCACGTCGGCGGTCAGCGCCACGATCGGCGTGCGCGGGCGGCCCGATTCCATTTCCTCGGTCCGGATCAGCTTGGTGGCTTCCACCCCGTCGAGGCCCGGCATGTGAATGTCGGTCAAGAGAAGGTCGAAGGCGTTCTGCTGCATGGCCAGCACCGCCTCCTCGCCGGAAACCACCTCGCTCACCATGTGGCCGCGCCGGCGCAGCAATTCGCGGGTCAGCAGCGCGTTGATCGGATTGTCCTCGGCCAGAAGAATTTTCAGACCTGTCTTGCCGTCGAGCCTGGCCTTGGGCGCAAGTTCCACGGCCGCCGCGTACACGGCCTCCACCGGCGGCGGTTCGGTCGAAATGGTGCCGAAGGAATCGTGCAGCCGCTCCACCAGCGAGGCATGGCGCACCGGCTTGACGAGATAGCTCGTGAAACCTTCCTTCCGCAGCTTGTCGAATTTGGGCCGCATCTGCGGGGTCATCAGCACGATGGCCGGAATTTTGGGATCGGGGCCGGTGGGCGGGGCTGGCTCGTCGGTGCCCGCATCCACCAGCATCACATCGATGCCCCGGGCCGTATCGAGACCACTGACTTCGCCGCCGGCGGCACGGATTTGTTCGGTCAGGCCTTCGCGCAACACCGCGTTGCGGGTCACGATGGCAATGGTGAGATCGGCCAGCGAATGTTCGAAGCCGGGAAGGGCGGGCTTCACCACATAGGCCGGCACGTTGAACCAGAACGCGCTGCCGCCGCCTTCGGCATGTTCGACACCGATCTCGCCGCCCATGGCGTCGACAAGCCGTTTGGAAATCGCAAGCCCAAGCCCCGAACCGCCGAAACGCCGCGCATGGCTGGAATCGGCCTGCACGAATTCGCTGAAGATTTCCTCGCGCTTGTCGTCGGCCACGCCCACACCGGTGTCGCGCACTTCGAAGCGCAAGCTGTGGCGTTCGTTGATCTCGACCATTTTCACATCGATGCAAACCCCGCCGGTGTCGGTGAATTTGATCGCGTTGCCGACGAGATTGGTCAACACCTGCCGCAACCGCATTCCATCGGTGCGAATGGAGCGCGGCACCGGAGCAGCGATGACGGATAGAATTTCGATATCCTTGGCATGGGCGCGCGTGCCCAGAAGTTCGACCACGCCTTCGATCAGGCTGCGCAGCTCCACCTCTTCCTCATCGAGCGTCATCATGCCCGATTCGATAT